>MPLX02382060.1_pt1 | contig 19350 bp, 18 predicted proteins | sample 1617341 | NCBI WGS metagenome assembly MPLX02 (sample SAMN05944804, study PRJNA350692) | marine metagenome | biome: marine; feature: ODZ; material: water; isolation source: 120 m water sample filtered on 0.2 um supor filter | place: Pacific Ocean | collected 2012-04-08 | depth 120m m | reverse complement strand
CGCCGGCATACGCTATAAAATTCCGATGTCTGAATACAATGCACTTAGTCTCAGCGGTGCCGTGGAACAAATTGATCTAGGTATCACTAGCAGTACGCCACCGGAATACGCCTCATTCTTCGACCTGCACCCGGAGAACATAAATTTAAATCTGTCCGCAGGGTTCTCCAAAGACACACGAGACAGCATTTTCTTTCCCAAGACCGGGTTTTACCGCCGTGTTTCGAGTGACATCGCAGTGCCCGGAAGCGATCTGGAATACTATAAGGTTTCTTTGCGCGGCAGTTGGTATCGGAAACTGGCGGGCAGGTTGGTGTTCAATGTACGCGGTGATCTGGGATATGGCGATGGCTATGGCAGCTTGAAGGAACTCCCTTTTTTCAAGAACTACTACGCCGGTGGTTCAGCCAGCGTGCGTGGGTTTGAGTCAAGATCCCTCGGACCCATGAGCACGAATGCCGATTCGGATCCCCTTGGAGGAAATCTTCGAACGGTTGCCAACATTGAAATGTTTGCGCCCTTCCCCGGGGTGGAGAACGGCAACGACAAGCGGCTCAGTATGTTCTTAGACAGTGGGCAGGTTTTTGGAGGTAGCGAAGACTTCGAGGTTGGCGATATCCGGACCAGCCTCGGTGTGGGTTTTCACTGGTTCTCTCCGGTAGGACCGATTTCGCTCACCTATGCGCAGCCCCTCAATGACGAGTCAGGAGATGACGTGAAAAAAGTACAGTTCACCCTTGGATCGTTGGCACGTTGAGAATATGCGAGTGAAACGTGCAAAGCAGCTAGCCAAAAAAGTAGCTTTCTCAACTACTATCTGCGCTGTACTGCTAGCTGTTGCACCGCCGGTAGTAGGGCAGGCAACAGCCCTAATCGGCTTTGTCGATCCAGTGCGGTTGATTGAGCAGGCGCCACAAGGTGCGCGCGCTCTAAAGAAACTTGAGATTGAATTTCAATCCCGCGAAGGAGAACTAAAGCAACTCCATACCCGGATACAGGGTATGGAGTCAGATTTAGAGAAAAATATTCTGGTCATTGATGCCAATGAGGCCCAATCCCGCCAGCGTGAGATTGAAAACCTCAAACGCCGACTTAAGCGTTCGCAGCAGGAGGCTCGCGAGGATTACAATCTTCGTCGTAACGAAGAATTGGGAAAACTTCAAACGTTGGTTCGCGAGGTGATTGTTGAACTGGCCCGGGAGGCCGGATACGATCTCGTGATTGAGCAGGCGGTCTATGTGAGCGATGCGGTAAATCTGACTGATGAGGTTCTTGAGCGACTGGCACAACTGCCTTGAGCGGCATTTCGGGCTTGCGTCCTCCCTGCACATCCCTTGTCCGAACTTAGCATCGATAACGATGGTCCTTTAAACCCTGTGGACAAGCGCTATGGCAACAGAAATTGATATTCACAGAATCCGAGAGATCCTGCCCCACCGGTACCCCTTCCTGCTTATCGATCGAATCACCGAGATTGAACCGGGTGTGAGTCTGCGCGCCATTAAGAATGTCACAATCAACGAACCCTTCTTCGACGGTCATTTTCCTTATAGGCCTGTATTTCCAGGCGTCTTGATGCTGGAAAGCATTGCGCAGGCCTCCGCGGTTTTGGTCAGTTTAATTATTGATGCCAAAGCAAGCCGCAAAAATGTTTATCTTTTTGCGGGCGTGGACAAAGCCCGATTCAGGTCCCCAGCTGAGCCCGGTGACCAACTGGTGATCGATGTTTCCCTGGGCGCTCACCGTAAGACGCTGTGGCGGTGCTCCGGTAAAATCACGGTCCAAGGGCGGACCATCTGCACCTCAGAGGTGTTGTTTACCCATAGGCCGATTGAGTGATTGATGCCCGGGCCGTTGTTCATCCGGATGCCCAGATTGGCCCGGAAGTGACTGTAGGACCGTTCTCGATTATCGAGGCGGGGGTTACTATAGGTGCAGGTACGCGTATTGATTCCCATGTGCTGATTCGGGCGGGCACCACCCTGGGACGAGATAATCGAATTTACTCTTTTGCCTCGATCGGGGAAGATCCCCAGTTCGCCGGTTACAACGGTGAGGTGACGAGACTTGAGATAGGTGACGCCAATGTGATTCGAGAATACGTGACATTGAATCGCGGTTCCACCTCGCCAAAAGGGACGGGCGTGACACGTATCGGTAGCCATAACTTTCTGATGGCCTACTGCCACATCGCGCATGATAGCGTTCTGGGGGATCATATTATCTTCGCCAACGGAGCGAGCCTTGCGGGCCATGTTGAAGTGGGCGATCAAGCAATCCTTGGTGGATTTACCCTGGTTCATCAGTTTTGCCGGGTCGGCGCACATAGTCTGACTGGGATCGGAACTGTTTGTCTTAAGGACGTCCCGCCGTATCTCATCGTAGCCGGCAACCCAGCCAAGACCTACGGGGTCAACGTGCGAGGATTGCGTCGACGGGAATTTAACGAACAGTCGATCAATGATCTGCGGCTGATCTATAAGCGCTTATTTCGCGCTAAGGGCCAGGGGGCGATCGGAGCAGGCTCTGATACGCCGGGCGTCGACCCCACTTCGCCCGAGGGTGAACTATTGCGATTTCTTGCTCAATCCGAACGCGGTCTGATCCGTTAGTGGGGAAGGATGGATACCGCCTTTTGTCTTGGGGTGGTTGGGGCCGAGCCTTCCGGGGACAAACTCGGAGGCGGAGTCGTCGAAACGTTAAAAGCGCGTTTTCCCGACCTCAGGCTGAAAGGTATCGGTGGGCCTGAACTACAGGCGCAGGGCCTCCAGTCGCTTTGTGACATTCACGACCTATCGGTGATGGGTGTTGAGGACCTCCTGAGAAAACTACCCGGCGCGCTAGCAGCTCGGCGACAACTCTACCGCGATCTGATCGCAGACCCGCCTGATGTTTTCTTGGGAATTGACTCGCCGGACTTCAATTTAGGTCTGGAAGCCCGCCTGCGAAAGGCCGGGATTCCGGTTGCCCATCTCGTAAGCCCAACGGTTTGGGCCTGGCGGGGTTACCGGGTCTCAAAAATTCGCCGGTCGGTCGACCGGATGTTGGTGCTTTTTCCCTTTGAAAAAGAGTTTTACCGGCAGCGGGGTGTAGCCGCCACCCTCGTTGGGCACCCAGCCGCAGCAGAAACAGCCACTCTCACGGTAGAGACGGCTCGGCGCGATCTGGGTATTGACACCGCGAAGAGAGTGGTCGCGGTTTTGCCGGGCAGCCGGGAGTCCGAAATCCGACACCTGGCCCAAACCTTTAGCCGAACCATTAAATGTCTTTCTCAAAGACAGCCGGATTTGGAGTTCTTGCTGCCGTTCGCAAGTGAGCGTATCCGGGAGCAATTCGTTGAGATTGTAGGCCCGAGCGCTTTAGGCCCGCGTGTGAGGGTCCTCAATGGGCAGGCACGGACTGCACTCGCCGCAAGTGATGTGGCACTGATTGCGTCGGGTACCGCTGCGTTGGAAGCCGCCCTGGTTGCGTGCCCGATGGTCGTGGCTTACCGCGTCTCCACGTTCACATTCCAGATCGCGCGGGCTCTGGCAACAACCCGTTATGTCTCTATGCCGAATCACCTGATGCCCCAGCCGTTAATCCCCGAGTTTTTGCAGGGCGATGCTGATGAAATTCGTCTTTGTGATGCACTGGAGCGGCTGCTAAATGAAGCGAGCTATCGTCACGGAATGAAGGCCGCGCTTGGCCACATTCGCCAAGAATTAAATTTGGACACCAATCGTCTGGTGGTGGACGCGCTGGTGCAAATGGCCGGGAGATGAGTTCGGGTAGGCGAACCCTGGTGGCAGGAGTAGATGAAGTCGGACGTGGGCCGCTCGCGGGACCGGTAGTCGCGGCAGCGGTCATCCTGTCCACGTCATGTACTTACGAAGGGTTGGTGGACTCGAAGCGACTTTCCCCGATAAAACGCGAGCACGTGAGCGCGCGGATTCGTGCAACTGCTCAGGCTTGGTGCCTCGCTGCGGCGTCTGCGGGACAAATTGATCGTTTGAATATTCACCAGGCGACCCTCCTTGCGATGCGACGTGCGGTGCTCGGATTAAAGGTAATGCCGGACTACGTCCTCGTAGATGGCCGGTTTTACCCGACACTGCCTTACCGGGGAGAAGCTGTCGTTCGCGGCGATCAGAGTGAGCCGGCGATTTCCGCTGCCTCTATTTTGGCCAAAGTGTATCGAGATCGCCTTATGGGGGAGTTCGACAAGCAGTTTCCAGGCTATGGCTTTTCCCGCCATAAGGGGTATCCTACAGTTGTACATTTGTCGGCCCTGCAGGTGTTGGGTCCTTGCCGGGAACACCGTTTATCATTTAAGCCGATACGAACCTTGACTAAGCAGGCGAATTAACTGTGGGCGAAGCAGGTACCGATGCATGAATAGCCATAAGCCGTTTGTGCATCTCAACGTCCATACAGAGTATTCCTTAGTCGACGGAATCGCGAGGGTGAAGGATTTGGCTGAGGCCGTCCGGGGCGCTCACATGCCTGCTGTTGCGATGACGGACGTGTCTAATATCTACGCAGCGGTCAAATTCTACCGGGCCTGCAAAGGAGTCTCAGTCAAGCCCTTGTTTGGCGCTGAGCTTATCGTCAGCGATGGCCCCAATGACCCTGGGCGCGGAAGGATTATCTTGCTGTGTCGCAATACCAACGGGTTTCGGCTTCTTGGTCGCCTGCTCACCGATATGTATACCCGCCAGCGCATAGGGCAAGACGTCACGGTATCCCGAAACGAGCTGAGGTCGATTGCGACTGATCTAATCGTTTTATCGGGCGGCATTGGGGGTGATGTCGCGGCCTTACTGCGAGCCGGAAATGTTGATCAGGCGCGTGCCCGGGTTGAGCAGTATCGGGATATCTTTGGGGATCGATATTATCTTGAACTTACCCGCACCGGTCGCGATGGAGAGGCAGATTACGAAGCCGGCGCGTTGAATATCGCGGCAAAGACCGACACCCCGTTAGTCGCCACTAACGCGGTTCGGTTTCTTGCCTCCGAGGACTTTGAGGCGCACGAGATTCGATCGTGCATTCATCAGGGCAGGGTATTGGATGACCCCCGTCGGCCTCGCTGGTTCACCGATCAGCAGCATTTGCGATCCGCCGGAGAAATGCAGGAGTTGTTCTCTGATCTGCCCAGCGCCATTGAGAACACGCTGGAGATCGCCCGGCGTTGCAATGTGTTTTTAGATTTCGATTCAACCCACATGCCACAGTTTCCTTTGCCGGGAGATATCTCCGCCGACGATCATCTGGCGAATCTGGCCCGTTCTGGGTTAGAGAAGTACCACTGTGACCACTCGGAAATACCGGTAGAGCTTTACCGGGAGCGCCTGCAAAGGGAAATCAACACTATTAATGGGATGGGTTTCGCAGGGTATTTCCTCATCGTCGCAGATTTTGTGCGCTGGGCGGGTGAAAACGGAGTGCCGGTGGGCCCCGGGCGCGGCTCAGGCGCCGGCTCTTTGGTCGCCTTTGCGCTTGGGATTACCCGACTGGATCCCATCCATCATGGACTTCTTTTTGAACGATTTCTCAATCCGGAGCGGGTCTCACTGCCTGATTTTGACATCGACTTCTGCATGGTAGGGCGCGATCGTGTCATCGATTATGTCAGTAACAAGTATGGCGCCGAAAAGGTGGCTCAGATCATTACGTACAACACATTAGCTGCCAGGGCGGTGGTTCGGGACGTCGGCCGTGTCATGGGATTGCCGTATGGGTTTTGCGACACCCTGGCAAAGCTCGTCCCCTTCGAGGTCGGCATGACGTTGGAGCGTGCGCTCGAGCAAGATGATGAATTGCGCCGGCGTTATCGGGCTGAGGCAGAAGTCACACAGCTGATTGATAATGGTCGCCGTTTGGAGGGGATACCGCGTAACGCAGGCAAGCATGCAGGTGGTCTCGTTATTGCGCCGCGGGCGATTTCAGATTTCTCGCCATTGTACTGGGAATCAGGAATGACCCAGCCGGTCACCCAGTTTGACAAAGATGATCTTGAGGCGATAGGGCTTGTAAAATTTGATTTTCTGGGGCTTCGCACCCTCACTATCATCGACTGGGCCGTGGCCCTGGTTAACGAACAGCGTAGAACAGGGGGCGAACAGCCAGTATTGCTGGATATGCTGGAGCCGGATGATGCCAACGTTTACGACCTGATCTGTACGGGCCGTACGACCGCACTGTTCCAGCTTGAATCTCGCGGGATGCAGGAGTTGATCCAGCGGTTAAGGCCCGATCACTTTGACGAACTCGTGGCATTGGTCGCCCTGTTCAGACCTGGTCCGTTGCAATCGGGGATGGTCGATGATTTTATTAACCGAAAGCATGGGCGCGAGCCGGTGGTATATGTAGACAAAACGCTTGAAGCGGTCCTGGAGCCGACTTATGGGGTTATCCTCTATCAAGAACAGGTCATGGAGATCGCACAGCAATTGGCGGGTTATAGCCTAGGTTCTGCTGACCTGTTACGCCGCGCCATGGGCAAAAAGAAGCCCGAAGAGATGGAGAGGCAGCGCCAGGGCTTCATTGAGGGCGCTACCGATCGGGGGACAGAGGCCGCTGTCGCGATGCACATTTTTGACTTGATAGAAAAATTTGCAGGTTATGGGTTCAACAAATCGCATTCAGCAGCCTACGCACTACTCAGTTATCAGACCGCTTGGTTGAAGTGTTACTACCCGGCTCAGTTTATGTCGGCAGCGCTGTCTGCGGACATGGAACACACTGATAAGGTCGTTATTTTGGTTAACGAAGCCAAGAGCTTAGGTTTAGAAGTCAGCGCCCCGGATGTCAATCAGGGAGGCCTCAGATTCCAGGTCAATAACCAGGGTGCCATCATCTATGGATTAGGTGCTATCAAGGGTGTGGGCGAGAAAGCGCTGGAAAATATTCTGACTGAGCGGGACCGGGGCGGCTCTTACGAAGACCTGACCTCTCTTTGTCGTCGGGTAGATAGTCAAAAGGTTAACCGGAAGACCTTAGAGGCCTTGATCTGTGCAGGGGCGTTGGACTCGTTCGGCACCAGAAGAGCCGAGCTGCTCAGTCGTTTAGCCTCGGCCATGGACGCCGCGGGGCAACATGTGGCCGATCTTTCGTCCGGACAAAATGACATGTTCGGGCTATCGTCGGTCGAGAAGGTCGTGCAGAATGCGAGTCCGGGCCCGATCTGGACGGCCCGCAAAACACTGGAGATGGAACGCGTGAGCTTAGGCTTTTACCTGACCGGTCATCCAGTCGACCACCATCGGGAAGAACTTAAACAAATCACCAGCGGCCCGATTGCTTCTGTCCGACCCGTCCCGGAGCGTACCGTCACAGTCGCTGGTTTGATTGACGAATTGCGGACCTTCCAGAATCGTCGGGGTGAGACCATGGCGTTTTTTCAATTAGATGATCCCAGTGGACGTGCCGATGTGAGCATTTTTGGCGGCCTTTATGCCGAGGTACGTCCTACCCTGGGCAGTGGCGGGATAGTGGTTGTTCGCGGTACTACCGGTATTGATGATCGTTCGGGGTTGCTGTCGATTAAGGCGGAAAAGGTGGTCACGCTCGATGAAGCGCGCCAACGCACGCTTCAGCAGGTCACGGTGACGCTCCCACCGGGGCGGAGTCCACCCACGGTCTTGAAGGAGTTGCAGGATCTGCTCAAGGCGCATCAACCAGGAGGCACAGAGATCGCGGTACGATACCGAAATGTTTCGGGAGACGCGATGTCCATCACGCTGGGGAACGAATGGCGGGTCTCGCCCGACTCAGAACTGTTGGATGGCCTCCAGACCTTTGCCGGCATCGCTGGGGTGGATTTAACCTTCGATAGCAGTATATCGCCCGGAAAACGGCAAAAACCCAGGCCAAAGGCGGCTTAGTCTAGCCCGGTGTCTCGGCGGACAGACCCGTTCGCAGTAAAATCTCGACCCTATGCCTAACTCACTTGATTTCGAACAACCGATCGTTGATCTTGAAGCGAAGATCGAAGAACTCCGCCGGGTCGATGCCGCGGGTGAACTGGACCTGCAAGAGGAGATCCACAAGCTGGAACTGAAAAGCGAAAAACTGACCCGCGAAATCTTTTCGTCGCTGAGCTCGTGGCAGATAACTCAACTCGCGCGGCATCCAGCCCGACCCCACGCGCTCGACTACATCCCTCAAATCTTTACTGACTTTCAGGAACTCGCAGGCGACCGGATGTACGGTGACGATCAGGCGATCGTTGGCGGTCTGGCCCGTATTCAGGGGTATGGCGTGGTCGTTATCGGTCACCAGAAAGGCCGTGATACCCGGGAAAAGGTCCGGCGCAACTTCGGCATGCCCAGCCCCGAAGGTTATCGCAAAGCACAACGCCTTATGCAGTTAGCCGAGCGGTTTGATCTGCCCGTCGTGACGTTGATCGATACCCCAGGTGCGTACCCGGGAATAGGAGCAGAAGAGCGTGGTCAAAGCCAGGCGATCGCTCAAAGCATCTCTGTGATGGCGGACTTGCGAGTGCCGATCGTCTCGGTCGTGATTGGAGAAGGTGGATCCGGGGGTGCGCTAGCGATAGGCGTCTGTGATCGCCTGGTGATGCTTGAATACGCGACCTACTCGGTTATCAGCCCTGAGGGATGCGCCTCCATTCTCTGGAAGAGTGCCGAGAAGGCGGAAAACGCTGCCTCAGCAATGAAAATAACGTCATCAAGCCTGAAGAAAAGCGCCCTGGTCGAAGACATCGTGATTGAGCCTTTGGGGGGAGCGCACCGTGACCCAGAAAAAACGGCGTACGATCTAAGAGAGGTTATCGCTCGACACTTGGACGAACTGCGCCTGCTACCAACGGAAGAGTTGCTGACATTGCGGGAGAAGCGTCTGCAGTCATTCGGACGATTCTATGAGGGTAACTGAGGAAGATTGCCTGGAAGATAAGGTGCTTAGCGCGCTGCGGCAGGTGGTTAAGTTCTACTCGGATAAGGTGCTTAATGTTGCCTTCAGTGGCGGGTTAGACTCGAGCGTCCTGTTAACCGGGCTGGCAATGTTGCGCGATCAACATCGATGCCACTTACGGGCGCTGCACGTTAATCATGGCTGGACTGAGGATGCAAAGGTCTGGGAGTCGGCCTGCGCTCGATATGCTCATACTCTGGGCATCGAGTTTCGAGTTACCCGGCTGAGTAGACCCTCAGCGACAAAGCTTTCCACCGAGGCGGCGGCGCGTCGGCAGCGATTGGAGTGGTTTGCCCAGGTGGCAGGGCCGGGAGAACCGGTCCTAACAGCCCATCACTCAGATGATCAGGCCGAAACCTTCTTACTTCGCCTGATGCGTGGCGCTGGGACCCGCGGGCTGGGTGGGATGCAATTTGAACGCGAATTCAAGGGGATGTTGGTGTTGCGGCCACTTTTAGGGCTTTCCCGTGCCGATCTTCAGACCTGGGCTCAAACACAGGGGCTAAGTCCGATTGAAGACCCAGCGAACACGGATACCCGTTTTGACCGCAATTTCGCGCGTCATGAGATCCTCCCGCTGCTGGAGTCGAGGTGGCCGGGCGCCGGGCAGACGCTCAATCGTGCGGCAAAGGCGCTTTGGTCGACCCAGAAGGTGCTTGATGAGGTCGGCGCGTCCGACCTGTGTGCCAGTGATTACCCTATCGATCAATGCCTTTTGGGGGTCAATGGTGCTATTGCAGTTTCTAAGCTCAACGCCCTGAGTTTGGAGCGACGACTAAATCTCTTGCGGTATTGGTTCGCAATCTTGAAATTGGAGGCTCCGTCTGAGAAGGCCTTGCAGGAGTTTCTTCGCCAGTTGTGGGAAAGTCAAACAACTGGCGCACCGGCGCTACGCGTCGGATCTGCCAGCCTTCGTCGATATCGGGGCGGGCTTTTTCTCATTCCGGCAGGCTCGTGCGATGCACACACCCATTCCCCGGTACTTCAATGGCATGGCGTTTCCTTGGAGATTGAGGGCGTCGATATCGCTATCGAGGCGACGCAGACGGTGGGAAGGGGCCTTAAGTCAACTTGTTTGGACCACGATGGGCTTGAGCTGCGTTGGCACCGTGGCGGTGCGAGAGTGTGTCCAGTGGGCGGAAGCGGCCATCGGCGGCCCGTGAGGAAACTCTTTCAAGAGGCGGGGGTGCCACCTTGGGAGCGAAAGCGCTTGCCCTTGCTCTATCACGAGGGGCGGCTGGTCTGTATTCCAGGAGTGGCGATTGCCCAGTCTCAGGCGGTTTCTCCCGGCGAACCCGGTCTGGAGATTCATGTTTCTGATTTGCGACCCAGGGCAAATTGAGCAGGGGGTCAGCAACCCGTCATTGTGTCAGGGACGCCTCTCTGTTATCCTAAGTTTCCGTCGGGCCACGTGGCATACGGGAGAGATGCATCGAACGCTCTCACCCCGAAGTCGTGACCGCCCGTTCAAACGAGTTCAAAATTATGCCCGACGGAAAACCCCCTAAATACGCTTTTGTTACCGGTGGCGTGGTGTCGTCTCTAGGAAAAGGCCTGTCGGCAGCGTCTCTTGGGGCGTTGCTCGAAGCAAGGGGCCTATCCGTCACGCTCATTAAGTTGGATCCGTATATCAATGTGGATCCGGGGACGATGAGCCCGTTCCAGCATGGAGAAGTATTTGTTACGGACGATGGCGCTGAGACTGATCTGGACCTGGGCCATTACGAAAGATTTGTGCGTACGCGCATGGGTCAGGCGAATAATTTCACGACAGGCCAGATTTACGAGAGGGTGATCCGAAAGGAAAGGCGCGGAGATTATCTGGGCGGCACGGTACAGGTTATCCCCCATATCACCAACGAAATAAAGCAATCGATTCAATCGGCAGCACAGGGTTTTGATGTTTGCCTGGTAGAAATTGGCGGTACGGTGGGGGATATCGAATCTTTACCGTTTCTGGAGGCGATTCGCCAGATGCGGATTGAACTAGGCCGACTTGATACGATTTTTCTTCACCTCACGCTGGTTCCAGAACTTCAGACAGCTGGAGAGATAAAAACCAAACCGACGCAGCACTCCGTCAAGGAGTTACGGAGCATCGGCATCCAGCCGGATATTGTTCTGTGTCGCGCGCGCGAGCCTTTGCCGGAGGACGCCCGGCGGAAAATCTCCCTCTTTACCAACGTTGCCGAAACAGCTGTTATTTCTGCGGAAGACGTAGCTAATATCTACTCGATCCCACGACGCTATCACGAGCAGGGTCTGGATCAGATTGTGGTTGATCACCTGGCATTGTCCACACCGGATGCGAATCTCGAAGAATGGGATCGCGTCGTTACCACAATGGCTGAGCCTGAAACGGAAGTCACTATCGCCATGGTCGGAAAATATGTCTCACTGACCGAATCCTACAAGTCACTTTCGGAAGCGCTTGTTCATGCTGGCATACATAATCGGGTTCGCGTAACCGTCAGATACATTGATGCCGAAACCCTCGAAGACGACGATACAAGCTGCCTCAATGATGTAGATGCCATTCTCGTGCCGGGCGGCTTCGGTGTACGTGGGACAGAGGGCATGATTTACGCAGTGCGCTTTGCTCGAACCCGGGACATACCTTATCTGGGCATTTGCCTGGGCCTGCAAATCGCAGTGATCGAATTCGCACGCCATGTAGCGGGATTGGATAACGCCCAAAGCACTGAGTTTGATCCGGACAGCAAGAATCCCGTGGTCGCCCTGGTGACGGAGTGGACTGAAACAGACGGTAACCTGGTGGAGCGAGATGAGGCAGATGATCTGGGTGGCACTATGCGCTTGGGGGCACAGGCGGCAACACTGCGGCCCGGGTCACTGTGCGCGCGGGTTTACGGTAGGGACGAAATCCAGGAACGCCACCGACATCGGTATGAGGTAAACAATACTTATCGCACACAACTTGAGGAACAAGGCCTTCGCGTCGCAGGTCTTTCCAACGATGACCTGGTTGAGATGATCGAATTGCCAGAACATCCCTGGTTTGTTGCGTGCCAGTTTCATCCTGAGTTCAAATCAACTCCGCGGGATGGCCACCCCCTGTTTTCTGCCTATATTTCGGCGGCTTTGCGAAATCGGAATAAAAATGCGCTAAAAAGGCCGGAGGCAGTAAACGCGTGAATCTGCTTGGCCGTCAGGTCGGTCGTCAGCAGCGGCTGTTTCTCATCGCCGGACCTTGTGTGATCGAAAGTCGCGACAACGCTTTGGCTACGGCATCACGTCTCGCTCAGATCGGCTCAGCACTTGATATTCTGGTAATTTATAAATCATCGTTCGATAAAGGGAATCGAAGTTCGGGTCTATCTTACCGGGGGCCCGGCGTCGATGAGGGCCTCAAAATTCTCCAAGAAGTCAAGACCGAAACCGGGCTTGCAGTAATAACTGACGTACACACTCCTGAGCAGGCCTTGCTAGCGGCAGAAGTCGTTGACGTGCTGCAAACACCGGCTTTTTTGTGCCGACAAACCGACCTAATCGTAGCGGCTGCTAAAACCGGAAAACCCGTTAATATTAAAAAAGCTCAGTTTATGGCCCCTGGCGAGATGAAAGGCGTTATTGCTAAAGCTTGCGCCTTTGGCGCCCGTGAGCTCCTGCTCTGTGAGCGTGGCACATCCTTCGGTTACCATAATCTCGTGGTTGATATACGATCGCTGGATATTTTGGATTCGTTTGGGTATCCGGTAGTGTTCGATGCGACGCATTCAGTGCAGCTGCCGGGTGGAGCGGGGGACCGGTCCGGAGGGCAACGCGAGTTTATCCCGGTGCTTGCGCGTGCCGCGGTGGGGGCTGGTGTTTCGGGCCTGTTTATGGAGACGCATATCAACCCTGATCAAGCCCTGAGTGATGGCCCTAATGCCTGGCCGCTCGATGAGATGCACCCGCTCCTGGAGGACCTCCTTCTCCTCGACAGCGCTAACAATGAGGGTCGTTGGGTTCGCCCTTGAGTTAGGCATCGCCCAGCCGGGCCAGTTTTGGGTAACACCAACTTGGAGTTTGTTTGATGAGTCTAATTATTAGATCTGTTCGAGCTCGCGAGATTCTCGATTCACGAGGGTTTCCGACGGTGGAGGCCTGCGTAGAGCTTGAAGGGGGCGCGTCGGGGCGAGCAGCCGTCCCCTCCGGGGCTTCCACGGGGAAACTCGAAGCGCTAGAACTGAGAGATCAGGATCCGGCGCGCTACAACGGCAAAGGCGTGCGAAAAGCGGTCGACAATGTCAATACCGAAATTGCAGAGCGCCTTAGTGGCCTAGACGCTACCGCGCAGCGGTTGGTGGATGCGGCCATGCTCGAGCTTGATGGTACGCCAAACAAGGCGCGTTTAGGTGCAAACGCGATTCTTGCAGCTTCGCTGGCGACAGCGCGAGCAGCAGCCGAAGCACAGAAGATTCCGCTGTATCGGCATATTGCCAGGCTGCATGGCAACCCGGAACCGACATGGCTCCCGGTTCCTCAGATGAACATCATCAATGGTGGAGCCCACGCAGACAATAGTGTCGATTTTCAAGAGTTCATGATCTTGCCAGTCGGTAGCCTCACTTTCAGTGAAGCCTTACGAGCCGGTGCCGAGATATTTCAGCAGCTCCGCCAGGTGCTAATACAGCATGGATTACAGACCGGGGTTGGTGATGAAGGGGGATTCGCGCCCGATTTTCCATCCAATGAGGCTGCTGTCAAAGCGGTCTTAACGGCGGTCGCAGAGGCAGGGTACCGCACTGGGGAAGAGATTTGTCTCGGCTTGGATATCGCCAGCTCGGAGTTTTTTTCGGAAGGCCATTATCACCTTCACTCTGAAGGGCGGCGGTGCACCTCGGGTGAGTTTATCGATCTGGTCTGCGATTGGGCCACGCGTTTTCCGATCCTCTCGATCGAGGACCCTCTTGCCGAGGATGACTGGGCGGCTTGGAGTCAACTGACGGACCGGCTTGGACAGGACACCCAACTGACCGGGGACGATCTGTTTGTCACCAACCCCCAGATTCTTCAGCGTGGGATCGAAAGTGGAGCAGCAAATGCCATTTTGATCAAGCTTAACCAGATTGGCACCCTCAGCGAGACTTTGGATGCTGTTTCGCTCGCCCAGTCTCATGGCTATGGTGTGACAGTCTCGCATCGTTCAGGCGAGACTGAAGACACGACAATCGCGGACTTGGCTGTAGGCGTTGGCGCGGGGCAAATCAAAACAGGCTCATTGTGCCGATCCGAGAGAACCGCCAAATACAACCGACTCCTTTGGATAGAACAGGACCTTGGAGGTCGGGCCCAGTTTGCGGGGCGCGAAGGTTTCCCCCATCTGGATAGGCCCTAGCCGCGACCCCGAGGATAGGTCGGGTGTATCTTAAAGCCGCTACCCTTGCACTCGTTGTAGTTGTGCTGTTGCTTCAATACGCGCTGTGGTTTGGCAAAGCCAACATTATTGACTTTATCGGGCTGCAGGGAACGGTAACCCAGCTGGAATCGGAGAATATCGCGCTCAAACTCCGTAACGATCGCCTGCACGCTGATGTGCACGAAATAAAAAGTCGGTTAGAGGCGATAGAAGCGCTGGCCCGTGCTCAACTGGGACTGATTAAACCAGGGGAGACTTACTATCAGATCGTGGTGCCTGAAGATCCAGAAGGTAGATCCACGCCAGACTAGTTTGTGCCGGGTGACTCGCCGGTCAATCACCTGGTAGTGGCAGGAGGTAGGGTAGGGGCCGCCGGAAGACGGGTTTCCCGCCGATCGATAGCCCAGGATCGACATCCCTCGCCAGGCAGGAAACCGGTAATGAGACGAGCATTTCCCAACCGGGGGCAGTCTGGTGGGGACTTGCGTTAACCACAGTGCCAGTTTGACCCGTAGCAGCAGGCGAAGTATCGACCGCAGTCCCGGGTCGGATCGGCTTCTCGCTTTCGATAAATGCGCGAACCATTCGTTGCTTGGGTTTGCCGCGGTATCGTACGCGGGCAATAATTTCCTGCCCGGGGTAACACCCTTTTTTAAAGCTCACACCCTCAATGAGATCAAGATTAACGGATTGGGGAATCAAGAGCTCCTGGGTTTGAGGTTGAAGCACCGGCAGCCCCGCTTGTATACAGGCCAGGCTAAAATCGATTTCGCCATTGCCAGTTGTGAGCCCCGCGGGAGGGGTGGGTCTTTGGTTTGATGTCATCTGGCGGAACAAGAGAACCTCAAGCGGTGCACCAGGGTATGGTCGCCCGGGCGGGGTAAGGTCGTGGCTTGGGGTCAGGGGCTTTTGCATAGCCACGCCTGTACGAAAGCCCACTTGCCACTTTTGCTCCATCTCAAAGTCGACCTGCGCCCGCAACACGTAACGTCTCAAGCGCTTGATGAGGCCTTCCAGGAGCGACGCGTGGGTGGCAAGCCAGAAACTATCCCGATCTCGAAAAACAAGAAAAATTCCCAGCAGCCGCCCTTTCGCGGAGCAATACCCCGATACGCCCCATTCGAACGGTGCAAGCGCAGCGATATCAGACGTTAACTGGCCTTGCAAAAAGGCTGTTGCATCGGCTCCGGTGCACCGGGCGACATCAAGGCGGTCAGCGATCAAAAAATGCCTTCTGTCTTTGGTCATAGTGGAATCTGGGTCATGCATTGAGGGTGATTTAGAAAAGAATCGAGGTCGACACGTCGGTGCTTAGCTCATGGGGTATAAAGAGGATATCCTAAGAAAAGTAAAGAGTTGAAAAAAAAGTCGATGGGTCTTGAAAATATGAGGCCAAAACGGTGAAAATCAAATATGGTGCAATGCACAAAATCAAATTAACATCCGCTGCCAACCCTTCGGAGTATAAGGAAGGGCCCATCGATCCTGCGACGATCGACACCTCCGCAGATACTGCGACCGAGGTGGGCAAGGCATGCGAGGAGATTGGAGGGCCCAGCGGCCCGGAGCCAACACGCTATGGTGATTGGGAACGAAAAGGACGCTGCATTGATTTCTAATGCTTTCAAAATATCCGTGATTCGGCACAGGATCTAGTTTAATGACGGCTTCCGCTAATCGCCCACTGTCACCGCACCTTCAAATCTATCGGCCCCAGCTGACATCTATCCTATCCATCGTGCATCGCGCGAGCGGTCTTTTTTTGATCGCTGGAACAATAGCATTTTCGACCTGGGTCGTTGCATTATCATGCGGTGAATCAATCTTTGTCGCTTACACCGGCTTGTTGAATTCTTTGCCAGGCCAGTTGTTTACGCTGGGGTGCCTGTTCAGTTTCTTTTATCATTTGTGTAATGGTGTGCGGCATCTGCTCTGGGACGCAGGCCATGGATACCAACTCAGAAGCGTCTATCTGAGCGGTGGATTGGTGGTCGTCGTATCAGTGCTTATGACGGTGCTTGCGGTGTTGGCATCGCCCTGAAACTACTCGAACGTGACCATGGCCCCCTTACAGCAAAAATCAGACCAGACACACCCGGGACTTGGGCACTGGCGTTGGCAGCGATTCTCGGCACTTGCACTTATACCCGTTTCTTTGTGGGCTGCGTTTGCCCTGATCCCGCTGCCCGCCCAAGACTATAGGCTGGCACTGGAGTGGGTCAGCCGGCCGACTTCGCTCGTGCTGATCACGATTTTATTTCCGGTGCTCTACCTGCATGCGGCCTTGGGCCTTCAGGTAGTACTCGAAGATTACGTTCGGAACCCACTACGCCAATGGTGTATCCGGCTAAGCCGTGTTTTGGCGCTGCTGGCCTCGCTGGCTACATTGGCCGCCGCATTTTCCACCTACTGAAGAAATACCGTCGTGCCCATCTCTGCTGCTTACCAGATCGTCCGCCATGAACACGACGTGGTCGTAGTTGGGGCAGGCGGGGCGGGTCTTCGAGCCTGCCTGGGTCTTGCGGAAGCAGGGTTACGCACCGCCTGCGTCACCAAGGTTTTTCCGACTCGTTCACACACGGTCGCTGCGCAGGGCGGCATGAGCGCAGCTTTGGCCAACATGGGGGAAGATGACTGGCGTTGGCACATGTACGACACGGTTAAAGGGTCAGACTGGCTGGGAGATCAGGAGGCGATTGCCTATATGTGTCGTGAGGCTCCGTCTGCCGTGATCGAGCTTGAGCATTACGGGGTTCCTTTTTCCAGAACCGCGGAGGGCAAAATCTATCAACGTGCTTTTGGCGGGATGACTACCCATTTTGGCCAAGGCCAGGCGCAGCGGACTTGCGCCGCCGCAGATCGAACCGGGCACGCAATCCTGCACACGCTTTACCAGCAATCTTTACGGCGCAACGCGGAGTTTTTCGTCGAATACTTCGCACTTGATCTGATAATGGAAGACGGCCAATGTCGGGGGGTCGTGGCCTGGTGTCTCGAAACAGGGGCAATCCATGTTTTTTCGGCAAAGCTTGTGGTTCTTGCTACCGGCGGTTATGGCCGTGCCTATTTCTCCGCTACTTCTGCTCATACCTGCACTGGTGATGGGAATGCAATGGTGTTGAGGGCGGGTCTGCCTTTACAGGATATGGAGTTCGTACAGTTTCATCCTACTGGCGTTTATGGTTCAGGCTGCCTGATTACTGAGGGCGCGCGGGGGGAGGGTGGTTTTCTGACTAACGTTAGCGGTGAGCGCTTTATGGAGCGCTACGCGCCAAACGCACGCGACCTCGCCTCCCGCGATGTCGTCAGCCGATCAATGACCATGGAAATTCGTGCGGGTCGCGGGATTGGTCGGGACGCCGATCATATTCACCTGCATTTGGAGCATCTCGGAACGGAAGTATTGGCCGAGCGTCTTCCGGGGATCTCAGAGACGGCCCGCGTCTTCGCCGGTGTCGACGTTACCCGGGAGCCTATCCCGGTGATTCCTACCGTGCATTACAACATGGGGGGAATTCCCGCCAATCTCTACGGAGAGTGTCTTGGAGTGAGTACTGGCGGATCTCCACCGGTTATTCCGGGGTTGATGGCCATCGGTGAGGCGGCCTGCGTCTCGGTGCATGGCGCAAACCGCCTCGGTTCCAACAGTCTTCTGGATCTGATCGTGTTTGGTCGTGCGGCGGCAAACCGGGCTGCGGATCAACTTTCCCGGGGCGAAGCCATCGCCCAGGTAACGGACAATTCAATCGAGGAGGTCATTTCCCGGCTGGACGAGCGTCGTTATGCCAGTGGTCAACATTCAACAGCGTCGATCCGCCTCGACATGCAAAAAGCGATGCAATCGAACTGCGCCGTATTTCGTAACCGTGAGGTGCTTTTGCAAGGTGTGGCCGAAGTGAGTGAGTCGGTCAAGGCATTCCATGACATTGGTATCCAAGATCGATCGATGATCTGGAATACAGACCTGGTGGAAGCGTTGGAGCTTGAAAATCTTCTGGCCCAGGCCCACGTCACGGTGGAAAGCGCGCTTGCACGGGAAGAGAGTCGGGGTGCCCATGCCCGTGAGGATTTTCCAGAGCGCGATGACGAGCGCTGGATGCAGCACACTGTCGCAGAGTTAAAGGGAAACGGGGTTTCCCTATCCTACCGGCCAGTCGTATTAGATACCGGTACCGAAGATGTCGAGAGCATTCCTCCTAAGGCCAGAGTGTATTGAGCTGGAAATGGCAGAATTTACGCTTCCCAAAAACTCAAAGGTACAAAAAGGGCGGTGCCACAACGAACCCGGGCCCGAGCAACGCTCCGCACATTTGAGATTTACCGCTGGGACCCTGATGATGAGGCTAATCCCAGGCTGGACCAATATGCGGTGGATCTTGAGTCGTGTGGGCCAATGGTGCTGGATGCGCTGTTAAAAATTAAAAATGAAATCGATTCCACACTGACTTTTCGGCGTTCGTGTCGGGAAGGAATCTGCGGCTCGTGTGCGATGAATGTGAATGGGGTGAACACCCTGGCTTGCACTCAGTCAATCGATAGCCTCAAAGGTCCGATACGGATTTATCCACTCCCACACATGGGTGTAGTCAAGGATTTGGTCCCAGACCTTTCTCACTTTTTTGCCCAATACGCATCGCTTGAACCGTGGTTAAAGGCGGGGGATGCTAAGACAGACACCGAGAGGCATCAGACACCCCAAGAGCGTGAGCAACTCGACGGGCTTTACGAGTGTATTCTGTGTGCGTGCTGTTCGACGAGCTGCCCAAGTTACTGGTGGAATTCCGAACAATATCTTGGCCCGGCGAACCTGTTGCAGGCTTATCGATGGATTGCCGATAGCCGGGACGAGGCTGCCGATGAGCGACTCGATCAATTAGATGATAATTTTGCGTTGTATCGGTGTCACACAATTATGAACTGCACCAAAACATGTCCCAAGGGGTTGAACCCAGGACAGGCCATTGGGGCAATCAAATCAGCCCTGGCCAAAAGAAAAAAGTGAATCTTCGACCGCAGGGGGCAAAGCTTACCTGGCGATCACGCAGGGGGGCGCGCGAGCTCGATGGATT
>MPLX02267425.1_pt1 | contig 19475 bp, 15 predicted proteins | sample 1617341 | NCBI WGS metagenome assembly MPLX02 (sample SAMN05944804, study PRJNA350692) | marine metagenome | biome: marine; feature: ODZ; material: water; isolation source: 120 m water sample filtered on 0.2 um supor filter | place: Pacific Ocean | collected 2012-04-08 | depth 120m m | reverse complement strand
AGACTCCATGTGCTCAAGAAGTGAATTAAAAATCTTTACTGCGGATAGTTGTTGTAATAGATGATGAAGCGTAAAGCGGAATCGCTTTGAGTTGTAAAATATATCAAATACATCCTCAAATTTTTTTAAATAATTTAATTGAGAGGCGGAAAGATCGTTGTTTGAAATCAACTCATAAGGTGGTGTTGACTGATATTTATATCCATGATCATCAATGATTTCTTTTATGGGTGCCCCTGGTAGGAATTTTAAAAACCCTAACTGTAATTCATGGGGGCGCAATGCGCACACCTCTTCAAATGAATTTAGAGCATCATCTAGAGTTTCGCCTGGCAGACCGAAAATGAGGTCGCAGTGAATATGGATTAGATTTGAACTTATCAGGCGTTCTATAGCAGAAAATAGTTTTTTGTTATTTTGTTTTCGCTTGATTTTTTCTTGCGAGGATTGATCAGTGGTCTGGACACCTAGCTCGAATTGGAACATGCCCTTCGGTACTGTTTCTAAAAAATCAAATAGATCGTCAGTCAAAAGATCACCTACCACTTCAAAATGAAATGCTATACCCTTAAACTTTAATAACCAGCTCATGAGTTTCTTCATGTGGGAAGGTTTAAGGTTAAATGTACGGTCAATGAATTTTATTTTTGTGACCCCTCCCTTGATTAATAAGTTGATTTGTTGGCGTATCGTTCGGTCATCAAAAAAGCGCACGGTCTTATCCAAGGCAGAAAGACAGAAGGAGCAAAGGTAGGGGCAACCTCTCGAGGTTTCCAGATAAACTAGACGATTTTTAAGTTGAGGTAAATCCTCTTTGATGTAGGCGGGGGTTAGTTCGGGAAGATTTTCTCCATAAGATTTCCAGTCTTTTAATTTTTCATCCGGGGGGAGAGTTTTCTTCTGAAAGTGTTCAAGAAACTCAATCCATTTCTTTTCTCCTTCGCCGGCGATGACTGTATATTGGTCCGTTGAAGTCATATCAAAAGAAACCTCAGGGCCACCGATCACAACCCTTATTGAAGGGTCCTGTTTTTTTAGACGTTCAATAAGTTCGAAAGATTGTCCTCGGTTCCAGATGTAAACGCTTATTCCCAAAACATCAGGTTTATTACTTAAGATTTCTGCGGCAATCTTCCATATGGGTTGACTGATTACGAACTCTTTAATCCATACATTATCAAATCCTTCTTTTTGGGTGACATTGCGGAGGTAGCGAATACTCAATGAAGAGTGAATAAACTTGGCGTTTAAGGTAATGAGGCCAATGGAGGGTGGCATATAAAATAATTGATATTCAGTATATAGCTTTAAGCCTAAGAGGCTATAAATAGTACCGAAGACTCTAGCAAACTTTCTTGATCGTATCACCCAGCTTTTTGAGCAAGGCTTCTGGTTTCTTCATAAAGCGCACACTAACTCCCGTGTCAAAAGACTAGCTTTTTTCTCCCATGCGGCCCTCAGGTGGTCTAATCGATCAAGTCCCTTAAACTTTTTTATTTAAAGGTGTTAACAAACCTTCCCTTCGATAGAAAAGTGTACGGAACACAATTTGCAACACCAATAGAACATAAAGATAAAAACTACTAAGGAGCTAACAATGTTTTGTACAGTAGAATCAGAACCAAGATTTACAAATTGTCCTCGTTGTGAATCAACCAACACATTCCTGTCTGCATTTAGTGATAAAAGCTACTGTGTTAACTGTCGCAAACTGTATGACAAGATAGATGGAGCTCTTATAAGAAAACAGTTGAAGAGATTTTTGAATAAAAAAGATGTTGAACTGCAAGAATTTGAATTAATTTTTAGTGAATATCAGGATCTTTTTTATAAAAAGACCTGTGGGCTGTTTAATCCATCTAACGCGGATGTTGCCCATGGACGGTTAATCCAACTAACGTAAACATGACAGTGCTTGGGAGTCTTTGGGGCTATTGACAGCTTAATTTCTTCTACCAAGAAATTTAAAAAATTTTTCGTCCTCTTTTTCTCGCCATTCTTGTTTTTCGGGCCGATTCAATTACAGCTTTTGAGACAACCTTCACAACTTCCTGATTCAATGCGCTGGGAATAATATATTCTGGTTGGAGATGTTCTTTAGGGACACAATCAGCGATAGCCCGGGCCGCAGCCATTTTCATATCTTCATTAATTCCTTTAGCTAGGCAATCTAATGCTCCGCGAAAAATTCCAGGAAAGCATAAAACATTATTAATCTGGTTTGGATAGTCACTCCGTCCTGTTGCCATGATAGCAACATGGGGTGCCGCGTCTTCCGGCATGATCTCGGGAGTTGGATTAGCCATAGCAAACACAATGGCATCTTTCCCCATTTTTTTTACATCGTCTACTTTTAGCAAACCGGGTCCAGATAAACCCAGAAAAACATCAGCCCCTGAAATAACATCACTCAACCCACCGGTCTCGTTGTTAGGATTGGTATTTTGGCTAAACCAGAGTTTTGCTTCATTAAGATCACCTCGGTTTGAATGAATAGCTCCTTTGCGGTCGCAGGAAATTATGTTTGACACATTCAGCTTTTGAATCATTTTTGCACAGGCCGTACCTGCTGCACCGGCTCCCAGAATTATCACTTTGATTTCCTCTGGTTTTTTGTTGAGAAGTTCTAGCGCGTTGATCAAAGCCGCAGTTACCACAACTGCTGTACCATGCTGGTCATCATGAAATACAGGGATGTCCAATTCTTCTTTCAATCTGCTCTCGATTTCGAAGCATTGCGGTGCCGCAATGTCTTCCAGATTAATTCCTCCGAATCCTGGTGCGATGGCTTTAACAACTTGAATAGCTTCCTCGGCGTTTTTTGTGTCCAGGCAGATTGGAAAAGCATCCACGCCGGCAAAATCTTTGAATAGCATTGCTTTGCCTTCCATCACTGGGAGAGCCGCCATAGGGCCAATATTTCCAAGTCCTAAAACGGCTGTTCCGTCCGTGATAATAGCAACTGTATTTTTTTTAATCGTTAGTTTATAAACATCTTCAGGGTTTTTGTGAATAGCACTACAAACTTTACCTACACCAGGTGTGTAGGCCATTGAAAGATCATCCCGAGTTTTTAGAGGTTGTTTGTTGCTCACTTCAATTTTTCCTCCGTGGTGGAGAAGAAATGTTTTGTCGGAATGTTGAATAAGTTCTACCCCTTTAATAGCTCTTAACGTACCGACTATTTTTTCGGCATGTTCGGGGCCATTAGTATAAATACTAAAATCCCTAATAGAACCTTCCTTTGATATGGGTCGAACGATATCGATAGCCCCTAAAATTCCACTCTGCTCTACAATTTTAGTGGTTATTTGGGCAAGGGTCTGTCCCTGCCGATCAATTTTTAGTCTAACAATGATGCTGTCCCCGGCATTTGGGGAGAAATAGTTTCCAGTCATAATTAAGTTTCTACTTTGTAGTGAGTGTATATGGAACTCAGAGCCTATTTTAGAATTCTTCTGTTCTTGAAGCAAGAGGGGTTTATTTTAGGGCCTCTGACATTCTTTACAGTAAAATGTTGAACGTGCAGATTGAGTGATTCTTTTTATTGGTTGGGTGCATACGATGCAGGGTTCATTTTCTTTTCCATAAACTGCGAGGCTGAATTTATAGTAACCTTGGTTCCCATTGGTGCTATAAAAATCTCTCAGTGTAGTTCCCCCTGCCGCAATACTTCTTTGCAAGATATCTCGAAGCGTTGATAATAGAAGAGTCCATTGGGAAGAATTTATTCTTCGAGCGGGTTTTTTTGGAGAGATTTTTGCTGCAAATAAGGTTTCGCAGGCATATATATTGCCCACTCCCGCGATACGTTTTGAGTCCATCAGAAAATTTTTTATAGAAATTTTTTTACAATTTTTAGCAAGCAGTTTCATTTCATCAGCCGTTATCGCTTTTCCTAAAGGATCTGGTCCTATTTTATTCAAAAGGGGATGCCCTTGGTTATTTGGCACCCAAAGCAGACAACCAAAACGGCGAGGATCAATGTAGTGAAGGTATATTTCGGGGGCAAATTTAAAAACTGCGTGAGTGTGTTTTTCAAATGGTTTCATCGAAGGTGCTTGGGTGAATCTACCACTCATTCCTAAATGAATTAATAGTGCCCCGTCAGGTCCATGCAGAAGAATATATTTTCCTCTTCTTGTGATTTTGGCTACATCTTGATTTAGTAAGCCTTTTCGTATTTTTGTTGAGGGAATCGGGAAGCGAAGGTTTTTTCTTAAGAAATTAAGTTTTACCAGTCGCTTATTAAGTACCAGAGGTACGAGTGCCCGCTTTAAAGTTTCTACTTCTGGTAGTTCTGGCATATCAGAAAATCGTTTATGGTTTTAATGAGCATGAAAGACAAAATTAACTTTTGTGGGGTTTTTGGCGAGATAGAACTTTGAAAAAATTAATCAGTTGGACTTTCTTCCTTATCGGGGCATTCTTCTGATTCTTCTGTTAACACTTCCTCCGATTCTAGTGATGGTTTTTTAGATATTACAACCTGTGACGGTCGGATGACTCGATTATTGATCGTGTAACCTTTAACAAATTGACTAATAATAGTATTTTCTTCGTGTTCACTAGACTCTTCGCTAGTTAATACTTCATGGATCATTGGGTCAAATTTTATCCCAATCGCCTCAATCGGTTCGACTTTCTCTTTTTCTAGAAAAGAACTAAATTGCTTGAGTATCATTTCAAGACCTTCTTTTAAACTTTTGATGTCATTAGAAGGATCCTCGAGCGCGCGCTCGAAGTTATCAAAAATGGGGAGTAACTCCTTAAACAAACGCTCATTTGCATACTGGGAAAATTCCTCTTTTTCCCGAGATAGTCTCTTCCGGAAATTATCTGTTTCGGCTTGAAGGCGGATAAATTTATCTTTTTGTTCCGTTAATTCATTTTTTGCGTCCAGTAGATCTTTTTCAAGAATTTTTACAGGATCAAGTTCAGCTAGATCATTCTCTTCTTCTGATCCATTTTCGTCAGTTGACACCTCAGATTCGACTTCTATTTCATTTTCTATACTTTCATCGACAACGACCGGGTCTTTCTTTTTCTTGCTCATATTATTTTTTTGTACTCCATTTTTTCTTTCTGATAATAGTTTGGATACTTTTTTTGCGGTGTGGGTGACGACTGAAATAATATTTTTATAATCCATGCGTTTTGGACCAAATACTGCGATTGTTCCCATTTTATCTTCACCAAGGCCGTAATTGTTAGCAATCAAACTGCATCCACTCATTTCATCATCGCTATTTTCCGTACCAATAAGAACAGTCAATCCATCCTGCTGAAGGCACGAGTCTAATAGCCTAATCAGCTTAGTTTTTTCTTCAAGAGTTTTAAACAAAGTTTTTATTTTTTCGAGATCTACGGTGAACTCAGGTTGATCAAGAATATTTAGTTTTCCTTCGACCAATAGGTTTTCACTTTCATTTTCTTCATTGAAAACCTGTGTAGAGAGTTCCATCGCCCGTTTAGTTAGCTGATTATAATGTTCTTTTTCGTTCCTGATACGGCGCATTAACTCAATGCGGATTGCCTTGATTGTTTTTCCACTAAATTCTTCATTGAGATACTTGGATATAGAAGTTAACTGATCCTGGGTTACGCTCTTTTCAATTGGAATTATTTTGTTCTGAATCAGACCTAACTCTGAATAAAAAACAGCAAGAACTTCCTGCAACCCGACTTTGGTGAATTGAATATGGTGAAAGCGAGTGTTCGAAAAACTGGGTAGCATAACAAGACCAGTTTGATGCGAGCTTTCTGACACTTGACTGCAAGCGGTTTCCAAGACCTCATCAAAACTTTGATTTGTGGATAAGCGCTCATCGTCTTCTGGTAAAACATTTAGATTTTCCACGTTGGGAAAACCTGTAATATGATTTACAAAAAATCGATACCCTTGGTCAGTAGGAATTCTCCCCGCCGATCTATGAGGTTGATGTAAATATCCCATCTCTTCAAGATCGGACATCACGTTTCTGATTGTTGCGGAGCTTAATTTATTGAAGTGACTTTTAGCCAGTGAGCGGGAACCAACTGGTTCGGCTTTTTCGATGTGATCCCGAACAAGTTCTAATAATACTGTTTGGCTTCTTTCATCGAGTGCGGGAACCATAGAACCGTTTGTTTAGTTAAGTGAGCGAAGGTTTGTTAGAGAAACTATCAAGAGGATATTCGGTTGTCAATAAACTTGAAGGGTCTTAATTGTTACGGTTATTAATAATGGGGCAAGTTATTTTACGCGTATTTTTTTAAAGTTGCGATTCTTATTTAAAATAAATTATTCAATAATCTGGGTTCCTATTCCCTCCTCGGTGAATAACTCTAAGAGGAGTGCGTGTTTAATGCGTCCATCAATGATGTGAGTTTTTGGGACACCCGATTTTAATGAGTCAAGGCAGCATGTTACTTTGGGTAGCATCCCATCACGGATGACTCCTGATTTGACTAGTTTGTTGGTTTCTTTTCGAGTGAGTTCTGATATAAGGTTGCCGTTTTTTCTCTGAACGCCTTCGGTGTCTGTCATCAGTACAAGTTTTTCGGCATGCAATGCTGATGCGAGAGAAGCAGCAACAAAGTCTGCGTTGATGTTAAGCGTTTCTCCGTTTACTCCCTTGCCTATTGGAGCGATAACGGGTATGAACTCATTTTGATCAAGTACTTCTAGTATCCTAGGATTTATTTTGGTGATTTCGCCAACCAATCCCATGTCAATAATTTCTGGCCGGTCTGTTTCCGGAGAATGTTTGACTCGTTTATGTTTCTTGGCATGGATTAGATCGCCATCTTTCCCGGAAATACCTACAGCATTTCCGCCGTGTCGATTAATAAGGGAAACGATCTCCTTGTTGACTTTTCCTCCGAGTACCATTTCAACTACGTCGATCATGTCCTTGTTGGTAACTCGTTGTCCATCGACGAACTGAGATGGAATGCCCAGAGCATTCAAAGTTTTCCCTATTTGAGGTCCGCCTCCGTGTACAATCACGGGGTTAATGCCAGTATATTTCATCATGACAATATCCTGAGCGAAGGCCTCCTTTAGTTGATCGGAGGACATGGCATTGCCGCCGTATTTAATTACGATAGTTTTCCCATGAAAATTCTTAATGAAGGGGAGAGCCTCAAGAAGAGTCTCTGCTTTTTGAATACGCTTTTTCATTGGCGGCATTAAAGAATGTATCGACTCAGGTCTTCGTCTTGAATAATGTTATCAAGTTTTTCTCGGACTTTTTCTGCGTCAAGTATTATTGTTTGTCCAGATAAGTCTGGTGCATCGAAAGAAATATCTTCTAAAAGTTTTTCAATGATTGTCTGGAGTCGCCTGGCGCCAATGTTTTCAGTACGGGTGTTGACCGTTGCTGACATTTTAGCAATTTCACGAACAGCCTCATCAGTAAACTCAAGTTTTATATCTTCGGTTTTAAGAAGAGCTATGTATTGCTTGATTAGAGCGTTATCGGGTTCTGTTAGAATGCGAACAAAATCCTGTTCCGTGAGTGAGTCCAGTTCAACACGAATCGGGAAGCGTCCTTGGAACTCTGGTATAAGGTCGGAAGGCTTGGTCGAGTGAAACGCACCTGCTGAAATAAACAGGATGTGGTCTGTTTTGACGATCCCGTATCGAGTGTTAATAGAGGACCCTTCCACGATGGGTAATAAATCTCGCTGTACCCCTTCACGTGACACATCAGGTCCTTGAGCTCCCTGGCGTCCGGCAATTTTGTCTATTTCATCAATGAAAATGATACCGCTTTTTTCTGTCCGTTCGAGAGCTTCCTGAGTAGCTTTGTCGTGATCAATTAGCTTGTCTGCTTCTTGGCGGCAGAGCACTTTAAAAGCTTCGGGAGCTTTCATTTTTTTTGTTTTTGTTTTTTTAGGTATTAGAGAACCCAACATATCTTTTATGTTGCTTCCCATGTCTTCCATACCACCACCGAAAACTTCGACATTAGGTCCGGCATTTTCTTGTGTCTCAACTTCGACCATACGCTCATCAAAGCGTCCTTCTTTTAGATAGGCTGTGAATTTTTCACGAGTATTGTTGTATTGTTGTTTGCCTAAGGTGTCTATATTTGGGTCATCTTTTGGGCTTTTTTGGCCAGCCGGTGGAGGTAGAAGGAGATCGATTAATTTCTCTTCAGCTAGGACCCGAGCTTTTTCGCGAACCTCTTTCTCCATTTCTTCTTTCACCATGTTTTTACTAAGTTCCACTAAGTCACGAACCATGGATTCGACATCACGCCCTACATAACCCACCTCGGTATACTTTGATGCTTCAACCTTTATGAATGGTGAATTAGCTAGTTTGGCCAGACGTCTGGCTATTTCTGTTTTTCCAACACCGGTGGGGCCGATCATTAGTATATTTTTGGGGGCTACTTCGTCGCGAATATCTTCAGGCAATTGTTGGCTTCGCCATCTGTTTCTCAAGGCAATCGCTACCGCTCTTTTAGCTTTGTTTTGTCCTACGATGAATTTGTCAAGTTGTTCTACTATTTCCTTTGGTGTTAAAGATGCAACAAATGCATCGCGCGAAATTTGTTCTTCGAGGGGTGCGGTGATGGAAGTATCCATGGGCTACAATTCTTCTATGGTTAGGTTTGAATTTGTGTAAACGCAGACAGACTGGGCAATGTCCATAGCTTCTTCAACAATTTCACGAGCATTGAGCTGAGAATGTTTGAGTAGCGCTTTAGCAGCTGATTGGGCAAACATGCCTCCAGAACCGATAGCGAGTATGCCATCATCGGCTTCGATGACATCTCCGTTCCCAGAAATAAGGAAGGAGTGGTCCATGTCGGCTACTATTAGCATGGCTTCAAGGCGACGCAGTAACTTGTCCGTGCGCCAGTCTTTGGCTAACTCTACGGCCGAACGGGGTAGGTTCCCTTGAAACTTTTCTAGCTTTTCTTCGAAGCGAGCAAACAAGGAGAATGCATCTGCCGTGGCACCAGCAAATCCGCCAATGACCTTATCACTATACATACGTCGAACTTTATTTGCGGAGTGTTTCATAATGGTACTGCCGACACTGACCTGACCGTCCCCTCCCATAACAACACGCCCGTTATGCCTTACAGCGATGATAGTTGTGCCACGCATTATCGATTCCTAATTATAGTATGAGGAGTTATTTTGCTTAGGCTTCTTACTTTATAACAACTGTTGGTGAATGACCAGAAGTTCTTGGTTCCATTCTTGCTCTCGGATGCGCTTTATCATAAGTTTCTATCAGTCGGTCAACCGTAAGGTGGGTATATTTCTGTGTGGTCGATAGGCTGGAATGCCCGAGCATTTCTTGGATTGCCCGTAAGTCTGCACCTGCTTCTAGCATGTGAGTCGCAAAAGTGTGGCGTAATGAGTGCGGGGAAATATTTTTTGGAAAATTATTAGCTTGGATATACTGGCTCATTATTTTCCGTACACCTCTAGTCGAAATAGTTTGGCCACGTTGGTTTAAAAATAATCCAAGTGCACATGAAGTCGGGTTCTTGTTTTTTATATGTTCGGCTCTGAACTTTAAATAGCATTTAATAATTTTGGTGGTTTTTTTGCCGAGAGGTAATAGCCTTTCTTTGTTCCCTTTGCCTAATACCTTCACAGTTCGTTGTTCTATTTTCAAATCCTCTAGTGATAACCTAACTAATTCGCTTATACGAATTCCCGTATCATAAAACATTTCAAAAATAGCTTTATCTCGAATCCCTGCAAACGAGTTAGCTTTGGGGAGTTCTAACAAGCGGAAAACCTCATCAACCGACAGATAAGACGGAAGTCTGTTTGTTTTTTTTGGCACGGGAATGGTCTTTATAATATTTGTCTTAATATGACCTTCACGACATAGAAATTTAAAAAAGGAGCTCAAGGTGGATAGCTTTCGCCCCATGGATGCTCCAGAGTGCGACTTCTCGTAGAGTCGACCCATGAATGCTCGAATTGCCAGTCGATCGATCTGTTCGATTTGGACTTGGGAACTGGTACAGGCATGCCCAGTTTCTTTTAGAAATACTTCAAATTGGATGAGATCATTGAGGTAGGCGGAGATTGTATGAGGGGACGCGTTCTTTTCTCCAATCAGATACTCCTCAAATTTATCGACTAGTCTTCGCATGTATAACTCCTTTAATATCAATTTATAAGCTAGTGTGTGTAAAGTCAAGTTGGATCGAGTCTCGCTCTGCTGTGAGAGATTAAGAACTTTCGTTTTCGCGTTTAAGGGGTTATGGTTTACATTTGATTATCGGGTTAATTTTTTTAGGATAGTGAAAAATGAATAGTGGTGAGCAGATGCGACAGGCTCAGGAAAATTTTAAAATTATTACTGATATTAAGGATAAACTTAAAATCTTGGAAGAGCATGTCGAGTCACGTAAAGAAGCTCTTGAAGAAGAAATAGAGGAAAGCCTAAATGAGGCAATTCGAAATGCACGTGACTGCCTGGAGAAGATACAGGAGAATATAGAACCTAAACTGGAAAAAATTATTCGGGAAAGGTTGGATATCTTAAAAATAAAAATGGACCGGTTTACAGAAGAAGGACTCGGTGCGCTTCATAAGGAAATCGACAAACAAACACCTATCCTCACCCAAAAGATATTAGAGGAAGTTGATGGGTTAGTAGCCTCTAAACTGATTGCGGCCCGCGATGAACTTTCTCATTCGATAGGCCAAAAAATACAGGCTGAGGTAAAGCAAGCTTTGTCTAATGATAAAGTAGAAATGGAAAAAAAATATGTCAAACTGTCCAGGGCATGCTTTATAGCTCTAGGGTTTTCTTTGACAGCGTTAGGGGTAATCCTGCTAGGCAATCTATGAACGTGTAATATGTTTTATGTGGCCAACCAAAACAAGAAAAATAGTAGGAGGCTAGAGAGGACGACCTGTAATCCAAACGAAAACCCAGGTCCAGTGAACAGAATAAGAACGGTGCAGGAGCATAGAATTATAAATGCTATGGCCCTACGAGTGCTATCCTTTATTATCGGTTTAACTACGGAATTGTGTGGAGAAGGTTCTTGTGGGTTATTTTTGCCAGCGGGTTTTTTCATTGGACCGTTAGACGAATAAATTATGCATCTCATTAACAATTAAAATATCCTCTACTTCAGAAAAAATATCTTGAGGTGTCATCGAAGAGCTTTCCTCTGGGGAGTCGGTTACTTTGATAGGCAAGTTTTCTTTGAAGGCTAGCCTTGGGAAAGAGCTTAGGTAGTCTTGAATGCTTTTATGGGAGAAGGACCTTTTGATTTCGTTGACAAACTGGTTAAGAATTTTTTCCAGATGGTCAACCTGTTCTAATATTCCTCTGTAGTTCTCGTTAATCGTGAGTGTATAGCTCAGTTGAAGGTTTTTATTTTGCTTTAGAGCATGATTTTCTTTATTTCTTGAGATGTTGTCCGGATATAGGAACTTAAGCTTGTTGCGCTCAGTTTTTAATAGGTAATAGACTAGGCTAAGTTTTTCACCAATTAGAAACGTCAACCCACCTCGCGTTCCTTGTTGCTTAGAAATGGTTAATGCTTCCTCGCAATAATTCCTAATTTCTTCCGAAGTCATGCTAGCGTCCTTAAAATAAACAGGGAGCCTAAATACAACAAGGCACAAAAAATCAAATGTCTTTGGATCAGTACTCTATTATTGTTATATTTTCCAGGAAGTAAACACTATTTTGACGACTCTTGGTTTGCAAGGCGATATTCTTTTAAAAGCAATTATTTAAGTTTCTTTTATGGTTAGGGGAAGGAATTAGGGAAGTAAAACTGAGCAAATTTGAATGCGAGTTTTCTTGTAAATGAGTGGATAAAAGATTCATCCCCCCGAATAGGGCGAATATGAACGAAATGCATGCCTGCTAAACGCGCCCCTCCATCAGTAAGAAAATTATCGCCAATCATGCATACGACACTTGGGTCATCTAAGCCAAGAAAGTCTGTCATGGCCTTTTCAAAGCCACGTTTATCTGGTTTTGGTGGAACATTAGTTACCACGTTAATGCCTTTGAACTGATGAAACCTATCTTCAAATGCGTTGGTATAAATTGCTACCTTGAGTCCGTGATCAACCATTTTATTAATGTGTGCAACAACTTCACCGGAAAACTTACGTGTGTGATGGGGGCCTAGTGTCCCGTCGGCATCAATTAAAATGCCTTTTATGCCATCTACTTTTAGTTTGTCGATAGGTACTTCTACAAAACGATCAACAGCCATATAAGCCTTAAGAAGGTTGGGGCGAAAGGGCATGGATAGGAAGTACAGTGTTTTAGCTAGGGTCAGGCCATCTCGCGTAACTTGTTTGTTTTCCTTGGTGGTTTCTGGCATTAGGTCAGCCATATGAGGTTTTATTTTCAAGCTAGGGCACAAAGGCTGATTATCACCAGAGAATACTGTAAAATCAAACAAATTTGGTTCTTATAGAATCACTTGAAGTGAGAGATTTAATTCTATTCAAATAAGCTGGCGATTTGGATTATGAAACAGAAGGATTTTATGTGGGGAGTTGTATGCTGTTACTAAATCTTTGTAAAAATGGTCGTTTAATGGGAATTTGTGATTTGTCGATAAGAAGTAGGGTGTATAGCCAAAAATTAGTGAATGATCCTGGTTATCTTCGTAGTGATTGTAGTTAATTCTTTAAAGAAACGTGTGAAAAAGAAAACTTTATGACTAAAAAGCGACAGAGGCACTTGTTGGTTATAGGAGGAGGAGTATTTCAGGTTCCTGCCATCAAGGCTGCCAAATCTATGGGGCTTAAAGTTGTTGTGACTGATTACAATGGCGATGCAGAAGGAATGCTGATGGCAGATTATCCAATAGAAGTTAGTACTCGTAATATTAATCTAACGGTTAATGCAGCGAAACAATTTCACGCGTCCTGTCGACTTGATGGAGTGATGACGGTTGGTACGGATGCATCACAAACGGTAGCTGCGGTTGCTAACGCGTTAAATTTACCGGGGATCCCCTTCGAGGTTGCTGAACGTTCAACAGACAAGATAAAGATGCGTCGACGGTTGCATGAAATGGGTATTGCGGTTCCACACTTTAGATCTGTTTGGACAATAGGCGACCTTAATGCTGCGATTAAGGACTTGTCTTTACCCTTGGTTATCAAGCCTTGTGACAATATGGGGGCACGAGGAGTTAAAATGATTAGTGAACCCCATGAAGCTCCCTCAGCTTTCCATGAAGCCAAAGAAGCTTCAATTAGCGGGAAGCTGATCGTCGAAGAGTTCATGGAGGGCCCGGAACTTAGTCTAGATGCCTTGGTTTTTGATGGTCGTATTCAAGTTACCGGTATTGCTGATCGAATTATCGAACGAGCACCATACTTTGTGGAGGTTGGTCATACACTTCCTTCCAATCAACTTCAAGAAAAGCAGGACCAGGCTGTTGAGTTATTTTGTTCTGCGATTAAAGCGCTGGGGATCGATATTGGCGCGGCGAAAGGGGATATCAAACTTACTGCAGACGGGCCCAAAATTATCGAGATCGCCGCTAGACTGAGTGGCGGCTGGATGTCAACTTTTACTTACCCTTTGGCAACAGGTGTCAATTTAATGAAAGCCGCCATTGAGGTGGTGCTCGGTGACACACCAACTGATCTTGAACAAAAGCATGAACGGATATCAGTCGAGCGGGCAATTATTCCTAGGGCAGGAAAAATTTTATCTATTAATGGGGTGGATGACGCTCGAAAGATCAAGGGAGTCAAAGAAATTATTTTTCTGAAGGAAGCAGGTGACCTTGCTGAAGAACTTCGGAGTAATTTGGGTAAGACGGGATATGTCATCACCAGCGCTAAAACCCGCGAAGAGGCGATTCGAATTAATGATTTAGCTCGGCAAACCATTCAAATAAAAGTAGGAGAGCCAGGCGAGCTTACTTGGGAAGTTATACGTAATAATGCACGAAAGAAATTTTATGTTGCCTGTAAAGCTTGCTCTGTTTGTGATGGAGTTGAGTGTGCTGGTAAGGTGCCCGGAATTGGTGGAATAGGGTCGGGTTCTTCATTTACCGAGAATCTCCATGCTCTTGCAAGATATAAGGTTAATCTTCGCACTATTCACAACGTTAAAGAACCTGATTTGTCGATAGATTTATTTGGACAAAGGCTATCAATTCCCATCCTTGCGGCCCCTATCACGGGAATGGAAACCAACCTTGCAGGTGGGATGGATGAAAAGGAATATGCGGCGGCCGTAGTCAATGGGTGTATTAGCATGGGAACTGTTGGTATGGTTGGTGATGGCGCTAGTCCGAACAAATACCTAGTTGGTCTTGAGGTAATTAAGAAATTAGGAGGACTGGGTATTCCTGTTTTTAAACCCCGTGCCTTCAATATAGACATCATCAAAAGATTCAAAGCGGCCGAAGATGCTGGAGCTATTGCTGTAGGTATCGATATTGATGCGGTATCATTTAAGACCATGACAATGAAAAATCAGGCTGTTGGTCCTAAATCGATTAAAGAACTACTTGAATTAAAATCTCACCTTTCAGTTCCTTTTATTCTCAAAGGTATTATGAATGCAAAGACAGCTCTTGCCGCCATCGAAGCTGGGGCCGATGCAATAGTTGTTTCAAACCATGGCGGTAGGGTAATGGATACAATGCCTGGGACTGCGGAAGTATTGCCTGAAATAGCAAATGCTGTCGCAGGACGGGTAAAAATTCTTGTAGACGGTGGTATCAGGGAGGGAATAGATATTCTCAAAATGTTAGCACTTGGTGCTGATGCTGTTATGATTGGAAGGCCCATTTGCATAGCTGCCTTTGGGGCTGCGCAAGAAGGCGTAGAGTTTTATCTAGATCAAAAACGCAGCGAATTAAAAAAAGCAATGATTCTTACCGGGTGCCCTGATATCAATCATATAGATCCCTCTGTTATTGTGCGTGATTCAAAAGGCCAAGTATGTTAGTCCCCATTCAGAATTGAATAGACCTTTCTCTGGAAATTAGCCTAAAGCCACCTTCATTGATATTGACAAAAATCCGAATTTATTTACAATACAGCCTCCTAACTTTGGATTATATGCTTGGTCGTTGCACGAGTTGTGCTTTTTCGTGCTTATACGTTTACTAGTTTAATTACATTAAATTAAGTTAGTTTTAGATCTTATTTAGGTTGTTCTAAAAATTAGGTAATAAATATTTAATATTCGCTAATGTAGGAGATTAAAAATGCAAATCACCGGCATGCTATGGGGCAGGAAGTTGCTGGATCTAGTTGAGTATCCTCATTCTGAGGTTAGAGGACCAGAACTAAGTGTCGATGACATTAAGGACATGGTTAAAAAACATGATGAAGTTTTTATTAAGCCCGTGTTTAAGGGAGGCGTTGGTAAAAAAGGAAAATCTGGGCTTATCGGACGCGCAAAGAATTTCACCGACGCTCTAAAGGAGAAGGAACGACTCTATTTTGCTGAGCATAGAATAGGAAATATAGTCGCTAAATCAGATGGTGTTACATATGAAGCAGCGGTTCCGGCAGATCACGAAGTTTATTTTTCAATCTCAGATAGCACGGTTTATCGAGCTCCGATCATGACGCTAACGCATCACGGTGGAGTAGACATCGAAGAACTTCCAGAGGATAAAATTGCGGTTGTCCCATTTGATCCACTTACTGGACTCAAAGCATTTCACGTATCTAATGCTCTAGTTGGATTGGGTGCTCCGCCTACGATCATAAGTTCTCTAGTGCAGAACCTTCCAAAATTGTGGGACCTCTATAACAACTATGGAATGATTATGTTGGAGCTAAATCCCATACGAATGATGCCCGGGAAAGGTGGTCGTTACACTCCCGTTGCTTGCGACTTTAAATGCGCTTTTGATCAAGATGATCCAGCATGGAAGCGTTTGGAGCTTCCTTCACATATTTTTGCAGAAGATAATACAGAATTCGAGCAGGAGATCAATCAACTGCGGACTTATCAAGGGCAGAGTGACGTATATGTGATCAACGATCAGGGAAGTATCACGGCGCCTACTTTTGGTGGTGGAGCCAATGCCATGGTTACTGAATTACTTGGTGAAGCGGCGACTATTTCCTCTGACTTTGGAGGGAATCCTCCCTACGAGAAGATGAATGAAATTTCAAACATCACTTTTAAACATTGGTTAGAGCAATCAAATGTTTTATTCATAATTGGTGGCAAAGCTAACAATACAGATATTTATGAAACTCTCCGGGCCATAGGTGATGGACTTAGATCCTATTTTCAAAAAAACGGACCCAAACCTTTGTTTGTTGTGGTCGGGCGAGGTGGCCCAAACCTGATAAGAGGGATGGCTTATTTACGTGACATTTTAGAATCATTAGGAATCCCTTACCGATTTTTTGGGCACGATAGCGCAATGTCTGAGGTGATCAACTATGCCTTGGCCATCAATAAATGGATGATGAATGGCGGCAAGAAAGAAATTGCGACCAAGATGAGTATTAAATAATTTAATTAATATCTATTAAAAAGCAGAATCGGAGGATATGAAAAATGCATAAGCAAGGTGTGGGAGAGTTCCCCTACTACGTTGGTATTAATTCGCTAAGTGAGCTGGCTACCAAGGATGACCGAGTGGTGGTCCTTAATATATTGGGCAAGGAAAGCTCTGGTGTTACCCCGGTTAGCAACGACTATTCAGGTGGAAATATTGTGTTTGGCACGGGACCAGGCAAGTCCGGGAAATTTCTCACTACTAAGAATGGTAAAATCCCAGTCTATAATTCCATTAAAGAGGGGATGGCTGCTGGGCACAAGTTTAATACGGTAGTTGTATATTTACCTCCCGCAGGTGTGAAAGATGGGATCGCTGAGGCAGTAAGGGATAATCCGGACCTTAAAAAAGCTATTATTCTTACAGAAAAAGTTGCAGTTAAAGATTCGCGAATCATGCGAGCGATTTGCCAGACGAATGGTGTGGATCTTTTTGGCGGAAACTGTTTGGGTCTTGCTGATTCATGGAACCATGTTCGTCTTGGTGGAGCCTTGGGTGGCAATGCCCCCGAAGAATCGTTAATCAAAGGTTCTATCGCACTTTTTTCTAACTCTGGGAATTTCACTACGACCATTGCGGTTTACCTTGCAACAGCAGGGTGGGGGACTACAACTTCAGTATCGAGTGGTAAGGACGTTTATATCCAATATGGGCCTAAGGAATTTCTTTATGCGTTGGACCGAGACGATCGTTCACAGGCGACTGTTATGTATAGTGAGCCAGGGGGATATTACGAGAAAGATATTAAAACGGATAAGCCAATAGTTGCTTGTGTGGTTGGCAGGTGGAAGGCAAAGTTGAGCAAAGCATGCGGTCATGCGGGGTCACTTGCAGGCTCGGGTGATGACGCCCTTGCTAAGGAAAAATGGTTTATGGAGTATTTTGGTGTAGATGGAATTTATACGCCAGAAAATCCAGTTGCTTCCAAAAAAGGAGCCCTTGTAACTAATATAGCTCATATTCCGGAAGCATTAACCACTGTTATGAAGTTGAATGGCAAAGATCCTGACTTTGCGCCAATGGGTAGTCTATCTCTCAAGAGCTGGTTTGGTAACAACCAGGGGCTGAACCTTCCAAAAGAGTTGGATGTGCCAGTTGTTGAGGCCATCTCTCCCTACAATGAACAGATTGCTGCTCTTGATAAACAGGTGGGTGCACAATATCGCAGAGAAACGCTCAAGGACACAAGTGGCGCTTCAATGATGGATCCAAAAACGCAGGTTTCGAAAATTCATCAAACTTCTATTCTTGATGCATCTACGAAACCTTTTGAAGCTAATCTAGTCTTTGCTCTTTGTCGCGAGTACCCAAATGAGTATGGCGAAAAAATTGCGAATATTGCACTCAATGCTTACGTCAACCAGTGCGGTCAAGCTACCTTAGCTGCAGCAGAAGCCTCACGTGAAAATGGGAACTCTCCTAATACCGTTGTCTCTGGGGCTGTTGCCATCGTCGGGAAAAAGATGGCTGAACCAGCAATGGATGCAGCGAAAGCATTATTGAGTTTATTTCAGTTTTCTAAGCTTAGTGATCCGACTGGTAATTACGATTATAAGGAAGAATTAAATTCCGCCAAATCACATAAGGATACTCTGCTAGCTGCTAATGATGACACTTGCGCTGATAAGATGGCCACCTGTCTTGCCCAGGATGCACAATCGATTTTTATCAAGTTTTTACTGGATTTTGCAAAGCAAGAGGGGGGCAAGCCTTCTACAGATGCTATGATTGCTGCTATCTGGCTAGCGCTTGGTTGGGGTGGACTGAGATCCAAGAAGATTACCAAAGGTACTATCATTAGGCTTCCATGGTATTCACGCATTTACAGCACCATAGTAGGGGTGGTTGCTTCTGCTGATAAGCACCGCGAAGATAGCTTCTGTGGAGTTAAGTTAGAGGAATTGATTCCTAATTTTTCTTTTACTCGAACTGCGTTTCTTTCTCTCATGGGTCGCGAGCCGACCGATGATGAATTGTTTGAGTTTCAAGTTCTTCTTGGTTTGATCATAACTAATGGACCTGGCACTATCTCTGCTCAGGGTTCTAAAGGGGCTGTGAGCGCAGATGGACCTGAAATGCCAGATCGTGTGCAGGTCAACAAGGCGTTTATTGGATTCCTCACACATACTGGGTTTGCGCATGGTGGTAACGGTTATGAGGCAGCAGCGTTCTTGATCGAACAATTCAAAAGCACAAGTCTCAAATCCGCAGATGATAAGAATCACGGACTTGATCTCGATGCTATGGCTCTTGAGTACTCAAATAAATATAAAAGTTATAAAGCTGAGCAAAAAGCTATTGGTAATTTAGAGTATGCCAAGGTCCCATGTATCAACCATCCTATCTTCAAAGGAAAGGATGTTAATTTTGACCCGAGAGAAGAATTTGTTCGCAAACTATTTGAGGAAAAAGGGATCAATAACGTCTTCCTTGATTATTATCACTCGATCGTGAACTCAATGTTTAAAGCCAAGGTTAGTAAAAACGTCTACTGTGTGAATATCGATGCGGTCATTGCGGTCATTTTACTTAAGATGGTTTGGGGTGAATACAAGGCAGGAAATCTCGCCGAAGCGGATATCGAAACCTCAAGTTTTGCAACATTTTTGTTTGGTCGGATGATTGGTTGTGCTGCTGAGATTGACGACCATACTTTTCGTGGTAAAAATATGGACACTCGCACACCTGCAAGTAAGTGCTTCTACGTCGGTTGAGCTTAACTTAACAAGTTAGTGCCCTTCCCAGTCTTGGGAAGGGCTTTTTTATTCTTTCTTTCAGTTATTTATTTTTGCTTCAAAGCGATGCATCTTAGGATATGAATTTTTTAGGGCAGCGCTTTTTTCAGGCAACTGGCGCTGTATTTTTTGATGGTGTAGACACCCCTTCAGTTCAGGTAAAAGAATGCCCTGCGCAACGCGTAACAAGTCTAATCAATGTAAGGGTTTATAAACCGGAACCATACTGTTGGGT
>MPLX02140005.1_pt1 | contig 19528 bp, 21 predicted proteins | sample 1617341 | NCBI WGS metagenome assembly MPLX02 (sample SAMN05944804, study PRJNA350692) | marine metagenome | biome: marine; feature: ODZ; material: water; isolation source: 120 m water sample filtered on 0.2 um supor filter | place: Pacific Ocean | collected 2012-04-08 | depth 120m m | reverse complement strand
GATCAGTATTCCAATCAGGTTTATGTGTTGCCTAAATATCTAGATGAGATGGTGGCTCGCCTTCATCTAGACAAGATTGGTGCAAATCTCACTGAGTTGACCAAGCAGCAGGCCGACTACATCAGTGTTCCTGTTGAAGGTCCCTACAAGCCCGACCACTATCGCTACTGAACTGATCTGTGGCTTGGTTTGTGCATCAAGTGGTCGAGCGTATTGGCTACTTGATTAACTTCGCTTCGTGACATCTTCCGATTGGATGCAACGCCAGGCTCTTATCAACTGGCAGATGGTTCCTCAAACTGGATGGGGAAATTACGGAATTCAACTTGCTCAATATCTTGTCTCTAGAGAAGTTGCATTTCCGGTTACTCCTTTCGTCCCCAGCCTGTCTCCATCATGTGATTTTCAGTGGAGAGAGTTGGCTGCAGAAATTACTTTTGAGAGTCTGAAATATCGACAATTGGTGGAGGGTGGTTTCCCTCCTACTAGGGTTGAATGTGAGTATGTCTTCAATGCTCAAGGGAATGCTCTTGAGGAGAGATTGTTTGTTGGGAAATACAACATTGCAATAATCTTTTTTGAGCATACTCTATTGGATGTAGGGTTGCTTGAAGGGTTGGCGGATTTCGATCTAGTTGTGGCTGGTTCCAGTTGGAATTCTAGTTTGCTAATGAGGAATGGACTCTCAAATGTGATTAGGATTATTCAAGGAGTTGATCTTTCGAAGTTTAATTCTGTATCAGTTCCAAAAGTTATTAAGCGACCATTTGTGATTTATTCTGGGGGAAAATTAGAATTGCGTAAAGGTCAAGATATCATCATTTCTGCATTTAGAGAGTTCCTCAAGGTTTGTCCAGATGCATTGCTTGTGGCTTGCTGGATTAATTCAGGCAATTCTTTTGGAGGAATATCTCTTTCTCCTTATGTAGAGGGAGCTCCTGATGATGGGACTGCTCCTGCGATTTTGGAATGGCTTCTGCAGCAAGGCATTCCGGCTCGCAACTTATTAATTCCGGGATGGTTAACTGCCTGTCATCTTCCTGGTTTGATCAAGCAGGCTGATGTCGCAATTTTTCCGAATAGGTGTGAGGGTGGAACTAACTTGGTTGCAATGGAAGCGATTGCTTGCGGTGTGCCGGCGATTCTCTCAGCAAATACTGGGCATCTTGACCTTCTGAGGTTGGGCTTTTCAGGTGTCGAGGCAGTTGGTGTCGACGGAATAGGTAATGTGCCACAAGCTGTTTCAAGTTTATATGGTAATGGTGATCCACTTGGTTTTTGGGGTGAAGTTGATCCAGATGAACTTTTACAAGCAATGATTGTGGCCTATGAGGCTAAGGAGGAAAGTTGTAAATTTGGAGCACAATGCTTACTTGATAGACATCAGGTTTTGGGATGGGGAAATACTATGGATAAACTTTTTGCGGCGATTCGATCTGTGTGAGTACAAGGAGCTGGGGCTTGGTTTGGGACCATGTTTCAAATGCCGATCATTACTTTTTGGCTATGGGAATCACTGAATTTATTGCTCAGCTACCGGAGCTGATCGGCCGGGCTGTGGAGGCCAATCAGTGGATGGGTTATGGCGCAATCTTCGCAGCAATGTTTCTGGAGAATCTCTTTCCACCCATTCCATCTGAGTTGATCATGCCCCTTGGGGGCTTTTATGTGCAGCAGGGTCAACTGCAGTTTTTTCCAGTTGTGTTGGCTGGTTTGTTGGGCACGCTGTTGGGTGCTCTTCCTTGGTACGGCATTGGCAGGGTCATCAACGAGGAACGTCTTGAGCTTTGGCTCAGCAGGCATGGTCGTTGGATTGGTATCAGTCCTGAAGAGCTTGCGCGTAGCCGGCGTTGGTTCAATCGTCACGGCACAGCATTGGTGTTTTGGGGACGACTGGTCCCTGGTATTCGCACGTTGATATCAGTACCTGCAGGCATTGAATTAATGCCTTTTTTGCCTTTTCTGATTTGGACCACAGCAGGGAGCCTTATCTGGACGTTGCTTCTTACTTGGGCTGGCTTGGCGCTTGGTGAGAGTTACAGCAATATAGAAGTAATCCGTCAAGTGGAGTTATGGATTGATCCTGTGTCCAAGGTCGTCAAGGTGGCCTTGGTTATTGCTCTGGTATCTGCAGTGGTGTGGTTAGGCCTGCGCATTTGGCGCAGGCGGCACAACAGTGATTGATCAATGAGTTTTAAAAGGGAACTTCCTCTTCGCTTGGGCTATCCCCAAATCCCCCTCCGCCAAAGTTGCTCGCTTCTGCATCTCGTTTTGATCCAAGCAGCTCTAGACGATCTACCCGTATAACGGGCTTGCTTCGCTCCTCGCCAGTATTGCGGTCAGTCCAGCGATCTAGCTTGAAACTTCCGATAATTCCCAGCAGGGATCCTTTCTTGACGTAGTCGGCGGCGACCTGGGCCTGCTTCCCCCAGATTTCCAGGTTGAACCAGTCAGGCTCGTCGTCGCGACTACGACGGTTTACGGCCATGGTGAGGTTGGCCACAACACTGCCCGATTCGAAGTAGCGGACCTCTGGATCTCGGCCGGCTCGACCGACGAGGGTGACGGAATTGACTCCCATAAATGACTCCTAGTGTCTGATTTAGGTCAATGATGCGCCACGGGTTAAGTGGCTGCTTATAAGGAGTTCCACCCTTATCGCTGGGTGTAACAGATTGAGTTGGCTACTACTCCTATGATTCGCCGACTTGAGTCGCGCACCTGTGTTTTTTCGTCGCTTTCAGCTATCACGCGACATCGGTATTGATCTGGGTACGGCAAACACCCTTATATATGTTTCGGGCAAAGGGATCGTGCTTCAGGAGCCTTCCGTTGTAGCCCTTGACCTTGAGAATGGTGTGCCTCTAGCGGTGGGTGACGATGCCAAGCTGATGCTTGGCCGCACCCCTGGCAACATTCGTGCTGTGCGTCCCCTGCGCGATGGCGTGATCGCTGATTTCGATGCGGCCGAGCAGATGTTGAAGACTTTCATTCAGAAGGGCAATGAAGGTCGCGGCATTGTGGCTCCACGTTTGGTGGTGGGTATACCGAGCGGAGTTACTGGTGTTGAACGGCGTGCTGTACGTGAGGCGGGTATGGCAGGTGCACGGGAAGTCCATTTGATTGATGAGCCTGTTGCTGCCGCGATCGGTGCCGGTCTTCCTGTTACCGAGCCGATTGGCACCATGATTGTCGATATAGGAGGAGGCACCACTGAAGTGGCTGTGCTCAGCTTGGGAGGAACTGTTTTAAGTGAGTCGGTTCGCGTTGCAGGTGATGAAATTAATGATGCTATTGGGGTTTATTTGAAAAAGGTTCACAACCTTGTGGTGGGTGAGCGCACGGCAGAGGAAATCAAGATTCGAATAGGTTCGGCCTTCCCTAATCATGAGTTTGATCAGCAAGCCATGGATGTGCGTGGCTTGCATTTGCTTTCTGGTTTACCGCGTTCGATCAGCTTGCAGGCTGGTGACCTGCGTGAGGCTATAGCTGAACCACTAAACGTGATTGTGGAGGCTGTTAAGAGCACCTTGGAACGTACGCCACCAGAATTAGCCGCTGACATCGTTGATCGCGGCATCATGCTTGCTGGCGGTGGTGCTTTGGTTCGCGGTATTAGCGATTTGATCAGCCATGAGACAGGTATTTTTACCCATGTTGCAGAGGACCCTCTGCTGTGTGTCGTTAATGGTTGCGGTCAGGTGCTTGAGGATTACAAGCGACTCCAGCGGGTGCTCGATACGCCTGAATTCACCCGTTCTTCCATGACGGCCTGAATCGATGGGGGGCTCCCCTTGGCAGGCTTCTTTTCGTTGGCGGCGTTGGCGAGGATTTTTGCCATGGCTGTTGTTAGTGGGAGCCCTGGGTCTTGTGCGTTGGAGTAAAGGTTCGGGTTTCGCCGATGCTTATGCCCTCCTTAGCCGGCCGTTTTGGCCTGGAGCAGCTCAAAGAGAATGGATTCAAGCCTCTTCTGACCTGGAGCAGCAGGCCAAACTCCTATTACTTGAGCAGGACAACCAAAGACTCCGCGGGTTGCTTGCACTTGGTCAGTCCCCAAGATCGGGTCGTATTTCTGCGGCGGTAATTTCTCGTACCCCGCAGGGGTGGTGGCAGCAGTTGATGTTGGGGAAGGGGCAGCTTCACGGCATTGGTCCGGGTGACGCTGTGATGGGACCGGGAGGATTGCTTGGCAGGATTCAAAGTGTCACACCCACAACAGCACTTGTTCAATTACTCACAGCACCAGGTAGTCGGGTAGGAGTCTGGATACCACGTACCAATCGCCATGGCCTCTTGCTTGGCATGGGTACGAGTAGACCTCAGTTGGAGTTTCTCGATAAGGATCCGAATGCATTCCCTGGAGACCTGGTCAGCATTTCGCCTGCAAGCACATTGATGCCTGCCAACCTTCCAATTGGGGTGATTCAGTCAGTAGATAATCGAGCGGTTCCGGCTCCTCTTGCGGCTGTGCAGTTAATTGCTACTCCAGAGGCCATTGATTGGGTGCAGGTACAGATTCGTTGATGGCGCGTATTCATCAGCAACCGATTTGCTTGGCTTCCGCCCTCCTGGTGCCCTGGCTGACCCTATCGGCACCTGCTTGGCTAAATCTTTCTGGTGTTGGTCCTTGTTGGGCAGTGTTGTGGTTGTTGCCATGGGCACTTGTTGATGGACCGATTTCTGGACTAATCGCTGGGCTTTGCCTTGGGTTGGTGCTTGATGGCATATGTATTGATGGAGCGAGTCAATGGCCGGCGCTGATGGCGCTTGGATGGTGGTGGGGGCGATTGGGGCGGCGGGTTCCACCGATCAAGCGAAGTTTCAACCTTGGATTGTTGACATGGTTTGGCACCGCTTTGGTTGGCTTGAGTTTGTGGATGCAAACACTGATTTTCCACTTCGATAGCGCTGCACCTTGGCTTCAGGCTTGGGGCTGGCAAACTTGTTTGGCGCAGTCGTTCATTACTGGCCTGATTGCTCCGCTGATTGTGTCTTGGCAGCTGTTGATATGGCGGCGGCGGGCTCGTGCTTGAGCAGCTAATGACAGTTTTGCGGATTCGACGAAAGATCTTTTTTCTAGCTCTTGTTGTAGTTGGAGCAGCCTCGATTGGTTGGGGATGTCGTCCAAAGCAAGATTCTGCAGCTGATATGCAGTTTTGGACCTTGGAGCTGGCTCCGAAGTTCAACCCTTACATGAAGGGGGTGATTACTAATTGGGATCGGGATAATCCAGATGCGCCGGTGCGTTGGACAGACCTCCCCTGGGGATCAGTGGAGCGCAAGCTATTGGCCGCGGTGTTTGCGCGCACAGCCCCGGATTTGGTAAATCTCAACCCCCTCTTTACTGCCAATCTGGCCAGTAAAGGGGGGGTTAGGGATCTGACTTCCTTGCTCCCTGCCGATGCCGCTGAGCGCTATCTCCCTTCAGTTTGGGAATCTGGCCAGGATTTCAAGGGAGAACAGATCGCTATTCCTTGGTACCTCACGGTGCGGTTGAGTTTGGTTAACCAGCAGCTGTTACAACAGGCTGGCCTAGAGGCTCCTCCGCGTCGCTGGAAGGACATTCCGGCCTATGCGCGTCGCATTCATGAGCGCACAGGCCGTTATGGCCTATTCGTCACCGTTGTGCCTGACGATTCGGCAGAACTGCTCGAGTCGATGGTTCAGATGGGAGTCACTTTGCTTGATTCTCGTAAACGGGCCGCCTTCGCTACTCCTAAGGGTCGACGTGCTTTCGCATTCTGGACTGATCTTTATAGGCAAGGTTTGCTGCCTCGAGAGGTGATAAGTCAGGGACAGAGCCGAGGAATAGAGCTTTATCAAAGTGGTGAGTTGGCCATGTTGGCGAGCGGTGCAAAAAATCTGGCCAGTATGCAGAGAAATGCCCCTGCTGTGGCCAAAGTTACTCAGTCGTATCCACCACTTACTGGTGCTGATGGCACTGCGAATGTGGCTGTGATGACACTGGTAGTGCCTCGTCAGAGCCAGCGCCAGCAGGAGGCAGTTGATTTTGCTTTGTTTTTGACTAATGGCGACAATCAGGCTCGCTTTGCGCAGGAAGCCAAGGTTTTGCCATCTTCATTGCAGGCTTTGAAGCAAGTGCAGATGGCGATCAACGCTGAACAACCCAAGTCGCGCGAGGCTGCTCAGATCCGAGCTGCCCGATCACTATCATCTAAAACCTTAGAGCGAGCGCGGGTTTTGGTGCCGGCTTGGCCTGGAGTCAAGCGCTTACAGAGCATTATCTATACCCAGTTGCAACGGGCCATGCTGGGTCAGATCAGTAGCGATGAGGCCGTTGACGAGGCCGCAAGTCAGTGGAATATTTACGCAGAAGCCAGATGGCCCTGAATTACTAATTATTTGGTAAGTATAAGTACTCTTTAAACCTTAAATAAATAGAAAAACTGCTATTTCGCGGCCCTTCTAGCTACTTCCTTTTAAGGCGTAAGGGTAAGGTTGTGTTTCTTCATGTCAGGGAATTCTCATGAAAGTGGGAGGTCCATCTCAGCTCCAAAGCATTGATGGGTATGAGAATCAGGCCCCCGCGACTGCCAAGGGCACCATCCTGGTTGTTGACGATGAGCCTGCCGTGCTGCGGATTTTGGTGATGCGCCTTCAATTGGCTGGCTATCGGGTGATCTGCGCAGAGGACGGAGAAGAGGCTCTTGAGGTTTTCCACCGTGAACAGCCTGATCTGGTTGTTCTCGATGTGATGCTTCCCAAGATGGATGGTTTCGCTGTTTGTCGGAGGCTTCGCGCGGAGTCCTGCGTGCCGATTATTTTCCTCTCAGCATTAGAGGCCATCTCAGAGCGTGTGGCCGGACTGGATCTTGGAGCAGACGATTACATCCCCAAGCCATTTAGCCCCAAGGAACTCGAGGCGCGTATCGCAACGATTTTGCGTCGAGTGGGTCCGGGCTCCTCCACCGCTGAAATTAGAGATCTTCCAGTAGGGCAAGGAGTTATGCGTGTTGGAGATCTAGTGGTAGACACCAATCGCCGTCAGGTGAGTCGTGCTGGTGAGCGGATTGGCCTCACCTACACCGAATTCAGCCTTTTGGAATTGTTGTTCCGTGAACCAGGCCGAGTGGTACCTCGGGCAGAGATTTTGGAGCAGCTCTGGGGTTATCCCCCTCGTCGAGCTGCCGATTTACGTGTAGTTGACGTTTATGTCGCCCGTTTGCGCGGCAAGCTTGAACCCGATCCACGTAATCCGGAGTTAATCCTTACGGTTCGTGGAATTGGTTATTCCTCCCAGAGAGTGGGGGAGATACCGGTTGCTGTTGCTGTTGCGAGTTGATCAAGTAGATGGGGTAAATAGGGCACTGACGCCATTGACCGGCAAGATGGCGCACGTAAGTTCTTATTGCCTTGTCTGAGCTGCGCGAGACTCGCCTAGAAAAGGCGAAAGCCCTGAGAGAGCTTGGTATTGGTCCTTATGCCCTGCGCTTTGAACCCAGCCATCGCACCGCCATCCTGCAGGCTGACCATGCTGATTTAGCTAAGGGGGAGGATCGGCTTGTAACAGTTTCTGTGGCTGGCCGGGTAATGACCCGTCGAGTAATGGGCAAGCTTGCCTTCTTCACTCTGGCGGATGAGACCGGCACGATTCAGCTGTTTTTGGAAAAGGCCACTCTTAACGCCGTAGCAGTAGAAGAGCCGGCTTCAGGGGATTTTGATCAGCTCATCAGCCTGGTTGATTCTGGTGATTGGATTGGGGTCACAGGAACTCTTCGTCGCACTGACCGTGGTGAACTCTCTGTGAAAGTGCAGCAATGGAAGATCTTGAGCAAAGCTTTACAGCCTTTGCCTGATAAATGGCATGGCCTGTCAGATGTGGAGAAGCGATATCGCCATCGCTATTTGGATTTGATCGTGTCACCACATTCGCGCGAAACTTTTCGAAGGCGTGCACTGATGGTGAGTGCTATTCGTCGATGGCTTGATGATCGTGATTTTCTAGAAATAGAAACACCGGTCCTACAGGCTGAAGCTGGTGGCGCTGAAGCCAGGCCATTTATTACTCACCACAACACACTCGATCTGCCTCTTTATTTGCGGATTGCCACAGAGCTGCATCTAAAGAGGCTTGTAGTGGGTGGTTTTGAGCGGGTATATGAGCTTGGGCGCATCTTTCGTAATGAGGGGACCAGCACCCGTCACAATCCTGAATTCACCACCGTGGAGGTGTACCAGGCCTACGCCGATTACATCGACATGATGGATCTCACTGAGCAGTTGGTGGCTTCGGTATGTACTCAGATCTGTGGATCTACCAGGATCATTTACCAAGGGAGCGAGATTGATCTAACGCCACCTTGGAGGAGGGCCACCATGCATGAGTTGGTCCAGGAGGCAACTGGGCTCAATTTCATGAGCTTTGCTGATCGTTCAGCTGCAGCATCGGCCATGTTGCAGGCAGGTTTGGAGGTTTCGCCTAAGGCCGACAGTGTGGGTCGTTTGCTCAATGAGGCCTTTGAGCAAGCAGTTGAGGACAGTTTGATTCAGCCCACCTTTGTGCTCGATTATCCGCTTGAAATTTCCCCTCTTGCTCGCCAACATCGCAGCAAGCCCGGACTGGTGGAACGCTTTGAACTTTTCATCGTTGGTCGGGAGACGGCCAATGCTTTCAGTGAGTTAATTGATCCCCTTGATCAGCGACAGCGACTCGAGGCACAGCAATTACGTCGTCAGGCTGGGGATTTGGAAGCTAATGGGGTGGATGAGGACTTTCTTCAGGCTCTTGAGGTGGGTATGCCCCCTACTGGTGGGTTGGGTATTGGGATAGATCGCCTAGTGATGTTGTTGACCGATAGCCCTTCTATCCGTGATGTGATTGCCTTTCCTTTGCTTCGGCCGGAGCTCAGAACGCAATCTTCTTAGTTCGGAACCGCCGCAGTGGATAATTAACTCAGTGGCATGGTCCTCTTTCCATGAGTGGCGAGCGCGTAGGTTTCCGCTTCAAACACGCCGATGCGGTGGTCAAGCGCAATCCCCAGGGCCGATCCCGGCGAGGATGGGTAATGGAGCCTGTGGAACAGACCACCAGTCGCGGCACCAAGATGCCGGCTTATCGCATTCGCTGGCGGGACAGCGAACGGCCGGAAATTGTGCTTCAGCACATGTTGATTGCCGATCCTGATCCAACTCCTCCTCCGGAGAACGTGAGTCTTGAGCCACCGGCCCCAAAGGCCTAACTTCAATTCGCCCGGCCCTGCTTTCGTTTGAGCTCTTGCAGCTCCTGTTGAGCTTCGAATGTGCTCCAATCGTTTTCTAGCGTTGAGTTGTCTCTATTTGACTGCTGAGATAGTGCGAAAAGCTTTTGTTCAATGTCTTTGAAGCTATTGCCCAGTTGATCCAGTTCTGACCACAAGCGTCTGCCCTTTTCCATTAATTCAGCGATGTGTTGGTCGGCTCGATCAGCCAGGAGATAGGCCTCTGCCTCTTTGGCACGTTTTGATCTGGCACTCCACTCGCGAACGTTGGCTGCTAGCTCTAGGAGTTGTTGGCGTTGCTGCTTTGCTTCTTTTTGAAGTTGCTGCCGCTGGTGTAGCAGGCTTTGGTAAAGATCTTTTTGATGTTGTTGCCGGAGCAGCAACTCCTGATAGGGATTTTCTTTGAGAAAGGTGGTCAATCTTTCTTCGAGGTTTCGTTCTAGTTCGTCGAGCCAAGTTGTGCTCATGCCTGAGTTGGGGCACAAGTGATTAGTGGGGCTTCAATCTCCTCTTGTAGGGGGGTGATAGCGGCCTCACGCGAGCGCAGCAGTAGTTGGGTCAGCCTTGCCACACTTCCTTCACCTAGATCAAGTTCAGTTAGCCGCTCAAAAGACTTGTGATAGATGGCTTCTAGCTCTTCGATTAGACCCTCACGCTCTTGTCTGATTTTGCGACGTTGTTCTTCTCGGCTCATTTGGCGCCTCTTCAACCTTTGACGTTCAGTCTGATGGTTTAAGCAAGTGCAAAGAGAACTCGTCGGCTGGATCATGCCAACGTTGGACTCCATGCCAACCAGCTTCGGCGACAACTGCAAGGGCAGCTTCAGGTAGATATTTGATGCTGTATTCAGTAATCAGTGATTCACCAGCGTTGAACAGCCACTGTTCTCCAGCGACCGTCACTAGCTGCTCGCATTTGCTTATAAGTTCCATTTGCACTCTGCTTTGCTCGGCTTGCCAGCTGGCGCGGTAGGTGAAATTGTCTAGGGCAAAGTCACCTTCTAGTTCATGGTTGAGGCGACGCAGCAGGTTGTGGGCAAAGGCTGCGGAGATACCGGCTGCATCGTTATAAGCAGCCTCCATTCGTGCTTGAGGTTTGGGATGATCCAAACCCAGCAGTAGGGGGCCGCCGTTCAATAGCTTGCGAAAGTGGCGGAGTAGCACTATCGCTTCGGTGGCTTCAAAGTTGCCAAGTGAGCTGCCTGGAAAGAAACCGATGAGTCGCTGGTCTCTTAGTAGTGGGTGATCAGGTAGGGCATTTAGTTGGCTGTGGTCGCAGCAGATGCCGAGCATTGGCACCTTCGGGAACTGGCGTTGCAAGGTCTTGATGGACTCTTGCAAATGCTCAGAACTGATATCAAGTGCGACGTAGGCGGTTGGCCTGAGGGTGTGTAGCAATGGACCCACCTTGCGAGCACTACCGGCTCCAAATTCCACGATTACGCCAGCTCCGAGGGCTCTAGCGATTACTGCAGCCTTTTTCTCCAATAGTTCGATTTCCGTGCGGCTGAGGCTGTATTCAGGCTGCTCACAGATTTTTTCGAAGAGGCGAGATCCTTCAGCGTCGTAAAGCATCCAGGCCGGGAGTTGGCGCGGTTTTTTTCTCATGCCATCACAAACCATGCGCCGCATGTCGGCCAGGGCAGGGTGCAGGGTGATTAGTTCGCTTTGCAGTGGGGTAATACTTGGAGCATTCATAGTGCTAGTCGAATCCCTGAGGCCATCCAACGACTGGCTGGTGAGAAGAAATTGCGATAGGTGGTCCTTGCGTGTCTTGGCGGTGTGAGCGCACTGCTGCCTCGTAGTACGAACTGAGAGCTCATGAATTTGCCGTTGTATTCGCCAATTGCTCCAGTAACTGGCTTGAATCCCGGATAGGGACGATAGGGGCTAGCGGTCCATTGCCAGAGCACGTCATGAAGCTGGTGAATCTGAGAGTCATTGGTTTCAGCGGCCCATTCCCATTCGGCTTCAGTGGGAAGACGAGCGTCGGCCCAACGGGCGTAGGCATCGGCTTCAAACCAGCTCAAGTGACGAACAGGAGCTAGAGGATTGAGAGGTTTTCTTCCCGCCAGTGTGAATTCCCAGTTCCAATTGGTATCAGCTTCTTCCTTTCTCCAGTAACGAGGAGAAAGCCAGCTGCGTTGTGTACGGATCGACCAGCCCTCGCTCATCCAAAGCTCCGGTCGTTCGTAGCCCCCATCAACCATGAATTCCAGGTATTCACTGTTGCTAACGAGCCTGTTTGCAAGTTGAAAAGGTTGAAGCCAAACCTTGTGTCGCGGAGCTTCATTGTCGAAGTGGAAGCCATTGTTGGCTTCACTTGTGTGTGCCTGATCAACTCCGATATTTGCCAGGCCTCCTTCAAAGTTCAGCCAGTCAAGTTTGCATTCAAGATCCACGTTCATTGCGGATATTGATAAATCCCACTTTTCTTGCCAATCACTTCGATAGGCCGGCTCTAGGGGTTGTCGGCTGAAGCCATCAAGCACATCCATCAGTAGCAGTTCCTGATGCTGTTGCTCGTGTTGAAGCCCTAGTTCAAGTAAGTCATTCACCTCATCATTGCGATCGAGAAGCAGTCGCTCTAGCTCCTTATTGACGTGATTACGCCAAGCCATCACTGCTTCGATCGACGGACGGGTGAGCAGGCCTCGCTGAGGTCTGGGGTGGCGATTGCCGAGGGAGTCGTAATAGGAGTTGAATAGATAGCTCCAGCGGGGATCTGAACCTTCGTAGCCGGGCAGGTGGGGCCTGAGCACTAATGTCTCGAAGAACCAGTTGGTGTGGGCTAGGTGCCATTTGGGCGGACTAGCGTCCGGCATGCCTTGTAGGCAGAGCTCCTCAGGTAGTAGGGGTGCGACCAACTCTTCGCTGACTTGGCGTATAGACAGCAATCGCTTAAGGAGCAATTCTTTCGATTGATCGAGAGTTATTGGGCTTTTGACCATGGAGGCATCAAAGGCTGGCGCGGAACATAGGTTTATTCGATTGATGTTGCATGAGCTGTTTCAGTTGCTTATTGCAGGAGATGGGATCTCTGCTGTAAGACTCTTCCGATCAGCCGTGAGCTGCAAAGTTGTGCTACTCCATAGCTTTCAGCGTTTTTGAGCCATGACTAGCTTCCAGTTACGTGGTGACTGGCATTGGATTAGTCATATCAGTATCGGCTGAAGTGGTTTCTTCGCCTAATGTCCATTGCCTCGCGACTTGAAAACGTGTGGTAGAGAAGGGCCCTGGTAATGAGTCGTTGCGACGGCGGGCTCAAGAACGTGAAGAGGCTGCAGAAGGCAGCCTATGGCCCGTAGTGGGAGCTTTGTTGACATCAGCGGTACTAGGTACGGCGATTGGTTGGTTCGTGCTCAGTCGCGGTGCCTCTGAGATGTCGGCTCCATCCACCGATAGTGATTTGGTGGGCAATATTCCTGTGGCCAGCCTTCCAGCTGCAGAGGTTGATCAGCGTCAGCAGTTGTTGAGTCGGCTGCGGGCTTTGCAGGTCAACCAAAGTTGGTTTTTGCAGTTGGTTGATGCCAGTCTTTTGGCTCGTTTCCCCGAGAGAGGGGGACGCCTTCCTTCTGACGCGCTTGAGGATGCTCCTTTGCGTCAGGCTTGGAATGATTTAGCTGAGGAATGGTTGGTAAGAGTTGAACAATTCTCGCCCCAGCTGCGCAGTCGCCTGGGTGAGTTGAACAACAACGACTGGCAGAAGCAGAGGCAGGAATTGATTGCACAGGGGGTGAATGGCCATGTAGTTGAGCAGCTGGTCACCGCAGGGGCAAAGAACTTGCTTCAAGGTGCGTCCAATACCCAAAAGCCTGCAGAGCCCTATCTGCAGCTTTGGTATGCGGCGGCCTTGCGCAGCCTTGCCGATTTGCAAATCGAGATGATCAAGGCCAGGGCTTCAATCCCTACGGTTTTTTCAACAAGGGTCTCCCCTGGGGAAGCTCGCTTGATATCCATTCAGGTACCACCTGGACATCGCCTAGTGCTAGGCATCAACGGCACACCATTGATGCAAATGACCGTCTACGGCTTCAGGGGCGATCTGGTCGCTGAGCGCGGTCCGTTGCGCGTGGTGACCCTTGAGCAAGAAGCAGGATCGCCTGTGCAGGTACTGGTGACTAATGAGGGGGTGTCAACCGGTCTGATTACCCTCTCCTGTCGTGCCGATCAGCAAGCTTCTATGTCTTTGCCAGAGTTGGATTCGAATCCACTACCGGATTCAGCGACCGGTGCTCTTGGGCAATCAGAACAGCCTTCCACAGCTCCGCCATTGCCCAGTTCTCCGGTGAGAGGAAATCTTGATCAACTCAATCCAGCTCCCTTGGCTGATTAGTAGCGAGCCAGGGCGGACTTCACTTCTCGATCGGCCTGTTTTTGCTTTTCGTCTTGACGCTTGTCGTGCAGCTTGCGACCTTTGCCTAGCCCAATGGTGAGTTTGATCCATGAACCCTTGAGATGCAGGTTGAGGGGGATCAAGGTGAGCCCTTTCCTATCGAGTTGGCCTCTGAGCTTTTCAATCTCACGGCGATGAGCAAGCAGTTTGCGTACTCGGAGTGGCTCGTGATTGAAGTAGCTGCCGGCATGGCTATGAGGGGAAATGTGGACGTTGTGGAGTTGAAGCTCGCCTTTGCGAATTAGGCAGAATCCATCGCGCAGATTTGCTTGGCCGGCTCGGATTGACTTCACTTCGGTGCCCACCAGTTCGATGCCGGTTTCAAGGGTGTCGAGGATCTCGTACTGATGCCTTGCAAGCCGGTTATCTGCCAAAAGCTTGTTGGCCGCGGCTCTTGCCGCAGCAGCCTTTTTTTTGTTTGCTGTTTTTGCCATCTACTTGCACCGATGCTTTGACCCTATCCAGGGGTCGGTACCCTTTCAGCATGGCGATAGTGTCTTCCAGCGCTGGTCGGGCTGAGTCCCATTCGCCAGCAGCAAAGTCCAGGGTGGTTGATGCTGCCCCAATGCCAGAAGAATCCTGTCCACCACGAGAAGATGGACTTAGACCCCGGCGGCTGGATGACTACATCGGTCAGCAAGAGCTCAAGCAGGTGTTGGGTATTGCCGTTAAGGCCGCGATGGGCAGAGGTGAGGCTTTAGATCATGTTTTGCTCTATGGCCCTCCTGGCTTGGGTAAAACCACTATGGCTCTGGTGTTGGCTGAAGAACTGGGGGTGAAATGTCGTATCACCAGTGCTCCGGCCCTTGAGCGCCCACGCGACATTGTTGGACTTTTGGTGAATTTGCAGCCTCGTGAGCTTTTATTCATCGATGAGATTCACCGACTCACAAGGGTCGCTGAGGAATTGCTCTATCCGGCTATGGAGGATAGGAGGCTTGATCTCACGGTCGGCAAGGGCAGCACAGCTCGAACCAGGGCATTGGATCTACCCCCTTTCACCCTGGTGGGGGCTACCACCCGCGCTGGTGCACTGAGTTCGCCGCTTCGGGATCGATTTGGCTTGATTCAACGTTTGGAATTTTATGGTCTGGAGGATTTGCAGGCGATTGTTGAGCGAGCGGCTGGATTGTTGGGGTTGCAGGTAGCTGCGGAGGCTTGTCAGGAGATTGCTCGCCGTTGTAGGGGGACACCAAGGATTGCCAATCGCCTACTGCGCAGGGTGCGTGATGTGGCCAGTGTGCGTGGCACTACGAGTTTGATCGATGCCTCGTTAGTGGATGAGGCTCTTACCCTGCATCGGGTCGATTCTCGTGGTCTTGATGCCAGTGATCGTCGCTTGCTGGAGTTGCTCTTGGAGTCTTATGGCGGCGGTCCGGTTGGCTTGGAGACTCTGGCGGCTGCTCTGGGCGAGGATTCGGCCACTCTTGAAGCAGTGGTGGAACCATTCCTGCTGCAGCTTGGTTTCCTACAGCGAACCCCACGGGGGAGGGTGGTAACAGCTGCTGCTCGACGTCATCTCGATTGGCCTGAGTTGCTATGAGCTTCTATCGGCGGTTGAGAACCTTCATGCTGTTTATGAAGGAGGCGTTTTTGGTGTCTTTGGTGCTCTTTTTGCTGCAGCCTGTTGCTGTTGCATCCATGCCAGCAATCCAGCCTTTATTTGAAGAGGCTTTAGCGGCTAGTGAGCAGGGAGAACCCGCTGTGGCGTTGACATTGTGGGATCAGGTCCTCGAGATAGCTCCAAATGATGTTGCAGCATTGAGAAATCGCGGCAATGTGCAATTGGCCCTTGGTGATCCGGAGGGGGCGATTGTCGATCAGACAAGGGCATTGGAGCTGAGTCCTGCTGATCTTGATCTCCATTTCAATCGGGCCATTGCTGAGGAGGAGTTGCAGCACTGGGCTGCCGCCGCTGATGACTACACCTGGATCCTTGAAAGTGATGCTGGGGATGCTTCGGCTATTTACAACCTCGGCAATGTGCGTGGTTCTCAGGGCGATTGGAATGCGGCGGCAGTTCTTTATGGCAAAGCCGCGAAGGTGCGGCCGGGCTTCGTTATGGCACGATCCAGCGAGGCCCTTGCGACTTATCAACTGGGTGATCTGAAGACGGCTGAAGCGGAATTGCGTCAGTTGATTCGTCGATATCCGATGTTTGCTGATGCGCGAGCTGCTCTCAGTGGTCTGTTATGGCAGCAAGGCTTTGATGGTGAAGCGCAAAGCCACTGGGCTGCTGCCGCTGGACTCGACAACCGCTATCGCCAGCGGGATTGGTTGCAGCGGGTCCGCCGCTGGCCGCCACAGCCCACAGCTGATTTGATGACGTTTCTGGCGCTGGAGTCCCAATGACTCTCAGACTTCAATGGAACGACCATTTGGATCAGGTTTTACCTGAGCTGATTGAGCTGCGGCACCATTTGCACGCTCATCCTGAGCTGAGTGGTGAAGAACATCAAACAGCGGCTCTTGTTGCTGGTGAATTGCGCAGCTATGGCTGGCGGGTGCGTGAAGGAGTGGGGCGCACCGGTGTTTTGGCGGAGTTGGGGCCGACTGATGGGCCGTTGGTTGGCCTGCGCGTTGATATGGATGCCTTGCCTGTTGAGGAGTGCACCGGGCTTGCTTATGCATCGAAAAGACAGGGCGTGATGCATGCCTGTGGGCATGATTTGCACACTTGTATTGGTCTTGGTGTCGCTCGATTGTTGGCATCGGAGCCTTCCTTGCTTACAGGGGTAAGGCTGTTATTTCAACCGGCAGAAGAGCTTGCTGAAGGTGCTCGTTGGATGCGACAGGATGGCGCTATCGATGGGCTCGATGCCCTGTTTGGGGTGCATGTGTGCCCGGCATTACCGGCTGGAAGTATCGGTGTACGTAGTGGTTGTCTGACTGCAGCCGCAGGAGAGTTAGAGATTGAGGTGCTTGGAGAAGGCGGCCATGGGGCTCGGCCTCATCAATCTGTCGATGCCATCTGGAATGCGGCTCGCGTGGTCACCGGGTTGCAGGAGTCGATCAGTCGCCGCTTGGATCCACTGCATCCGGTGGTGGTGAGTTTTGGAAAAATTGATGGTGGCAGGGCTTTCAATGTGATTGCCAATCGGGTCAGGCTGCTGGGAACGGTTCGCTGTTTGGATGCTGCGGTGCATGACAGATTGCCGGTTTGGATCGAGGAGACCGTGCAGGCGATCTGCCGCAGTGCCGGAGCTGAGGCCGTGGTGCGCTATCGCTGCATTACACCATCGGTTTTTAATGATTCCAAGCTCACTGCGCTGTTGGAAGATTGCGCTATTGCTCAGCTTGGGGCAGAGCAAGTGCTGCGGCTAGAGCAACCCTCTTTAGGGGCTGAAGACTTCGCAGAATTTTTGCAGGAGGGATTGAGAGGCACGATGTTCCGCCTTGGAGTTGCTGGCCCAGATGGGTGTGCAGCGCTTCATAACGGCCGTTTCTCTCCAGTGGAGAACAGCATTGGCGTAGGAGTTGAGGTGCTTACTGCCACAATGTTGGCCTGGATGAAAGGACGATCCGAATTGGATCGCAAGCAGTCATGAAGCGTCTGGGCCATCCTTTGTTATCGCTGGCAGCGCCGTTGTTGATCATCTTGGCCATGCTCGCTTTGATGCAGCGGCAGGGCAGTGATCGGTTGCAGGTACTACCAGCAGTATTGGTTGGTGTTGGTTTGATAATTAGTGGAGCAGTGGGCCGCCGCCGCCGCCGAAGTCGTCTGCTAATAGCTCTTCGTGGTACCCATCTGGAGGAGAGCTGACTTTCACCTTTGACATCGCTTAATCAATCGTTGATTAAGCGCAGCGCCATATACAAACCGTCGCTAGCTTTTGGAGAGCACTAGGGGTGCCAGATCAGCATTTGCTGAGTGGCTGAGATCACACCCTCCGAACCTGATACGGGTTATACCGGCGCAGGGAAGTGAATAAGCGTGATCATTGCTTTCTGGCTAATCCCTGGGATTACCTTCATCTGTTGATCATGCGTTCCTCTTGGGTGGCTCCCCGTAAGGGTCAGGCCAATGTTTCTCAATTGCATTTCGCCCGCCAGGGTGATTTAACTCAAGAGATGGCCCATGTGGCCAAGCGAGAGAATCTGCCTGAGTCGCTGGTGATGGAGGAGGTGGCTCGGGGCCGGATGATCATCCCTGCCAACATCAACCACACCAACTTGGAGCCAATGGCGATTGGTATCGCCTCCAGCTGCAAGGTGAATGCAAACATTGGCGCCTCACCTAACGCCAGTGATGTAGCTGAAGAGCTCAAGAAGCTCGAGCTGGCAGTTAAATATGGCGCAGACACGGTGATGGATCTATCCACTGGAGGGGTCAATCTTGATGAGGTGCGTACGGCGATCATCAATGCTTCACCCGTGCCGATCGGCACTGTGCCTGTCTACCAGGCCTTGGAAAGCGTGCACGGCTCAATCGAAAAGCTCGATGAAGACGACTTCCTACACATCATTGAGAAGCATTGCCAGCAGGGGGTTGACTATCAAACCATTCACGCCGGTCTGCTGATTGAGCACCTTCCGCTGGTGAAGGGGCGCCTAACAGGCATCGTTAGCCGCGGGGGCGGCATCCTGGCTCAGTGGATGTTGTATCACCATCGCCAAAACCCCCTTTACACGCGATTTGAGGACATTTGCGAGATCTTCAAGCGCTACGACTGCACATTTTCACTTGGGGATTCACTTCGGCCTGGTTGTCAGCACGATGCTTCTGATGCCGCTCAGCTTGCCGAGTTGAAGACCCTTGGTGAGCTCACCAGGCGCGCTTGGAAACATGATGTTCAGGTGATGGTGGAGGGCCCCGGTCACGTGCCAATGGATCAGATTGAGTTCAACGTGCGTAAGCAGATGGAAGAGTGCAATGAGGCACCCTTCTATGTGCTCGGCCCTCTGGTGACGGACATCGCACCGGGATATGACCACATCACGAGTGCTATTGGTGCAGCGATGGCTGGTTGGCATGGAACTGCGATGCTCTGTTATGTGACGCCCAAAGAGCACCTGGGCTTGCCCAATCCAGAGGATGTGCGTGAGGGGTTGATTGCTTACAAGATTGCTGCCCATGCAGCAGATATTGCGCGTCATCGCCCCGGTGCTCGTGATCGTGATGATGAACTCAGCCGTGCCCGTTATGCCTTTGATTGGAATAAGCAGTTTGAGTTGTCACTAGACCCTGAACGGGCCAAGCAGTATCACGATGAAACGCTGCCTGCAGATGTATTCAAAAAAGCCGAGTTTTGCTCCATGTGTGGCCCTAAGCACTGCCCGATGCAGACCAAAATTACGGACGCTGATCTCGAGAACCTGGATCGAGAGTTAACCCTCAAGTCCGCAGGAGCAACTGAGTTGACACCAGTGAAGCTCGACCGGCTCAATCACTAGGATTCGATTTAATTCGCTTGTTTGTTCATAAAAAAGCCCCCCGGATATAACGGGGGGCTTTGGCTTTTCAGCTATTTGTTTTTTTCTCTTCTTTATCCAAGTAGTGCTTTGGATTTAGAGAGAACATTCTCAACGGTGAAGCCGAACTTCTCCATGCAGGTGCCGCCTGGGGCGGAAGCGCCAAAGCTGTTCATCGTCACACTGTCGCCATCAAGGCCGATGAACTTATACCAACCGAAGGATTCGGCGGCTTCGACGACAATCCGCTTGCGCACGCTGCTTGGCAAGACGTCTTCTTTATAGGAATCGCTCTGCTCATTGAACAGCTCCACACAAGGCATGGAGACCACACGCACCTTTCGGCCTTCAGCGCTGAGTTGCTTGGCCGCTTGAACGCAAAGGTCAAGCTCAGTGCCGGTGCCAATCAGGATCAGATCTGGTGTGCCTTGGCAATCTTCGAGAACGTAGCCACCGAGAGCGACTTTTTCGATCGATGAATTGGCTTGATTGGCCATGCCCTG
>MPLX02180527.1_pt1 | contig 19569 bp, 29 predicted proteins | sample 1617341 | NCBI WGS metagenome assembly MPLX02 (sample SAMN05944804, study PRJNA350692) | marine metagenome | biome: marine; feature: ODZ; material: water; isolation source: 120 m water sample filtered on 0.2 um supor filter | place: Pacific Ocean | collected 2012-04-08 | depth 120m m | reverse complement strand
TATTACTTCAATGTCTAATTGTTCTTGTCAAAAGAAGTTCAAGTTTGAAAGTGATAAGGAGGTAATGATGTTTGTCAATGCCTTGAATCACTATTCAAAATTAGATTCATTCTACATAGCCAAAGAGCAGTTCAATCAATTAGTGGATGACTTCAAATCATTTGCTATGAACTTTCCTGCTGATGAAGGGTTGATCCTTTAGGGTCATTACTTAATTCTAATTAAGTTATTCTTGATTTCCTTTTCTTTGCTTTATTAACTATGTCTATTCCTTGGACTATTGCTATGATAAACACTGAAGGTGGTTTAACACCTTTAGAATCATTCCAATGTTATAGGGACGCAGATCGTAAGCTAGAGTTTTATTGGAATAGATATCCTCATGCAATTGTTGAGGTTTATCGTTCACTCAAAGCTCCAACTTGTTCTTATTGATTCTCTAAATTAACCATCCTTAGTGTTGGTTTCCTTAGGGATTCTTTATCCCTTATTGTTCCTTTGCTTTATTAATTATGTATGATTTCATGACACTTGAAGAGAAGAAAGAATACTTCTATTCAAGGTTTATCACAGCTGATAACATGTCCAATAAGATATATTGGGATAACATGTTGACTCAAGTAGAGGGAGAGATAGCTGATGCCAAGTAATTACCTACCATTTTATGTATTAAATACACTAGCTATTCTTATTGAGCTAGTATTTGATATGTCTAAGTTCATCATCATCAACACTGCTGTCCTCTCACTGCTTCTATATGAGGCTACAATGGGTGTTGATTGGGTTAAGTATAGAAACATACTTAACAACTATCGTAACGCTATTGGAGAGGCATTTGTGTACCGCTCAGAAGGTATTCAATGAAGCAAGAGGTTATGGATGAGATCAACAAGAGATCTAATGAACAAGGACACAGGCTTAGATTAGAGGAAGGTTGTATTGATAGTGTCACCGATACAACCAATACAACAAGGACAAGAGAAGAGACAGATGTCTTAGTTGAATCACAACTAAATAACATTTGTAAACTACTGAATGGTATTGTATATCACCAGACAGTATTAGATCACAAGGGACACAGTTATAAACGAATCATAATTGAATATGATATATTACATGATTCAGTGATGGTTAGTTTATAAGTATTAATTAAAACATTTAAAAGAGGAAACTAAAAGTAATGAGTCCACAATCAGAACCGCAAGGACGTAAGGAAGTCTACCTAATCACAATGGAAGATGGTTATCAACGTAGGGTATTAGCCGATAGTGTTGAAAGAGCAGCTTGGAAAGCTCAGAACTTAGCAACAAGGCTAAAGAAACGACTTAAGGATGTAGTGAAGAAGAATTATGAGTAAATATTTTGCTAATAATTGGAAAGAATGGAAGGAATGGCCAGAGAAAGACTTACCTACTCCTACGTTTGCTGAATTCATGGACTGGAAGGTTGGAGGTTGGGAATTACCATCGTCTGTTCATTGTATTATCAGGACACAGCGAAGAGAATCTGGAGAAGTTAGTGAGTTCATTTATTCCAAACCGAAGAATGCAGCCACTAAATTGAAGGATTTATTTGAATTAAATGAACATGACATTACTTTAGTAGATAGTGAATGTGTTCAGCAATATTACATAAATACAGGTGATTAAGATGAATTACACAATGGAAGAGATTGATGTCATGGACGCTGAGGATTACTCAACATTTCTAAGTGAAGGTGATCCTATTGTTGAAGAGTTGACACCATCAAATGTAGTAATGCTTGCTACTTTATGCATGTGATGCATAGCTGCATTACAGCATACTACATAAGCATTTACCTGTGCTAACTTCATACCATCAAATCAGTTGTCATGACTATTCTTTATATCCATGATTGGCTATACATTGGTATCAATGACTACCTTATGCTGGATGTATATGTAACAAATGGTACATTACACCTCCACTTAGGTATAATTTCGATACAATTTAGTTGTCCACTCCATCTGAAACATGGACCCACTCAAGAGAGCATTAACCAATGTCTCGATGGAGAGGATGTTAAGGGTCATTAATCTTTTGCGTCTTCTTGATCGAGAGTTACCAGCACAAGCTATGGCTTCATTCTTATATGTAGCCTCACATAACCCTTGTCATAAGCAAGCATTAGAAGAAGATTTAGAGTTCACAACTGCTAGTGGTAGTAGGAATGTAAATTGGTTATCAGATAAACATAGGTTAAAGAAACCTGGTTTAGGTTTGATAACTATTGAACGAGATCCTTCTAATCGTAGAAGATTATTACTCAAGCTAACACCTAAGGGTGAGAGTTTAACTAAGCAAATTGATTTACTTCTTTATGACTGAAATCAAAACATGGCAACAAGCCGTGGATTACACATTCACCACCCGTCATAGTTGGAGGCATGGCAATGGTGCAAAGACAGCACGATTCAACACGAATCACTTCACAAGGTTGCGAGGTAGTTCTTTCCCAATTAATAAGATCACACAACCAATCATGTCTCAAGTCTCCATCGAGCTTGAGGATGAAGGAAAATCAGATGCAACAATTAACAGAGTTGTATCTGCAGTATCTACAGTCTTAAATCATTTAGCATTTGATGGTATTTTAGACAACACACCTAAGTTCAGGCGCCGTAAGGAGAATGAACATAGGGTTAAGTTTTATACCAAGGATGAAGTAGAACATTTAATCACCTTATCCACTGAGGTATTTCAACGTGAAGATTTAGCTGAGATCATAGCCGTAGCGTCATACACTGGTATGAGGCAAGCGGAATTATTGAAGTTAAGGAAGAAGGACATTGACTTTTATTCTAATCGTATTCTTGTAGGAGGTGAGCAAGCTGTAACTACTAAGGCTAGTAATTACAGAGCTATACCAATACATGATAAGATACTAGCTATATTAGTTAGTAGATGTTCACAATCAGAACGTGATAACTTAAGAATATTTGGTGATGAATGGAGAGATAAGGATCAATTACTACGTGCATTTAAGAAAGTAAATAAAGCACTAGGTAAGGATGAAGATTATGTATTTCATACCTTAAGGCATAGTTATGCCACATGGCATGCAGAAGCAGGTACACCAATTAGAACACTTATGACCTTGTTAGGACATAAGAGGATTGAGACTACACTACGATATGCTAAGACCACAGATAAGGCGCTAGATGAGGCTATGAACAATATCTAGGCGTGACTACCACTACCGTATGCTAAGGTTAATATGGTTCAAGCTAAGAGATTCTTACTGAGTCTCATCGCTGGAATCCGTTGGCGGATGTGGCGGAATTGGTAGACGTGCTAGTTTCAGGTTCAAGCTGGCAAAGCAATACATGCATGGACAGGTCAGCCTTAATAGGTTGACCTTCCAGCTATAGCCATCTATCCACTAAGGGATAATTCTAATCACAAGTTCTAGCGAGGTATTCTTATTGGTAACAGAGGAGCAGATTAAAGAACAAATTGAATTTGAAAGAGCTGCTATAAAGCAAGGAATTAAACAATTAAATGATCAGACCATAAAGGTTGAAGAAAAGGATTATGCTAGTGCTTCTGTATATGGGGTGGCTGCTATTAATAGCTTGTTACCTCTTGTATCCGATAGAATCAAAGAAAGATTCACAAGGATAAGGAAAGGAAATAATGGTGCTACTTTCAAGGAAGTATATCAATACATATCTGATTTAGAACCATTAGCAGCAGCAGGCATTGCTTGTAAGCTTACTTTCGACAAAGTATTTAGTTATAAAGAAGGTAATAACCTGATCACTAACGTATGTGATTCAATTGGTATAGCTATTGAATCTGAATGTCAGTTAAGATATTATGAAAAGGAAGCACCTGGATTACTACATACTTTAAAAGAGAATTACTGGCATAACTCTTGTGGTACACAGCAAAGAGTAGTTGTCATTAAGACTCTAATGAAGAGGTGTGAAGTAAAACCTTGGGATTCTTGGGGTAGAGCTATTAGGGTAAAGCTTGGTGCTTGGTTATTAGAATGTGTAATGGAATCAAGTGGTTGGTTTGAGAAACTAACCTTACAAGAAAGTAGAAAGAAAAACACTTTCATTGTACCTACTACTACGTTCTTAGATATCAAGGATGAGGTGATGGCTAATGCTGAGATATTTGCTCCACTTGCATGGCCAATGTTGATACCACCTAATGAATGGTCTAATGAAAAAGCAGGTGGATACCTGCTGAATGAAGTGATGATAGGGCATGAGATGGTCCGTAGAGGTAACCAGTCATGTATACAGGGGGAAATTCCCTTGAAGTTTCTGAACACCATACAGAGCGTTCCATACACTCTAAATACATTCAATGTTGAGGTAGCAGAAACCCTGTTAGAGAGAGGGATAACCATTGGTAAATTTGTACCAATAGTTGAATACCCATTACCAGCTAAACCATTTGATATTGCTGAGAATTATGATAGCCGTAAGGATTATCGTAGGAGAGCAGCTGAAGTATTAAATAAGCAAGCTGATTCATTTAGACGTTCTTGTAGGACAAGGATGACAATGAATGCAGTAGAGAGATTTAAAGATAGAGATAAGTTTTATATCCCTTGGTCTTTTGATTATAGAGGTAGAGCTTATCCGATACCTGCATTCTTAACACCACAAGATACTGACTTTGGTAAGTCATTGCTTAAATTTTATAATGAAGCATTTATGACACCTGAAGCAGAAGAGTGGTTAGCATTCCAAGTAGCAACTACATATGGTTTAGATAAAGATACTATACAAGATAGATTAGATTGGGTTATCCACAATCAGGATTTAATCAAGAGAGTAGCTACTGAACCAATTGATTATATTGGTGAATGGGAGGTAGCAGAAGAACCCTGGCAGTTCTTAGCTGCCTGTGATGAATACTACCATTGTTGTATTGAATGTGATCGAAACTACACTAATTTGCCTGTTGCAACTGATGCAACCTGTTCAGGACTACAGATTTTGGCAGGACTTGCGAGGGACAGAACTACTGCAGAACTCGTCAATGTATTGCCAAGAGATCGACCTAGAGATGCCTATAAAGTCATCGCTGATGTAGCTAAACCTAATGTTCCAGATTGTCTTCAACAATACATGGACAGGAAGGTAACTAAACGTACAGTGATGACAATACCTTATAATGCTAAACCATTCTCAAATAGAGGTTACATAAGAGAAGCTTTAAAAGAGAAAGGATTAGAAGTTGATAAGGATGATTTAACTAAAACTGTTAAAGCAGTTAGAGATGCCATGGAAGAGGTAGTACCTGGTCCTATGGCAGTTATGAAATGGATTGAATCTGAAGTAAAGAAAGCTATTGAGAGAGGAAATACTGAATTATCTTGGGTTACTCCTTCTGGTTTCCATGTTATACAGAAACTAAATAAAAAGGAAACTGAAAGGATACAGTTACAGGTCTTAGGAGTTGTGAATTTAACAGTAGCAACTGTTGATTCAGATAAGGTGGACAAGATGCATCATCAAAATGCAACTGCACCTAATCTTATACATTCTTTAGACGCTTCACTCTTACATTTCTCAGCTACTAGATTTAATGCACCAATAGCACTAATACATGATTCAGTCTTATGTAGAGCAACTGATATGTCTATCCTATCCACTGTGGTACGGGAGACATACATGCATTTATTTGCTGAACATGATTATTTGAGAGATTTTGCTGATCAAATAAAAGCAGAATCTGAACCACCTATCATTGGCGATCTTGATCCAGAGAACGTTATTGAATCCACCTATTTCTTTTGTTAATTATGCCACGTACAATCCACAAAACTAAAAATCCTGTTGTACTTGATGGTTTCCAAGCTATCATGAAACCTTCTCAATATGGATATACTCTATCTGCTGTAGTAGATCAAGAGATGATCAATACTCTAGAAGAGGAAAGAGTTGGTGCTCTTGAATGGGCAAAGTCCAAACTCAAGAATCCACGTAGATCAACTCTTAAAGCTGAACCTTGGGAAGAGGTAGCAGCTGGTAAATATAGAGTTAAATTCACTTGGAAAGCAGAAGCACGGCCACCAATTGTAGATACAGAAGGTACACAACTTTCAGATGAAAGGACTCCTATCTATAGTGGTTCTCAGATGAAGCTTGCCTTCTATCAGAAACCTTACACAATGCCTGATGGCACCTATGGCACCACATTGAAACTAATTGCTGGTCAATTGGTAGCACTTCAAAGTGATGCAGGGGTTGATGTAGGAGACATGACTACAGAAGAAGTTAGTGATCTCTTTGGTAAAACTAAAGGATTCAAAGTCTCTGAACCTAATGTAAGTGTAGAAGAAGCACCTGGTGTACCTTGCTCAGTTGAAGAAGGGGATGAGTTTGATTTCTGATGAAGTTTAAATCCAAGTTAGAAGAGAGGATTGCTGATCTTCTTAAAGAGCTTGGTGTTAGTTATGAATATGAAACACATAAAATATCTTATGAGATTCTACATATATACACACCAGACTTTATATTACCAAATGGAATTATATTAGAAGCTAAGGGTTATTGGGATGCAGCAGATAGGAGAAAGATAAAAGCAGTTATAGATCAAGAACCTTTTATTGATATCCGTATGGTATTTCAGAACCCTTACAATAAAATATCTAAAAAGAGTAAGACAACTTATGCCAAATGGTGTGAGGAAAGGGGTATCCCTTGGTGTTCTTACTCTACTATCCCTATTGAATGGTTAATTTAATGAACACACCACCCTATGGAACAGCTGAATACTATTCATACTTGTTTCAAGACATCCTAGCTGATGTTGAACCAGAAGTAGCACCTAAATCTGCAGATAATATCTACAAAGGTTTTTGTTTAGCTATTGACAGTTGGCTTGAATACCATGATGCGCAGGCAAATGAATACAGAGCATTCAGAGAGCGAGTTCGTAAGACACTCGGAGTGCTCTAATTGCGGATCATCAGATGCAAATTCAATTTATTCAGATGGACATACATATTGTTTTGTATGTGAACACTATGAGTCAGGACATGAAGATTGTCCACAATCAGTAAGGAATAGGATGTCTCATTATAGAGGTACAGCTGTCAAGCTACCTAAGAGAAACATATCTGAAGCTACTTGTGAGAAGTATAAGATCTTTAGAGATGGTAATAATCTTAGATTTCATTACCACTCTAAGGATGGAATACTTCTTGGAGTAAAGATCAGATCACAGAACAAAGTATTTACATACGATGGAGAGACAGATGGTAGCTTCTTTGGACAACACCTTTTCCCCAATGCTGGGAGAAGAGTTGTCATTACAGAAGGTGAATTGGATGCGGCGAGCTGCAGTGAAGTCTTTCCCGGTTGGCCTATGGTTTCATTACCGACCGGTGCCGCTGGGGCGAGTAAATCTATTAAGAAGAACTTGGAATGGTTACAAGGCTATGAAGAGATTGTCTTGTTCTTCGACAATGATACTGCTGGCCGTAAAGCAGCGTCAGACGCGGCTCAGGCATTGCCACCAGGTAAGACGAAGATCGCACTACTAAACACCTATAAGGACGCTTCTGAAGCTCTCCAAGAGCAGGATAGGGAAGGTATTCGTAGAGCAATCTATGATGCTAAACCTTACCGTCCTGATGGAATCGTAGATTGTAAATCCTTACTTGAATTAGTTACTACACCTAACCCACCACACGATCATGCCTATCCATTTTCAGGACTACAGCAACAGCTACACGGTATCAGGTACGGAGAACTTGTTACAATTACTGCAGGAAGTGGCATTGGAAAGTCCTCATTCTGCAGGCATCTTGCAACTTCAATACTCAAAACAGGAGAATCAGTCGGTTATGTGGCTCTTGAAGAGTCAAATAAAAGAACAGCACTTGGACTCATGTCATCAGCCGTGGGTATACCACTCCACCTTGGGGAACACAAAAGATCAGAATTAGAAGCAGCTTACAATGAAACCTTAGCTAAGTGGAACTTATTTTTATTTGATGGATTTGGGTCATTTGATCCCGATGTTATTTACAATCGTATTGAGTATCTTGCAAGCGGCTTGGATACTAAAGTTGTCTTTTTGGACCACCTCTCAATCCTCATGTCAGGACTCGATGGAGACGAAAGACGAATGATAGATATGACAATGACTCGGCTACGTTCATTGGTTGAACGAACAGGTATAGCTTTATTTTTAGTATCACATTTAAAGAGACCAAACGGAGACAATAATCATGAAGAGGGAGCGAGAGTTACACTTGGACAATTGCGAGGATCTCAAGCGATTGCACAACTTAGTGATGCAGTCATTGCACTTGAACGTGATCAACAGGCCGATGGCACTGGAAATAGTACAGCTATTAGAATCCTCAAGAATAGATATTCTGGGGAAACTGGTATTGCTTGCAGAATAAGTTATGACCTATCCACTGATGTATTTACCGAACATGAAATTGAAGAAGAATTTGACCCAACATCAGACTTCTAAGCATAATTCATCTAGAAGAGCTGTTGTTTATCCAGGTACTGAATGGGCTGTAGGACCAAAACCACCTACATCTGAAGCGATAGCTAAGGCACAATTTATAGACAAGACATACCGTTGGAATGGTAAGTAATGCTTATTTTCGATTTAGAAACCAACGGTTTTTTGTATGAAGTAAACACCATCCATTGCTTAGCAATTTATGATACAGACACTGAAGAAACATTATCTTACAACGACACAGGAAATACGGAACCGGTGGTTAGAGGAATCCAGAGGTTGGAGGATGCGGGTGAGATTTGTGGCCATAACATTATTGGTTACGATCTTCCTGTTATACATAAACTATTCTCTTGGTTTGAGTTCACTGGTAGCATTCTTGATACTCTTATTTTATCTCGCATTTTCCATGCCAACATCTTAGATATAGATAAGAAGCAAGGTTTTAAATACATGCCAATCCAATGTTATGGGAGACATAGTTTAGAATCTTGGGGATATCGCTTGCAAGTCTATAAAGGAGTATTCAGTATGGATACTGACTGGAAAGACTGGAGTCAAGAGATGGAAGACTACTGTATTCAAGACGTAAACGTTACAACAAAATTACTTAAACATTTCACAAAAAAAATCAATGACTACTGACATTAAAGAAAAGATCGACGCACTGACTGAAGAATTCAATACACTTGTACCTCAAGTGCGGAATGCACAAGCAAGGCTAACTGAAATTCAAGGTGCTGTAAAAGAACTGAACACCCTTTTGGATGAAGAATCCACCAATGAAGAATCTACAGAAGTTGTTAACGACTGATTGGATTAAATTAGAACATCAAACTGCTCAATTACTACAGAAACAAGAAGAACATGGATGGTATTTTAATGAATGCGCTGCATGGGAACTTACACAAACTCTCCAAGAAAGGTTTCGAGAGACTGAGGAGTTACTACGAGACAAATACCCTCACGTTGGCGGATCATTATTCACTCCTAAAAGAGCTAATCGGACCCAAGGCTATATCGCTGGTGCTACGTTCACCAGACTCAAAGAACTAAACACTACTTCAAGAGATCATATTGCATGGATATTAAGAACACATACTTCTTGGAAACCAGAGAGTTTGACAGCTACTGGGAAACCAATAATAGACGAGACTGTCTTGAAAGATATTGGTTCACCGGTAGCTCTGATGTTCTTATCGCAACTAGAGACGATCAAGAAACTGGGGATGTTATCGCAAGGCGTGAACGCATGGCTCAAGCTATGTACGAGTGCTAGCCGTATACATCACCATTGTTCAGTAGGAGCTGTTACACATCGCGCAACACATAGAAAACCAAACCTCGCACAAGTACCATCAGATTCAGAGTTCAGAAGATTATTTACTGCAACTCCAGGCCAATTTATGGTCGGTGCTGATCTTAGTGGGATTGAACTTCGTATGCTTAGCCATTATTTGGCCAGATATGATTCTGGACGCTACGCTAACATCCTCATCAACGGAGATATACACCAAGTCAATGCGGATCAGATAGGAATATCTAGATCACAAGTGAAAACTATTACTTACTGTTACCTGTATGGGGGATCAGACAAAAAAATTGGATTTAGTTATGACAAGCAACTTTCACAATCAGAAGCCACACGAAAGGGTAAAGAGATTCGTGAAGCATATGTCAATGCAATTCCAGGTCTCAAAAAGCTTACTACAAATGTTAAGGAAGCGAGTAAGAGAGGATACATCAAAGCAATAGATGGTAGAAGAATCACCGTTGATAGTCCACACAAAGCTTTGAATTCACTTTTGCAAGGATCTGCAGCAGTAATTGCAAAGCGATGGATGGTTATTAATCAACAACACGTAGATGAATTAAAACTATGTGCAACACAATTAGCCTTTATACATGACGAACTCCAATTTGAATGTTCAGAAGAACATACAAAAGACCTATGTTCATCCTTGGTACTCAGCGCAGCAGAAACTGGGGAATACTACAACCTCAGATGTCCAATTGCAGCGGAAGCGGTGGGAGGAAGAACATGGGCAGACACCCACTAATACTAAATGAAACTACTTATTGATGCAGATTTCATCGTTTATAAAAATTGCGTTGCTGCTGAATATGATATTGATTTTGGAGATGACATTATTTTTGTTGGTTCTAAATTCAGTGATGCATATTATAACGTAGAGAAAGACTTAAAACGAACAGCTAAAGAGTTTATCTGGGATCAACCACAATTAATTCTATTCTTTTCTGATTCTGCTAACTTTAGGAAGGGATTATATCCTGCTTATAAGGGGCATAGGAACAGAAAGAAACCTTGTGGTTATCGTAGAGTAATCAACAAACTAAAGGAGGATTATGAAGTAATAATCCTACCTACATTAGAAGCTGATGATGCTTTAGGGATTTATGCTACACAAAATCCAGGTAATATCATATGTTCACCTGATAAGGACATGAAACAGATACCTGGTAGATTATATAACTTTGAAGAGACAGTCACTATATCTGAAGAAGATGGTATGCAATGGCATTTCATACAAACTTTAGCTGGTGATCAAACAGATGGTTATTCAGGATGCCCCGGTTATGGTGTAAAGACAGCTTCTAAGTTGTTGAGCACTGAGGGATATCAATGGAAGACTATAGTAAATGCGTTTACTCAGAAAGGATTATCAGAAGAGGATGCATTGTTAAATGCACGTCTTGCTAGGATACTAACTAAAGATAATTATGACTTCAAAAAAAGACAACCTAAGTTTTGGTTTCCCGCCGATGCCAATAGCAACATTGACGATGGAACAGAACTTTCAGATGAGAAAGATTGAAGACGGAATAAAGCATGCAGATAGAGAAGAATTAATAACTATTTTCTTAGCACTACAAAGACAGAACTTTGTATTAACAAACAATCTATCTAATCTACTCACAAAATGGCCAGTACAAGGGAAATCAACGGACCAAAGCACTATAGAAGAGGAACTATTGAACCTTGGGATTTCATTCGAGACCAACGATTGAATTACCACTTGGGTTGTGCTGTTAAGTATATAGCCAGAGCAGGCTATAAAGATAATAAAATAGATGATTTGAAAAAAGCCATCCACTACTTAGAAAATGAAATTGAAAACTCTATTACAACAGGCCAAAGAATTCAGGAATGCCTACAACTTAACGGATACCTTGGAATGCAGGGAACATCAGAAAGTTTTGATCGATGAAGAATACTCTGAATTCATTGAAGCACACTACAGACTTGATCGTGTGGATTGCCTCAAAGAATTGGCAGATATTGTCTATGTCTGTTATCAGTACGCTGCTAATCTTCATTGGGATCTCGATACTGCTATGGACAGGGTTCACGAATCAAACATGTCCAAGCTTGGAGATGATGGTAAACCCGTCTATAGAGGCGATGGAAAAGTCTTAAAAGGTCCAAACTATAAACCACCAACATTACATGATTTGATATGAAAACAACTGACAAAATCTCTAGAACAGGTAGAGTACAGAACTGGCTTGATAACCCTGAAGGTAGATTGCCAGTATCATGTACTGTCTACTCAGTTTCTGATAGTATGGAAGGGTTTGACGGTATTGAAGATAGCTGGAGATTTGTCAGTCATGCCCTTAGATATGGAGCAGGTTGTGCTGTACATCTCAGTAATCTAAGACCAGCTGGCCATGAGAATGGTAAGGGATTAGTAGCAAGTGGACCTATGTCTTTTGCTAAATTCTATAACCTTCTCAACCAAGAACTAAGGAGAGGTGGCACCTATCGTAATGGTGCAATTACTCTTCATATGGACATTGATCATCAAGATATCAGGATGTTCGTTAATACAACTAGAGATCAACTACCTTGGGTAAAGAGGTGTGTAAATCTCACACAAGAATTGTGGGATGAATCAAATCTAGATACCAAGAAAGATATAATCGCTGGTATTCAAAGAGGGGATATCTGGTTGAACAAGATGAAATGGGATAAAAACAATAATAGAATTCTAGGTAATGTATGTCTTGAGGTATACCTTCCTAGTCGTGGCACTTGTCTTTTGCAGCATGTAAATCTAGGTGCTTGCATGGTTAATGAAATCCCTGAAGCATTTGTTGAAGGGATGAGAGAACTATGTGATCTCCATGCTAAGACAGGAGTACAAACACATACTGAATACCTCCCACCTAGTCTTGATAAGCAAGTAGGACTTGGGATGTTGGGACTAGCTAACCTTCTTAAACTAGAAGGTGTTAGTTATGCAGAGTTTGCAGAAGCATTGTTTGTATTTAATAATAATGTAGAGATTTCTAATAACCATCCTGCAAGTTTTGAGATGGCTATGAAGATCGTACAAGCCATCCATATGGGCGTAGAACGTGCCGCAGCAGTGGCTAGGTCACATTACATGCAACGTGCCTTTGCCATCGCTCCTACAGCCTCCTGTAGCTACCGTAGCCAGGATAGGGAAGGAGCAGCTTGTACACCAGAGATTGCTCCACCTATTGCTAAGTCTGTAGATAGAGACTCTGAAACATTTGGAGTTGTAAGCTATGAATATGGTGATGTAGAAATTGCTAGTAAGGTAGGCTTTGATGTTTACCAAACAGTAGCAAATGAAATAGTTAGAATGCTAAATAGAACTGGGTTGTTTCATGGTTATTCATACAACACCTGGTCAGACGTGGTTACCTATGATGAGGACTTCATTCAGGATTGGTTGGAAAGTCCACAGACGAGTATGTATTACTCGCTTCAAGTAATGGGTGATGTTCAAGATAAGTCCAGCACATATGCTGCTTTGGATGCTGATGAAGTCATGGATTACTTGGAAAATATACTAAATGAACCTTCATGTGATTGCCAAGAATGAGACAGACGCCTTATCAGAAACTATACAACAGAAAAAGAAAATGGACACCAGTCCAAACAACAGCAGGTCAACTTAAAGAAGGTGCGGAAGAAACAATCTTCCGTGCTTTAGCTATTAGGCATATGGAATTGCCTGTAGGAGAGTGGATTAAAGATGCTTTAAAAGAAGTACCTGAACACGCTCGGGAGCTTCTACTATCAAACATAAAAGATGAAGAGAACCACGACATCGCTTTGGGATATGCAGCTAAAGCAATTGGCACAGATCCACAATCAGAAGAAGAAGCTCTCAGACTCCGAGAAGCTTGGGAAGCTAACTCAGACCACACAATATGCAAAGCATTGGTGGCTGAACGTGGAATCTTCTTCACCCTATTACCTTTCATGAGATTTAATGGTGATGCAGGACTACGAACAATTTCAGCCGATATCTCAAGGGATGAGCAGATACATGTGGCGACTAATAGCCTACTCTGTGCTGAACTTAACTTGGATATCTCTCCTAGTTTGGACAAGCTTAGAAAAGCTACAATAGCTTGGATATATGAACCACTAGGTAAATCTACTGGCAATAAATATTTGGACAAAAATTTTTGGGCTAATCAGAGTGATAACCTTATGTATAAGGGGAGTGCACCTGAACTTTTTATCACCAAAAGAGCTAGAGTACCTGCATTTTTTGAGCATAACAATGTCAACCTCCCACAATACGCTTAGCTATTTAGAGACTAAAGGTCTCCAACAGAATGCTCTCATAGCAGAACTTGAAAGAAATTTTCCACCACTTAACCCACATCCCACTGAAACTACTAACGCTATAATGTATAAAGCAGGTCAAAGGACTGTAGTTGAGTGGGTGATTAATTATATAGAAGATAACTAATGTGTTTTAATCAGCCCAAAATAGAAACTCCAAAACTGGAGAAACCACAAGAGATAATTCCACCACCACCTATTGCTCCACCACCACAAACTAAAGCTGCTCCACAAGTACTACAGCAAGTCAATCAAATGGCACCATTGTCTAAAGGACTTGCAATTGGATCAAATAGAAGGAACTCAAGAAAACCAACAAGTTCTTCTTCTCTAAGGATTCCACTTAATACAGGTGCTTCTGAAGGAGGATTAAATATTTAAGATGAAAGCAAAACAAAGATATACTGAACTAACATCTACAAGAGATGACTTTCTGAATGTTGCTGTGCAATGTTCAGAACTAACTCTTCCTTATTTGATAAGGAATGATGATGGTAAGGTATCACATAGAAATCTAAAGACACCGTGGCAAAGTGTTGGTGCCAAGGCAGTAGTTACATTAGCTTCAAAGTTAATGCTTGCACTACTACCACCGCAAACAACCTTCTTTAAACTACAAGTCAGAGATGACAAGTTAGGTGGCCAATTAGATCCAAGCATTAAATCAGAGTTAGAACTATCCTTTTCTAAAATGGAAAGGATGGTAATGGATTATGTCAATGCAAGTAATGATAGAGTTGTTGTTCACCAAGCAATTAAACAACTTATTGTTAGTGGTAATGCATTGATATTTATGGGTAAGGAAGGTCTTAAAACTTTCCCGTTGAATAGGTTTTGTGTAAACAGAGATGGTAATGGTAATGTAATTGAAATTGTTACCAAGGAATTAATCAGCCGTAGGGTTTTGGGTACAGAACTGCCTGAACCTAAACCAAACTCACCTGGTGATGATGGTACAAAGGCAGGTTCTGATGATGAAGACGTTGAGGTATACACCTACGTTAAATTGGAGAAGAGCAGTGGAAGATGGGTGTGGCATCAGGAAGCTTTTGATAAGATACTTCCTGGTAGCCGTAGTACAGCTCCTAAGAATGCTTCTCCTTGGTTAGTACTCAGATTTAATACATTTGATGGAGAAGATTATGGAAGGGGAAGAGTAGAAGAATTCTTAGGTGACCTGAAGAGTCTAGAAGCACTATCTCAGGCATTAGTAGAAGGTTCTGCAGCAGCTGCTAAAGTTGTCTTTACTGTTTCACCTTCATCTACAACTAAACCACAGACACTGGCACAGGCAGGTAACGGAGCGATTGTTCAAGGTAGACCTGATGATATTGGTGTTGTACAAGTAGGTAAGACAGCTGATTTTAAAACAGCTAGTGAAATGGCAGCTACTCTTGCACAAAGAATTGGTGATGCATTCCTTATCCTACAGATCAGACAAAGTGAAAGAACAACTGCTGAGGAAGTAAGACTAACTCAGATGGAACTAGAGCAACAACTAGGTGGACTCTTTAGTCTACTTACTGTTGAATTCCTTAAACCATATCTAAATAGGACACTACTTGTACTTCAACGTAGTGGCCAACTTCCTAAATTACCTAAGGATGTTGTAAGACCACAGATCGTTGCTGGTGTTAATGCACTAGGACGTGGACAAGATAGAGAAAGCTTAATTGCTTTCCTCACTACCATTGCACAGACAATGGGACCAGAAGCAATCATGAAGTTCATTGATCCTTCAGAGTACATCATGAGATTAGCAGCTGCTCAAGGTATTGATATGTTGAACCTTGTTAAAACTAAGGATCAACTTCAAGGTGATATGCAGCAAGCTCAACAACAACAAACACAACAATCATTGGTAGATCAAGCTGGTCAATTAGCTGGTGCTCCAATGTTTGATCCAACAAAGAATCCAAATTTAACAGATGGAGAAAACAACACCCAAGAAGAGAACCAGAACACGCAAGGTGATCCAACAGGAAACAGTTGAAATTAACGTAGAAGAAGCTCAACCAACAGAAGAGCAATCTAAGAATCAAATTAAATCTGCTACACACGAACAAAGGTATCTACCTATTATGAAAGCAGGTAAGCCTAATATTCGTGGACCTGTATCTAAGGTTGAACGTGTTGGGCTAGGTAATTTGAGAGTAGTACACACAGATCCAACCACTTATACAAATTAAATGGCAACACTTACATATGATCCAACTGAACCTCAAGAGTCAGAATTCAATGAAGCTGAACAAGAAGCTTTAGCTATTGGAGAGAAAGCACTTGAAGAACAGAACAAGATGCTTGCTGGTAAGTTTGAAGATGCTGAAGCACTAGAGAAAGCATACATTGAACTACAAAAGAAGCTAGGATCTACAGAGGAAACAACAGAAGATAACGTAGAAGAAGAAACTGAAACTACTGAAGAACCTGAAGTTAATCCTACTTCTCAATTAATCCAAGATGCTAGTGCAGAATGGAGTGAGAAGGGAGAACTATCAGATGAAATGATGTCTAAGTTTGCAGAGATGGATAGTAAAGAACTAGTCTCTGCTTATATGGAGATGCAGCAGACACAACAATCAGCTGATCTAACAGATAAAGAAGTATTGGATATTAAAAGTTCAGTAGGTGGAGATGAATCCTATGGACAGCTCATTGAATGGGCTGGACAGAACATGGATGAATCTGCAGTTAATGCTTTTGATTCTCTGATTAATTCAGGTGATTCTGAGATTATTAAACTAGCTGTAGCTGGTATTAAAGCACAGTATGAATCAGCTAATGGATATGAAGGCAGAATGCTTACAGGTAAAGCTGCTAAAGATATATCAGATGTATTTAGATCTCAAGCTGAAGTAGTACGTGCAATGTCAGACTCTAGATATGATAATGATCCTGCTTATAGAGCAGATGTATTTAAGAAACTAGAAAAATCAAACATCGATTATTGAATATGATTCCACTCCTATCCACTATTATATTAACTGCTTCCTGGTATGGGGATTATTTCCATGGTAGGACAGCAGCTAATGGTTCTATCTATAACATGAATGCAAGTACAGCTGCTCATAAATCACTACCTTTTGGTACTAAACTAAAGGTATGTTATAAAGACTGTGAAGTTGTAACCATTACAGATAGAGGACCATTTATTCCTGGCCGTCATCTTGATCTGAGCAAAGGGACGGCTAATAGAATCGGCATGTTAAGTGCTGGTGTAGCTCAGGTAAAAGTCACACGATTAAATTAATTAAACTATGAAAACTATTATCCTTAGCACTGCCCTGCTTGCATTTACTGCTCCAGCTATGGCAGCTCCTTATGTAAACATTGAGGCTAACAGCTCCTTTGAGGGTTCAGACTATAATTCAACTGTTGTCACTAATGACATTGGTTATGAAAATAAGATCTCTGATACAGTAGGTTATTATATTCAAGGTGGACCTGCTTTGGTCTTCCCTGATGCTGGTGATCAGACTGTAGAACTGCATGTAAAGACAGGCATTAATGCATCCTTGACTGAACGTCTTGGTATCTATGGAGAGATTGCAGCAATGACTCAAGATGAAATTAATTTTAATGAGAGCTTGAGACTTGGTACAAAAGTAGGGGTTAAGTATACCTTCTGATTGCTCGCATGAAATTCGTGCAGCAGGTCGCTCCATCAGCGAACTACAAGTTGTTTTTCATTCAATGGCTATGACAACAGATGATTTATCTATACCTATTACTACTAACAATTTGTATAATTATTGGAGCTTCATTGGATGACGTATCGAAGAAGGGTTTATAGTATATTTGGTATATGGGTATCCTTATTTATTATTGGAGTCTGTATACCATCACTATGGATTACTCAACACAAAGCTAATCAAATTCATATAAGATATAAATAAGTCCGTTCATCCTTTATTGGACGCATGACATCATGGTAGGGAACGGGACCATGACAACTAGGAGTTTAAAATGACACCAGTTGAAGTGCAAGCACGAGTGAAAGAGCAGAAGACTGTTGAAAGACAGCGTAAGCTTTTCTATCGTGGTGTTGCATACCTTAAGAAGTAAGTAACACACAGGAGAGGAACACCTCAGAGTCGGACTCCTCTCCTCTTTCGGCACTAGCCCACTACGGTGGATACCTTTTGCCAAACCGGTTTGGTAATACCTAACAAATTTACCAAAAAAAAATTCATCGATGAGAAAAGTAAACATATCAATTTTTTAAACAAACAATAAAATGTCCGATTTTTCAGAAACACCTGTAGGTTCAATTAATAAAAACCCAGCTGGCATCGCTCTCACCAACACTTATGATGCCGGTGTGGATACAGGAAAATACGCAACGTATCTCAAGCTATTTAGTGGAGAGATGATCAAAGCATATGAAAGTGCTTGTGTTGCAAAAGGTACAGTTCAGAACCGTACCTTGAGAAATGGTAAGTCGCTTCAATTCATCTATACAGGACGAATGACGGCTGAATACCATGAGCCAGGTAAACCTATCCTTGGTTCAGGTGATCCCCCAGTAGCAGAGAAGACCATTTTGATGGATGATCTGCTGGTCAGTTCTGCATTCTTGTATGACCTTGATGAAACGCTGGCTCACTATTCACTTAGGTCTGAGATCTCATCTAAGATTGGCCATGCTTTGGCTGAAGCTTATGATAAGAAGATCTTCCGAGTGATTGCTCTTGCAGCACGGGAAGCAAGTCCAATTGATACAGCACCTGGTCCTGAACCTGGTGGTTCAGTGATCAAACTTGGAAATAACAAAGAGTATGATGCCCAAGCTTTGGTAGATGCATTCTTTGAAGCTGCTTCAATTCTTGATGAGAAGAACGTACCCAAGAGTGGACGAACTGCAGTGTTGTCACCACGTCAATACTATGCACTGGTCTCTCAAGTAGATTCTAATATCCTCAATAGGGATTTTGGTAACAGCCAAGGAAACCTGAATTCAGGTGAAGGTCTTTATGAGATTGCTGGTATTTCTATCAGACGTTCTAACAACCTTCCATTTAAGGCAGGTACTGTAGATCCAACACTTGGAGAGAACAATCCTTACAATGGAGGTTTTGCTACTCATGCTGGCTTGATTTATGCCCGTGATGCAGCTGCTGTTGTAGAAGCTATTGGTCCTTCTGTCCAGACTACTGGAGGAGATATCAAGACAATGTATCAAGGTGACTTGATTGTAGGTAGGCTTGCAATGGGAGCTGGGATCTTGAATCCTGCAGCTGCTATTGAACTAGATGCTAGCAACTAAGGAGTTATAACTTATGACTATTGTACCAGGTGGTTCAAGAGTTTGGATCAACAACAATGCAATTGGTTCTCTCTCTAAGTCAGAGACACTGAACCCATTCTCACCAGTTGAGTTTGGGACTGCTGTTGCAACAGGCACTGGTATTAGAACTGAAGTTTCTAATATGGATTCTGATGCAGATGGTATCCTACCTTAT
>MPLX02343689.1_pt1 | contig 19586 bp, 24 predicted proteins | sample 1617341 | NCBI WGS metagenome assembly MPLX02 (sample SAMN05944804, study PRJNA350692) | marine metagenome | biome: marine; feature: ODZ; material: water; isolation source: 120 m water sample filtered on 0.2 um supor filter | place: Pacific Ocean | collected 2012-04-08 | depth 120m m | reverse complement strand
GGTTTTGTCCTGGGGTCGTAGTGCCAATGCCGACAATGCCATCCTCTGTTGTTGTAATTGTTCCACCAGTTGTAGAACCACTTGCAACTTGTAACATTCCAAAAGAACCAGTTGAAATAGATGAACCACTAATATCACCCATATTACCAGTAAATGCGGAAGATGTTACAAATGAACCACTAACAGCACTTTTTTGTGCAAATGAACTCGTTACAGAAGCCGGAGTTGCTACTCCAGTTAATGCACCACCTTCACCACTATAATTTGTGGATTCAACTCTACTAAATGAACCAGTATTAAAAGTAATATCATCAATTATTTTAGAGTTTGTAACTGCGTCATCTTTCAATTGGTCAGTACCAACAGATGCGTTTTTTACAGGGTCATTGCCTATATATGGCATTATTTATTCTCCTTTTTATGTACTAATTGCATCAATATATGACACTATAAGATCTACCGAACCTGATCTACTACATTTTGCTTTAAGTAAAGATCCACTTTGGTTTATTATTTTACTTCCACCATCAATCAGTTCTAATGAACTTCCACCTGGAATCGGTGCATCTTTAATTATAAAATAATCAACGCTAGCTGATGTTATTTTTGCATCTACTGTAATACTACCAGAGTGTCTATTTGCAAAACGCACTCCAACTATAGCATCATTACTATCAGATTGAAATACTGTTCCATAGCTTCCTGTGTTAACGCCTGACTTGTGTGCTGCTTTAAAATCCTGTGCCATTTTATTTCCTCATTTTTAATAAATATCCTAAAATTACAAAGCCACTCCCATAGCTATTGCAAACCCTTTACCTGCCATCGAAGAACTTATTGCTGTTTGACTTGGTATAATAGTTCCACCGACCTGAAGTTCTCCATTAGCAACATTAAATGATGATCCTGAAGTACTTACTGATCCAGTAAATTGATGACTGTCATCACTACTATCTCCAAAAATCATACTGCCAGATACTGCACTCATCGTTACCTGGGTTACAGTAGTTTTTACCAAATATTGTTCTGCAGTAATATCTCCTATTACTTTAAGACTCCCAGTGGTTACTAAACTACCTGTTACTTCTAGATCATATGCTCTCATATTATTTTTCCTTTAGAATTGAGAATAAATTATCTCACTTATAAATATCACTTTTATCAATTTTACTTCTATTGTTTTGTTAAAGCTTCTACCTTATCATTTAATTCTCGTATCGCTTCTACCAATACTGTAATCATTTTACCATAATTTATTGAACTTACATCAGCTGAAACGAATTCTGGATATACTTTATTTACATCTTCTGCAATTAACCCAATTTCCTTTCTTGGACTATCATGTTTATTAAAACTTACTCCTCTTAGCTTTAATACATTATTTAGTTGATCATCCACAGTTTTAATGTTAGTCTTAAATCTTTCCGCAGAAGTCTCATATATTGTTCCTCCTACCGTTAAATCACCTGTTATATTTCCATCACCTGTATGTGTTCCATCCCACTCTGCTGTTACACCAGTTATTGCACTTCCATCTCCACTTAAAGTAGAACCTTCTACTCTCCCAAATGAACCAGTGCTTACAGAAGAACCACTTACAGTACCAATAACTTCAAGTTGCACTCCCGGCGAGGAAGTTCCTAATCCCAATTGTCCATCAATGTAATTTGAATTGGATCCAGTTACTTTGAAACTACCACTTAAATTTAAAAGTTCTGCCATTTTAATTCTCCTCTTTTAATACAAATGAGTATTTCTTTCCACTCTTATTATTTAATAAATATAACTTATCTTCACCTTCCTGTATGGTCCAACTACCTTCTGTACCATCAATTTCATTTGGGATGCCATTAATATTATCTAAATGCATATCAGCAGTATGGACATTTGCCCAACGCTTATCAGCTGCCCCAAGATTTCTAGTGTTATCTCCATCAGGTTTAACATCCGAAGCTACCGATGTAGCGTCAAAAGCAGCAACTGCTTCCCAATTCGGTACACTGCCATTCATCATTAAAGTGTCATTGTCATTACCTTTTGCCAATCTTGTTAAAACATTCGATGAACGATAATAAATATCACCATCTGCATCAGTGCCGCCCACATCCATCGTAACTCCACCTAAAGTAGCTCCTCCACCTACGGTCCCAAAAAAAGCTGTAGCATTGACGTTTTTATCAGTATAAATACTTCCAAATGAACCAGTTGAAGATGAAGAACCACTAACATTACCATCAAAAGTTGCAGCTATAGTTGAATCACTTGCAGTTACATTTAACGTTCCACTTACATTAACTTCAGTATTTATTGAAGATGAAATATAAGTAGTTCCATCAAACCAACCAAGTCCCGCTGCTCCACGAGAACCACTTGGACCTACATTTCCACCTCCACTTGTAACTGCTGCGTAACCAGTAAGCGGAGACGAAAAAGTTATAGTCAACTTATTTGGATCATCAAATTTAATTTTTTGCGGTATAATTGACTCATCACTACCATTTATAGCTTCTACATTTACATATTTTGCTCCAAGACTGTGAGTAACTGGCCATGTTGATGCTGCTGATGCTTGTGAATGAGTATATGCTCCTTGTAAGAGAGCTGAACCACTTACTCCTTGTGTTCCACCACCACTCGATATTCCTGCGTATCCTTGAACTGGCGAATCAAAATCTATCGTTATTCTGTTTACATCAACTGAAGTAACAGTTTGTGGAATAAGTACTTGATTATCATTATCATAAACAGTTACATTTGGCCATAACCAACTAAGATTATGATCAATTACCCAATTTGCTGAAGAAGAAGCTTGAGAATGTGAAACAGCTCCCTTTATAACTGCATCTCCATCAGTCCCCCCCGCTCCAGTACCACTTACTACTGATGCATAACCTGATCTTGGTGAAGTAAAATTAATATCCAAACCATTTTTACTAGTAAAATCTATATCTTCTATTAAAATTCTTTTATTAGCGTCATCTACAACTTCCACATTTGGATATTGAAAATCCATACTGTGAGTAACTTGCCATCTCGTTGAAGCTGTACCCTGATTATGTAGAAATGACCCTGTTGCTGGAACTGATGATCCACTTGCTCCTGTTGCTCCTGTTAATCCTTGTGAACCAGTTGGACCTGCAACAGCTTTTGCAAAAGATTGAGTTGCAGGTAATGAAAATGAAAATGCCTTTCCAACTTGTCTTGAACCGGTAATAGAAAATCGAAGTTCACCAGAATTCGCTGTCATAGCTGATGGTGCAGCAACAGTTACCGTAGTTGAATTGTCTCCTGTAAATGCTCCCGCGGTGAGACTTGATGCTACTACAGACGCAGAATATTCCCCGGCTGATAATGATGACAAACTTTCACTTTGATAAGTTAAAAGGGTTGTTCCTTCATAAACTTGAAATGTTGTACCACCACTACTAAAATCATTTACCGCACTACTGGAATTAGCTTGAAATACATGACTTGGATTAGATAAAATTACTTGTAATGAACCTGATCCAGTTCCTCCAGTTACCCCTATTGCCCCTGTTGCACCTGTTGCTCCTGTTACTCCTTGTGAACCAGTTGGACCTGCAACCGCCTTTGCAAATGACTGTGTTACAGGTAGTAATGTAAATGAAGTTCCATCTTGTCTTGAACCGGTAATAGAAAATCGAAGTTCACCAGAATTCTCTGACATAGCGGATGGTGCTGCAACAGTTACCGTAGTTGTGTTATCTCCCGAAAGTGCTCCTGCAGTGAGATTTGAAGCTACCAAAGATGCAGAGTATTCTCCAGCTGATAATGATGACAAACTTTCACTTTGGTAAGTTAAAAGAGTTATTCCTTCATAAACTTGAAGTGTTGTGCCACCACTACTAAAATCATTTACCGCGCTACTTGAATTGGCTTGAAATACATGACTTGGATTAGATAAAACTAAGTTTACAGATCCTGATCCAGTTCCTCCAGTTACCCCTATTGCTCCTGTTGCACCTGTTGCACCTGTTGCTCCAGTTGATCCACTTGCTCCTGTATTTCCACCTCCACTTGATATTGCCGCATAACCTTGTTCAGGTGAATCAAAATTAATAGTCAATCTTTTTTGATTATCTGAAGTAACTGTTTGTGGTATTACTACCTGTCGATTATTGTCATAAACAGTTACATTTGGATATTCCCAATCTAAATTGTGATCAACATACCAGTCGCTCGAAGCTGAGGCCTGTGAATGAGTAACTGCTCCTTTAAGAAATGATGTTCCATCTATTCCTCGTGTTCCACCACCACTCGTAACTGCTGCATAGCCCGCTTTTGGAGTTACAAAATTGATAGCCAAATTGTTGATATTATTAAAATCTATATCTTCAACTAATACTCTTTTATTGGTACTATCTACAACTTCTACATTTACATACTGATAGCCAAGACTATGAGAAACTTCCCACTGTGTTGCTGCTGTCCCCTGTGAATGAACATAAGACCCACTTGAAAATGTTGATTCTTTACCCCAAACAGATCCGTTATATCGATAGAGTGTTGCAATTGAAGTATTATAAACTATCTGTCCTTCAACTGGACTTGAAATAGCATCCATTTGAGCAGACGTAACTCTGGGAAATATAATTCCAGATCCCGTTATATCAACACTACCTGTTATAACGTGGGAATGGCTGCCTGAACTGCCTAAAGTTGTTGTGGTATCTACATTTAAAGAATTTAGAGTGGCACTACTGCCAGATACGATTACTTTTTTCCAAGAAGGCATTTTATCTAATGCCTCCTATTAGAAAATATACCATTTAAATCTCCTAACGGTTGGTTACGATTAATTCGCCCACTTCCCCAAACCTTCTCGGTGAGGCCAATCAGGCTATACACTTGGAGGCTTAACGCCTGCTTCTTTTTCCTGTTTATTCTTTTCCTTATCTAACCGATTAATTAAATCAGATACATAAGGAGCATCTCTACCTATTATTGTACTTCTATCAATAACAGATAGAATAAAAATCAAATCTTTCAACGAAAGCTTTATCATAAAACCCATTCCTTATATTAATCATTTATAACTGTTCCTTTATAAGACTCCACAAAAGTGTTAAATTTCTTTTTGTCATCTGCTTTTATAGCTTCCATTTGCAAATGCTGTTCTTGCAAAATCTTAACAGTTTCAACTGCCACTTGTAACTCCCGACCTTTAATATCTGCATTGGCTATCATTCGTAGCAAAAAGTCTAAATGCTCTAAATCTAACCTGGGTGCAGGATTACTTTTCCTTGATTGTTCTCTAAGACCCATTCTTAAAACCTCCTAATTTTATGTGTAAATCCAAAAACCTCCTTCATTTCCGTCATCGGTATCTATGTAAAGTTCACCAACACCATACTCTGGAGTACTTCCTACTGGAACACTAGTTCCAGATGTTGTCGTTACAACAAGTCCAGTACTTGTAAGTGCTTTAGTATCTCCTTCTGCAACACCTTTTGCAACTGCCCATCTTTGAGCACTTGTATCATGAAAAATTGCACTACCTGTTCCTGCAGTACTACCACTCTGAACAAGAATTCCTGCATCAACATTAGCTGCCGAACTTCCAGATGCAAGAAATGCATATTGATCAGAAATTACTAAATTAGTTGATTGCAGTGTAGTAGTTGTTCCAGTAACCTCCAAATTACCAGTTACTACAAGTTTTCCACCACCAACTGTAATTGCATTTGTTGAATGAGTAAGTGTCATATCACCCTCGTTCCAATTGACAACACCACCACTCGCTAAGAACAAATCACTAAATGCTGTTCCACTAAGTCCAAGTGCTGCTCCATCATCTGCTGAAGGTTTAACATTTGATCCACCCGCATTAATTTCAACATCAGCGGCCGCAACAATCTTAAGATCAGTAGATTTCTGAATATAATCTGTACTTGGTGCTCCACCAAAACCAACTTTATTCGTACCTTCTATAACCAAATCACCACCATCAACTTGAATCTCATTACTTGCATTGGTAAGAGTCATATCACCGTTATCCCAATTAATTACTCCTGCATCTGCTAAGAATAAATCACTCCATTGATTTGAAGTACTACCAAGTGCAGCTGCATCAGAACTTATAGGTGATAAAGTTGCTGTCACTCCATCTGCAACTGTTAATGCTGCAAATGAAGCAGTTGAAGTTGCAGACCCACTAATAACTGTTGTTCCTGTATCTACACCTGCAACTAATCCTAATGAACCACTAATCGCAGTTCCAATCGCAACTCCACCTTGTTGAAGAGTTGTGGCGTTCATTGAACCAGTTACATCTACCGAACCTGAAAATTGAGTTGCACCATTTCCGGCTATGTGAACAATGTGCGAAACTGAATTTGAATCTATATCTAATATGGTATCTGATGTAACTCCTTCTATACCTACGTTTCCGGTTACTTTTAATTCACCAAATGAACCTGTTGATGTTGCACTACCACTAACTTTTGTTGCTGAAATGTTTAATAGAACTGCAGTATCATCTTTAATATCTACATTACCACCATCAGCGTTAATTTCTATATCACCTTCACAGTCAAGTACCATTCCAGTTCCCGAAGCAATAGACATTCTTGTACCATTGCCTTCAATTTTCTCTCCATCGTCTCCAAATGTAAGTCCAATACTAGATCCGATATTTATATCACCGGTGGCTTCAACCGTAAAATCAATTTCAGATGCTGCAATGTCTAATTTTGTTCCATTTCCTTCAATTTTTTCACCATCATTTCCAAAGGTAAGACCAATATCGGCTGGAATATTAATATCAGCTCCTGATGTTAAGTTTAGATCAGTGCCATCACCACTAATGTATTCTCCCCCAAAATCATTAAAATATATTCTATCTTTTATGAGAGCATCATCATCAATATATAAATTACCAAATGAACCTGTTGAAGTAGCAGAACCACTTACATTACCTATTACTTCTAATGCTCCACTCATCTTAACCTGTTCAGCATTATCTGTGGAAACAATTTCTAAAATACCAGTTTTTCCTGAAGCATCAAAACTAAGAGCAGATGCATTATTATCTACTAAATCTATATCAGTTGCAGCATTCGTTAAATCAATATCAGCTCCCTGGACTGTCAAATCCCCACTTAATGTTAATCCAGTAAATGTTGGTGAATCTCCCGTCCCAACTCCAATACTTGTTCTTAATGTAGCTCCACTTTCCGCTACTGGATCCCCACTTCCATCTCCAACAATCATTTCACTATCACCAAGAACTGCCATTGCTGTGATTGGGTCTGTAGCACTTCCTAATAGTACTCCACCATCTGTAAATGTACTTGCTCCAGTTCCACCATCAGCAACTACAATGTCTGTAATTCCTGTTACTGTGCCAGCTGAAATAGTTGCTGTGCCAATTGTTGCTGTAGTAATATTTGCAGTTGAAGCCGTAACTTCATTTAAATCAGCTTTACTTCCCGAAACAATTACTTTTTTCCAAGTTGCCATTATCTGTCTCCTATTGATGGATACTTACTAAACATAAATATCATAAGTTGTAATTTTACCACTATTCTTCTTTTACTAACTATCTACCCCCATAAAAAACTCGTCAGTGTCCTTATAATAAATACCGCCAGTCACTGCTGTTGGGGCTGAACTCAATTTTGGTAATACTAATGCTTTATCCGATGTTATTTGTAATACCATATTATCACTATTATCTCGTAGCAACAATTTATCTTTAGTTGTAGTGGTTGCTTTAAATAAAAATTTTGAACCAGTTACAGTTAATTCTCCACTGTTGTCTGAAAATACCGTGCTCCCAAGTGTTAAGTTTCCAGTTATTAAAAAATTAGACCCAGTTACCTGTGCTGGATCTTTAACTTCAACATCATGCCGAAATATATTTTTACCAAGATATCCTATATCTGCCATTATGTAATCTCCAATACACTTGCAAAAGGTTCAAGAGACTGCGACTGTGAAGATTTAAAATATAATTTATCTCCAGCCTCTAAATTAACCGGCTTCTCAAAAACAACTGTACTTTCGTTTGGAACTGATAAATTCTTTGCCACATGAAATAATCCAGTATTTGTTCCTGAAGCCGAAACGAATAAATCTACCGTCACATTCTCACTTATTGGTGATGTGTTTGTAATATAAACCGCGTGAATAACACTTGTTGTTGATGCTGGTGCCGTAACCAACGATACACTTCCAGTTGTTACTGAACCAGAAACTACACCATAATTTTTAAAATTTGAAGCCATATTATTCTCCTATTATCCTCCCAATGCTATAGCCATAGCAATTGGATCTGCAATTCCTTCAATTCTAGTGTCAATTGAACTTGATGCTGCCGTAAATGAACCACTAATTATACTATTAGAAGTACTTCCGAATGTAGAATTCCATACTCCTGTGCCTACTGTTCCAACTGAAGTAACATTAGTTTGTGCAGCAGTTACTAACGTGCCTTCAACAGTAGAAGCGGCTACTCTACCAAATGAACCAGTTGAAACTGCTGAACCTGATACATTACTCTGTACCGTTAATGAACCAGAAATCGTAGTAGAACCAGTAATTTCATGCGTATCATCTATTGAGTCTCCAAATATAGTTGACCCACTTGTAAATAGTATAGACCCCGAAGTAACTTCTGTATGAAACTCTTGTGAAGTTAATGTTCCTGCGACTGTGAGATTACCTTCAATATAAGCATGTCCGTCGCCTGGATCAGTTGAAGTTGTTCCCACACGTAAAGCATCTATTCGTGCAAAATCGTCAACAAATAGATCGTCTGTTACAGTTAAATCATTACTTACAGTTATAGCAGTTGCTTCTACTCTTCCAAACGATCCAGTTGAAGCTGATGAACCACTAACATTTCCACTAATATCAAGTCCTGTCGCCAATGTTGTACCAATATACTGATAAGCTGACATATAAACATATTCAGCATCAGGTGGGGCTGATGAAGAATTAATAAACTGAACTACTCCTGTCTTATAATCAAACTGATAATCATTAGTGGAAACTATATCACCACTACTCAATGATTGCGATTGAAAACTTTGACTTACATCAGATGATTTATATACTACTGCTAAATATCCAGGAGTTGCATCTTCTACTGTAGATGTAGCCAATGCTGCTACAGAATATTTCGGTGATACAAAATTTATTTGTTGATTATCATTTATTAACTGTGCGCCAACTCCATCATCACTGCCTGTTGGATTTATAAAAAACCAAGTTTCATTATTTACATTCGATGGTGTTAATTTATGTCTATACCAATATTTTGTTACATTCTGTCCTCCAGTTGAATATACCGCTCCAAATTGAGTACTTCCACTATGAGATAAACTAGAAGTAGGAATTAAATGAGCTTGAGTATAAATTTCAGATGACTGTAAATCAAGAACATTAGTAAATGACTCTTGGGCAGTCGTAAGTGTATCGTGAGTATATCTACGAGACGCTAATAATCTACTTGATTTTGATCCTGAATCTATTTTTGCCATTTCTTATCCCTAACTAAAAGTTAATGTAATTGAAGTTACAGGAGATGGATCTCTCTTATATCTAAGTATTACATATAATTCATTGTCGTTACTATCTAAATATATTCCATCTGCATTTCTTATTGGAACTGTATATTCTGTGCTACTCTTACTTCCGCCCGTATTTCCATATAAACTTAATGCATCTGAAAACGGGTTTAAATGAAAATCTGCTTGATGTGCTACACTACTTGAAATTAAATTACTTGTTAACTCTGAAGGATCATATATCCTTGCTACTGATAATTCACTATTTGTCCCACTTCCACTTGCAGAACTCTTGAAAAGTAACGCTGCTGCCACCGAATCGTTAGTTGTGGCTTTCCAATTAACTAATGTTGCACCAGCATCTATTGTCATAGATGTTTTTGTTCCACTTGTCTGAAATCTTCGTATATAATATTTGTATGAACCAGTTCCATATCCTTCTGCATACCAATATCTATAACTACCACTTGGATTTACTAAATATCCTGGTTTAACTTGTAAATCATGTTCACCTATAATACGACTTGCAACAGCCCTCGTTGTACTATATGTTGTAGTAAAAGCATCTCCGTTAAATCCCAATACATTATTATTCAATTGTATTCTAAAACTTTCACCTGTGAATGCTTCACTTGTCCCTGTCAAAGCCCCACCATCATATCCTTGATATCTTTGATAAACAGCCATCGAACCACTTGTAGCCGGCTGTTCAAATGAACTTGCAGTATGATAGAAAAATGTATAAGTTGCTAAATTAGAACGTGAATTCTTTCTGTTTCTAGCTCTCGGTTTAACTGTAAATGTTGAATCACTCACCCCCGATTGATCTATATTTTCTCCAGTAGTTCCGCTAAAAGTATATTTAGCATTAAATCTTACAACGTCTTGTCTATATGGAACTGTAGATGTTGCTCTAACCGAACCACTATCAGATGCCCAAACTGCATTTGCTGTTTGTATTGTTCCACCACTTGTACTTACATCATATACTCCAGACGTAGCTACCGACCCAACACCAACTGAACCTATAGTATCATCTACTATCGTTGTTGATGCTGCATACATTGGATTAAATAATCCACGAATTGAAGCACTTACATGATAAGTAGAACCACTTAAATATGGAACTCCGCTTAAACTTCTACTTGTCGCAGTTAGATAACTCTGTGTTACTTGAGCTATACCTAAACTATTAGTTCCAACATCTGAATCTATTTGATCAATCGGTGCCCAAAAATTATTTTTATCAGTTCCATCTTGATATGTATAAACTGTTTGTGAACCTGTCATAATACCGACCGCTAAATCATGAAAGTTATAATAGCCACTAGCTGAAACACTCGTAAAATCAGTTGCTGTAGCTCCATACTTCCTTGACAAAGAACCACTTAAAGATGTTCCACCAACATCTGCAAACTTGCCGTCTTGATATGCTGCAGGTATAACTGCCGGCTGTGAAGTATCAATTTTTGCTAAAGTTAATCCATTTGTTGTTCCAAAAGCACTTGTTGTTAAATCTAATCTAGATTGTGTGGTAAATGTGTTTGAAGTAGCACTTGGTGTAGATACACTTCCTGTATCACTAAAAGATTGTGTTGCCACTACTCTAACTTTGAAAGCTGTTGCTCCACCACTCGATAAACCACCTAAACCAAATAATTCACTGTCAGCAGATGAACTTACAGTTCCAGTGCCAGTTGAATTAGAATCAAAATCTACATAATAAGTTGGGCCATCATCATGATATACTGAAATACCATTAAAAACGGTTGCCCCTGCTTCCACCCATTGTTTAGTAACCAAATACTTCATCGTTGCATTTGAAGAATCATAACTTTGTGGTAAATATCCGTCTAAAGAATCAGTACTTCCTAAACTATTTTCATTAGTATCTATACTTCCATATGTTTTGGCGTTTACTGCAGCATCTGAAACATCAATAGAATGACTCATTACTCCAGACATAAATCTTAAAATTTCAGAAACATGAGTTGTATTATCAAAATTATTGAAATAAGAACCACCTAAACCAGATCCCCATTCATTTGATGTAGGATAACCATTTTGAATATTACTTGTATAAATTGCTGTAGAACTTGTTGTTGCATTTGTAGCTGTTATTGAACTTGATACATTTAAACTACCAGTTATTTGTATATCGCTGCTTCCAGCAAATAAAGATCCAGTTTGAACAAATATACCAACTGATTCTCCTTCTTCAGATGCTAATCTTGAAGCTAAACTTGATGACAGTAAAGTAAATGATCCGGTAATATCACTTGCAATCTGTGCTGACCCACTAATAAGTGTGTTTCCAAGTTCAGACTCGGCAGTTGTAACTCTAGTAGAAAACGAAGAACTAGCTACTGTAAATGAACCACTAATATCACTTGCAATCTGTGCAGACGAACTTACAACTGTGCCCTCTGCTTCACCTTCTTCAGTAGTTAGTCTTGAAGCTAAACTTGAATAAAGTTCTAAAACTGACGGTACAGTCATTCCTGCAACATATACATTACCAAATGAACCTGTAGATACTGAACTTCCACTTACATTAGAAGTAGAAGTAAGTGCTACCCCCTGTGAAGCTGTTATCGGACCAGTTACATCAAAGGATCCTGAAATTGTAAAAGATCCTGTAAATTCTGGTTGAAATTGTCTACTGTGTAATCTGGCCACTTCTCATCTCTTTATGTTTTCGTTCCCAATACAACGTCATTGACTTAGAAATATTTGTTTTGTGCTCTACAGTTTTAGGTTTTCTCATTTTCTCTATGGTTTCCATAGTGAGTTTTCTATCCATCTGTGCACAAGATTTACAAACACTGTTATTTCCTACCGCTCGGTCAAAAGAGTCCTTTCTTGTATATGTGATCATTTTACTACAATCGGGACACCTTCTATTTTTGCGGTCTGGCCAGTGGCGTTTTCTCATATCAACTATAAATATCAGAGAATAGTAAAAGAAAAGTGAGTCTGACCACTATTTTACTTATACTTCCTAAGAATCAATAGGTGCATATTTCACACCATCAATTTCAATCACATCTTCATCAATAGTAACATCTTCATGACTTGATTGATCTCTAAATATTCTAAATGTAGTAGCTTTTCTTCCATTGATGGTTGGCATTCCGTGATCGTCTGTTCCAATATCCTTTACAACCATTTTTTTATTTTTAAATTTTCCTACAAGAATTGTGTCACCAACTTTTACTGGTATATTTATATCTTCTATTATTTTTTTTAATTTAATCATTTTTCTGCCTTATGCCAATCTGATACGGCGCTGTTTAATTTATTATTGATTTTGCCATTAAAATCATCAAGTAATTTTTGTATCTTTTTTATAAGTTTGATATAATCCTGTCCATATTTTTTTGCTTCATTATGATATGAGGTTGCCTTTAATAATTGTAGTCCAACATGAACTTTTTTAAAATACTCTCTATTATCAGAAGTTCTTGGGTCTGATTGTTGTTTTAACCTAAGTAACATACTTTGCAATGCTCCATAAAAGTCCATTGCTTTCTTTGAATCATATTTATCTTCTTTTAATATGTCTTTTAGTTTAATCATTTTACTTCAATCGTAGATTTATATGTTGATATTCTAAACTTAGTTCCGGCCACAGGAACTAAACCTTTATCTTTAATTTTTTGTGTAATATCATATTTACCTTTTCCCAAGTCTTTAATAAACCAATCACTTTTACCTACTCTACCTTTCCATATTTCTTTTTCTATCATATGTTTTACTGCCCGTTTATCGGTAACGGTTAAATGACCAGATAATACTTTTATTCGTATTTCATTTAGTAAATCTTTTAATTTAATCACTTTCTATATACTCCATTATTACTTCATCAAAAGGTTGTGGTAAATTAGTTACATCAAAATATCCCCAATCTGAATGTTCGTGGTCTAAATGTGGAACTGGGCGTTTCTCTGTCTCAAATCTAAATAAGTGAAATTTTCCTTTATTTTTACTTTTTGTCAATACCAATTCTGGTTCTCCGTTCAACATAATCTGTGTTTCTTCTGTAAATTCTCTTTTTGCTCCTTCTACTGGTTCTTCTCCTATATATAATCGTCCTTTTGGAACAGACCAATAAGAATCTGTCCTTTTACAACACAATAACTTTCCTGTAGAATATAAACAAATTCCGGCACTGTCATCAGAGTCATTATGTCCTTCAAATAATAAATCTTTTAACTTAATCATATGCCTGTTAAATCGCCTTTCCAAAGATTAGGATTAGAATAAAATTTTAATTTTTCTTTAGCATCTTTTATATCACTAAATTTATCCATAACTAACCCAGATGATAAATCTCCAATATAATATGGTTGTTTTTTATCAGAAGTTATAACAAGCCATAATCACCGCACACCCCTTTGGATTTTTTTTAAAACTTCTACTCTTTGTTCTTTTAATAATTCTTTTAATTTAATCATTGTTTTATAATTAATTTCTTAACTTTCCAATTTTCATACTTTTCAAACCCCGCAAGAAATGATCTATATATTTGGTTATATAAATACTGATATCCAGCACCTTCAGGAATTTCTATTACAAAAGACACCTTCCATTTATTTTTCTTTGGAGCTTCCGTTAATATTTCTTTTAATTTAATCATTTACCTAATACTCTTTTTAATTGTTTTACTATCTCTTCCATATCTTTTATAGTTTTCTTGGCTTTCCCCATATTACCTGATCTCGTAAATCTTATAACATCACCTGATTTTTTAATCATCATGTTTGCATAACTCTGTGCTTCACCGAATCCCATATTAATTCTCGGGAGTACTGGAATTCTTTCTTGTAATATATCTTTTAGTTTAATCATGCTCTTGAACTTCCCATTACATAAGTTCCGGCAATTGATGGTGTATATGCTAAATGATAAACATTATCACCTTTGTGTAAATAAAAATGAGTTTTTACTCTCGTCTTTTCTACTTTATATCCACTAAATCCTTTTTTCATATCCTTAATAAATGCATTTAAATCATAATCCTTTGGAAACTGATAATCTATTTCCAAACCTTTTACTTTTTCAAACTTAATCGCTTTATCAAACCCGGTAGGTTTAGAAACTTGAACGTTATATGATTTTACCTTCTTATCTACTTTTCCATATCCTAATTCTTTAGAACGCTTTTCAAATGCTTTTTTAAAATCCCTAACAAATGTTCTAGAAGCACCGTCTTCGGAATCTCTCATAGCTCTAATATCAGCCGTTTCACTTAACAGTATTTCTTTTAACCTTATCATTTCAATCTCTCCTTATGAATTCCACCTTCCCCACGCTAATATCTCATCATCACTTTCTAAATCATATCCAATACTACCAGTATTTACAAACAAGTGTAAAACTGAACCACTCTGTTGTATAGTTATTGCATCATGTTCCATATATTGTCCGTTTATGAAAAACAAGAAATCATTTTCACCCGTGTCTGTCATACCAGCTGGGGCCGATGCTGTCGCCGCCGTAAAACTCGCCGTGGATGGAACTGTAATAGAACTTGTACTCTTTACAAACTGCTTCCTTAAATAATTATCTCTTGCTTCAACATATGTCTTACTTGTAGCCGAAGTCGCCAAACTTGCAGATGCTGGTAATCCCCGAACTTCTCCATCACCACTAAAAGTAAGATTGGCTGCACTTGCCATTGTTGAAGTGGCTAAACTCGTAATTGTTTTATTTGTCAATGTATCAGTAGTAGAAACCCCAACAATATTTATATTACTGCCTGCTGCATTATCTATAGCCCATCTTGTTTCACTGTGGTCAAATACTAATTGTGCGTTAGTTCCACCACTTCTACCTACTCTTATTCCACTGTCAGCTGAAGTTAAAGCAGTAGAACCACTAAAATTTAAATCAATAATTGGATCTTCTACTGCCATTGTATCTACATTATGATATGATGCACTGCCCTCTACTATTAAATCTCCGCCAATATGAACACTTCCACTAACTCCACCAGCAGAACCTGACGGTAAAAGTTGGATTGCTACATTTCCAGCTGAATCCTGTATTTGATTTTCCATTAATTTAAGATAACCAGCAGTTAAAGTATTACCAGATCCTATATTAAGATCTCCTTGACCAATAACATCCAATCCGATTGATGCCCACTGTACATCATATAGTCCAGTTGTAGAATTTACAGCCGCTGTTGTCTGTAATGTAACACTGGCGGTAGAAGCTGCTGCTGCTTGTCTTGTTAAGTCTATTAAAGGCATCTATGGTATCCTCTCAAGTTGATAATTTATTTGTATTAAATCTGGTCTTTGATGTGGATTAAGACCTAAATTAATTCCATATGCATCAGAACTAAGTTTTCGCAACCTTACTTTTGTTTGAGTACTATCCAGATAAAAATCTACATTTGTAGTTTGTGTTTGTTCAGGTAATTTTGAGGTCTGATTAAGTCCATTTACTTTTACAAATACTGTTCCCGCTTTTAACCTTAACAACCCATTTCCAATAGTAGGGGCAAACTCTTGATATCCACTTGCATCCGTGTAATCATTTATTCCAAATTTTTGTGTTTTTGTAGTATATAATAAAATCGACTCTCCTTGTGCAAGAGTATGTGGGTCTTTAGTCGCGTATCCCTGTATCATATTCATTTCGTGAGTAAGATAACTTGTAGAACTGTCATGAAATCGCAAAATATCACCACTAAAATATGATTCACTAACTGGACTCACAAATTTGCGAATTGAACCTTTTAGTCCTAATAGTTCTCTTGTACTTGGCATTACGGTTTCTCCTGTTGATAATTTATTAGTAAGTCGTCACCAAGAGCTAAAAATAAACCTGATCCTGAAGATACCCAGGGGGCTTCCAACCTATTAATAATTATATCCTTCAACGAACTACTCAAATAAAAATCCACACTTCCAGAAGTTTTTTGATCTGCAGTTGAAGTTAAATCAATTCCATTCCACTGTACTGAAACACTTCCAGTTTTAAATTTTGTACCACTTGAAAGACTTGGTGAAAATACAGACCCAGAAGCCTCCTCATAATTGGAAGTAATTGGAAATACCGAAGATGATTGGCTTCCAGAATAATAAGCACTCTTATTGAAATATTGTATATTTCCAAACCCCAAATTCAATACTGCACTTGTATCCTTACTCGAAGTAGGTTCTCCGTCATTTCTCATAATATACAAAGTCTCTCCACCATATGTATTTGTAAATTCTAAATCCTGAGTTTCCTGTCCTGTTTCTACCGCTGCTCCTCGTATAAAATCAGTTGCCGATCCAAGACCTGGTGGAGTTGACTTCTGTCCCCCAATAATATGAATTTTTTGAACTCCTTTGCCTGGACTTACCATTTGAACTAAATTTAATCCACTTTCATCTGTAATCACAATTCCCTTTGGAGAGAACGATTTTTGTGTGTTAATGTAATTGTTGAATGATTCTGGTATTAGATATCCTCTGAATGAAAAATTAAAATTGGTCTTAATAATTCTTTCCGCATCAGAAAGTTCTGTGGCATCTTCAAAACTATCTATGTTTACCTTAAACTTAAACTTGCCTGGTTCTCCCCAATATGAACCATCACTCCAATTTATTGTTTCAACTACCTTATTCATTTGTTCTATATAAGCTGTCCAAATCATACACTCATAACTCATATTCATATAGTCTGGCATCGCAACTGAATAATATTCGTTAGAAGGTTTAATTCCAGTTAAAACAGAAAATTGGTCGTATCGGTTTTCCTGTGTATATTTCCGTTCAAAAGTGTAAAAAAGTTTTGGGTCATTAGCATCCAACTTATCCACTGCCATCGCATCATCTTTTGCTACTGAAATTCTCCTAAAAATTATAAGTGGCAATATTAACTGTCTTTTAACATCCCTCAAATAACCGTCTTTTTGTATAGACTTCCACCGTTCAGGATTTGCATATAATATTGGAACTTTTATAGTTTCTTCATTTTCAACAACCTGAGGTTTGATGACTTTTTCAAAATAATACATAATAGCAGCATCAACATCCATCAATCCTACTGATATGTCCTTTACTGGATCACCTTTTGGTGAATCTACTTTACGTGTAAGTTGTGTGCCTCTATTTAACTCACGACCCATTAACCTGCGCTGAGTTCGTGGGAGTGGTTTCAACCTTGCCATTAAATACTCCTCATCCTTTCAATCTGTAAATTACTTCTTCTAATTAAATGTGAACTACAAAGTGCAGCCCAATTATTATCAAACTGTCCACCCACCAATTGATTTTCGTTAATTCCATTTATTTCCCAATGTGCATAATTCCAATCTATAATATCACCTATTTCAACAACAAAACTTAAATCAATTAAAGTTTGTCTTAAAAATGAAAATGTTGCACTTTGTCTTAAATCTGGACCGAATTCGTCTGTGTTAAAATCAAAATCCTCGGATTCAATTAAACATGCTATATTAACTCCAGGTTTAAATCTCTTACCACCCGCGGCTTCACCATATAAATTTGTTGCAGTATCATATGCTGATATTTTATATACCTTAACAGTTTGATTTATAATTCCGTCTTTACTATTAACTAAATCGCCAATAAGTTCTTTATTGACACGAGTAAATACGTTATCTATATCTCTATTTGATAAAAATCGGGTAGCCATAAACTTATCCGATCCATATTGGCATTGGAACTTTCATTAACTTTTCTTGTAAATATTCAGCTTCATCTTTGTCAGCTTCCAATAGAGCTCTCCTACTCATACCTTCCAAATGTTCTCGTAATGTAGTTATTAGAGTTTCCTTATCTGTTGCGGCTTCTGATCTTAATGTATCTCCGTCCATAGCAGTTTCAGAACCAGGTATTGGTATTGTTCCATATTTACCTCTTACCATACCCAACAATTCTCTACTTAATGCCAATCCATACTTTCGGATCCATTGCCTTCCTACATCGTTTATAAACTTATATTCCATATTATCATACGGAACATTAGAGAAATCTGATACAACTCCCCTAGATCCACTATACTCTGTAATGTGGGGGTTATCTCTTTCACTTCGCACTACATAATCAAACCACATATTAAAACTTGAAGTTGGTTTTGGAAATACCCTTAAATTATTGTTTACAAGTTCAAATGAATAAGCAGATTTACGAATTTGATCATTAAATTCTATTGCCTGTATTCTCAAAATGTCAGAATAAATAGGCATCATCATAAAAGTTACTGCTGGTGAATATCTGCCCCAACCAAACTGTGCCAACATATGCATAGAACCATATCCAGTTCCTGCGTATGGGTCAAAATATCGAACTATTGCTGGAGTGGACTCGTGATAAACTCTTTTAACTTCTATTGCACCACTTCCTGAAACATCCACAAATAACTCATTTAAATCGTAATCTTGCGAACCACTGTGAACAGCTACTTTACCCTTTTTCCAATCAACCTGACCTCCAACTCCCGCTTCTGTTCCGTATGCTTCTGCCAACATAACGTGTCGTCCAAGCGTCGGTGTAATTCGTTTTTGTGTTAAATTGTTGGCTGAACCTGTGGCCTGCCCACGTAAAGCTAACAAATTGTCTTTAATATTGAACTGATTGACTTGTGCACTATATTCAGTAACAGACTCCTCCAAACAAGTATAAAACTGGGAATCCTGTAATTCTACGGACATAATCGGAAATCCTAATCGTTTTGCTGCCCACGTTGCAAACTTCGGGGCTTCTGTCTGAAATGTGCTATCATCATCATAAAAACCAAACGGGGTGTTTCCGCTGACTGCTGAACCACTGCCTGGCCAAATTGGATCCTGTGCCATTATATTCTCCTAGATTGATAGTTTAATTCACTAATAAATATAATAGCATAAAAAAAGGGAGATTTAATATCTCCCTTAAAATTGAGGTTTTTAAATTAGTCTAAATATACTTTTATGGTATCCAGTTAACCTTTTTCATATTTTCTAAATGTTCTTCCCAAGTTGCAAGCTTTCTATCTTTTTTCATAGTTTTTAATTTTAGATATCTCATCGAAATGTCCTGTAACCTATAG
>MPLX02271247.1_pt1 | contig 19602 bp, 5 predicted proteins | sample 1617341 | NCBI WGS metagenome assembly MPLX02 (sample SAMN05944804, study PRJNA350692) | marine metagenome | biome: marine; feature: ODZ; material: water; isolation source: 120 m water sample filtered on 0.2 um supor filter | place: Pacific Ocean | collected 2012-04-08 | depth 120m m | reverse complement strand
GTTATACTTCCATCTCCAGTCCTCAATCACTACCCGCGCCTCTGTCAGGGACCATAACTCTCCTCGATTCAGGCACTCCTGCCTTAGCCGCGCATTGAAACTCTCGATGTATCCATTCTGCCATGGGCATCCCGCTTCAATATCGAGCGTTTTGATCTCATTCTCTGCCAGCCATTCTCGCAGACCCCTTTCGATAAACTCAGAACCGTTGTCGCTTCGGATGTGTTTCGGGACTCCCTGTTCATCGATCAGATTCGAAAAGATCTTCTTCACTTTACCGGCGTTGATCTGCCGATCCACATGGATACACAGACACTCCCGGGTATACTCATCGATGATGTTGAGCATTCGCAGTTTGCCTCCTCGCTTCGTCGTGTCATGAACAAACTCCCACGTCCAGACATGCCCACGGCGCTTTCCCTGGGTCGGAAGACCCGTAGATACGCCCTGTCGCCTGCGCTTGGCCTTTTTCGCCGGCACCGCCACCCCAAGCTCCCGCCGCAGTCTCTGAACGTTGCGAGCCCCCACCTGCCAGCCCTCTTGCTTGAGCAGTCGCGTGATCTTCGCGTATCCCAACTCCGGATGCTCATTGGATTTCCGGCGCAAAGCCCCCTTCAACTTTGCCCCCCAGGCATCCGCTTCTTTCGCCCTATACGCGTAGGTGCTACGATTCAGCCCAAAATGCCGGCACGCCGCTCGTGCCGTACATCGATCCCCGGAGACAAGCTCCTCTGCTATCTCTCGCTTGTGTCCGGGGCTTACAACTTTTTTTCAAGTACCTCCTTTAACAGCTCTTTACCGAGCATCTCGTCGGCCAGCATCCGCTTGAGCCGGGCGTTCTCCCGGTTGGAGCTCCTTGAGTTGCTTGGCCTGATTGAGCTCAAGCATCCCTAGCTCTCGCTTCCACCGGTGGTAGGTCTGCTCGCTGATCTGCCTCTCTCGGCATACGTCCTGTATCGTTTTATCTCTGCTCTGCGCTTCCCGTAGAATGCGTATTTTGGTTTCTATTGTGTATCGTTTTACTTTCATTTTCTGGGCCCTTTCTAGGCGCCCAGACTAACTCTTCAAATGGACCAGTTTAAGTAACCTCGACCAGGGGTAAGTCCATTGAACTGTAATTAAGGTTCTCAAATCTTCGATCTAAGCGTTTTTGCAAAACAACAGTAGATAGTTGCTTCGTATTAGACAAAACGTCGGCAGACGAAGGGAGACAAAGGGCAATGCAGGGCCTTCGGTCGGGCTACGCCCTTCCTGCGTCCCAGCATTGACATACTCTACGACTTTGAGCAAATATTTAACCCGTCCAGACTAACAAAAGGTTTGGCCCGGTTTGGATAACTCAATCAATTGGATTCAGCTATTCCAAATGTATTTAATACTATATTATTTACTCAAAATGAAAAATAATTTTTTACTCATTTTTTACCTTTTTATGATTTCGATTTTATTGGGGGATGAATATGAAAAGAAATACAACCCGTTAAAAGTCTCTATTAACGCGCCAATTGACACAGAAGTGTTTGATCTATTCATATACAATAGTAATAATATTAAAGCGTATAAAGCAGTCAATAAGGATATTATTGAGATAGAAACCCTACCCAAAGGGCATTACATATTGACTATACAAAGTGGCAATTTTATTGGGGATACTAAATTTATTGAATTAGTTGATTTACAGGGAAATGAAGGCGCAGATGGAGCAGATGATATTGTTTATTTGAATGTTTTGGATTTAGAGAAAGGGCACCCTGATCTTTTCCGCTCATCCCCAACCCTCTCTCACGGCATGCATTACTATAATTTCAATAGATATTCGGAGGGCGATTTGATTCTTAGTGGGATGAAATACAAATTAATGGCCCTGCCGGCTGCAAAAAAACTCTGGGCCAAATATAACATAATTGTTGATGACAGCCTCATAAAATGGAATGAAATACAGATTATTCGATTCATGGATGTAGTGAGTGCTTATAATGACATCTTATTTAACAACAGCAATCTCCCCATATCAATATGGAGATTATCTACTGGGAATAATTTTACGCTAGATGAGGCAGATGGCGTTTATAGCCTGAGTTTGCCTGTTAAATATTTTGAGGAGACCATTAATCAGATTAACCATCCCGATACAAGGGCATTTTACCACAAGCTTGATGAGTCTATATTTGAATTTGTGAAAACAATTTTCGACCTCCCCAATTACCGTAATTTCCTTTATAATGTAGACTACTATTCCACATCCAATGAGAATTTCATAATCCATTTTGAGGATGCGTTTAATGAGGAACCAAAAAAATATTTCGAGGAATTTAGCGACGCCGAAATTCGTCATATCAGCAACACATTGAATTTTATTGGGTTTAAATCTAGGCTACTAAAAGATATTAGCTATTGCGCTAAAGCAAATGACCCCACAGGCCTTCAAGTTGATGGCGATAATATCGATAAAACCAAATTCACTAAGCAGTGCATATTTTTTCATGCAGATGACTTTCTTGATAACAGTCATCCCTACAAGGGCATAATGATATCATTTCTTAATCATTATTTTGCCCAAATCCTTACCGATGACCTTTACAGATATTGGCAAAATGCACTGGACTGGACATACGATAACGGAGCAGATAAATGGACGAATGGCGGTCGCCGTATACATGAATATTATGGAATAGTTTGCGACACTCCAAAAAATGAATTCGTCGCTAATGTAATCTATTATCTATACACCAATGAATTCTCACCAACCTGCACAGAGCCTACAATAAACCTACTGAGAACAATATTATTTGACTCTGACGTCTACAATATGAGCTATGATACCCATATTAAAAGCACCTCTATCTACATTAGCGGGGAAGAGGATCAGGACAAGATAATTGATGTAGAGCTTGAAGCTAAATCAATGGAGCAAGGAGCTGCCCTAAAGAGAATCGACCTGCTAATAAAGAATAACTTTGGTTTTTTTGAGATAATGACGCTAGCCCCACAACCAGGGGATGTTTTTACTGAAATTGGCTACGTTAAATTAAAATCCACCCTGAAAATCAACAAAAACACACGCACTGCCATTTATTATATTGCCGGCATTAATATTAATTATGGTGACAGCATTTCCAACAATTTTCTTCCTGTAGATTATGAACTTGTTTTCCCGATTGATAATATAGCCCAGGATCTATCGCCGCCAGAAATGTTGACAGAAAGCATGAAGTTTAAATTAACCCCATTGGATGCAGAGGGCACTGAACTTGTAGTTTCCTTTAGTGTTAGGGAAAATTACTCAATGAACCCTGACTTAAATTCATTTATCTACATTAAGTCGCCAGGAATTAACGAATTTTATATTGAAATGTTTGGTTATGGTGTAAATTCCGGTAATTCGGGGTATTTCACAGAGACCGGTCAATGTATATTAAGGACTGTATTGCCGAGTTATTATCCTTCTGGAGAATACACCATTGCGAACATTGAGTTATATGATGATGCAAATAACGTATTCAGATATAACGACAGCGATCCTTCATTTACCCCTTCATTATTCAAATTCATTCTTAGCAACGAAAATCCGGATGCTACAGCACCTGAAATTGATAAGGATAAAATAATGGTGAGGTTTTATTCCAATTTTGACAATTCCCCTGATGAGTCGAGCCGGTTTCCAGTTGTCTTTATGAATTTAAATGATGAACATTCAGGAGTTGGCGAGGCTATATTCACTATTTTGGATTCCGATCAAAACGAACATACCGTCTTTTCATTGCCGGAGGATTTATATCTTGAAATGCTGAACACAGAAGAAGAAGAAATTTACAATACGGCCTTTCCCCTTTATCACAAATTCGAAAACATAGAAGGCGGACTTATACTCACATCATTAATTGTAAAGGACAAAGCCCATAATCCCGCAACATTAGAAATGATAAATATTAAATTTGATGCATCCTACACCCCAAACACTGGAAGCAATTTCAACACAGAATTAACTTGGAAAATAATAGGTAATGACTTTGGCATTTATTTTAAAACCTCGATAGGGTATAATTACAGGATAGAAAGATCAACGGATCTTGTTGACTGGGTCACTATCCAGGAGATTGAGGGTAATGATGCAAATTATTACTTTATGGATGTTCTTGAAAAAACAGAAGAATTAATTTTTTATCGAACATCATCAATTAAAAAGAATTAAGTTCAAGAGTATACCTGTATACGTTCGGTTTAACAGGTATGTATTGCTCATTGTTGTTTATCTGCACATTTAAACCTACAACCTTTCTGTTTTTTTCGTAACCCAAACAGAACTGAGGTGTGGTTGCAGTTCTATAGCCTTTACGCGGCGTGTACACATATAGAGGCCCTGTATCTCCAGAATCATATTTTATTTTTATTTTTGCCCCAAATATACTCACGTCATCCCCTATGATGCCTAATTTAAATGCCTTGTTCTTAGATCTATTGATGTATGTCATGTAGCTCTTGCCGTAATCACCAATTATGATCTCAGGCTTGTTATCATTGTTTAAATCATGCGCAAGTATGCATCTGGGGCTAAACATATCACGCGAAAGCCCCATTTCGTGCCCTTTATAACTTACAAATTCCCCGGCTTTATCCTGTAGCAAAAACAAACCACTATAATTAAAATTAGGCTCAACGTCGTTCTTATAGGCTGGATAACCCTGGCATACATAAACATCCATTTTGCCATCCAGGTTGAAATCATCTATGGATGAGCCATATATGGGTAGATAGTTTGTTTTATCATCAATTATTTCAACGCTGTATCCATTCTCGCCAGACATTATAACCAAATTCTCCAAATTGGTAATGGATACACTGGACATTTTGCTCGTAAATATCCCATCTATGCCGGTTTCTGAAAACGCACTGTTTGATGTATATTGAAAACCTAGCAATGGATTCAATCCTTTAAATTCATTTAAGTTTTGCATCAAATATGCCTTACTATTCCATATGAATGACTCGTGATATATCGGATCTTGTTTTCTTGCGTTAAAAACTAGTGAATACCCCTGTTTAGAATATCTGTTATACATTGTGTTTAGTGATGCATTTCCACACAAGAAATCCAGTTTGCCATCTCCATTTAAATCGCCACTGCTGATGCTATTCCAAAACCCAGTTAGTTGTCTCAACCCCAATGTGCTGCTTATATCTGTAATTTTGTTTGCGTTATCGCACCTTAAGTAATGTATATAACTTGCTTCTGCCGCCAGGATTATATCACATGTCTGCCCATCATTTGAATCCACTATGTGAATATCATTAACCATTAATCGGCGGGCAATAATTTTTGATTCCCCTGCAAGAAATTTTGACTGCAGCAAATCATACGGAATCATTAAAGTGTCATACCCACTTGGGTAATTATTGAGTTTGGGCCCGCCTCCCACAATTAGATCTATTCGCTCCTTAATTCCCGAGGGTTTCCAATTAAAACATCTGTAAAATCCTGATATTGAGAAATTTTTTATTACTTTGAGGTTCTTATTTATCGACTGATATTCCTTTACAACAATATTACAGTAAAACTGACCCTCATCTGCGATTCCGTTCCTTAATTCAAACAGATAAACTATATTCTTATGTTTCAGTGTAAAAAAATCATACAATCTACCTACCTCATTATTCTTGTCTTCCCTTATTGTTGCCCTTACACTAAAATCGACAATATTGCCTCCATTAAACATTGGGACCGTCTCCCCAATCCGTCCTGTTTCAATTATTGCTATTACAGGCTCGTTTAGGTAAACATCCTTGTTGACATGCTCGGCATTATTGATGTGAGTTGGTGTTTCCATGGGGTAATGAAATATTTCCGTATGACCCATAATTTCGAATATTTCATTTTTTTTGTTCTTTAATTTATTTTTCTCAAGAAAATCGCTAAAATCCCCTTCCTTTAGTGTGTATAGGTAACCCGGTCTCAAATTTTGTATTTTCGATTTTTTACCATTCAAAAATACGAGCATCTCGTTTGCTTTTTCTTCTTCGATTGAAAATGTGACGGCTGGCTCATCTGAGGAGCAGTATCTGGAACCAGCCCTGATTTGCTTTGTTTGCGTTTGGCCTGATTGTTTAAATTTAACAATGGCACCTATTCCTTTCGGGTTTCCCGGATATCCCGATATTCTTATTCTAACCCTGGGTTTATCACAATTATTCTGGTATATGGCAGCTTTTGAATCAGAATAGTAAAGTCTTCCTGCTGCATTATTTCCAAATTGATCTAATTCGGAATACAAGGAAAAATTGTTTATAACGATATCCTCATCGCCATCGTTATCTAGGTCTGCCAAGCATGCACCATGGCTAATTCCGTTAAAGTCCAGACCCCAATCCTTCTCCTTGTTTGTAAACGTCAAATTACCATTATTTTTAAAAGCTAAGTTCCTCTCATTCTTTACATATTTTTCATCAAAATTATTCTTATTAAACTTTATCAAATAACCGCTGTTATATGCATTACCCTGTTCTGCATCTTCCACAAGGTCGATATTCTCCAAATCATATCCAAATCCGTTCGTTACAAATAAATCCTGATATCCATCCAAATCCACATCCAAAAATATCGGGCACCATGACCAGTTAGATGACTCTAAGCCTGAATAATACGCGATTTCATCAAAATACTCACCACTGTCTCCAACAAACAACATGTTCCTATTATTCTCAAGGCTTAAAAATGGTTTTTTTTTCGAGTAACTAATGTAGGGATACCTTAAAGTTTGTTTTTTTCTCGCAATTAACGCATGGCTTAACATGTCACAAATGAAAATATCCGATAAGCCGTCATTGTTAACATCTGCCACATCCACTCCCATGGAAAACATTGGTGAATTGTTCCTGACCAAATGCCTGCCATTTTGGTAGGTGCCCCCATCATTCAAAATCAGAAAGTCTCCACCTTCCAAATCATTGCATATATATAAATCATCACTTAAGTCATTGTTTAAATCGGCAAAGATACAACCTAACCCCCAGTTTAGATCTAAATTTTGTCCATCATCGATTATGTTTAGGAATTTTGATGATTTTACAGCATTATACCCGGTGTTGTTTTCATTTATTATAATATAATCAGATGGGCCGGACTCAAAAATATGCCCTTTTTTATTCAAATAAAACCGATCAGCATTGAATTTCGTTCCATTTCTTGTGTCAACCGCTGACTTAATTGCGTTTTGCCCATTTATATTCATGAATTCAAATTTTATGTTTTTGTTGTTTCGTATGGAGTCCGATCTGTAGGTTGATATATACATATCTAAATCTCCATCATTACCCAAATCTGATATCGCAATTCCGTATATTGCACAGTCTCGTGGAATGTTGGACCCATAATTAAGTTGGGTAAATCCGCCTTCCTGGTTGTTTATAAACAATAAAACACCCTTACCAATCGTTCCTATTACAACATCCTGCCAATTGTCTGCATTGATATCCGCGAATACTGCAGCAGTGCAATGATGATTTGCACACCTTAAGGCATTTGGGGTTACATCCATAAACACAAAATCACCATGATTTTTATACAGTATATTACTGGATTCGAGCCCAGCAAAAAACAAATCTACAAGCCCATCATTGTCGAAATCAGATGCAGTCACACCTGAACCGTTCAACAAAATTTGATTTTCTGATGCAGCCCCCACAGAAACAATATTCTGAAAATCAACCCTCGTTGTTTCGAATCCCTGTAGTTTAAAAGCAGTTTTTTCTATTGGTGAAGCAACAATTAAAGGTGACTTTTCAATTGCATTTCCACTGGCACTGAAAATAAGTAGAATGATTGATGATAGAGTTGATTTTCTGTTTTCAGACAACCAAAAATATAATATCAGTAACAATTTCACCGGATTAAACGACGAATATGGATAATATTGTCTCCTTTGTCACCCTCGATAAACGATTGCTGCAATTGAGTGTATACTGGTAATTTCCCATAAAATCATAAACCCAAATAAACGAAATACGTTATTCCGAATAACATTCCAAGTTATGATTTTGAGCTAGGAATTACAAGACAATCATAAGCTCGAATGAGGAACTAATAAATAAAGATAATTATGCAAGTCATACCAAACACCAATGAACCCTTGCACATAAAACAGCTCGATGGGTTCTATTATTTTACCTTAAGCTTGAAGAATAGTTGCTTCTCTGAAACCTCTGTGGTTCCTAAAGGCACACTGATAGTAATGTTGCCTACTTTTCGAGCTATAACATGATCATAAAGATCTTCGTCCGTATCATCACCCGATAATTTAAAAGTTGCAGACTGCCATGACTTAAAATCAGAACTGACCTCGATCGAATAACTTCTTCCTGTAATACCCAAAAATTCAAAACTTGCCTGTTCACCAGATATACCCTTCAAATCAATGATGACACCGTCGTTTTTGTCGAATGCATAGCTACCACTAATATATTCATCAATGTTGCTTAATCCGTCCCCGTCACTGTCATCATTGGGCCCAATCTGATCTATGCTTGTCCCTGTGAAGGACGCTATCCCTCTTTCCCATGCATCAGGCAGCCCGTCACCATCGCTATCCTCACCAATCGTCAGATCCAGATAGGTGGTTTCTCCTGGCATCCCCATCTTTGATGTATTGCCTATCATTTCAATTGGCAAATAATCCTTATCATCAATTATCACCTTTAAACTAAATTCCATTTTTTGTTTAAATGCGTCTGTCTTGAATAAATTCCCCCCAGCACCTGATTCCATCGGGACATTCAAACTGTAGTTTACCCCGGGGCGATACACCTCGTTCACTGTAGAAACAACTCTGCCGCCTTCAATGGAGACAGCCATTACTTTTATGTTGTCGCCAATGATCGGTCTTCCCTGCTCATTTCTAACCAACCCCTCCAACGTGTGATGGGGAGCCGGAGGATAAGCAGATACACTAAATGGCAACAACCAAGAGATCAATGTTAAGATTAAAAATTGTTTTATTTTTGAGTCCATTTTAGTTTCCTGAATAAGAGTATGTTTCGAAATGAATTTTAATATCGTTGACCGTCCGTAGGAATATATCCAGGCCTTCCTTTGAATCATACAAAAGTGCCTTACCTGGGATAATTAACTTCCACTTACTATTCCAAGCTGAACGCCCTACCAGCCTGTTATTGATTATGTTTGAGGGCGGAAGAATAGGTCCATCTGTAAACACGCTTGCATCACTCACAGGTCTGAATGCTTGATGCTTTCTAACATTAAACATTCTTTCCGTTAACGAATCAGCTGACTGAAACAACACCTTACTGTCAAAATCCGATCCGCCTATATTAAATGGAGTTGGTATTGTAGCATCCTGAATGAACCATGTTCTAATGCCACTTTGATCTCCCAAAGGCGGACTTCTCATTGCATCAACACCAACGGGGACTAAATATACATACGGCGTGGCCGATAAACCATTCGGGTTTATTGATGGATTTGGGCTTACCACATTGCCATTGCCATCATAATAATCTATTCCCTCATAACCCTCCAAAGCCACGCCTACCCCCAAAATCTTGGTCGCAAACAATGACGGGCTAAAAGCATGATCTCCAGCCGCCAGTTTTTTTCCAAAGAAATTATACCCATCCTGAATCGTTGTTCTAAAGGTTAGCATAATCCCGGGAACGGGCAAACCATCTCCCAAGTCCAACTGCATACATAACTGTCTTGCATCCTCGTCTACTAGTAGATTTTCCATCATACCGTTCTCAAGAATCTGTTTCCATTCTATATTCCCTGCAGTGTTCGGTAACAGGCGATAATTTTCTGTTCTCAAAGAAAATGTAGTACCGTAAACATCAGGGTTATTAAACCCTAGACGCCCTCTTAGCACCTCCCAATCCGCACTCATTTCTGCAAGCACACTTGACAACCCTGGATCTCCATTATTGCTTCCGGCAAACTGGGGCGTACCGTCCTCAATCACACCCAAAGCCCTAGAAGCAACAATGCGACTAATAAACCTTTTGCCTTTTGATGTATCTAAAAGTCCCGTTTCATAATCGTATGCTTTTGCAGCTAAAAATGTATATCGTGACGCTAAATCAAGCATTGATTTATATCTTTCGAGTTTTTCATTTCTAAAGATTCTCAAGGCGGCATCCCTTACCCGATAACCCTGAACAACGGCGGCTGTTCTCTTCCTGAATATCTCTCTCTCCTTTAGCAGCCTGTCACCAGATGCTAACATCGACCTATAGTTTCTAGCGGCCTCATCCCATATCCCAATGCACCCATCGATCTCATCAGCTTGGGCGCGCATCTCAGTTAACGCATCCTCCAAGTCAAGTAGTGCAGATTGTATTTCTAATGAATCAGCCGCACGATTTATTTTCTTATTATTATCTATTTCCTTTAAATCTTTTCCAAGTTCAGTCCCTCCCGCAGCTGCGTTAGCTACAAACTTTACTGCTTCTGCCACATAAATCCCAATAGTCGCTGGTATACCGAATGCGAGCTTAACTGGCGCCATAAAATCCCCTCCATTACTAAACCCTATCACCAGCGTCTCGGGCATTCCATCAGTGCTAACTCCAAGCAATCTATCAATTCCTGCCACTAAAGGATCTACTATACCAGTAATAGTATCTGCGGCGAACCGAACTCCCAGCGCAGCTTTGGCTAGACTATCGCTGTCATCTTGAATTTTTTCGATATCCTGCTTTGTGCTAACAACGCTCTTTAGCAAATCAACCTGAAGGTCAAACTTCCTTTTCATAGATGCCATTGTCCTGATCGAATCCTCAATCCCCCCAAATGCAGCTACAACATTATGGGCTGCTGTTTGCAGTGCACCAGGGCTACTTCTTTTGCTGATATATGAATCCGGCTTTTTCATCAAGCCGTGGTCTTCCATTTCGTATTCCACATAATGAACACCTTCTCTCAAGCCAGATGAACCTTCTTTTTGAATGAGATTAAAGTTGTAGTTGTATGCTTTGTCTGCAGTTAGCTTTGATATTTCCCTGGCAATTATTCCGTCTGCCAGTTCTTCATTACTGGAATCTACATCAAACAATTTTTCGATGTAAACCCTATGCTTTCTGGTATCGGGAAATGTTTGGCTATCATGTGCGACAGAGCGTGGCATGCCAGGAAAATCTATGTACGAGAAGTTCAGCAAATCTGGACCATCATAACCCTGACTATACATTCTTCCTGGTCCTATATCCTCCGGATAAGGCGTTCCATATATTTCGATCAATTGATGCTTATACGCCAGTTCTTGACTGTTTACTGCTTCTGACAAATCCGCTGAAGTGTCCTCTTCCACACGCATTGTAGAGGTAATATTCTTACTCGCATCAAATGCAGAAACCGCATTACCTAGGGCTCCAACTGCTCGACCGTATATTTGATCAAAGTGAGTTTCGGATTCTGAGTAAAGAGTGGGATCAATATCAAATGCGACCGAGTTTTCCGGCAGCCCGAGTGGGTTTAGCCCAGCAGCAGCATTGTCGAGTGTTATTTGTATCTGCTTTCCAATTTCTGGAATCTCAAAAAGTTCAGGCACAGTAGTCCTATCAATTTTTTGTATCCCCTCATGGTTGGGGTCATCGTCCACCGATGGAATCATTGCATTACCGACCAGCCAATTTAGGTAACTGCCCTGCCCCAGCCTACTCGCCCAGTGATCGACCCCCCAACTTCTTTCAGTATTAACCTTGTCTACTTCATTGCCATCATCATCCAAAACAACATTAATTGGTTTGTAGCTTCTTCTTCCATTTTCTCTTTGTGCCCCCAAGTGCATCCAACCGTTCCCTGTCCCTGGGATATAATCTTTACGCCAGGTTAGATCCAACACTTGATTCCCGGACCGTGCCAAAGCTGCTGCTGCCGCTGCAAACTTACGCTCATCCATATAATCTACAGCAACCTCCTGCCCTAAAATTAGAACCGATTCAGACTGTGGCACCCAGGTGAAATCATTATCTGCTATGAGTTTATAGTAGCCCTTTATTGCCGTCATATAGTGACCGAAGGCGTCACCGTGGCCTTGGGGATACATTGCAGTAGCGTCCGCTGCATCAACAGTACCATCCAAGTCAGAACCATCCCTTTCTTTTATATTATAGTTCAGCGCATATATCACCTCCCCAGAATCTATGCCTCTGGTATAATTCCAGAACAACCGGTTATAGACCGGGTTGGCCTCTACTCCAGGTGCCATAAAATCATCTCGACCCCGGAGCAAAGCCAGTTCTTCGTCCAGCAGAGTTGGAAGTTGGCCTTTGAATGCAAATAACGCTGTGGAAAAATCTCCATATTCTCCACCATCGCTAGTAGCAAATCCAATAGTGGGATTATAGGCATCGGCATAAGCATCATTACCCACCATCATGTATAAGTCATTTAAATAACCCGCAACAAGTAGCAGTGCATTATTTGCACCATTATGGTTAATCCCGGCATTTATACTTAAATTTCTCCCCTTATTTAGAACCGTTTCATAAATTTCGATCAGTCCAAAATCATTAATTGAAGACAGACTGAGAGCTACATCCCCCTCCCACCTCTTACCAGCCTGAGTCAGCATGCTGTAATCAAGATTGGCCTCATTATTAAAGAGATTTTTGACTCTTTGATTAAATGGATTGATACCTGCCAACACTCTCTTTATCCACCCTTCGGCCAACTGTGGCTTTGTCCATTCCGACCAATCACCGGCATTACCAGCACCCTTTGGCTTGTAGCGCATGGAAATATAAAGATCCATTAAAGTATCAATGCCCGGTTTTTTGCCTAAAACGAAAATATTTTCGCCAAATCCATCTGCCTTTGCTTCAGCCACCAACCATTGGTCCCCTGGTGAATTAATGATATTATTATCTTCATCGATTCTGGAAGATGAATCAAACGGAGGATAGGTTCCATCAACGGGATAGGCCTTACGCCATTGATAATCAAATTCATCGACTTTCCCGGCAAGATCTGGCGAATGAAAGAAAGTCAACCTTTCGTCCAATGGATTTTCCGCCTGAACTACCTTCAGGCTTCCTGGGTGCAGGGTTTCGTCCAACTTAATAATATGAACCGTTACAGGTTCACCTATAGGTTGCGTATTTTCATTTCTTCCGTCACCAACAATAATCGATACATAGCCAAAACCCGGCCCAACGGCTGAGAGGGCATAGGAATCGACAGCTACATTGGCACTGTAAACCTCTGCCACTTCACTTACGTTCCTTATATATGAATTATTGGGGTCTTTTTCATACACGCCTTTAATCGGAGTTACCCCGTCCGGGCCTAATTTTACCTTAAAATACTCCATTTCAGTGCTAAGTCCCTTAATGACGCTTTTCCACGAAGTGAATGCAGGATCACCTGAATTGCATAATTTTATAAGATCTGAATAGTTCGTTTCAGAAAGAACATTGAGCTGTAAATATTTTTCGCCCACTAATTCATCCATGAATTTGCCAATAAACACCAAGGCACCGTTTTTACCCCTGTTAGGGTCGAAGAAGACTCTTTTTGATAAATGCGGGTCTAAATTAGGGAAATAAATTTTGCCTTGGTAGTAGGATGTCGGAACAGAACTCGGCGGAAAGGTTTCTCCGTCTACTTTAACATAGTAGGACACCTTTTCCCTTGTTGGATCAATTAATTTAACGCTCTCACTTGCTTTGATTAAGTCTGAAGGATTGAACCCAACTTCTCCCGCCTGTATCTCGCTCCTTGTCACTATGCCGATTAGCTTATTCACCCCTGCTTCAGCATCTTGGGTTAATGTAAATACAGCGCTGTTGAAGTAGAACGGCTCACCTTCCTCAAACTTCTTAGTTGTCACACTGCTAAGCTCTATTTCAACTTCCTCGAAATTCTGTATATCATTTGCAACATCAGCAGTAAGCGATCCGCTAAAGGCAATGTGTCCTTTTTCAGGTACTGCACTGATAGTAAACTCAGCTCCATTGCTGAATTTCAAAACAGTACCCACCTTGATTTTCCAATCGGGATCTTCATTAGCGGTTATTACAGTGCCAATAAATCCTGGGTATAAATATACCGCCGGTCTCATAATATAACTATTAGCTGGCAACCCACTGGCACCTTTGGCTACATCCCTTATAATCTCTAAACTTACTCCGTTATTGAATTTTATTATATTACCAACTTTAAGATCCTGACTTAATGCTTTTACCGGCAGAATTCCATTGATTCCATAACCTACACTGTCGCTATAGCCTGCGAGCGCGCTCATTTCCACAGTGCCGTTTGTAGCAAAGTTAAAATGCTCATGAGTAGAACTTGCAACCATCAACCCACCACTAACACCTAAATTGCCGTGACTGATTTCCTTGCCAATCAACTTGCCATAAATCTTGGTTTCTCCTGCAGCATGATTTCGACTCACTACTAGAACAGCTCCGTTTTCAAAGTGAAAACGGGCATGAATTGGCACATTTTTTTCCAATGCTTTTATTGCAATCCCATTTGCAACCCAAGTATCACCGATATATTTACCATAATTTTCGGATTCGCTATTATCTTCATAAGCATCATAGCCATCTCCAGTAACCCCGTCAGCATGCACAATCGTGATGTGTGTAGCAGAATAATCACCTTTTGAATATCCGCTCCCATCTGGGTTGACAACCTTGAGCCAGTTTCCTTTTACAGCATTTTTAACTGTTATCTCAGATGATGATAAAGCCCCGCTAGCCGTACCACCCAATGCTACCGACTGCTGATACAGCACTTCGGCGCTGGACTGCCCGCGCATCGCTGGTAAACCGTACTTCGGCAAAGTAAGCGTGTCGCCTTTGGATAATACGGGAACTGTTTTAGGCCATATAGGACGGTAAACAACTTCGCCAGGATCCGCAGGCTCACCGTTAACCTGAATGGATTCTACGAAAGTACCGGCGAGATATGGCAAAACATCACCATCACTAAATTCACGGTTTTCTCTGGGGTAAGCAAAACCATTCATAGCGAAGTAGTAATACTTCATTTTGAAGCTATTCTGCCCACTCGGTCTTTCAGCTAAATACGGAGGTCTTCCCTTGGGGAAAACAGGACGCTCCCCAACAACATACCCAGTCCTCAATATTCCCTGTGGTTTGAAAAGTGAATCCGAACTTTCAACTTCTTTACGAATTCGAATTAGCACTTCGGCAGTGGTCGAATCACCCCCCCTTGACTCGGTCACCTTGAATTTAACTGGAACCACCTGATAGATTGGTGTGTCACTATTTGGCGTTCCAACCGACTGACTAGCCTCGTCTGAAATCCTTAATTTCTGAAAGCCATCGTCATCCACAAATGAACTTTTTATTTCACTCTTTAAGAATCCGCCATTTACACCGGCACCGGGTATAATAACAGTTTGACCAGCTGCAAACTTTTCATTGAGCTCTTTTAGAACTACTAACGTTTTACTATCCGTGTCGTTTGCATCAATACTTATCCTACCTGTCGCATGGGCCGTCGCATCATCCTCCTCGGGTTGACCAGAAAACGACAACCCATCAACTGTTAACCAGTTGGGCAAGGGGGATAATGTGGCTAACTGTAGAACCGACTCCAACTGTGACGCATGAAGATGGAATTCAAAACCCTTGTTCGCCACGGCCTCTGTTGGTTGAACCTGCCCCCAAGTACTCGCGCCGACATCGTACTTACCCACCTTAAGCGGGTTTAGCCTTTCATGCCTCCCCCTGTAAACCCAAAAATTACTCTTCCTGTCGGGATAGGTGAATTTTTCATAATGCGTAAAGTGGAGTTCTGGATCAAGTGGAGCCTCTGCCTTGGCAGGAAAGTCACCGTCTTCGATTTTACCAGTTGTATTTGAGTATGTACTACTCTTTGAAAAGTAACTAAGGCTCTTAATTGTATTCCACTTTGGAGGGCTATCGTATGAACCTTGATCAACCTCATAGCTCTTTAATGCACCTGCAGCGTCAACCGGCTTGGGCAACAACGGCAGGGGCATTGGCGGCTGAAGTATGGAGCCAGCCTCTGCCAGATAATCAAAAACCAATCCCTCCTCTCCCTTTTCGTTGAGCACCTTGAAAGGTGTAACAGAGACTTTACCGTCTGAATCTGTAAACTCCAATAGCACAAAAGGATTTGATGAATACGTTCCACCGCTCTTCAGTTTGGATCTAATTGCATCACTGAAGTCTGGGTGCTCGTATATGTTAAGATCATTTCTCAATGCATAAGCCTGGCCTCCCACCATCAAGGCATGTTCCTCGTTGGGATTGTAACCGATTAAAGTTCGATCATTTTGCACGTAAATCGCGCCTTTTGCTTCCAGGCTGCTTAACGGCCCCGAACCATCATTACTTGCTAGAACAATTTCCCTGGCTTCAGATGGATATACTACTCTATATTTGACCGTCACAGATGGCCAGTATACAACCCCAAAACCCGATTTTGGGTCGGCATCCAGCATAGTCTTTCTAAACCACTGTACAGTTATCGTGTTATTGCTGGGATCTGCGTTGACTGGTATTATAGAACCTTGATTTGCACTAGCAAAACCCTTGTCCAATGGATTGATATAAGCCTCTTCATGGTACGGCAGTAAATCACCCTCCCTCTCATCAATAAACCCGGCCCAGTAACTGCCTTGGCCACTTCCGTATTCACCGTCTGGCACATTGAGCCTCTGGCCCACATAAGCGACTTTCTCAAGATATCTTGGCGCATCCAATAATACCCTGTCGTTAAAGGACTCAACTAGTGCTTCCCGATAAGTCGACCCAATTAATCCATCAATCTCGGATTCATTGTCAGAATTAACACCTTCTAATGTCCGGCAACCAAGGTTAACCCCTTCTTAGCATCCTCTGTGAAAGTAAAATAAATCGTCTCACTAAAGTAAACCTTGTCTCCAGTAAACATATCCTGATCGAGGGGCTGGACCCTGAGGCCTGTAAATAAATTTTCTGCGCTTATTTCCATGAAATCATCATCACCTCTCTTACGAAATGAAATCGAAAATACCTCGTTTTCAGTTTTGAAACGCATCAATCCGCGTAGAAAGTAGTGATTGTTTGAATCCAGATAAATATAAGGCGATTTACTTTCGCCTACAATATCATCACCCGTGGCAGCTATCTTGTTGAAGCCAGCAACAGGGTTATTTCCCATACTTAGTTTCAGTTCACTTGAACCACTGTAGTTAATGGAAAATTGATATTCCGCCGACTCTACAGGCGACAAATAACCCTCTATTGCAACTGCGAAATCTTCGCTTTGATTTGTAACATTTGATTTTACTGAATCCAAATATTGCCTTGAATCTGGTGATCTAGGGAAACCAAATTTAGGGCTAACCGTCAGACCTTCCACTCCCGCCTTGTCCCCAAGTCCTGTGTAATACTGTTGTCTTAATTTGAAATTTTGGCCTGTGTATTGACCAGTACTACTGTTGTATATCAATATTTGGGAATCCATATTCCCATCAATAGTAATTTTAGGCCATAAATTCAAATTCCTCACTTCCTTGGTGTTTATTTCAGGTGCCAGTATTTTTATGTCACCCTTCGCCTTTCCCGCGGGGATCGTATCCCCATCAGCATAATAGGTACTTTGTTGATTTATTGATTCATCCAACCAGGAAAATATCCTTTCATATCTGACTCCTCCTTTATCAGAAGTATACCTTACCAAGGTCCGGTGCGTTTGTATTTGATCAGAATCAGGCCCCAACCAGGAAACAAACCTATAATTTTCTTTTATTATTTTAGCGCGTTTTAGCCCTGAGCTATCCCTATCCTGATACTGAACGATTGGGGCATTTTCTGTTGGCAACTGAATAGCGGTCTTTTCGGAGCCGGACTCCCCAAGATTAGGTCGTATATAATGGCTGTAATCACCTAGGTTTTCCGGCCACTTAAATTCATAAGCGGCATGTTTGACAGGCCATTTTAGATTTGCCATGCCAAGCTGGTTCCAAAAGGCAACAACCCTGTCGCTGTCATTACCATCTGCTGTAGCTTTAGTCTCGTCTATAGCATAGTAATCTATTTTACCCTCAAAGACATTCATGAATGTCTTAGGATGTTCCGATGGGCTACTGCCTTCAAACTCAATAGATAGAGATGCGTCAATCTTGTTAGGATCTTTGTAGGGAAGCAACTTTTCACCCAAAAAAACGACACGATCCTCTGGGACAGAGGTCTGATAAACATCGACGATTTCAAACCCCAGATGTTTTGGCACTCCATCTCTAACAGGCCCTAAAATTTCAACGAAAACCCTACCAGTGGCGTTAATCGCTCTTAGCATTTTAGTCGTGCCATTTTTCTCAACCCACAATGTCTTGTTCTTTCGAGTATCAGGAACTCCTTGATTGTAGTCGTTCTTTAAATAACGCCCTGGAAAATTGATATTATAAACAATATCAAGGTCACTCACCCCATCAGGTAGTATCAATTGTGGTCCCTCATAGCTGGGTTCAACATTCCAGTAGTATTTCTTTACAGGCTTAGCGGCAGAACTCGAAATTAAATATTTATTATTATAGAGTTTATAATATTTCCTCTTAACCTTAACCCAATCTATATTAATATCCCCTTCAGGTTGCTCGGCTACTCCGGATGACTCTTTCCAGGTAATACCTACCGGGCCTGCCTGGATAGCAAAAACAGCCTTGGCGCTATGACTATAGTGGTAGCCATCGGAAGAATGGATTTCCCGACAAAACTCGCCCCCTGTTAACGGGGCATTGGGGTTATAGTTCTCACCTGCACGTAGTGTCTTATCACCAAATTTTCCATCATTGGACATTCCTAATTGGAATCTAAATGTTTTTTTGTCGCTTGATACATAAAAGATGTTCCATACCCCGTTCCAACTATCAATCGTCACGTTTGATATTTCAATTAAGTCACCCTCACCATAATCGGTTGCCAACTCAGTGGTTACCTGTACTATGTCAGTTACTGGTGTTTGAATATCGACTATTTTATGTTGTGCTTTAAATGGCTCCTTATCCCAATAGGAATGGGGGTTTGTGACCGCGGTCTCTGATCCGTTTTTAAATATTGATTCTGGCACCGAAATAATACCGCCAAACATGATGGAAGCCTGAGCACCCATGATAGCTGCTCCTGATGCCCCGTTTATCAAAGAATAGGACCCATCGCTTGATCTCGGCAAATCTAGGTTATCGATATTATCAACCAATGATAATGTGGAGTTAAGCCTTTCGGCACCTGATTTAGATGGAGCAACAACTGCTCCAGCAGAATAAAAGCCAGTAAACTGCCCTGGCGTTGCGTCACTTGTAGGCGCCAACCCGTTTGAACCAACGGGGTCGCCAAATGTAGCGGATATAGGCAGCCCCAGCTTTGACTGAAGGTTGTAAGTCGTCTTATGCGGCTTCAATTCAAGCAGCTCAGCCTGGAGGGTTCCAACACCAGCTGCCGATAGAAACAAAAACCCAGAAATTGTACGCTTAAAATATGAAGCCATCACTAGTAAAGTTTTTAATTCGTTAATCGCATAGTCGCATCCATCAATGCGATTCTCACTTAACTCTCATTATGTAATACACTGCGTAATAAGGCGGCCTGTTCTCGTGAGCCCGCCCTCTCCCG
>MPLX02068473.1_pt1 | contig 19657 bp, 14 predicted proteins | sample 1617341 | NCBI WGS metagenome assembly MPLX02 (sample SAMN05944804, study PRJNA350692) | marine metagenome | biome: marine; feature: ODZ; material: water; isolation source: 120 m water sample filtered on 0.2 um supor filter | place: Pacific Ocean | collected 2012-04-08 | depth 120m m | reverse complement strand
CACTTATTGAAAAAGCTCCATCTATTTTTGCTTCAGCAAAGTTTGCTGTAACCCTACTAGATCCAATTCCTTCTGTTATCGACCCACCTTCACTTTTTAATTCTCCATTTTTAATATAATTGTAAAGAGCCGAACCTGTTGGGTCTGATAAATAAATTTTTATATTTTTATTTTTTTCTTTTAAGTAACTACTAACTCCTCCAATTGTTCCCCCAGTTCCAGAAGAACAAACAAAGCCATCAACTTTACCATCGGTTTGGTTCCAAATTTCAAGTCCGGTTGTTTCGTAATGACCTTTAGTGTTAGCGGTATTATCAAATTGATTAGCCCAAACCACCCCATTGTTGTTTGAACTTCTTAATTCATCTGCCAGTCTTGCTGCAACTTTTACAAAATTTCCATCATCTTTATATGGTTTTGGTGGAACTAATTTTAATTCTGCTCCAATATTTTTAAGCATATCTTTTTTTTCTTGAGTTTGATTGTCATTCATTACAATTATAGTTTTATATCCAATTGAATTTCCAATTAAACACAAGCCAATACCAGTGTTTCCTGCAGTTCCTTCGACAATAATTCCACCTTTTGAAATTAATTTTTTATCTTGAGCATCTTTTATTAATGCAAGAGCAGCTCTATCTTTTACTGATCCTCCAGGGTTTTGGTATTCAGCTTTGCCGTAGATATTACATCCAGTTATTTCAGAAGCTGCTTTTAGTTTTATTAAAGGGGTATTGCCAATTCCTTCTATAAAGGCATTTTGAGAATTTTTCATTCGCCACTGCTTGGGGTTATACCGTAAGGTTTAAACTCTTCTGTTGTAGTTCCAACATTTTTAGCTGGTATTCCAACCATAACTGCATTTTCAGGAACATCTTTTGTTACAACTGCATTTGCACCAATTTTTGCATTTTTTCCAACTTCAATTGGACCTAAAACTTGCGCACCAGATCCAACTACCACATTATCTTTTAATGTTGGATGTCTTTTCATATCTCTTTGATTATTTGAGTCTATACTAGGAGAAATACCTCCCAACGTGACCATGTGATAGATAGTAACATTATCACCAATTTCTGAAGTTTCTCCAATAACAACCCCCATACCATGATCAATAAATAAATTTTTTCCAATTTTTGCTTTAGGATGAATTTCTATTCCAGTTAAAAATCTTGAAAACTGAGAAATCATTCTTGCAATGAGATGAAACTTTGCTACAGAAAAAAAATGCGCAATTTGGTGAAAAAAAACTGCTTTTACACTTGGATAAGTTAATATTATGCCTAACTTAGATTTCGCAGCAGGATCTCGATCAATAATAGATTGTAAATAATCATTCATAATTTAATTTTTTAATGAGGTTTAATTAAACTAATTACTAGTTGTTACAACAGCAATCAGTGCTAGAAGGTGAGCACACACAGTCTTTGCTTCCATCGCAACTGCAGTTTTCACAGTTACAGTTTTTACAATTACATTTAGGATTATCGCAAGACATAAAATAAATATAGATGTTCTTATAAAAATTACAATAACAATTTTGTCGCTTAATTTGTTTAATCTAATGTAAGACCTTTTATATTTGCAGGAACCGCAAAATCCATCATTTTAGGGTTTGCTAAATTTAGATTATCCATTATCTCAGCATATTCTTCAGCAGATTTTACTTGAAGTCGTGGGTTGTTATTTTTTTCATTTTCAATAGTGGAATATTTTTTTCCATTATAATCGTGAGCAGGGTAAACCAAAGTTTTTTCAGGTAACTTTAATAATTTATTGAATAAAGAGTCATAGGCATCATGTGAGTTACCACTCCGAAAATCGGTTCTTCCCGTAGCATTAATTAACAATATATCGCCAGTAAAAACTCTATCATTCATTAAAAAACTATAAGAGCAATCAGTATGACCAGGTGTATAAATTGACGTTAATTCTATATCTTCAATTTTAATTTTTTCATTGTCTTTGATGCGAATATCTAAAACTTCAGATTTAGATTGCTCACCCATAATTTTAGAACATCCAGTTCTCTTGCTAAGTTCGTTTAAACCAGAGATATGATCTGCATGAAGATGTGTATCTACTACTTTGACCAATTTTAAATTTAAATTTTTTAAAACTTTTATATATTTGTCTGTGTTATTGATGACAGGATCTATAATTAGCGCTTCGCGTCCTTTGCCACTGGATATAATATAGGTGTAAGTTGAAGATTTAGTATCGATTAATTGTTCAAATATCATTGGTTATAATAGACACTATTAAAAATTGCATAGCAAATCAATCTTGATATAAACGTTCTAAAAAATATTAAATTGATAGGAAAAAAATGACTTTAAAAATAAATAGTGTAGCTCCTGATTTTACAGCGGATACCTCTGAAGGAAAATTATCTTTTCACGAGTGGCTTGGCGATAGTTGGGGTATTTTATTTTCACATCCAAAAGACTTTACTCCAGTATGCACAACTGAACTTGGAGTATTGGCCAAAATGAAACCTGAGTTCGATAAAAGAAATGTTAAAGTTATGGGTTTAAGTGTGGATCCAGTATCTGACCACGTTAAATGGCTTGATGATATTAAAGATGTCTGTGGATTAAAACCAAACTATCCAATTGTTGCGGATGAAAAACTAGAAGTTGCAAAACTTTATAATATGTTAGAAGGTGATGCAGGAACAACATCTATGGGACGTACGGCAGTGGATAACGAAACAGTTAGAACCGTTTATGTTATTAGACCAGATAAAAGAATTGGTTTATTTTTAACATATCCAATGACAACTGGTCGAAACTTTCATGAGATATTAAGAACAATTGATTCAATGCAACGTACAGCAAAATACAAAATTGCTACACCGGCAGACTGGAAACCAGGTGAAAAAGTAATAATTGTTCCTAAAGTTACAAATGAAGAAGCAAAAAAAATATATCCAGACGGTTGGGAAACTATAAAACCTTATTTACGTAAAGTCTCAGACCCAGTAAAATAAATTTGGACCAAAAAAAATTAGATCAACAATTTCATCATTGGGAAGCTAGCTTCTTAAGTAAGTCTGAGATGTTTGGTCTAGAACCAAGCATAGCAGCGGTTAAAGCACTTAAAATTTTCAAAGAAAAAAATATTAAAAAAATTACCGAACTAGGAGCTGGTCTTGGTAGAGATACAATATTTTTCGCAAAAAATTCTATTTATGTTGAATCTTTAGATTACAGCAAAGCTTCAATTGAAAGTATTACTAACAAATCAATAAAACTAAACCTTGCAGAATTTATAAAACCAAAACTTTTTGATATTAGAGAAAAATTACCCTTCGAAGATAACTCTATAGATGGGTGTTTTTCTCATATGCTTTATTGTATGGCTTTGTCTAATTCCGATCTTGAAAATTTAAACAATGAAATTTGTAGAATATTAAAACCTGGAGGCATAAATATTTATACTGTTCGTCATACAGATGACGGAGATTATAAAAAAGGGATTCATAGAGGTGAAGATCTTTATGAAAATGATGGTTTTATTGTTCATTTTTTTTCTAAAGAAAAAGTAAATCAGTTATCAAAAGGTTTTGAGGTTTTAGAAGTTGAAAAATTTGAAGAAGGAAAATTTCCAAGAAAGCTTTTTATAGTTAAAAATAGAAAACTTTAATCTAAAGCAACTACCGCTGCAGCAATTGACGCCAATCTTGCCTGAGCTTCATCTGATCTACTTGTTATAACAATAGGTACTTTTCCACCTATAACGACACCTGCAGCACAAGCACCCATAAAATAAATCATCATTTTTACTAGGCTATTTCCTGTTTCTACACCTGGAACAAGCAATATATCTGCTTGGCCTGCAACAGTATTTTTTATTTCTTTAATTGCTGCAGATTTTTTTGAAATACTATTATCAAAAGCAAGCGGCCCAAAAACATCAGCATTTACATTTTCTTCTTTTGCAATTCTTGTAATTTCTTTAGCATCCATAGAACTTGGTATACTTTCCAAAACTTCTTCAGTTGCAGATAATACTGATACTTTAGGTCTTTTAATTCCAATCCGATTTGCAAAATCTACCCCATTTTTAAGTATATGCATTTTAGTTTTTATGCTTGGTAAAACGTTTAAAGCACCATCTGTAATAATTAGAGGAGAGCTTGTTTTATCTACAGTCATATGCCAAATATGACTCAATCTTTTTTTTCCAAGTAATTTGTGTTCCCTTTTAAAAACTTCTTTCATTAAAACATCTGTATGAATATGACCTTTAACTATAATTTTAATTTTTTCTGCAGCCGCTAATTTTGCAGCTACTGATGCAGTATTATTTTCAACTGTTTCGTTGATAATTTCGTATTTAGAAATATTCCATTTTAATTGTTCAGCACATTTTTGTATTTCATCTTTATTTCCAATAAATGTTGGAGTAATTAAATTTTCTTTAACAGCTACCATTGTCGAGTGCATTGGTAGAGGTTTTCCTGCATTTACTATTCCAGCAGTCACATCTTTTTTTTTCTTTGCAAATTTTAGCAAGTTATCTGGACAGAGAATTTCTTTATTTGATAGCATTTAACTTTTTTATGTCTTCTAATATATTTTTTTGAATGACAATACCTTTTTTTAAATTTTTCTTATATCTAGAGTTCATTCCTTGTCCAGGGTATAGAATTTCCTTAGCTCCTTTAATTTTTGGAAGTTTTTTTATTGTTCTAATGTTTTCTCTAATTCTTTTTATATAATTTTTTCCTACAAACAAATTTGGTTTTAAAACCAAAAACAAATGGCCCACATTTTGAGGGCCTGTAAAATCATCAAAAGGATCTTTAACTTTTCCTCCATGATTTGCTCCCGTCAAGACTCCGCTCATTATGTCTACCATCCATGCTAGTCCTGAACCTCTAAAACCAGCCATTGGAAGCTGAACTCCTTTCAATGCTTTTTTTGCATCTGTTGTTGGTTTTCCATATTTATCTAATGCTACACCTAAAGGAATTTTTTGTCCCAATTTTGCTGCTACTCTTATTTTTCCTCTATTAATTATTGACACAGAAGTGTCTAATATAAAAGGAACTTTATTTCCTGTTGGAGTTCCAAAACAAATTGGATTGGTGCCAAATAAACTTTTTCTAGCACCATAGGGAGCGATTGCTGGAGGAGCATTTGTGAAACACAAAACCAACAAATTTTTTTTAACAGCTTGTTCTGCGTAAAAACTAGACAAGCCATAATGACCACTATTTTTAATGGCTACCAATCCAATTCCAGTTTTTTTTGCATTTTTAATTGCAACTTTAATTCCAATATCTGCGGCAATAAAACCAATGGCGTTATCTCCATTGATATGGGCAATTGATTTAGATATTTTTTTAATTTTTATTTTTGGTTTTGGATTAATAATTTTTTTTTTAATTCTTTCACAATACATATTTAATCTAGCAAAACCATGAGAAGGTGCACCAACTAATTCGGCTTTTATTAGATAATCAGCACAAATTTTTGCATGATTTTTACTTAACTTAAAATTAATAAAAATGTTTTTTATTATTTTCTTGATTTTTAAATGGTTCACAATTTAATATTTATTTTAAAAAACAATTTATAAATTAACAACTGCTTATACAACTTAAAGTTTGATAGTTAAATTTTAATAAAAATAACATTTTTTTGGTTTATTGAAGTTTTTATTTGACTTAAATCATTGTTAAATAATAAAATACATTTAACTGTTATGATTTTGATTAGAAATTGAGCAAAGCTTTGGATATTCTAATTAAGTTTGTCGGTACAATTGGTTTACTAATGGAATGTTAAATAGACTTGAAATAAATTTTTATGGATAAAATTATATTTGATTTAAGGGTACCTGTTAAAGATGATGTAAAAGAATATATAAAATTTTTAGCAGATCCAGAAATTTCTATATGGTTGGAAGACGAAGTCCAAAATGAAATTAATTTTTTAAATATAGAAAATTATGTACTAAACGGTTGGTTTAGATGGTCATTAGTATATGAAAAAAAATTTATTGGAATTTCTGGTTTAGATTTAATTGATTTTAAAAAAAATGTAGCAAGATTTTTTATTGTAATTGGTGAAAAAAAACTTTGGGGAAAAGGCATAGGAACGGAAGTAATAAAAAAAGTTGTTAAACATGGATTCGAAAAATTAAATCTAAGAAAAATTTGTTCTGATTTTTTAACTCCCAATGAAGCAGTAAAAATTATTCACTTAAAATCAGGTTTTAAAATTGACGGACTGGTAAGAAAAGAATCATTTAGAAATGGAAAATGGGTGGATAGAGAAATTTTATCAATTTTTAAAGAAGAATTTAAATACACCTTATAGTTGCATTTGTTTATGTATAACAATTTGATGTAAATCAATTTAACTCATTTAGCTTATGCTTAATTAAAGACTAGAGTTAAGTGAAAAAATATGTTTTAAATAAAATTAAGTTTATGGAACAGATAATGATAAAAATAAATTTTTTCTTTCGCTATTTTATAGTTATTTTATTCACACTTTTTCTAACTATTTCTGTTTCTATATCTGCTAAAGAAGAAAAAGAAGAAGGCGATAAGTTTAAAGAGCCAAAAGATATTAAAGCCTTAGCCTCGAAAGCAGAGTCTTTATTCTCGGCTGGAGACTGGACAGGTACCAGAAAGTATTTGTACCAATATTTGGGTAATTTTGAAGCTCCAGATAAAAGTAAAAAAAAAGAGTACGAAGACTATAAAGCAGCATTGACATGGTACGGTTGGTCCAATTTCGTACTTGATAATTATTATGGCTCAATGGCCACATTTAGAAGATTAGATGAGCTTAGATCAGAAAAACCAAAGGATGATTTTAATGGTTATTTAGGAATTGCTTGGAATAGTGTTAAATTAAATGATTTTAAAACAGGTATTGAATATGCGGAGAAAGCTATTGAGGTTGGTGATAACTCACTGAATTGGCAAGCTTATGATACATTGGCTTGGATAGCTATTAAAGAGCAGAGATATGATGATGCAAAAGACTTTATAAAGAAAGCAGACACAGCAACTAATAAAAAATGGCAAGTTAAGTTAAAAGATTCCGCAATTACCGGTGGCTGGGTAAGTGTTTTTGAAAATGATTGGAAAAAAGCTGTCAAAAATTTTAAGGCAGGCTTAAATAGAGATAAAAAATGTTTCTTTTGCAACGATGGTCTTGCAAGATTTCATATCGCAGAGGCAGCAAAATATTTAAAAGAAAAAGACGAAAAAAAAGCAAAAAAAGAATATCAAAAAGCTTTAAAGCAAGCTTTAAAAGGTGCTAGAGTTGTAAGGCACAACAGTGGTTTAGTAACTTTGGTTGATACTGCTCTTTACGGCATCGGAGATACGAAAGTTACAGTAAAAACTTACCAAGCACTAGCAAAAAAATGGAAAAAAGACCCTTTGTATTTCGCAAAATTAGGATACGCTTATATGGGTTCCAAAGAATATAATAAAGCAGAAGAACAATTTAAAGAAGCACTAAAAAGACAACCAGGATATTATTTAGCAACCTCTGGACTTTCAGGTTTAAAATTTGCAAAGAGAATTTTAGTAAAAGATGGCTGGGAACTATACTACAAAGGAAAATATAAAGAAGGACAAAGTTCCTGCGAAGGAAAAATTAAGGAGGCAGAAAAAGATAAAAATCCTGCCGCACACGATTGTATAGGATGGAATTTGTTGGCACAACAAAAATATAATGATGCAGCTAATTCATTTAAATCTGCTTTAAAAGTAGATCCTACCTTTTATTTTTCGTCAAGTGGATTACAAACAGCCCAAAGATACCAATTAGTAAATTATAATGAAGCATGGTCTTTAATTAATGTTGGAAGTTTTGATAGAGCCGAAGAAAGATTAAAAAAAGCAGAAACTAAAGTTGATGCAGATTTGAAATTTTTAATTGATGATGCAAGAGCGTGGATTAAATTTTACAAAAAAGATTATAAAGGCGCTAAAGCAGATTTCGATAAAATAGTTAAAGCTAATGATAAAGCATATGGTTCTTATAAAGGGTTAGCTTATATATCGATGGAAAAGAAAGATTTTGCTAAAGCAGCAGAAGACTTAACAAAATCATTAAACCTTAACCCTTATCAAGCCGTAGGAGATTACATATATCCAGTAAATAAAATGCAAGAGGCTGGCCAATGGGAGAAATCTAAATATATACTAGAACTTGGACAAAGAATTTATCCTTATTCTGCAGATATACAGTATTTATTAGCTAAAGCTTTCAAAGAATTAAAAGACGTAACAACCGCTGAACAAAAACTTGTAATAGCTGCTTCTCTAGCGCCTGCTTATATGGAACCTGTAGTTGATAAATTAAGTTTGTCACCTAAAAATATAAAAGACGCGTATTATTCAATAGGGTGGTCTATGTATTATATAGGTAAATTTGATAATGCAGAAAAAAGATTCAAAAAATATTTTGATAATGGCGGAAATTATTATGTTGCTTATAACGGTTTGGGATTAACTAAACTTTATCAAAAAAAATATTCTGAATCTGAAAAATATTTTAATAAAGCAATGGAAGTGAGAAAAAGTACAGAAGGATTAGAAGAGTTAGAATATTTAGATGCAGAAGCTTATTCAGGTTTAGGCTGGGCGAAATATAACCAAGATAAATTTAAAGATGCTAAAAAATATTTTGATACAGCACTAGAAAAATGGCCATACTATATAAAAGCTACTAGCGGATTAAATACATTGCAGTATAGAAAAAGAGATATAGTCCAAGATGGTTGGAAGATTTATTATGAAGCCTTTAAAGAAAAAACAGCAGAAGATGCTAAGGCAAGATATAAGGAAGCTTTAGATTCTTGTTCTGCTAAACTAGCAGAAGCGGAAAAAGCAAAAAATCCTGCAGCTCAAGATTGTGTTGGATGGATGAATTTGGCACTTGAAAAAAGTGCTGATGCGAAAAAAGCATTCGAAACAGCTTTAAAAATTGATAAAACGTTTTGGTATTCAAGTTCTGGACTTATACAGGCCAAGAGATCGGGTTATACTTTATACAATAAAGCATTTTATTTAGCCAATAGTAGCTTGTACATAGAAGACGATGCAAAACGTGAAGAACAACTAAACAAAGCATCTGACTTATTTAAAAAATCAAGAAACGAAATTAAAGAAGAAGATTGGAAATGGTTAGTTGATGATGGTGAAGCTTGGGTTGCTTACTATAGAAAAGACTATGACACTGCTAAAAAAGGTTTTGAAACAGTTATAAAAAAACAAGAAAAAGCTTATCTATCATTTAGAGGACTTTCATATGTTGCTGCGGCTCAGGAAAAATGGGAAGATTCAGGAAAAAATCTTTATAAATCTTTGACTTTAGCTCCATATCAAGGAGTTGGCATATATACTTTCGTCACAACAAAACTTATCGAAAACGAAAAATTTAAGAATGCAAAAGAAATACTGGAGTTTGGGGAAAAAGTTTATCCATATTCAGGAGATATCCAATACTTGTTGGCGAAAACTTATTTAGGATTAAAAGATAAAGAAAAGGCAACTAAAAAAGCAGTTATAGCAGCAGCACTAGCACCCGCATATATTGACCCAGTCTATGATGATCTTGGTATAGACGAGAAAAAATCTTTAGGCGCTTATTATAATATGGGATGGGGAACATATTTTGCAAAAAACAACGAACAAGCTATAAAAAGATTTGATCAATATTTAAAAAATGGCGGAGAATCGAAAAATGCTGAAAGAGGAAAAGCTTTTGCGTTATTTAGATTAGGAAAAGATGATGAAGCAAAACCAATTCTTGAAAGTATGATAAAATTAGAAGATGAAAAAAAATTGCTTGCAATAACTGAAGTAGTGCCAATACCAGGCACAGATCCACCTAAGCAATGGACAGTTGTGTACGATTCAAGGTCTACACTGGGTTGGTTGCATTATAGAAACGAAGAATATAACAAGGCAATTCAATATTTTACAGAAACTTTGGATAAATATCCTTTCTTAATAGATGCACTTACTGGCATGGGATATGTTAAGCTGAAACAAAACGATAATAAAGCAGCAGAAAAATTCTTTATAGATGCTCTTAAGTTATCGCCTTATTATCCAGATGCTATTGCAGGCTATAATAAAGCAACTGGTAAAAAGACAGATTCTTAAACGGACTGGACTTCTTCATGAATCCAAACACAAAGTGGTCTTTAAAGAAAGACGCTTATATAGAATTAGATCCAGATGGAAATTCAGGAGTTTTAATAGATACTAATACAGCAAACTATTGTTCTTTTAATAAAAATGCTTTGTTGATTTTAAGAAAATTAAAAAAAGGTAAAGCCACGATTTCTGCCTTAACTAAAGAAATTACAAATAAAAACTCTGTAAGTTTATCGGTAGCCAGAAAAGATGTTTCTGTTTTTTTAACAAAATTGAAAAATATGAATTTAATTAATGAATAAAAATAATGAAGTAAGAGTTGCGATCACAGGTTTTGGTGGTTTAGATAATTCTGAACCAGGTACAGCAGTTGCTAGAGCACTTAAGACTGGATGGGAAGGAAAAATTTCTATAGATGCATTGGGTTATGATCCATGGATGACAGGTGCTTTTTCACCTGGTTTAATAGACAATATTCACATTTTACCAGCATTAGCAGATGGTGATCATGCGATACTTGAAAGAATTGTTGAAATTAATGAAAAAAGAAAATTTGATGTAATTATACCCACCTTAGAACTTGAAATTTCAGTTTTATCAAGACTTGAAGAAAGGCTAAAAAGCAAAGGTATTAAAGTTTTAGTTCCTTCTTATGAACATATTAATATGGTTACAAAAACTTTATTACCATATTTTTGTTACAGAAATAAAATACCTACACCAATTACTCTGCATGTTCCAAATGTAAATGATGTTCCATTTCATGCAAATCAATTTACATATCCAATAATGGTAAAAGGTGTTGTGGCCTCTGCGCAGAAAGTAGATAATTGGTCTGATGCTTTGTTTTACGCAAGAAAATTTAATTCAAGGTGGGGAGGTGGAGCAATTCTACAAGAAAAGATTGAAGGTGAAGAATTTGATGTTTCAATAGTTGCAAGGAACAATGAAAGTTGTGCAAGTATTCTTGCTATGAAAAAACTTGGTATTAATCAAAAAGGAAAAGGAGTTATTGGGTCCCCAGTAAATGATCCAGAGTTAATAAAACATTCATTAAAAATATTAAAAAAACTCCATTGGAAAGGTCCATTAGAACTAGAATATGTTAAATCTAATAACACTAATAAATACATATTGTTAGAAATAAATCCTAGGTTCCCATCATGGATTCTACTTTCACATTTTTCTGGAATTAATCAACCAGTAACATTATTAAAAGAAATTTTAAAACCAAATTCTCCAATTAGAAATGTAACTAATATGAAAAAAGCGTTTGTTAGAAATATTGAGGAAATCACACTACCTTTTGAAAAAATTAAGAAACTTACATCTCATAAAAGTTTAAAAGTTAAACAAAACAATTTTCAAAAAAAACATACGATAAGAAAAAAGAATAATGCTAAAAATTTACCAAGTATAGCTATAAGTGGAATTAGTACATTCGATTATGTTATGCCTGGATTAGGTTATGCTAAAGCTATTTCTAAAAGTAATGAAATTGGTAACATTTATGGTCTCGCGTATGGACCATATGATACTGGAATTGTTCGAACTGATCTTTTTAATAAAATTTTTTTATTTAAAGATATAAGTTCTAAAAAAATACTTTTAAGTAGAATTTTAGAAATAAATAAATCAAATAAAATAGATCTTATAATTCCATCATTAGACTCTGAATTAAAAAGTTATATTGAAATTCAAGATGAATTAAAAAAAAATCATATAACAACTTTACTACCATCTCTAAAAGCATTTAAAAAATCAAAAGATATTATTGGTTTAAATAATCATAAAGGTGAAGTCAGAGAAGGATTCACTATTCCAAAAACTATAAGGTCAGATTCAATTGAAAGTTTTAGACAGGTTTCTAAATCTATAGGTTATCCATTTGTTGCTAAAGGAGTAATAAATGATTTTGCAGCGAATCCTGTTACCATATACAACAAACATCAAATACCATACGTTTGGGAATATTTTGACTCTGCAGGATTTGAATATGTCATTTCAAAAAAATTTTTTAAAGGGGAAGAATTTTCTATTACCGGAGTTTGTGACAGAGATAATAATCTTGTAGGAAACTTAACAATAAAAAAATTATTGACTTGTGAGAGAGGTAACACCTGGGCTGCTAGAAAAATTTCTTTACCAAAGTTAGAAAATGAATTTAAAAAAATATTGAAGGAAATAAATTGGATTGGACCAATAGAATTTGAGTTTATTAGAGATAGTTTTGATGAAGAGTTTAAATTGATTGAAATCAATTGTCGTTTTCCAGCATGGATAAGTTATGCAAAAGATGTAGGATATAATTTACCAAAAATTTGTACAGATTTAGCGTTGTCAAAAAAAATTAATGATTTTTATAATGATAAAGATTTGATTTTTATGAGAAATTGCTTGGAATTAGATACAGATATGATTAAATTTGGAAAATTTTTGAAACAACAGTCTTTGTAAAATGAAAAAAAATATATATGAAGCACCTAGCATTGAATTAGTACAGATTAGTACAATAGGTAAACATAGCATATTAAATATGGGAACTTCTTCGGTTTTCGAAGAAGTTGACGATGTTGAAAAACTTTTAAATGAATATGGTTCACCTTTATTTTTACTTTCAGAAAAAAAATTAAGAAATAAATATAATGAATTTAAAGATGCTTTTACAGAAGAAGGCATCGAAACAATAATTGGCTACTCTTACAAAACAAATTATTTACCTGCGCTTTGTTCAATTTTAAAAGAGGAAGGAGCTTGGGCTGAAGTAGTGGCCGATATGGAATATAAATTAGCAAGATCATTAAATGTTCCTGGTTCTAAAATAATATTTAATGGATGCTATAAAACTGAGGCTGAATTAAATAAAGCAGTTAGTGAAGATGCTTTAATAAATATAGATAGCTTTAATGAATTAGAATTATTAGATAGCGTTGCCGAAAAATTAGGCAAAAAAGCAAGAACAGGTATAAGAGTTAATTTTGTGATGGGCAATATGCCTTGGACAAAATTTGGATTTAATTATGAATCTGGAGAGGCCAAAGAAGTTTTAGAAAAAATATCAAAGAAAAAGAATATTAAATTTGAGGCAATTCATAACCATTCGGGAACATTTAATGTTGATCCAAAAATGTATTCAAAATCTACAAGAATAATTATTGAACTTGCTGAATATGCAAAAAAATTAGGATTAAATACAAAAATCATAGACGTAGGTGGTGGATTTCCTTCATCAAATAAACTTAAGCCTCAATATGATATTCCAGGAGGAAGCAAATTTAATGAAAACACATTACAACAGTTTTCTAGTGCGATTATGAATCACCTAAAAAAGGCTAAACATCTATTTAATAAAGGAAAACCGATTTTAATTTTAGAACCAGGTAGAGCAATTGTAGATGAGGCAATGCAACTTATATCAAAAGTGGTATCAAAAAAAAAAGATGCTAATGGCAACGATAGCATTGTGATGGATGCTGGGGTAAATATTTTGCCTACAGCATACTGGTACGATTTTGAACCAAAACTAGCAAACAAATTGAACGGCTCAAATAATAATTTAAATGGCAAAACCAAAAAAAATGGTAGTAATTATAATGGACCTGTGAAAATGTATGGACCATTATGCATGCAAATTGATTCAATTAATGAGTCTGTCAATTTGCCTTCTGTAGAATTAGGGGATGTTATAGTTTTTTCAAATGTAGGCGCTTATAATTTAACGCAATCTATGCAATTTATTCAAACAAGACCAGCAGTTGTACTTCTTGGATCAAATGGCGCTGAACTTATAAGAAGGAAAGAAACATGGAGGGATATTTTTAAATTAGACACACTTCCTAAAAGGTTAGTTAAGTCTAATGGTGCATATTAAAAATTGGCACCATGCAGTCATTACAGGAATCGCTCAAATAGCATTTTCAGAAAAAATTTTATCAGGATATTTAATTTTTTTTTCTATTTTAGTAATTAGTCCATTAAGCGCTTTAGGATGCTTAGTTGGAAGCATTTTTGGTAATATTATATTTCAATTTTTAAAGAATGATTTAAATGACCATTTATTTTCTAAAGGATTTTATGGATACGCACCAGGTATTTTAGGAATTATAATTGGTGGATATTTAGGAGCTGATAAATTTTATATAATTATTTTCCTTGTAGGTATAGTTTTTTGTTCTTTTTTTGATTTTTTTTTAAAAAAAATTTTTCTAAAGTATCAACTACCTTCTCTTGCCACTTCAACAATCATATCCGCATGGATAATTTATTTTATTCTTAAAAAAAATGGTATGGATTTTTGGGTTTTTTTATTTGTTTTTCCATTTGACGATATTAGTAGATACTTGTGTATTTTTGGTGTTTTTTTATCTTTGTTTATTACAAATCCAAGAGCAACAGTTTTAACAGTTTTTTTTGCACTACTATCAATTTATTTTTCAAAAATATTTATGAACTTATCGCTAAATGAATCTTCTGGATTGTGGGCATTTACTGTATCAACAACAACTTTTATTTCATCAATTTTTTTTCTACAATTTGGAATATTTGGAACTTTAATAATTTTTCTCACAGTTATTTTAAGTTCAACCATATGGTTTTTTTGGATTACTTTAAATTTTTGGGAATTATTGCCAGCACTTATTGCGCCATTTACTTTATCCATTCTAGTAGTTTCAGTAATTATGAATAAAATATTTGGACCAATTATTTATCAATCAAATATTTGGAATGTAGTAGAAAAAATTAAAAAGATTAAAAAAAATATATGCGTTTTAACCGGCGCGGGAACCAGTACTCCTTCTGGTATACCAGATTATGTTTCTGGTGAATGGATAAATAAATCAAAAAATATATCAGATTATGATTTTGAAAATTTCTTAAAAAAAAAAACATCCAGAAAAGCATACTGGGAAGTTTGTTATAAATTTTTTAAAATTTCTAATAATGCAAAACCAAATATCATTCATAAAGTTCTTTCAAAATTAGAAAAGAAAAAAGTTGTAAATTCAATAATTACTCAAAACGTTGATGGATTACATCAATTATCAGGATCAAAAAATGTTATTGAATTACATGGAAATATTTCAAGCTCTTCATGTCTTCAATGTAATAAAAATTTTACTTGGTCTAAAATAAATAAGTTATGGAGAAAAAAAGATATTTTATGCGATTGTAATAGCTTTGTTAAACCTTCCGTAATAGCGATGAAACAAGATTTAAATCCAATTGTTTGGAAAAAAGCTAGAAATTCTATTATGAATTCGAAATTATTATTGATACTTGGTACACAGCTTGCGATTTCATCGGCTATAACACTGGTTAATGAAGCAAGAAAAAGAGGAAATCAAGTAATTGTTATAAATAATAGCTCTATTGCTATACCGTTAAAAAAAAATGAGATTGTTTTGTATTATCCTATTGAAAAATTTTTTAAAATATTGTCAGTAATCAAATTTTTATAAAGTTAAAAAGTTTAAATATAATTTTAAAAATGCAAATTAAAAAAGTGGTTGTTATTGGATCAGGAACGATGGGAAGTGGAATAGCTGCTCAATTATGTAATGCCGATATTCCTGTAACTTTATTAGACTTAAAAACAGAAATTAGTGAAAAAGCTAAAGACAGAATTTATAAGTCAAAACCACCCTTGTTAATTGATAAATCAAAAATTAATAATATTAACGCTGGTAATATTAATGATGATTTTAATGTAGTTAAAGAGGCAGATTGGATTGTAGAAGCTGTAGTTGAAAGAATTGACATTAAACACAATATTTATGAAAAAATATTTAATAATAGAAAAGCAGGATCAATAGTTTCATCAAATACTTCATCGATTCCTATAAAAATTTTATCTCAAAATTTGTCTGATGAAAAAAAAAAAGATTTTTGCATAACACATTTTTTTAACCCAGTTAGATATATGGGTCTTTTAGAAATAGTAAAAAATGAAAATAATGATTTAAAAAAAATTAATCATTTAAAAAAATTTTGCGAAGACAAATTAGGAAAAGGTGCAATTATTTGTAATGATACACCTGGATTTTTAGGAAATAGAGTAGGAGTTTATTCAATGCAAGTTGCTATGACCGAAGCTTTAAGAATGAAATTGTCAATAGAGGAAGCAGATACAGTTTTTGGGAGACCTATGGGAATTCCAAAAACAGGTGTATTCGGTTTATATGATTTAATTGGAATAGATTTAATGGTTGATGTATTAAAAAGTTTTATAAAAGAATTGCCCAAAACAGATGAATTTCAAATTGTTGCTAAAGAAATACCTTTAGTAAAAAAATTAATAGAAACAGGCTACACAGGAAGAAAAAGCAAAGGTGGATTTTATAGGATCAAAAAAAGAGATAACAAAAAAATTCTTGAAGCAATTAATTTAGAGACTGGAGAATATTCACCATCAAAAAAAGTTGATTTGAAATCTGAGAAAGTAGATTTAAAAAGTTTAATTAGTAGGCAAGATAAATATGGACAATATGCATGGTCAGTAATTTCTAAAATAATTAAATATGCATCTTCATTAGTTCCAGGAATAACAGATAGATTTAACGATATTGATGAAGCGATGAGACTTGGTTTTAACTGGGCCAAGGGTCCATTTGAAATGCTAAGTGAAATAGGTGTAGAAAATTTTTTTAGTAAAATTGACAGTTTTGAAAATAATAAATTTTTAGAAAATTTATCAAAAACAAAAGATGAAAATTTTTATGGTCAAAGACAGCTTTATACAGATATTGAAACTTTGGGAAAAATAAAACCTAAAGCAATCAAACTAGATAAAAATGATTCAGCGGAAATTTATAGATTTAAGGATTTTAATATTGTCGAATTTACAACTAAGGCAAATACTTTAGATTATAATTCAATGGATTGCTTGAAGAAAGCAACCGATAAACCTTTGATAATAATAAATGAAAGCATGCAATTTTCTGCCGGTGTAAATTTAGCTTATACCATGAACTTTGCAGACAAAGGTGATTTTAAATCAATAGAAAAATTTCTAAAACATTTTCAAGAAACTTGTAAACATCTAAAATATTCAGCGCATCCAGTAGTTTCTGCTCCTTCAGGACTTGTTCTTGGTGGAGGCTTTGAAGTTTTAGTACATAGTAATTTTGTTGTATCACACACCAACATTGTTATTGGGCTAGTTGAAACAATTGTAGGTCTTATTCCAGCTGGAGGAGGATGTAAAGAAATGTTGTGGAGATGGTCACAGACTGAAGAAGCTAAAAAAGATCCAAATTTTGCCCCATTAAAAGTTTTTGACATTATTGGTTATGCTAAAACTACTACATCTCCAAATGAAGCAGAACCACTAAAATACTTAAGACCAGAGGACAAAAAAATAATGAACAGAAATAGTTTATTACCAATTTCAAGAAATATCTTAGAAAATAATAGAAATTTTATACCACCTAAAGAATGCAAATTCAATCTTCCGGGAAAAGCAGTTAAAGAAAAAATGATTAAAGTATTAGAAAAACTTTATAACGATAAAGCAATATTAGATCATGGTGTGGAAGTTGGAAAAGAATTAGCAAATGTTTTAAGCGGAGGAGATACAGACATAGATAAAGAGATTAACGAAGATCAACTATTTAAATTGGAACTAGATTCATTTATGAAATTAATGGAGACAAAAAAAACTCAAGAAAGAATTAAACATACATTAAAAACAGGCAAACCTTTAATTAATTAATAAATTATCAAATAATAGCATTTAAAGTTAAAAAAAGTTATTATTGTTAAAAATTTTTAAGTTTTATAAATGAAAAAAGAAAAGAATAACAATCCTATTCAACCAGAAATGGGAACTAAAGTTCCAAGATTTGCTGGTGCTAACACATTTGCTCGACTTCCAGAATTAAGAGATGTTGAAAGTTGTGATCTTGCAATTGTAGGAATTCCTTTTGATGCGGGCACAAGCTATAGACCTGGAGCGAGATTTGGCCCTCAAAGCATTAGACAAGCTTCAAGACATTTAAGAACAAATTACCATCCAAACTATGATGTAGAACCTTTCAAAGTTCAACAAGTTGCTGACGCAGGTGATATAACTTGCAACCCTTTTAAAATTAATGAAGCAATAAAACAAATTGAAGAAGCTGCATTAAACCTATTAAATAAAACTGGAGGAATTATAAGCATGGGGGGAGACCATACTATTGCTTTTCCTTTGCTAAGAGCTATGAATAATATTAATAATGGGCCAGTAGCACTAGTACATTTTGATGCTCATTTAGATACTTGGGATACTTATTTTGGAGCTCCATATACTCATGGAACTCCTTTTAGGAGGGCAAGAGAAGAAAGCTTATTTTTGGACGATGCATCAATGCATGTAGGAATTAGAGGCCCTCTTTATAGTAGAGAAGATTTAAAAAACGATGCAAGCTTCGGATTCAAGATAATCCATTGTGATGAATTTCAGACACAAGGAATTGATAAAATAATTGAAAGAATAAGAAAAAGAGTAGGTAATAATCCTCTATATTTATCAATTGATATTGATGTATTGGATCCAGCTTATGCACCTGGCACTGGAACACCAGAGATTGCAGGGATGACCACAAGAGAAATTGTTAATGTTATTAGAGGTCTTTCAGGAATGAATTTAATTTCCGCAGATGTTGTTGAAGTTTCACCAGCTTATGATCATGCCGAGATTACTTCATTAGCCGCAGCAACAATAATTTATGAATTAATAAATTTATTTGCAAAAAAATAACTTTGGGATAGATTTCCGTGATGTTAGATAAAAAGAATTTTTATATTGATGGAAAATGGGTTCCTCCAATAGAACCAAGAAATTATACAGTTATAGATCCATCAAACGAAGATCCATGTGCCGAGATATCTCTTGGAGGAAAAAAAGATATTGATAAAGCTGTTAGTGCCGCAAAAAAAGCTTTTGAAACCTGGGCATTTACCACAAAAGATGAAAGATTAGAATTGTTAGAAAAATTATATACTATTTACAAAAAGAGATGGGCAGAGATGGCCAAACTTATATCTCTTGAAATGGGAGCTCCAATTAAATTTTCAACAGAAATGCAAGCAGCTGCTGGAGCTAGTCATATCAAGTCTTTTAAAAAAATATTAAAGGACTTTAAATTTGAAAGAGTCTTAGGAGAAGAGAAAAACAACCAGAAATTATTATATGAGCCAAAAGGTGTTTGTGCATTAATTACACCTTGGAATTGGCCAATAAACCAAGTTAACCTAAAGGTAATTCCTGCACTAGCAACAGCATGTACTGTAGTTTTAAAACCTTCTGAAATAGCACCATTGTCATCGATGTTGCTAGCAGAAATGATCGATGAAGTAAAATTTCCAGCTGGAGTTTTTAATTTAGTAAATGGAGATGGAGCTGTAACTGGCGATTTTTTAACAAGTCATCCTGACATTAATATGATTTCATTTACAGGCTCAACTAGAGCAGGTGCATTAATATCTCAAAATGCAGCTAAAGATTTTAAAAGAATAAGCTTAGAATTAGGT
>MPLX02006656.1_pt1 | contig 19685 bp, 17 predicted proteins | sample 1617341 | NCBI WGS metagenome assembly MPLX02 (sample SAMN05944804, study PRJNA350692) | marine metagenome | biome: marine; feature: ODZ; material: water; isolation source: 120 m water sample filtered on 0.2 um supor filter | place: Pacific Ocean | collected 2012-04-08 | depth 120m m | reverse complement strand
TTTGGTCCTGGAATTTATGATATTATAAATTCTCTTGGCAAAAACGAGGTTTTAAAAAGATTAGGAAATAAGATAACTTGATAAAACTGAAGAAGCTTCTTCTGCAGATGAAGTTTTTGATCTAATTTCATTTAATGTATTACTAAAATCATTAATTTGTTTATCCATAAGACTTGGGTTTTTTAAAAAATAAATAACTGATTTAAAAATTTCTTTAGAGTTACATTCATTTTGAATAAGTTCTGGAATTACTTCTTTGTTATTAATTATATTAATTATATTTGCATATTTGATTTTTACTAAGAATTTGACAATCATAAAATTTAAGAAATTCATTTTATAAATTATAATTGATGGAATTTTTGCGTTACAAATTTCTAATGAAACGGTACCAGATTTAGAAACTGCAAATACAGAACTTGATAAAATTTGAGATTTAATATTTTCGTCAGAAATAACTTCAATATTATTTAAGTTTGCTCCTTTAATATTATCATTTATATAATTTTTATTTTCACCAGTCGCATGAAATACAAAAAGATAATCATTATATTTATCATTCATTAACTTTATAAAATCTATTAAAATGGGTAAAAGTATACTTGTTTCAGACGATCTACTTCCTGCAAACAAAGATATAATTTTTTTATCTTTTTTGATTAAATTTGATAAATCAGTTTTTGTTTTATTGCTTTTTTCAAGCAATGGATGTCCAACAAATGTATTGTTAATATTTTCTTTATCAAAATATTTTTTTTCAAAATTAAACAATAAAAGAACATGATCTAGAAATTTTTTAAATTTCTTTACTCTACCCTCTCTCCATACCCAGACCTGGGGAGCTACATAATGAACAGTTTTAATATTAGGATTGATTTTTTTAACTTTTTCAGCAACTCTTAACGTAAAATCAGGGCTATCTACACTAAATAGAACGTCAGGTTTGAATTCTATTATTTTATCTACAGTTTCATTAATTTTTTTTTTAATTTTAAATAAATTCAACAGAACACTTGTAAAGCCAATATAGGTTATTTCTTTAAGATCATAAATTGATTTTACACCTAATGAATTTAAATGTACTCCACCTACACAAGAATATTCAATATCTGAATTATTTTGTTTTAGTTTAGAAATAACAGTTGAGGCTAATTTATCTCCTGATGGTTCTCCAGTAAGTACAAATATTTTTTTCATTTAACTGTAATAAACATTTTGTTTTTGTTAGCAAAATTAACGCATTTGCTTTTATCTAGAAATACATTTTGTTTGCTCTTTAGAACTATTCCTTTAAGTCCAGCTGTTTTACATTGTTTTAAAGTTTTTAATCCAACTGCAGGTAAATCAACTCTAAGATCCTGTTTTTTTTTAGGAAATTTTACCAAAACACCATTGTTTTTAAATTTTTTACTTTTACATTTTTTAAGCATTTTTTTAGTTCCGCCGCTACCCTCAATAGCAGCAACTCTTCTGTTTCTAACTACAGTTCCTTGACTAAAATTATATTTACCTAGTTTGCTTAATGTTTTTATAGCTTTTAAAATATCTTTTTTATCATCTTTATTTGGTTTAATTTTTGAATAGCTGCCTCTTTTAAGAGATAATTCGGGATTGAATGATATTGAGCTAATTGTTTTAATTGTTTGTTGATTTAATATTTTTATAATTTCTTTTAAAATAGCTGCATCACCAAGCTTTGAAGCTTTTATTATTCTAGGAATATAATAAATACCTTTTAAATCTAATTTAAGTTTTGAGAAATTAGGTTTTGATACTTTTCCAGCAAATAATACTTTTTTGCAGTTATTTTGTTTTAAAATATTAATAATTTTACCAAACTGTCCAATTGAAACTGGATAAGATTTTTTGTCTTTTTTAAATTTTTTTGATTTAGATAAATCAATTATTAAATACTTTAATTTATTTTTCTTTATTTTTTTTAGAATTTCAATTGGAAAACTTGTGTCTCCAAATATTAAGCCAATCATCTTACTCCTTAGAAAAAGGTGTGCAAATAGATCTTTTTTTATCCTTTGTTATAAATTCAATAACATTCTTTACTAATGGGTTTTCTTTAAACTCACCATTTAATTTACTTAAATTATCTGTAAGATTTTTTGTAGCAAAAATTTCTTTGTATGCCTCTATAAGACCTAAAATATCTTTGTTTTCAAAATTTGCTCTTCGCAGTCCAATTAAGTTAAGTCCTTGTAAATAATTTCTATTGCCAATAGACAATCCATATGGAATTACATCATGCAAAACTCCAGTCATTCCACCAATCATTGACATTTGGCCAATTCTAGTAAATTGTTGAACTGCAGAATTTCCTCCTATAACAACGTTATCTTCAATTGAAACATGGCCTCCTAATGGAACATTATTTGCAATTATCACATTGCTACCAACATTACAGTCGTGAGCAATATGCGATGAAATCATAAACAAGCAATTATTTCCAATTTCAGTTATGCCTCCTCCTCCTTTAGTGCCAGGATGTATAGTTACATATTCTCTAATTTTATTGTTATCTCCAATTACAAGCTTGGTTTCTTCTTTGTTATATTTCAAATCTTGTGGATCGTTGCCAATAGCAGCAAATGGATAAATTTTATTACCATTTCCAATTTTTGTATTTCCTGAAATGTTTACCTGTGAATGAATTATGGTATCGTCCCCAATTTCAACATTTGGACCAATTACAGAATATGCTCCGATTTTTGCTGAACTTGCGATTTTAGCTTTGCTATCTACTATTGCAGTTTTGTGTATCATTTGTTTTCTCTTATAAAATTTTTTAAACTTTTCGCTGGATATCCCATAACTTTAGAATTGTCTGCTATATCTTTAATTACACCGCTTCCACCACCTATCTGAACATTGCTACCAATTTTTAAATGACCAGAAACACCGGCTTGGCCTCCAATCATTACATAGTTTCCTAACGTAGAACTTCCAGCAAATCCAACTTGACCAGCTATAATACAGTTATCACCAATTTTAACATTATGGGCAATATGAATTTGATTATCTAAATAAGTATTTTTTCCAATTATGGTGTTGGACATTGATCCACGATCAATAGTAGAACCACATCCTATTTCTGCGTTATCATTAATTATAACTACGCCAATTTGAGGATATCGGTAATTCGATTTTTTATCTGGAAAAAAACCAAAACCTTTTTTACCAATTACACAACCATCTAAGATATGAACATTATTATTAACTATAGTGTTTCTTATAATAACATTAGAGCCTATAGAACAATTATCTCCAATAATAACATTTTTTTCTATAATTGAGTTGTGGCCAATAGAACAGTTTTTTCCTATTTTTACATTTTTTCCAATTAATACATTTTTTCCAAAATTAACTTTTTTCTTAAATGAAGTTTTGCTTATATCTTTAGAAGTAATATCGAAATCATCACATACTGAATCTGGATAAAATATTTTTGTAATTTTTGCTGTAGCGATCAAAACATTATCGACTATTATTTTATTACATTTCTCAGGTAAATAATTTTTAAGATTTTCTGTAGTAATACAAAAAAAAGCTTTTGTTTTAGATGCAAGGTTAAAATATTTTTTTGAATGGAAAAAGGTAATATCTTTTGATGTTGATGTTGATAGATCTTTAACATCATGAATATTAATATTTTTTAAATTACTAATGCTTTTTATCTCTGAAAGCTTCAATAATTTTTCAATTTTAAAAGGGCCTTTATTTTTAAAAAAAGGATTGTTCATTAGTAAGTTTAATATCAAAACTTATATTAATTACTTATCAAGATTTATTGCTAATTATTTCCTATCTACAATTGTTGCAGACCACTGGGCATCGGCCATTTTTTTTCCTTCAACGAAAGCTTCGCCTTTATATTTCCAAACTCTTCCATGAGATCTAATAGCTTCAATATTTAATTCTAATTTACAGTCAGGTATAACAGGATTTCTGAATCTAGCTTTTTCAACGCTCATCAAAAAAACTAATTTATTTTCATATTCTTTTTTATCAATGCTAGCTGCTGTTAGCGCTGCAGCGGCCTGTCCAAAAGCTTCAACTATAAGAACCCCTGGCATAACAGGGTTTCCAGGAAAATGGCCCTGTACAAAAAAACTATCTTTTTTAACATTAACAATTGCTGTAGCAGAAAATAATTTTTTAATATTAATCAATTCATCAATTAACAACATTGGTTCTCTATGAGGTAATAGTTCTATAATTTGACTTTTATTTAATTTATCATTCATTATTTTAATTCGACTTTTTTTATTTTAGTGTTGAGTAAACTTAAAATATTTTTTGTAATGTCTAAATCAGTTTTACCAATGACTATATTTTTTTTTTCAATAATTAATGAAATTTTATTTTTTGTAGAATATTCAGCCAGAATTTCATTTATAATTTTTAAAATTTGGTTGCTCGCATTATTTCTCAGTTTTTTTAAATCATTATTTTTAGTATTTTTTAATTCTTGATAAGATTTATATTTTTCTCTTAACTTGTTAACCTTATTATTAAACTCTTCTTCCTTTAATATATTCTTTTGTTTGAGAAGTTTTTCTTCTTCAGTTTTTATTGAATTTTCAATTTTTTTAAATTCTTCAATATTCTTATCATTAATTTTTTTAAGTTCATTATTAATATATTTTCCAGAATCTGATTCGGATAATAAAAATTTAACATCCAAATAAAAAATATTTTCTTCTGCAAATGAATTGGTATGAAAAATTAAAAAAAAAAATAATAAATAATATTTTTTCATTAAAATGTAGTTCCTATATCAAATCTGAAATTTTCAGTTCTATCGGTATCGGCCTTAGTTATGGGTTTAGCAAAAGAAAAACTTAAAGGACCAATTGGTGTTAGCCAGTCTACTGCTAAACCACTAGAGGTTCTAATTTTACTATTATCATCAATTGTATCACTATAATCAACACCCCAAACATTTGCTGCATCAACAAAAAAGCTAAAATCAATTGTTTCTAAATCTTTAAAAATTCCAGGTAGTGTGGTAGCAAAATTTAATGCTGTTGCGTAGTTTCCTCCTATATAATCATTTCCATCTTTAGGTCCTATTTTTCCAAATTCAAATCCTTTTAATCTTTTGCTTGGTATATAAATTCTTTTTGAAATTCTAACATCATCTCCAGTAAGTGAATTTATTGATTGAGCCAATAATCTAAAAGATAAGATGGCATTCTCATTTGGAGAATAATATTTAACAAAATCATATTTGTTTTCGATACTATAATCATCTGAATATATTGGTAATGATTGAAAAAATGTACTTTTAAAACCCGATGAAGGTTGAAAATTTTGATTTAATTTATTTAAAGATAAGCCATAATTAAAACTACTATCAAAATAATCTCCTTTTTGTTTTTTCTTGGCATCAGAGGCTACTGATGATGTTTTTAGCGTTTCTAGATAGTTTGAAATAGAAGGAGAAAAATAAATATCTTCATATTGTTCAAATACTGTACCTATTGAAAATCCAGTTTTAGTTGATTCATATCCAAATCTGGACATTTGATCTATTTTTGTTGCCTCTAGGCTCGTTCTTAAACTCTTCTGGCTATTTTTGTAGTTAGGGTTGTTTATAGTTAATGATCCTTGCAGAGCTGTATCGCTTATAGAGACTTGGCTATCTAATTTTACACCTTTTCCTAAATAGTTATTTTCTTTAATTCCAAAAGATAATGAGGATCCACTTGTACCTGTACCAGCTCCCGCAAAAATTTCTCCAGTTGGTTGTTCTTCAACATTTATATTTATAATTTTTAAATCCTTTGATGAACCATCGTCAATTATTTTATTAACAGTTTTAAATAGTCTTCTTGATTTAATTTCATTTATAGATTTGTTAACCAATATTTCATTGTATGCATCACCTTCATCAACTAATAAAGAGTTTCTTATAACATTTTCCTCGGTAATATAATTACCAAAAACATTTATTCTTTCTACATAAAATTTTTTACTTTCTTCTAATTTAATCAAAAGATTTATATTATTGTCAATTATATTTTCTTTGTACTTGGCGGATATAAATTCAAATTCCTTTGTAAGTGCAATTTCATCTATTTCATTTAGAATTTTTTTAATTTGGTTTAAAGAATAAGTTTTACCTTTAAGTTTGTCTTTAACGTTAATAATTTTTTTAAAACTTTCAGGTGAGTATTCATCAGGTATAATTAAATCAATTTGACCAAAATAATATTTTTTACCAGCATTAATATTAAAAATTAATTCAAAATTCGATTCATCGATTACTTTTGCTGAAGAACTTTCAACAGAAACATTGTAATAACCTTTATTTTTATAAAAATTATATAATAATTTTTCATCTAATTTAATTCTATTTAAATCTAAAAATTTTCTTGAACTAACAAATTTCCAAAACTTTGCCTCTTCAGATACGATTACTTTTTTTAATTTGTTTTCTTTAATTTTTTTATTACCAATAAAAGTAATTTTTTTAATATAAGCTTTATCTCCAAGATCAATTTCAAAAATCAAATCAACTGTATTGTTATCATTTTTTTTTATTTTTGGCGTAACTTTTGAAAAATAATATCCATTTGTTCTTAAAATATTAATAATTTTTTCTTCATCATTTTTTACTCTATTTTTAATAAAAGAACTTTTTTCTCTCATTTCAATTTGTTCATTTAATAATTTTACAATTCTTTTATTTTTTACTCCTTCAAATGTTAGTGTTTGAATTAAAGGGTTTTCTATAACAGAAATATATAGAATGTTTTTTTCAACAATTAATTCAACATTGTTAAAAAAATTTGTTGAGTAAAGTTTTTTTACTACATCGTTCAATTGATTGACACTTAAATCACTATTTACTTCAATTTCAGAAAAAATTTTGATCGTTGCACTTGATACTCTTTTATTACCATTAACTTTAATTTCTTTTATAATTTCAGAATTAGCTGAAATTGTAATAATAAATATTATCAATATTGATTTAAATATTATTTTCATCCTATTAATTACTGTATACATAGTTTTCTAGTTTTCAACCTAACTTCTTCTGATAAATTTACTATATCAGATATTTTTTTAGGTTTTGTCCTTATTAGATTTGAATATTTTTCGTATTTTAAAATTTTTAATAAATATTTATTAATTTCTAAAAATTTAATTCTATTTTGAATATACAGGTCAACTAATTCGTCATTTGCGGATACTAATACTGTTTCAAATAAACTATTGATGTTATTAATTTTTTTAAGAATTCTAAGTGAAGGATATCTAAAAATATCTGCTTTGATTAATTTTAAATTGTTAAGTAAATTAATATTAATTTTTTTTGTGTCAATTTTTTTTAAAACATTTTGATATATAGAATTAAATATTGGGATTTTCATATCTGTATCATGTGCTAAAATTTTAATTTGACCATTGGTAAATTTAATTATTGAATGAATATATGAATTTGGGTGTATTAAAATATGAAATTTTTTAATATCAATTTTAAATATTCTTTGAGCTTCAATTATCTCAAAAACTTTGTTCATAAGCGTAGCTGAATCAATGGAAATTTTTTTTCCCATTCTCCAGTTTGGATGCTTGATTGCTTCTTTGGGTTCAACATTTTTTAATTTATTTAATTTATAATTTAGAAAAGGGCCACCTGACGCTGTAATAAATATTTTTTCTACACTATGAATTGATTCATTTTGTAATAAAGACCAAATTGAAAAATGTTCTGAATCAATAGGTATAAATTTTGTTTTATTTTTTTTTAACTTTTTTTCTATAAGATTCCAGGCACAAATAATTGACTCTTTATTCGCTATTGCAATATTTTTTGTTACATCGATACAATTAATTGTTGAATCTAAACCAGCTAAGCCAGTTATAGCACACATAATATAATCAATTTTGCTTTTGAGTGATTTTTTTTTTAGTTCTTTAAATGAATTAAATACTTTTATTTTTTTAGTTATAAATTTTTTTTTATATTTTAAATAATTTTGCTTATCAAATATAATCACAGATTTGGGTTTAAGTATTGATGATTGTCTTAATAATTTTTTTATATTTGTATTAGTAGATAAAAAAATAACATCAAAATCTTTTTTATTATTTTGAATTATTTTTCCTGTATTTTCACCAATGGATCCTGTTGACCCAAGTATTCCTATTTTTTTTTTCATAATTTAACGTATTAATAATAATAGCAATCCAAAAGGTAATCCAAAAACTATTCCATCTATTCTATCTAAAATTCCTCCGTGTCCAGGCAATATTGAACCTGTATCTTTAACTTTTGCCTTTCTTTTAAAATAAGAAATTAAAAGATCTCCCATTTGACAAATTAAAGAAATTTGTAATGATAATAAAACTACCAAGATTATTATTGGATATTCATTTCGATCATAAAAGTTGTATAAAAAAATAGGAATTATAGAAAAAAGGAATGATCCGATGCTTCCTGATATAGTTTTGTTAGGACTAATCTTGGTTAGTTTTTTTCCACCAACAGTTTTGCCTACTACATAACCTCCGATATCCGAAAAAATACAAACTAGCAAAATAAATAAAGCTAATGATGTTCCTTCATTATAAAGTTCATTAGATGAGTAAATAAATAATAATAAATAGCTAAAACAAATTAATTTAATTAAATTCTTTGGGAATTTTTTCTTTTTCCATATTTTATTTACCAATTTGTTAAATTCAAAAAGGCAAATAATCGAAGCTATTATTATCAAAGATAACCATGTGTATTTATGAAAAAAAAGACACAACAACAATAAAGTTGATAAAATAAATGAGGTAATAATTCTTTTTGATAAATTTTTATTCATTATATATTTCCAAAATTCCTTTTTATTTTTTTATATTTTTTTAATATTCTATTGTAATCATTTTCATTGAAATCTGGCCATAATTTTTTTTCAAAGAATATTTCGGAATAAGCCAATTGCCATAGTAAAAAATTACTTAATCTTTGAGTATTTCCTGTTCTTATTAAAATATTGGGATCAGGAATATTTTGAGTAAATAAGTTTTTTGAAATATTTTTTTCATTAATTCTTTTTTTATTTTTATTAATTGCATTAAAAGCATATATTAATTCACTTTTAGAACCATAATTTATAGCTAAATTAATTTGTAATCTTTTATTTTTAAAAGTTTTTTTTTCAGATTTATCAAGAAGTTTATTTATTTTTTTTGAAAATTGTTTTTTTCCAATAATTTTTAATTTAATATTTTGTTTATTAAGATCAGAAATTTTATTTAAAAGAAAATTTTCTAATAATTTAAGCAAAAAATTAATTTCTTTTTTGGGTCTCTTCCAATTTTCCGTTGAGAATGCATACAATGTTAAATATTTAATTTTATTCTTAATTGTGGTTTTGATAATTTTTTCAACAGTTTTTAGCCCTTCTTTGTGTCCTAAATTTCTAGATTTTTTATGCTTGATCCCCCAGCGTCCATTGCCATCCATAATAATGGCGACATGTTTAACTGAGTTCATATTTTCATTATTTCTGTTTCTTTAGAAATAACTTTTTCATCAATTTTTTTTATTTGATCATCGGTAATTATTTGTATTTTTTTTTCAAATTTTTTTTCATCATCTTCGCTAATTTCTTTGGATTTTAATAATTTTTTTAATTCATCATTAGCTTCCCTTCTTATATTTCTTACAGAAATTTTAGATTTTTCCCCCATGGATTTAATAAGTTTTTTTATCTCGTTTCTTCTTTCTTCGCTTAAATCCGGTACAGGTAATCTTATAAGTTGCCCATCAATTTGAGGGTTTAATCCTAATTCAGATTTTCTGATAGATGAATCTATTAATGGAACATTGTTTAGATCCCAAACTTGTATATTGATCATTCTAGGTTCGGGCGTTGTTATGCTTCCTAATTGGTTTATTGGCATTTTTTGGCCGTAAACGTCAACTTTAATTATATCTAGCATATTTGAACTGGCTCTTCCTGTTCTTAATGAAGATAATTCTTTAGTAAAAACTTCAAAAGTTTTACTCATTTTTTTTAGGTAATTATTTTCGTTAAACATTAGTCACCAATCTTGATTCTGTAAAAATCAATAATCTTTAAATCTTTAAATCCTAATTCCTCAATAATGTTTTTAACTTTTTTTTTCGGTTCCATAACCCACTGTTGAGTCATTAAACTATTATCTTCTTTAAATTTATTCATTTTACCAGAACTAATTTTTTTTGCTATATCTTCAGGTTTTCCTGAATTTTTTAATTCTTCAGTTACAAGTTTTTGTTCTTTATCTAAAATTTCTTGTTTAATTTCATCAGGATTGACTGATATAGGGTTTGAGGCAGCTATATGCATACTTAATTGCTTTCCAAATAAATCAATTTTTTCAGATTTAACTTTAGTGTTTATTGAAGTTATAACTGCAATTTTAGACAAGTTATCTTTCACAACAGTATGCAAATAAAAATAGTTTTTAGAATTTTCATGGTTTAAAGTTTTTACTCTTCCTAAAGTTATCTTTTCACCAATTTTAGCAATCATTGAAACTAAATTTTCTTCAACGGTTTTTTTATTATTCATAATAGTTTTTTTTAATTTATCTATATCTGAATTTACTGAATTATTTATTTCACTTAATTCTTTAACAAAATTTATAAAATCTTCATTCTTTGCAACAAAATCTGTTTCGCAATTTACTTCTATGATAGATGTTTTATTTTGATCACCACTCAAAGCTACAACTCCCTCCTTTGCATCTCGTAACATTTTTTTTGATGCTTTTGAAATTCCTTTGACTCTAAGAATTTCGACAGCTTTATCAAGATTTCCTCTTGACTCTTTGATAGCAGCATTGCAATCTTTAAATCCTGCTCCTGTTGACTGCCTTAATTGTTTTATTTTATTTAAATCACTCATTGCTGTTTAGTTAATTTATAGGTTTGCTCGGCTTTTTATTTTTTTCCTTTATTTCATTTTCAACTTTTATGTTTTTATTTACTTTTCCAGACTTAATAGTAGTATTTTCTTCTGTGATTGGAATTTCTTTTTTTGCATTTACTATAGTTTCTCTTATTAAATTACAGTAGAGGTCTATTGATCTTCTAGCATCATCATTTCCTGGTATTGGAAATGCAATACCTTCAGGATCTGAGTTTGTATCAAGTATGGCAGCAATAGGAATGGATAATTTAATTGATTCTTTGATTGCTATCGATTCATAGTTCGTATCTATAACAAAAACTAAGTCAGGTACTTTTTTCATGCTAGATATACCACCTAAAGATTTCTGAAGTTTGTCACGTTGAACGCTCATTTTTAATAATTCTTTTTTTGTAAAACCTCTATTCTCCGAAACTAAATCAATGTTTAATTTTTCTAATTTTTTTATAGAATTTGAAATTGTTCCCCAGTTAGTTAACATACCACCTAACCAACGGTGATTGACATAATATTGATCAGTTTCTTTGGCTAATTCAGCAATAGCCTCAGATGCTTGCTTTTTTGTTGAAATAAAAAGAATTTTTCCATTTTCTGAAATAACTTTGTAAACTTCTTCAAGTGCTACATTAATTAACTCTAAAGTCTGAGTTAAATCTATAATGTGTATAGAATCTCTTTTTCCAAAAATATATTTTTTCATTTTTGGGTTCCATCTTAAAGTTTTGTGACCTAAGTGTACGCCAGCTTCTAATAATTGTTGAATTGTTACGTTTGGTATCTTCATATTTTTTCCCGGTTATGCCACCACAATTATTTCCAATAAAGGACCGGAGGGCTATTAAACCAAAAATTGTGTGCGTGTTAATTTATGCAGGTATTTACAAATTTATTGGTAATTTAACAAGAGTTTTTTTAATTAATTTGTGTTGAAATTCCTTCTTTTTTGATCAAATTTAGTTGATTTCTATCTATTTTCCTATTTTTTTTTAACTTAAATACATACAATTTTTGATTATCTTTATATTTCAAAATTACATTAGTTTTTCCATCAGTTTCGGAAAGATGTAAATTAGAGATTTTATTTAAATCATTAATTAATAACTCTAAATTTGAAATAGGTTTATTATATAATTCTTTAATTAAAGTAATTTTTTTTACATTTATTCTTTTAAATCTATTTTCATCATTTGATAAATTTTTATTTAGAGTAATTAATAAGGAATTTCCTTCTAGTAAAATATTTCTATTTAGTTCTAAAATTTCAGAAAATATAAATAATTCAAAAACACTTGATAAATCTGTAAGCTTAATAACTGCATAGGAGTTTCCCTTTGATGTTTTTCTCTCTTGGATTTTCAACAGTGTTGCAGCAATAATGCATCGTTTGTTTGAATTATCAGATAAAAAACTCTTATAATCTATAATTTTATAATCATTAAAAATCTCTTTATATTGGTTTATTGGATGATTGGAAATAAAAAAACCTACAGCCTCAAATTCTTTCGTGAGTCTTTCTTCAAATTCCCAATCTTTTATTTTTGAAAGTAAATTATCATCATTTTTATTTTCATTAAGGTTAAATAAATCAATTTGATTTGCTATTTTATTTTCAAAAATATTTTTTGATTTTAATATTAAATTAGGTATTGAGTTGTACAAACATTGTCTATTATTATTCAAATTATCAAATGCCCCGGCTTTGACTAAGCCTTCTAATTGAAGTTTGTTAATATCCTTAGGATTTACTCTATTTATAAAATCACTGATTGACTTAAAATTTCCATTTTTAATTCTTTCATCTACAATATTTGAAATGGCTTCAAAGCCAACACTTTTAATAGATCCTAATGCGTAATAAAAATTTTTTTCATCTGATCTAAAATCAGCAAAACAATTGTTAATGTCTGGTCTAATAATTTTAATATTTAATCTTTTTAATTCTTCGTGAAATTCGCTTAATTTATTTTGATTTGAGATATCCATAGTCATTGAAGCTGCAAAAAATTCATTTGGAAAATACGCCTTTAAATATGCAGTTTGATAAGCAATGATTGCATATGCTGCGGCATGACTTTTATTGAAGCCATATTCTGCAAATGGTTCTATTTTTAAAAATATGCCTGCTGCTGTTTCTTTATTTATTCCATTTTTCACTGCTCCTTCTATAAATCTTTGTTTTTGTTTTTCTAACTCTGATCTTTTCTTTTTACCCATTGCTCTTCTTAAAATATCAGCCTCGCCGGCTGTAAAACCAGATAGATTTTGTGCTATTTGCATAACTTGTTCTTGATAAATTATAACTCCATAAGTTGGTTTTAAAATTTCTTCTAATAGTGGATGTAAATAGTCTGGTTTTTGTCTTCCGTGTTTACAATCATTATATGTTGGTATGTTGCTCATTGGACCTGGCCTATATAAAGCCACTAAAGCTATAATATCTTCAAGATGATTGGGTTTCATATTAGTTAGAGCATCTCTCATTCCTGAACTTTCTAACTGAAATAAACCAACGGTATTACCTGAGGAAAGCAATTCAAAAACCTTTTGATCATCATAATCAATACTTTCAATTTTGAATTCTTTGTTTTTTTTATTAATTAATTTTTGAGTTTTGTTAATTACGGTAAGAGTTTTGAGACCCAAAAAATCAAATTTAATTAATCCTGCATTTTCTGCTGAGTACATATCAAACTGAGTTGAAGGTAATAATAAATTAGATGATGCATCTTTATACAAAGGTACAGAATCGGTTAACTTTTTATCAGCAATTACCACTCCAGCCGCATGCGTTGCAACATTTCTATTTAGCCCTTCTAGTTTTAAAGATAAATCAATTAATTTTTTTACTCTTGGATCTTCTTTTATTAATTTTTGTAATCGGGGTTCATTATTTATACATTCTGTTAAAGTTTGAGGCCTTGATGGATCAAAAGGTATCATTTTTGAAATACCATCAACAAATCCATATGGTAGTCCTGTTACACGACCAACGTCTCTAATAACCATTCTTGCCTTTAGTTTTCCAAAAGTTATTATGTGAGCAACGCTGTCCTTGTATTTTTTGTTTAAATATTCAAATACTAAATCTCTTTTTTCCTCGCAAAAATCAATATCAAAATCTGGCATAGAAATACGATCTGGATTTAAAAATCTTTCAAAAATTAAATTGAATTGAATTGGGTCTAAGTCAGTAATTGACAAACACCATGCTACCAAAGATCCTGCTCCAGATCCTCTACCAGGTCCGACTGGAATATCGTTATTTTTAGCCCATTTAATATAATCAGAGACAATTAGAAAATAACTAGCATATTTCATTTCAGTAATAATTTTTAATTCGTGATTTAATCTTTCTTTATATATTTTAAATTGTGAGTTAAATTGAATTTCATCTTTTGGAATTTTGAAAATATTCAAAAATTTATTTATTAAACCTTCTTCGCTATGAAAAGCTAACGCCTGGTCAGCATTACCACTTTTTTCAGAACTTATATTTGGCAATATTGGTTTTGATGAAAGTGGTCTAAAGCTACATCTTAAAGGTAAATTATAATTATTTTCTAAGGCTTCTGGTAAATCAAAAAACAATTTATTCATTTCTTCAGATGATTTGAAGTAATGTTGATCGGAAAATGATATCCGATTTTTCTCATTTAAATAAGTTTTTTGACCTATACAAATTAAAGCTTCATGCGCATCATGCATAGACTTATCCAAATAGTAAATTTCTTGGGTAGCGATTATTGGTAAATTAAGTTTTTTTGATAAATTTAAATTATAATTTTCAAAAGATTTCTCGTTCTGATCATTATGTCTTTGAATTTCAATATAAAAATTATCTCCATAATTTTTTTTAATTAATTTATAAATTTCCTCAATTTCATCAAATTTTCCTTTATTAAATAATTTTCCTATTAAACCATTAATAGATCCAGATAATAAAATAACTCCTTCAGGTTCATTCATTAGTTGATCTAATTTGCATTGTGGATCAAGAGTTTCATAACTATACAGATAGGATTTAGATGATAGTTCAACTATTTTCTTATATCCAATTTCGGTCATAGCAATTAAAGGTAATAATCCTACTTCATTTTTAAAATTGAATAGTATCTGTGTGCCAATTATTGGTTGGGTTCCTGATTTTGATAAATTTTCAGAAAATTCAAGTGAACCACAAAGATTAGAAGTGTCAGATAAACCTACAGATTTAATTTTATTATTCTTGCAAAAAATTTTTAAATCTTCGATTTTAATAGCGCCTTCGCATATAGAATACTGGGTATGAATTTTTAGATGATTGAATATTTTGTTATTTGATTCTTGCATTAGTGGATCTTTTTATTTTACCACTAATTAGTTCAATTTTGCAATCTGCCATATTTGCAAAAAATCTATTATGAGTTGCAAATATTATTAATCTATTTTTATTTTTTAGTTTAAGTAATATTTTAAAAACCTCTTTAGCATTTTTAATATCTAAACTACCAGTTGGCTCATCTGCAAGTATGATTTCTGGAGCATTAATTAGTGCTCTGGCAATAGCAACTCTTTGCATTTCTCCGCCAGAAAGCTCAGATGCTAGATGATTTTCTCTATTTGTTAAATTTAATTTTTTAATTAACTTTTTTGCATCTATTAGAGCTTTATTTTTATTTTCGTTTATTGACAATCTAGATAAATAAATATTTTCAATACTTGTAAAATCAGACAATAAATTGTTATCTTGATAAATAATACCAATTTTATTTGCTCTTAATTTATCATTATAAGATTTTGATGAATAATCAATTGTATGATTGGAAATTTTCAGGACACCAGAATTAGGAACATCTATTAATGAAAGTAAATTTAAAAGTGTTGATTTGCCAGAACCAGAAGGTCCCATTAGAGAATATATTTTTCCAGCTTTAAATGAGAAATTAACTTTATTTAATACTCTAATTTTTTTTTTTGCGTTATAATTTTTTACAATATTTTTTAATTCAATTATATTATTCATATTTAAGTGCCTTTGCAGTATTCATACGTGAAGCTTTTAATGCAGGATAAATTGAAACTATAGCTGTTATTGCTATTGAGCAAATTGCAATTAATAAAATTGAATTAGGATTAATTTCAGATGGCATTTTGCTAAGGAAATATATTTCTTCGGGAAAAAGATTAATGCTAAAAATATTGCTTAAAAATTCACGAATATTTTCTACGTATAGAGAAAATAAGACACCTAGCATTATTCCAAATAAAGTAGCTAACGATCCAATTAAAAAACCAACCATAAAAAAAATTTTTGAAATTGATTTGTTCAAAACCCCAATAGATTTAAGTATAGCAATTTCCCTTGTTTTATTTTTAACTAAAATAGTTAATCCAGAAATGATATTAAAGGCTGCTACAATAATTATTAATGAAAGTATTATAAACATAACATTTCTTTCAACTTTAAGGGCAGAAAATAAAGATTTATTTAAATCAGACCATGTATAAACATAATAATCTTGAAAAATTTTTTCTAATTTTTTTTTAATAACATCAATATTTTTCGGGTCTTTTAAATAAATTTCTAAGTTTCGATTATAGGTTTTTAAATCAAACAAATTTTCTAGATCATTAAGATTTATAAAGGCTACATTTTGATCAAAGTCTGCTATTTCGCTATCAAATATTGAATCAACAATATATGTTTTTTGTTTAGGTAAATTACCAACTATTGTTTCAACACCAGTTGGTGACATTATTAATATTTTGTCACCTATCTTAATATTGTAATTAAAACTTAATTCTTTTCCAATTGATATAAAACTTGGATTTAATTTTTTATTACCAGAAAAATTTACATTTTTTACAATAGATAATTTTTTAAAATCTCCTGGCAAATAACCTCTTAATAATAGTCCTTTTGTGTAACCTTTATTAATAAGAACGCCTTCTCCGCTATTACTGTAAACAAATACTTTAGATAAAATATTTAGCTCTTTATTTATGAATAGATTTTCGTCAATAGTTTTTTCGTAAGGTTTAATGACTACATGAGGATTAAATCCAACAATTTTTTCAACCAATTCCGTTCGAAATCCGTTCATTACGGACATAACAATAATTAAAACTGCAACGCCAAGGCTAATTCCTATAAATGAAAAAATAGAAATTACATTTAAAAATCCATCTTTTTTTCTAGTTTTTAAGTATCTTAATGTAACTTCTTTTTCTAGTTGCGAAATCAATTTATTTTTTTTTTATTAATTATAATTTTTACTATATCTTTAATAGATAAGTTTTTTGTTTTTTTTCCAATTTCATTAAATTCAAATAAGTCACCTTCAGATTTTTTTCCAATCAAAATTTGAAAAGGTATACCAATTAAATTAAATTTTTTTATTTTTGAGGAAAAATTTTCATCGGTGTCATCTATTATGGTATCAATTTTCTTTTCGCTTAAATATTTATAGATATTTTGTGCTTTTTCTAAATTTGAATTATCATTCTTATTAATAAGTGGAATAATTGCACATTCGTATGGAGACACAGAAATTGGCCAATTCATAATTTCATTTTTTTCATCATATTTTGCTTCTATAATTGCACCAACCAATCTAGATACACCAACTCCATATGATCCCATTTTAACAAATTCTTTTTTTCCTTGAAAATCCACCGATGCATTCATCGGTTTTGAGTATTTGTCTCCAAAATAAAAAATATGTCCAACTTCAATTCCTTTTGTATGTAATCTAAATTCTTTAGGTACATTTTTTTCAAATTCATTTTTGTTAAATTTTTGATCTGTAACAGCGTAAAATTTTTCATATTTTTCTCTTAATTTATTTAATGATTTTTTTTCTAATTTTGTTTCACCGCTATTAACATCAAATATTCTTTTATCAGTATAAATTTCACTTTCTCCAGTTTCTGCCAGGATGATAAATTCATGAGATAAATTGCCTCCGATTGGTCCTGTATCAGCAGCCATAGGTATTGCTGATAAATCTAATCTTTGAAAAGTTCGCAAATAAGAAAGGAAAAATTTATTATATGAAAAGTTTGCTTCTTCATCATTTAAGTCAAATGAGTATGCATCTTTCATGTAAAATTCTCTACACCTCATTATTCCAAATCTGGGTCTTAATTCGTCTCTAAATTTCCATTGAATATGATAAAGCAGTTGTGGCAAAGATTTATAAGATTTTATACTTGTTCTAAATATGTCAGTTATTAATTCTTCATTTGTTGGTCCATAAAGCATTTCTCTGTTTTGCCTATCTTTAATTCTTAACATTTCTTCACCATAATCTTCATATCTTCCACTTTCCTTCCAGATATCGCTAGATTGTATTGTGGGCATTAAAATTTCTTGAACACCAATTCTATCCTGTTCTTCCCTAACAATTTGTTCTATTTTTTTCATTACTTTAAATCCGAGCGGTAACCATGAATATATGCCAGCTGAAGACTGTTTTATCATTCCCACTCTAAGCATTAATTGATGTGACTTAATCACTGCTTCAGATGGATTATTTTTTAAAATTGGTATAAATGATTTTGAAAAGAGCATTTGTTATATTCTTATCACATTAATATTAGTTATTGGTTTTTTTCCAGTTTTTTCTTTTGTATATTTTCTGCATGTTTTTTTTAGTCCATCAATTAAATTTTGATTTTGTTTGGTGTTTTTTAAAGAAAATGTTTTGGTAAGTTTTAATATTTCCTCTTCTAATCCATCAATAAATTCTTCTTTTTCAAAAATAGGTAAACCTTTAACATTTACTATTGGTTTGCTATACAAAGTTCCTTTGTTAGAAATAATTAAAGTTAAGTCAACATATCCGTTATTAGCAATATTTTTTCTTTCTTTAATAAATGTTGAATCTTCTTCTATTGAAATTTCTCCATCGACACACAATCTGCCACTTGGAGCTTTATCATAAACGTGTGGTTTGTCGCCTGGAAAAATTTTTACTATATCTCCGTTCTCTACTTCCACGGGATACGGAATTTTCATTTCATAAGCAAAATTGATTTGTTCCTTCATATGTCTGTGTTCACCATGAACTGGGATAATTGACTTTGGCTTAATCCATTTATACATGTCCTTTAAATCTTCTCTATTTGGATGACCAGAAACATGAACAAATTCTGTTTCTTCTGTAATTACATTAATACCATCTTTTAACAGTTTGTTGTGAACATTATAATGTTTTCTAACATTACCTGGTATTATTTTTGATGAAAAGATAACAGTGTCATCTTTTTCTATAAATACATCTGGATGTGTAAAGTTTGAAATTCTATTCAATGCACCCATTGGTTCGCCTTGGCTTCCGGTACAGAGATAAACAATTTTATCTCGAGCCAATTTTTTAGTATCTCTAGGATCAAGAGGTTCTATTACATTTTGAAGATAACCACATTTTCTAGCAGCTTTATATATTCTTTGCATCGATCTACCAACTAAAGATATATGTCGGCCTATTTTCTCTGCACAAAAAAATACAGTTTCCATTCTAGCAACATTAGAAGCAAAAGAAGTAACTAAAATTTTTTTTTTTTGACGTGACATAACATTTAGCATATTTTTTCTGACGTCTGCCTCTGATCCAGCTCTTCCTATGCTAAAAACATTTGTTGAGTCACACACCATCGCTAAAACACCCTCTTTACCAATTTTTTTTAATTTTTCTTCATTAATTTTTTTACCAACTAGTGGATTGGGATCCACTTTCCAATCACCAGTATGAAAAATAGTTCCTGCTG
>MPLX02304444.1_pt1 | contig 19702 bp, 19 predicted proteins | sample 1617341 | NCBI WGS metagenome assembly MPLX02 (sample SAMN05944804, study PRJNA350692) | marine metagenome | biome: marine; feature: ODZ; material: water; isolation source: 120 m water sample filtered on 0.2 um supor filter | place: Pacific Ocean | collected 2012-04-08 | depth 120m m | reverse complement strand
GCGAGATCGATGCGCCACATCAAGAACGGCAAAGTCTCACCCAAATGGCCAAGAATAATTTTGAGATTTGGGTATTTCTCAAACACTCCCGACAACACCAACCGAATACTTGCGGTTGCGGTTTCCATCGTGAAACCCCACCCGGCGTTTAAAAACCCCGGATATTGTTTGATATAATCTTTAAGATAAACATCGATCACCTTTTGATGGGGAATGCCGGGATGCAAGTAAATTGGTACGTCCAAGGCCTCAGCGCGCTCAAAAATCGGCCAGAACTGCTGATCATCGATAAATAGTTCGCCTCCAGTCAGCCCATGGATCATTGCGCCTTTCATGCCAAGCTTGGTAACCGCGCGTTCCAGTTCATCGACTGCCGCTTTGGGGTTGGCAGTCGCCAGTGCGGCAAAACCTGCGAGCCGGTCCGGATTGGCCTGACAAATTTGGTAAAGACGATCGTTAGCTGCCGTCGCCACGGCAGGCCCGGATTCTGCGTCCAATTTTTGGGTTGAGGGCGCACCGTGGGATAACACCTGAACATCGATGCCGCACTCGTCCATTGAGGCGATTCGGCCTTCGCCGACATCTACTATTTTATCCTTTATGAAACCTCCGAGCTTACCATCAAGCCCTTGGAAATGTTTGGTGACTTGATCATCATAATAGTGTTCTTCAATCGCAATGACGCGCTGACCGTCCAGAATAGTCATGGCGTTTCTCCCCTTTATTTGTTGTTCGTAATCTTTGCGTATTTTGAGATTTTGTCAATTAGACTCGAAAATCAGTCCACGCCGGTAAAGCTTACCAGTAGGCCCGATCGGCAGTGCATCATGAAAATGAATAGCTTTCGGCACATGGGTCTTGGGCAGCAATTCCTGGTCGAGGCAGTAATTCACTAACTCATCCTCGCCAACAGTTTCACTCGCCACCAGGTGGGCTTCAATGCGCTGCCCCCATTTTTTATCGTCAACACCTACTACCGCCGCCATTTGAACGGCCGGATGTTTCAAAAGCGCGGCCTCTACTTCCTCGGCATAGACCTTTATCCCGCCGGTATTGATGCGGTTATCAAGCCGTCCTTTAACAAAAAGCAGCCCATTTTCATCGAGATATCCGAGATCACCGCTCCGCCACCAGCCGGCAAAGAACTTATTCTTAGTTCCTTCTGCATCACCATAATAGCCGATAGCAATCGACGCACTTTTAAGGGCTATTTCGCCGATCTCCCTTGCCGGCAATTGATCGTCGAATGATCCTTCCGGATCGATAATCCGTACTTCGGTATCTTTAACCGGCTTGCCGGTTGATGCCGCTTGCCCTTCTTTCGACAATATGTCCGACCCCGCGATCACGCCCGACGCGCAGCCGCCTTCCGAGGTTAAATAAGACGTCATGACGTTGACGCAAATTTTTGCCTGTAAATCTTCGACCAGACTTTCGGAGCCGGGCTCACCTGAGTAAAACGCGGTTTTCAAATACGAGAGATCGTATTTTTCTGGCTCGGCCGCCATCACCATCCGCCATACGGTCGGCACCAGTGGTGCGAGCGTGATCTTTTCTTTTTCCAGCGTCGACAAAAAATTCACCGGATCAAAACCAGCACCAAACAACACCCGCCCCTTAATGAAAATAAACGGTAACACCGTATGTATCCAAGCAGCAAAGGACGGCGCCATAATAATCATGGTGCTGTCACTCTGGTCCCAGCAGTCGTAACTATAAGGCCCATATACGGCGGTCGCCGCCAATGTCGCTTGGCTATGCTGGATACATTTGGGCACGCCTGTCGTGCCGGATGAAATTAAAATTACCGCCGGATCATCGGCCTCTAAGATCTCGGACGTCAGTGGTTCACTTGCTGTTAAATCATTTGAGAGGGAAATCACGTTGTTAGCGTCGATCAGTTCTTGTGCCTCTTCAACCAGCTCAAGATCGGTAAATATTTTCTTGGCTTCAATGAACTCAATGTTTTTGCGATTACGTTCCGGCGTCTCTCGCACATGCAGGCAACAGGGTATGATACCGCTGACCAAGCAGGCAAAGAAGGTCACCGCATGAGGTACCGAACTGCTACAATAAAAAGCGACGACATCGCCCTTTGAAAGTCCGAGTTCGTAAAGATGCACCACCGCCGCGTCAATATTTTCCCATAATTCGATCCCATTCAGGCTTTGATTTTCATCGGCAATAAAAGTCGCCTCAGCCTTTTCGGCGCAAGCCTGCTTGATGATTGAGGCGATGGTCGATGACGCCACGGTGGAATGCTCCGCCAATTAGTTAAAGACTTTTGGCGATTATGTACTTCATTACTTCATTGGTGCCAGCGTAAATTCGATGGACCCGCGCATCCGCCCAAGCGCGTGCGATCGGGAATTCCCAGACATAGCCATAGCCGCCATGCAATTGCAGGCAGTCATCCAGCACCCGGTCAGCCAATTCGGTTGCCCAGAGTTTCGCTTTTGCCGCCAGATACATCGAACACTCTCCTTTGGCATGGAGCTCAATGCAACGATCAATGAACGGACGTCCAGCCTCAACATCGGCCGTCATTTCCGCCAGTTTAAACTGGGTGTTCTGAAAATCGAAAACCGTTTGACCGAAAGTTTTGCGCTGCTTGGTATATTCAATGGTTTGATCAACCGCCGCTTCGGCCAAAACGATGGAGCGCACGGCCACCACCAGACGTTCCTGCGCCAAACCATCCATCAACAATGCCCAGCCCTGATTAAGCTCACCCACCAAATTGGCCGCCGGCACGCGGACGTCATCGAAAAACAGCTCTGCCGTATCCTGCGCCTTATTACCGATCTTTTTGAGATTTTTACCCCGGCTGACACCCGGCAGCGATAAATCCACCCAGAACATTGAAACGCCTTTGGCCCCCAGCGATGGATCGGTTTTGGTTGCAAGCAAAACGTAATCAGCAATGTGGCCATTGGTGATAAAAGTTTTTGCGCCATTGATGATGTAATCAACACCGTCGACCTTAGCATTGGTCTTGATTTCCTTCATATCACTGCCGCCACCCGGCTCAGTGAGGCCAATGGCTGAAATCCACTCGCCGGTAACCATCTTTGGCAGCCAGGCTTTTTTCTGCTCGTTGGTACAGAAATTCTGCAAAATTGGTGCAATGATATAAGCGTGCATATCCCAGGCGGGTGCCGCCACACCATAGCGGCCGAGCTCTTCGATTACTATGGAGTCAAATAGAAAGTCACCACCGATGCCACCATATTCCTTCGGTGTGCTAGTGCCTAAGAGCCCAACTTCACCAGCGCGCAGCCAGATATCCCGGGGCGTCCGCCCGGCATCTTCCCAGCTTTCATAGACCGGCAGCACTTCTTCCTGCAGGAAGCGGGCAACGGAATCGCGAAATATTTCATGTTCTTCGGCATAGATGGTGCGTGGAATTTCAAACTGCATTTTCTTCTTCCCTAGGCAAATTTAATTTGTACATACTATTTAGTATGGTATAACCCAAGTAAACTTTTAAAACAATACCTTTTAGTATGGTTAACATGAAAAACATCAAGCGGAGATTAGGAAAAGAGCAATGGGCGGCCCACGGGCTCAAGATGCTCGGACAGATAGGCGTCGGCTCACTGCGCATTGACGATCTGTGCCGCCACTTGAAAGTGACTAAAGGTAGTTTTTACTGGCACTTCAAAAGTCGTACTGAATTTTTAAACGCGGTTCTCGAACATTGGAAACAGACAGCAACCTTCGATATCATTGACCGCATAGAAGCCAAAGGCGGATTGCCGCAAGATAAAATATTGGCGCTATTTGATGAATCAAATTCAGGTGTCGTTGATTTCAGTGCTGAGCAAGCCATTCGGCATTGGGCAAAAACAAAAAAACAGGCAGCCCAGGCGGTGCTTTATATTGACAACCAGCGGATGAAATTTCTCATACCCCAGTTTAGGGCATTGGGGTTTTCCAAATCCGAGGCTGAGACACGAACCAGATTGCTTTATTCGCTGATTATCAGCGAAGCAATCATTTACCAAAAAGAAAAACCAGCTAACCGCCGGCGGCGCCAGCGCCAGTGTTTCGATGCGATAGTTTTTCCAGCCTAAGCTTATTCAGCCGCCGAGCCTTCTCTTAAGTCCGTCGCCAGCCAGCTCTCTGCATTTTGACTAAACAATTTTGCTTTCGTCTGTTCATTTAATTTAGGAGCTGTTCGAATAAGTTCACCCATTTTAATCTCGCCCAATGGGAAAGGATAATCGGTACCAAACATCACACACTCTTCGCCCATAACATCGATCAGCAAGTCCAAAGCGCCATGATCAAAGACAGCGCTGTCGACAAAAAACCGGTCGACATAGCTCGACGGTAGATTCGGGCAATCAACGCGCACGATATCGCGTTCCTTCCAGGCATTATCAACGCGTCCCAGCAAATAGGCAAAACTACCGCCGCCATGAGCAAAGCAAATCCTCAACGACTTATCGATCCGCTCAAACGCACCCGACAATATCAGCGATAATATAGAAAGCTGGGTTTCCGCCGCCATCGCCACCAGCCACGGCAGCATATATTTCTTCATTCGATTACCGGTCAACATATCCCATGGGTGAACCAGGACGGCGGCGTTTTCTGCGGCGCAATGTTGCAGAAACGTGACCAGACCTTCATCATCCAAGTCTTTGTCGCCAACATGGTTACCGATCTGCACCCCAAGATGGCCATCTTTCATCGCCTGACTTAGGACGTTGCAAGCTGTGTCGATGTCTTGCAATGGCACCTGGGCCAAGGGCAGCAACCGGCCGCTGGAACGACCGCACATTTCAAGTACAGCATCATTAAAAATATGTGCACATTCGGCCGCCTGATCAGCTGGGCGAGTGGTCGCAAACAGCACCGGCGTCGAACACATGACTTGAATATCTATGCCGTATTGGTCCATTTCCTCCAAACGTTTGTCAACATCCCAGCAGGCGGAGTAAATCGGTCTAAATTCTTTATCGCCGACCATTACGGTCGCCGTGCCATCGCCATGGTGTTTCATCCATGGCCAATCCGGCGTGCCGAACTTCTCGGCCAAATCCGGCCAGGTCTCCGGAAAAAAATGGGTGTGCATATCGATGATGAGAGGCGCAGCACTCATAGGACAATCCAACCCTCCGGCGCTTGGCCTTTGCCGGGATGCAGGGTGCCACATTTCGGACAGGTGCGTGCTTTTTCATCTTCAAAAAACGCATCATAGATTTTAGGCAAAACCTCGACAATGCCTTCCGGACCGCCTAGCGGCACTTCGACCCTGTGAACACGAGATTCGCATTCAAAGCAATACCACTCAAAGCCCTCGAGCATACCTTCCTGGCGTGGCGCTTCGACAACGATGCCGATAGAGCCTTCTTGTGGGCGCTGAGGTGCATGGATGGTGTGGGGCGGCAACATCAACACTTCACTCTCACGAACGGTAATATCATAGATGCAACCTTCATCGGCGATCTTCAACATCATGTCGCCTTTGATTTGATGAAACCATTCTTCAACCGGATCATCATGGAAATCCACCCGGGTGTTCGGACCACCGACGACCATAACAATCATATCAACACCGGCATGCATGAGCTTATTGTTGACCGGTGGTTTTAGTTGGTCGGCATTGTCTTCAACCCATTTTTCGAAGTTGAAAGCTTGTAGGCGTGGATGTGCAGGCATGACAGCTCCTATTTATACAATCTCTTATTAAAGTAGGATCAGTTTAAAGGATTAACAGTAACTGTCTAATGTTTAGAATAATTTTGAAAAGCAGTTAATTTTGCGTGAATCGCACTGGACGAGATTTTGGAACTGAGTTGACTGCAGATAAAATAGCTTGGGTGTCGTTTTCATAGTGTTGGTAGAGATCATCGACAGTGCCGGTTTGGCCAAAATACTCGGCGCCTAAGGGTAACATGCATAGTTCGGTTTGTATGACCAAGCGTAGTACCAGAGCGGACTTAATGTCAGTACTGCCCCCAAAAGCAGACGTGGCCCCAAGTATTTACCACTGATTATGAGCAGAATTGTTATCCAATTGCTTTATTTATTAAAGGCGGGTTAGAATTTTATGCAAGTGCCGTAGGATACCCAAATTGTTTTGTCGCCATCGAGGTCTTTGCCATATATGTAAGAGCGAGTATATTTGTTACCCTTGAATAACCAGTGAGTGGATTATAATGAGTGCCAAAATTAGCGATGAAGCGTTAAAAGTGGCAGCGGAAATTTCAGCTGCGACGATGCATGAAGCGGTCGGCAAAATCGGTGCCCTGCCATCTTATTTGAAACCAATCGCCAAAGGCATGAAAATTTGCGGCCGCGCCTATCCGGTTAAAGGACCATCGGGATGCAATTTGTGGCTTCACCGGGCGTTGGCCAAGGCTGAACCGGGTGACGTGCTAATTGCCGATGTCGGCGATAATCCAGAGTACGGCTATTGGGGAGATATCATGGGTACCAGCGCTATGACGCGCGGCATTATCGGTCTCGTCATAGACGGTTGCGTACGCGACTCCGACGAATTGGAAAAAATGGGATTCCCGGTGTTTTCGTCCGGCCTGTGCATTCGCGGCACCGCCAAATTGTTTGATGGCGCCGGGTCCTTGGCAGAGCCGATCACGATTGGCAAAATTACTATAAATCACGGTGATCTCGTCTTGGGAGATGAGGACGGCTTGGCCATCATTCCAGCCAATCAGGTTGAGGACGGTATTCAGAAATCCATTGAGCGTGAAGCTAAGGAAGACGCCACCAAAGAACGCCTTAGAACCGGCGAAACCTCGCTTGATATTTATGGTTGGGATAAGGGCTAGTCATGGCACATATACCGGGTTTTCCGTGCGTTCACTTTGGTTTTGAAGCAGTAAAAGAACTGCCAGGCGAGCTCAAAAATCGCGGCATTGACCGGCCATTGGTTATCACCGATCAGGGATTGGTCAAACATGGCGTCTGCCAGCAATTACTGGATGCCCTACCCTCAGATATAGCGGTTTCAGTATTTGACCAAATCCCTGAAAATCCAACCATCGCTGGGGTCGAGGGCGCGCTCGCGGTTTATCAGGAAAATAATTGCAACGGTATAATCGGGCTCGGTGGCGGCTCCGTACTTGATTCCGGCAAGGCACTTCGCGTTGCCACTAATCAAAATATGGCGGTCATTGAATACCTCAATGATCTCAGCAAAGTAACCGCCGATGTTGCTCCGTATATTACCATTCCAACGACCGCCGGCACTGGCGCGGAAATCACCTTTGGCGGCGGCATCCATCCCGAAACCAATGCGCCAGCGATATCCATTCGCTCGATCCATGTGCAACCTGATCTGGCAATTTGTGATCCTGACTTCACCATGACCCTGCCACCACTTTTAACGGCAGCCACCGGTATGGACGCGCTCACCCATTGCGTTGAGGGCTTTCTTTCCAATAACGCTAATCCGCCAACCGAAGCGATTGCTTTGGACGGTACGCGCCGTGTGGTCGATTTTATTCAACGCGCTGTTGAGGATGGCAGTGACCGCGAGGCGCGCCTCAATATGTCGATGGCAGCCTTGCAGGGCGGCATGGCGATTTATATGGGTCTCGGCCCTATTCATGCGCTGTCGATGTGTTTTGGCGACAGCCCGCTGCATCATGGTACGCTGGTCACCGTAGCGATGCCGGCGGTAATGCGCTTTTTTAATGGTAAACTTGAGAATGGCGTGCTTGAGCGTTTTGCCGAGGCGATGAACCTCGTGGCGGACAAAGACGCCGGCAACAGGATCGCCGATGCAGTGACCGAGATGAACGCCAAGCTTGGCCTGCCTTCAACTGTGCGTGAAATGGGCTATGAGAAAACCGACGTCAGCCGCATGATCCAGGAAGCCCATGATAGCCCGTTTAACCTGCCGTCTCCAATCCGTCCCTGCATGGCTGATTACGAACAACTCGTCGCCGAAGTATTAGGATAGTAAAATGAGTAAGATTGATATTAGCCTTGATAACCTCAATCTCAATGATGTGGTACCTAGCATCGCCGAACATGAAGGCAGCGAGGCGCTCCGTCTGGTGCTGACACCGGATGCTGAAACACCCGACAATCCGACTTTTGCCCGCATCAAAAACCTCGAATTCCACAATGGTGTTATCGAGATTGAAGTGGCCGGGCGGCCGTTGCCGGATGCCATCCCGGAGGCACGCGGTTTTATCGGCGTCGCTTTCAGGATCAAAGATGATCTTTCAGCTTTTGAGTGTATGTATTTGCGGCCAACCAATGGCAGAGCCGAACAACAGCTTCGCCGCAATCGCGCCACCCAATATTTTTCCTATCCCGATTGGAAGTTTGATCGCCTCCGCACCGAAGTGCCGGGCCATTATGAAGCTTATGTCGACCTCGTCACCGGGGCTTGGACCAAAATGCGGATTGAAGTTAAAGGTAATAAAGCCAAACTGTTTGTCCATGACAACGAACATCCGACAATCATCGTCAACGATCTTAAGCATGGGCCGGATTTAGCTGGCGGAATTGGTCTCTATATCGATAACGGCACCGAAGGTTTTTTCAAGAATTTGATGGTAACCCAAGGCTAGCCCGATATTAAAAAAGTAATGCAGAAAATGTCCCGCAAACGGGCGCGTGTGGTAATTACCTCGGGTAGTTTGGAGTCGGTCGAAGACGGCAGCGGTAGCGCTGACTATTCGCCTTTTACGATGGCATTCCTGGACGCCCTCAATACCAACAATGATGTATTAGATAGCACCAAGCTTTTTAACACCGTCCGCCGCCCTGTTAAGTTGAACGCTAATCAAACACCGTAATATTCAGATGTCCGCCGTGCCGGACATGATGGCGGTGATTTCTTGTTTGTACGGCGGAGGTAGGCGAGCGTCATCCCCCCGTCAGACCGCCTTTATCAGCTTTAATACCTATCGCCGCTTCGTAAGCTTTGGTTACGTGCTCCGGCTGGCCGGCCTGAAAAATAAACTGGCGCTTTGATCTAACCAGCGGCGAGTCCAGATTTTCAAGCTCCGCCTTAGGGTAGCCGTTGATCATCACTTCCGAGCCAATCAGCGGAAACTTAATACATTCGTTGACTTTTTCATCGCGCACGATTGCCTTCGGGTCATCACCGTTTTCAATCGCTTTGATATCGTCCAAAAAGCGTTTTCGGATCATGGCGATACCACGGTCACTGCGGCCTAGTTGTTCCTGGGTACGATCAGATCTGGCACCCTGCCCAACCCAGGCGACAAAATCCTGATTCATCACATGGGAGGTGATCCAGCGGCCGGTTTCCTCGTCAACCAATGGGCCATACCAATGCGGAATGCTTTCCTGGACATAAGGTTCCATCTCGTTCGGCACCCGATTAAAGAACCAGCCCACACTCAACGTGGTGTCATCATCAACCGGCACCCGCCACTCGAAATGATCACCGGTGTAGAGCGCGTTTGGCCACAAGCAATGACGGCCAATTGTCCACAGAGGATTTTTCTTGTCGGTATCCTCCCGTACGCGTTTGTAGCTGATGCCATATTCGAATTCTTCAAACGCCACTTCCAGATGAGTTGGCACATAATCGGAGCCGTCTTCTTTCAAGCGCTTAGTCCAGTTGGCATGCATCCATTCGAAATGCACCGGATCACAGGAATTTTCCTGGCATTGGAACCAATTGCAGGGAATTTCGGTAAAAACGATTTGAACAAATCCGTTCTGCCAAGAGAACGGCTCCCAATTCGGCACCAGCGGCACGGGATCAGGACCGAGATAAGCCCACAATAAGCCGGCTTTTTCCTCAACCGGATAGGCTTTGACGCTGCAGCCGGCCCTTAGTTTTTGCTCGGGATCGACCGTATCTTCGTAAGGCTGGCCGACACAGTCGCCTTTTTCGTCAAAAAGCCAGCCGTGATAATTGCAGCGCAGCCCAGTTTCCTCGACGAACCCATAGGACAGATCAGCATGACGATGCGGGCAATGGCGATCGACTAAACCGAAAGTACCACTGAGGTCCTTGTATAGCACAAGCTCTTCACCCATCAGGCGAACGGGTTTGGTTTCTTTGCCATCAAATTCAGTTACCGCACCGATTGGCATCCAATAACGGCGCAACAGCTCACCCATTGGCGTACCCGCGCCAACGTTCATGAGTAGTTCATTCCTGGATTCTTCAAGCATTTTCACATTCCCTAATTTATTTTTTTATTAGTCTTCCCGGCGTTGAAGTTCATGATATTTAAACTCCATCCGCGCGTCATACAATTTTTTGCCTTGGCGCAGCGCCTCCATGATTTTTTCTTCCGCCGCTTCAATTTCTTCGGCCAGTTCAACGACACGATCTTCATGCTCTTTTGGGATCGCCAATACACCATCGGCGTCACCCAGCAGGAGATCATCAGGCTCCACTCTAGCATCACCGATTGAAACCGGAATATTGATCTGATCCAACTGGACCCGGTCCTTACCAGTACGCATCGACCAGCCGCGGCTGAAAACTGGATAATTTATCTCAATACAGCGGTGGATATCCCGACAATTGCCATCGATCACCGTGCCAGCAACACCGTTTTTTTCGGCTAAAAATGTCAGGATATCACCCCAGACAGTTTTGTCCTGGCGTCCGCCATTATCTATTACAACGACCGCACCGGCAGGCACATCATCAATATAGTCTCCGACCGAGCCGGCAACGACTTCGGCCGGCACCGTCCGCATGGTATAGGCGCGGCCACAGAGCCGGAACTTTACATCAACCGGTTTAATACCAAGACATTGACCAGCTATGCCGAGCCGGTCCATGGCATCACTTACCGTCGAGGTCGATAATTTATTTAAGCGCACTATGATTTCTTCGCCCATTTTATTTACTTACTATCCTTGGTGACTAGCATGTTTTCATAATCCCCACCCATGACATCACTGACCGGCTTGCCGGCCTGAACAGCTGCAGCCATGGCGGCTTCCTTGGCCTGAATTTCTTCTGCTTTATCAAGCACGTCTTCTTCCTGCGCTTGAGGCACAAAAACGACGCCGCTGCCATCGGCCAAGGCCAGGTCACCAGGATTGACCACGACACCACCAACATCGATTTGAATATTCCAATCATGCTCAGCAATGCGGCCACGCGCAGTAAACGGGGTCGCCGCCCGGGCAAAGACAGGATAATCAACATCCCGGCTTTCATCAGCATCCCGCGCCGGGCCATCGACAATAGTGCCGGATAATCCTTTAGCCGCGGCTGCCGTCGATAATATGCCACCCCAACCTGCAGCAAAATCAGTGGCGTGATTTTCAACCACAATCACATCACCCGGACGGGCCGCATCAACCGCCGAAGAGCACAAATGCTTTTTCGGAATATCGGGACTGGCTTTACCGAGTTTGACGGTCTGCACACGCCCGGCGATGCGGCGTAAAACCGAGATCGAACTCAATCCCATAACAGTGCCTTTTAGCTGCAGCGCATCCAAGGCGTCTGATACGGCACAGCTATCGATCTTACGCAGTCTTTCGACAGCTAAGTCACTCATTGTTTGAACCCTCTTCTTTAAACGTCGAGTTTAAAGACTTGTTTAGCGTTGCCAGAGAATATCATTTCGCGATCAGCATCGGTCAAGAAATCGATCTCATGGAAATAGGGCGCAATATCATCCATTTCGCGGCCGGTCGCCGGATCAATTTTCGAACCAACGCCCGGGCATTCGGCACCAAACAAAGCCCTTTCCGGCCCCACCACCTTAAGCAGCAACTCAATTGCATCTTTGGTATAAAGCACGGTATCAAAATAAAGCTTGTGCATGCCGTCGATAAAGCGATCGCCTTCTTCACGGCGCATCGAGCCAGCCTGAAAGCGGCCAAGCTGATACGGCATGGCGCCGCCACCATGGGAGACAACGATCTTAAGATCCGGGAAGTCTTTGAGCACATTCGAATTGATCAGGCCAAAGACCGCCGTCGTTTCTTCATTGATAAAGCGCAGCGAATAAGGCTCACGTGGTGATCTTGAACCGGTGCCGTGAATATGGGCCGGGATATCCAGCTCACAAAGTTTTTCATAGAGCTGATACCAGTATTGATCACCTAATGCCGGTGGGTGGGTGCCGGTATTTTCATAAGGATCTGGATTGAGTAATGTGCCTTTAAAGCCAAGCTCGTTGACGCATCGCTCTAGCTCCTTAATCGCCATATCAAGCGGCTCACCGGCCGCTGTTGGAATCCCAGCGATGCCGATAAAGCGGTCCGGATAAAGCTGAGTTTCCCGATAGATGATGTTATTGACTTCTTCCTGAAACCACTGCACCAGTTTGGCTTCTTCGCTGTGCATCAATTGGAACGGGCGCGGCGAGATCAACTGCATCTTGGTGCCGACCTTATCAATATAATGCAGATGTGGATGCGGGAAGGCTTCCTTATGCTCTTCGACCGCGTGACGAATTTGCTCGTCGGTAACATTTACTTTGCCGCGGCCGTGCGAGCCACGATGCGATAAGATAGATGCTTTGTACGCCCACAATTCAACGGGGGCACTGACATGGGCATGGCAATCAATAATCATTTTATTCACTCCCTGATATATTATAGTAACAATCGCATTGCTTTCAGCATGCGAATCTCAATTTAACAACAAATCATTCCATTCGCAGCATCTTCAGCAGTTCCCGAAAACGATACTGCGCGGATACTGAAAAGATGGTCTATCATTAATTTCCGTGCTGCATTACCGTTCTGCGCTTTTATTAAGTTATATAATTGGTGATGTATTTTTTGGGCGTTTTCAGCAATTTCCCGTTTTGCCCGTTGCGCATTTTGCGGCCATACAACATATCGCAAGGCTCTGAACTGGGCAATTAAAGCCCGGTTGCCAGAGGCTTCAACTACCGCCAAGTGGAACCGCTGGCCCGCCTCGGTAAATTCGGCCGGGCTATCAATTACAGTTTCTGCATCGTCTAATAATTCCGCTAGTTCTTCGAGATTTTCACTGCTTCTATGTAATGCCGCTAGTTCAGCGCCAGTGCCTTCAATCGCCACTTGCATGTCGAGAATTTCACTTTCGGTAACGCCAGCAAGTATGAACTGGACAGCCAAAGCATCCGAAAAATAATCGAGATTGCTCTCCGCAATTCGAGCACCGCCACCGGCACCGACACGAATTTCAACTATGCCCATTGTCTCCAGCGTCCGCAGAGCATCGCGAACCGTGATACGGCTGACATCAAATTGAGCGGCGAGATCTTTTTCAGAACCGAGCGAATCACCGGGTTGAAATTTGCCGCTAAACAGTGCTTCGCGAACCTGCATGACGATTTGGTTTGCAACTGAATTAGCGCGCACAGGAGCCCAAGATTGGTTTGTTTTCTTCAGTTCTGCATTTCCCATTGCGGAATATTTTTCATTTTCAGTCTATTTTTCTTTTTATAAAATGATATAACAATTAGAACACTTTGCGACAACTCGTCAACATTGTTATTAATAAATAGACTACAATAATAGAGCGGAAAACATATATTCGCCGTAAGTTAAAACAGGGAACTGAGGATCACCGCAATGGGAACCATTGATATTTCAGGCGCTGAACCAGCGTCACGACGTCGCCGGGAAGGCATGGAATCACCACGGGCCAAAGCTTCCCCTTTTATGAACCGCATGCCGTCATCGGCAAAGCGTATGACCTTTATCCGCCAATCATCGCTGTTCAAACAACGTGAAGCACCGGTTAATCCCAACGTCACTGAAATTGATGACCAAGCCGCCTTGACCGCAGAAATTAAGCGGTTGGCCAAAGAAATGGGGGTCGATGCCATCGGTATCGCTGAGTACGTACCGACCGTCCGTTTTGAAGACGCCGAAGAACTTGAACATAATTGGGTCATCGTTTTTGCCATGACGATGGCCTATGATTACATGGTTGATATAGGTCCGAACAGCCAAAATGAAGTTCACCGGGTCTATCACGCGCTTGATGATATCGGTGTCCGGTTGAGCCAGCAGATTGGCGCCTATGGCTATAAAACCCGCACCGAACCCAATATCGCCGACTTCCCGCTGCCCGCTTATGCCTGGCTAGCCGGACTTGGGGAACTGGGCAAGCATGGTTCGCTAATATCGCCAGAACTCGGCTCATCCTTCCGGCTCGGTGCGGTTGCCACCGATATGCCGTTGCTCGTTGATGGGCCCGAGGATTACGGCATCAACGAAGTCTGCACAAATTGCCAAGTCTGCGCCCGCTTTTGCCCTGGCGACGCCATCACCCATGAGAAAAAAACCGTCAATGGTGTCGAGCGCTGGCATGTTGATACGCCTAAATGTGAACCTTACTTTTTCCGCATGCATGGTTGTAAAATTTGTCTATCAGTTTGCCCCTTAAATGCTAAAGGCATGTCGAAAGAAGAATTTAAACCGATGGCGAAAGTTATTCGCGAAACCGGTGATGCCAAAGGTATGTTAGCTTTAATTAAAGAGCGCACCGGCATTGATTACGAAGCCATGGAGTACAATCCGGAGGATGAAGGCAGACCGAGAGTCGAAACCGATTAATAAAAGAGAATAGTGTGGCCAAATTTTTACTACATCGTCTTTATATAGCGATCCTGGTGGCAATCACGGTTTCGGTCATCGCCTTTGGTTTGTTACGCTTATCAGGTGATTTGGCTGCCGAGCTTGCCGGCGAAGATGCCTCGGAAGAAGAAATTGCGCTCACCGCTAAACAATATGGCTTGGACCGGCCTTTATATATCCAATATTTCGATTGGGCGGGCGGTGCTTTAACCGGTGATCTTGGGCGTTCATTGTTTACCAATGAGCCAGTTGTCGAAATGATTTTTGAGCGTATTGGCGTGACGGTGAAGCTGGCGCTTTACGCAATTTTTGTATCTCTAGTCGTTGCCATCCCTTTGGGGGTGATGGCTTCCGTTAGACCGAACACCCTGATAGATAGATTTTCGCTTGGCATTGCGGTGTTCGGCCAAGCCATTCCAAATTTCTATTTTGCGCTGCTTTTGATTCTGCTCTTTGGGGTTAAATTGCGGTGGCTGCCGATTTCCGGCAATGACAGTTTCGCCCATTTTATTTTGCCTGCCTTTACGCTCGGTCTTGGCGCCATGCCGCAGTTTATGCGCCTGACCCGGAGTGGTATGCTCGATGTACTCGATTCAGATTTTATCAGAACCGCCCGGGCCAAAGGACTAAATCCCAGGCGTGTGTTGTTTAAGCATGCGCTGCGCAATGCCGTTCTGCCAATTGTTTCCTTGATGGCGGTGGTGCTGGGTTTCCTGCTTGGTGGTACGGTTATTATTGAATCGATTTTCGCCCTTAACGGCGTCGGCTTCCTGGCTTTTGAATCAATCATGCGTCAGGATTTCCCTGTCGTTCAATCCATTGTCTTTATTCTTTCACTTTCTTACATCGTGCTCACGCTGCTGTCAGATTTGATCAATGCCCAGCTCGATCCCAGAATTAGATTAGGTTAGGTCGACTTATTATGCCGGATGCAATTCAATCAAGAGATATTGAAGATCAAGTCGACGAATTTGAAGTTGCCGTACCGTCACCACCGGAGCTGATGAAGCGCCGGGCCAAATCACATCGCGGATTTATTATCGGCGGCAGCGTGGTTATCTTTTTCTTGCTCGTTGCTGTATTTGCGCCTGTGCTGGCACCTTTTGACCCTTACGACCAAGATCTGACCAGACGCTTGATCCCGCCGGTATGGGATGCTGCCAAGGGTACCTGGGAGCATCCGTTTGGCACCGACGCCTTAGGCCGCGACTATTTGACTCGGCTGATGTACGGCGCCCAAATATCATTAATGATCGGCTTTTTTGCCGCCGCCGTATCAGCCATTGTTGGCTCCTGCATTGGCATGATTGGCGGCTATTTTGGCGGCCGGATAGATAATTTCGTCATGTATTTGATCAATGTGAAGCTGGCCTTGCCGGGCCTGTTAGTTGCCCTATCTTTAGTGTCAGTGTTTGGCGGATCGATCCTAGCGTTGATATTGATTCTATCTTTTCTGTTCTGGGACCGTTATGCGGTGGTCACCCGTAGCGTCACCCAACAAATACGGGTCAATGATTACATTACCGCGGCGCAAGCTCTGGGCACCAGCCGAACCCGCATTATCATTAGCGAAGTATTACCCAACGTGATGAACCAAATTATTGTCATTGCTAGTTTGGAAATGGCTGTTGCGATCATCGTTGAAGCTGCTTTGTCTTTCTTAGGACTTGGCGTACAACCGCCTACACCTTCCTGGGGACTGCTGTTATCGGAAGGCCGCTCCTATATGTTCTTTATGCCCTATCTCATCAACTTCCCCGGCCTGGCCATTTTCTTCCTGGTGATTTCAATCAATATGATGGGTGACGGTATTCGAGACATTACCGCGCCCGAGGGCCGCAACTAGTGTCATCAGATACCGTCTTAGAAGTCGAGAATTTATCGGTTGATATTGCCGTGCCAGCTGGAACGCTGCATGCGGTGTCTAATGTAAATTTGCAGGTCGACAAAGGTGAAACCCTTTGCATTGTCGGCGAGTCAGGCTGTGGTAAATCAATCACCTCCCTGGCAATCATGAATTTGCTGCCGCGTAAAGCCACCCTGGCAGCCGATAAGTTAGCGCTTGAAGATCGTGATCTGCTGTCTTTATCGGAAGCTCAATTTGCGACACTTCGAGGCGACCGTATCGGTATGATCTTTCAAGATCCAATGACGTCCCTTAATCCGGTATTCCGCATCGGTGATCAGTTAGAGGAAGTGTATATCCAGCACGGCAAGGGTGGCCGCAAAGAGGCCCGCGAGCGGGCCGAGTTTTTGCTCGAAAAGGTCGGTATTGTTGCCCCGACCGAGCGCCTATCCCAATACCCTCATCAATTGTCCGGCGGCTTGCGCCAGCGTATGATGATTGCCATGACGCTGATGTGCGATCCAGCCCTGATCATTGCCGATGAGCCGACGACGGCGCTTGATGTGACGATGCAGGCGCAAACGCTCAATCTCTTACGCTCCCTGCAAAAAGAATTTAAAGCCGGGCTTATTTTGATTACCCATGATCTCGGCGTCGTTGCGCGTATGGCCGACCGGGTGATGGTAATGTATGCCGGGCGGGCGGTTGAAACGGGTTCTGCAGAGGAAGTTTTTGATATGCCAACCCATCCCTATACCCAAGGATTGATCGACTGCATCCCGGTGCCAGGCCGGACTGAACCCGGCTCTAAACTCGGGTCGATTCGTGGCATTGTGCCAGCTTTGGTTGGCGACCTAGATGGCTGCATGTTTAGAAACCGCTGTGATCTTGTCAGTGACGCCTGCCGCTCCGGTGATATCGGGCTTATTGAAATCAGCGCCGGGCGCGCTTATCGCTGCCACTTGAGCTCGGATGAAAGCAAAATCAAGACAAGCGTTGAGGGAGCGGTCTAATCATGAACCAGCTCATGGGCCAATTTGGCCATCCCGATAGCGACGCTGTTCCGGCACTGGAATGCCGCAATGTCGGCCGCACCTTTATGATCAAGAAAGGCATATTTGCCGAAAAACAGCCCCTTAAAGCGGTTCAGGACGTCAGCCTTCAGGTTAATCGCGGCGAGGTGCTGGCGATTGTCGGTGAGTCTGGTTGCGGCAAAACAACATTGGCTAAAATGCTGCTCGGATTATTGGAACCAACCACTGGAGAAATCCTATTGGATGGCGAGCCGATCAACTCGGTCAGCATTAAGGATATAGCGAGAAAGGTCCAACCGGTTTTCCAAGACCCCTATTCTTCACTCAACCCCCGTAAAACCATTGAGCAGATTATCTCGCTGCCATTAAAAGTGCATGAAATCGGTTCCCAAGCGAGCCGCCGGGCCCGGGTCGAAGAATATATGCGGTTGGTTGGGTTACCCAAACGTCTGATCCATTCCTACCCGAACCAATTGTCGGGTGGTCAGCGACAACGTGTGGCGATCGCGCGGGCGCTGATAATGGAACCAAAAATCATCGTCTGTGACGAACCAACTTCAGCGCTGGATGTTTCCGTGCAGGCTCATATCTTGAATTTGCTACAGGATTTACGGGAAGAGCTTAATCTCACTTACGCCTTTATCAGCCATGATTTAGCGGTTGTTGAGCATCTCGCCGATTGGGTTGCGGTGATGTATCTCGGCCGTTTAATTGAATTCGGCAAAGCCGTGAATATCTTCAATGATCCTAAGCACCCTTACACACGGGCGCTATTAGATTCTGTTCTCACCCCGGATGCCAGCCTTGGTCTGCCCGAGATCACTCTTGGCCGCGGCCTGCCCAACCCACTGACGCCGCCGAGCGGGTGTTATTTCCACCCGCGCTGCCCGGAAGCAAGTGATCAATGCAGCGCCGAACAGCCAGCCCTCATCAAAAACGAAAACCGCCTGATCGAGTGTCATCTCTACGGATAAAAAAAAGGGCCGCTCCAAAGAACGGCCCGATAAAGATAGGTCATTCGATTTATATCATTTCCAACTCATGTGATTGAGCGCCGCACCATAGGGCGACAACGATCCCTGTTCGATTACCAAATCTTTGGTATGAACAAAGGATGTTGGCAGAGTTGAGATCGGCATGATGTAGTTCTTTTCATTCACCCGGTCATAGGCTTTCTTATAAACCGCCCGGCGTTTTGCTTCATCGAGTATGGCGCCGCCTTTAATCCGCGCTTTATTGATGATTTCATCATGCCAATAGTTACGTGGGCTCCATTTGCCCTTACGGCCTTTGGCGAAGAACACGTTTAAGGTCGAAGATGCATCCGGCAGACCTCCAGAACTCCACAGGCTCACTAGAATTTCGAATTTACCCTGGCGTTGCTGTTTCCGGTAAACACCGAAACTCACAGGATTGACTTTGCCACGAATGCCTACTTTGCGCAGTTCACCGGCAACCGCAACAGCAATTGGGCCGGCTGAACCAAGTGCTGTAATATTGACATCGAAGCCATTCGGATAACCTGCTTCGGCCAAAAGCTTTTTGGCTCCGGCCCGGTCAAAAGCTGGCGGTTTGGTGCTGAAATCACAACCTTTTTGGACGCGCAAACACATCGAATCCAAGGTCTGCACTTTATCGCCGCCCGCCAGCACAGCCCGGGCGACAGCCAAACGATCAAATGACATGGAGATCGCTTTGCGAACACGTTGATCAGACAACATTTTTTTGCCGGAGCGATTTACTGAATCCATCGACAGATAAGTGTAGAGCAATCCTGTGGTCGCAGTCGCAGCAAGTGCAGGGTTTGATTTAAGGGAATCAACTTGGTCTTTTGGTACGCTTCTCATCAAATCAATGCCGCCCGTAAGTAACTGAGCCATCTGGGTTTGAGTGTCTGGGATGGATTTCGCGATGATGGTTTTGATCTTCGGTTTAGGCTTCCAAGTGCCGCCATGTTTATAATCTTCATTGCGCACCATGATGATGCCTTTATTGGGATCAACCTGGGTTACTTTAAGGGGACCGGTGCCAATCGGATGACGGCCAAAAGTGGCTTTAGATTTTAGTTTGCTGTGTGTATCCGAGGGATAAATCAAGATTGATTTGGCCAGGCGCATCAGGCCAACAGCTGACGGACGTTTGGTCGAGATGCGTACCTTGTACTTGCTCAGTTTCTCAACTTTGGAAATCCAGATATAGTTGGTTTTAAAGCGAATACGAGTTTTCGGATTGATCAGCCAATTGATTGTATAGACAACGTCATCCGCATCAAACTCCGAGCCATCATGAAATTTAACATCAT
>MPLX02194752.1_pt1 | contig 19714 bp, 34 predicted proteins | sample 1617341 | NCBI WGS metagenome assembly MPLX02 (sample SAMN05944804, study PRJNA350692) | marine metagenome | biome: marine; feature: ODZ; material: water; isolation source: 120 m water sample filtered on 0.2 um supor filter | place: Pacific Ocean | collected 2012-04-08 | depth 120m m | reverse complement strand
ATCGCCTTTGGAGTATTGATGCTGAAAATCCCCCCAATCAAAAGGTTGCTCTAGTGCCTCCATGTTGTCCATACCGGCCCAAAATAGCCCTCTACCGTCCTTATCAGCGGAAAGGGTCAACATACCCTTGTCTGCCATTTTAAATAAAAGTTCTTTGTAGGTCATTTTTCTAATACTTTGCTCCAGTAGCGTGAGTTTTTACGATTTTGGTTTCTGTCCCAATATATGCACCGTGCCATGTATGGTGCTAATCCGCGCTTTTCGCTACGGTCAACCCAATCCTTTTCAATGTCAAAGTACAATCGGGTATTTTTGCTTTGGTCAAGTCCATATACTTGAAACAAATGTGTATCCATGCAAGCCACTTGTGCTTGAGTTGGAAAAAGCATTTCAATTGCGAACGAAGTCTTTGCTTTACCTAACCCTAAAATATTTTTTTGAAGTCGGTTGCGCCAATCAGTCCAAGATTCCTCGTCTTGCTTGTTTGTGTATTCGCTTGGGTTGTCCCAAAATTTTTCTGCAAACTGACCTATGTAACGAGTGCGATTGTTTTGCATCCCCACTCGACTGTTCTGAATTTTTTTAAATAATTTATCAGCATTGTAATTCCAAAATTCAATTTGGTCGCCTTGCGACAAAACCCATGCACGATATTGTTTGATTGCATTGTAACCTTTACAATTCATTTCCCAACTCGTATGCACCGACATGAACGCAAATAAATAGCGTCTGAATATGCCACTTGTTGTTTGTGGTTTTAGTTCTGCCCAATACTCATTGTAGGAGGCAATCTCATTGTCCTTGATGGAATCAAAGAACTTTTCTACTTTTTCAGTTTGTATCATTTTTAGCAACAATCTCGTCTGGAGGAAACAATAACACTTCAATATCTATTCGTCAACCCCTTTTTTACGATTTTTTTTAGTCTGCAACGGTTGGTAGATTTTAGCTACCCAAATTGCGCGTTATTTTGTAACTCTTTGATGATGAGTAAGTTACGATTTTGGCACATTTTTTATATTTCTTGCTCATGCTAATTTAGCGTCCCAATTTGGGTTGTACTTTTCTTGCAATCTTACCCAAGCATCAGTATAGACTGCCTTCCACTTTTTACGCATCTCGTCTGTCCAAGAATTGTCTGCTTCGGGCCTCCAATCGAATTGCGGTCTTTCATCCACAACCGTTGGATATTCTGGATGCACTATCCTTTGCGCTCGACTAGGAGAGCATTTAATATGCTTGTCATAAATCAACCAACGATGGATGCCGCTTTTATCCAACTCTCCTGTTTCCATTCCCAAGTAAACTTGAGAATCCCACTTGCCTTGTATGACCTCACCGCATACCTCGCATTTAATGTCGGTATATTTGTTTAATTTTGAGTCTTTACTCATCGCAACTATGTAAATCTATCATGTCGTTCCTATATTTGCAACATTATTCTTTATTATTTTAATATCGAAAATCTTTATATTTGTATTTGCCTTTGTTTTTCTTCCATTCTGCTTCTGTTTTTTGCTTTTCACGATATTTTCTGAAAAGCCAAAGGCCAAAGAGAGTTCCTACTGGAATTGATAATAAAATTGTAGGGTCTAGTTCAATCATCAAAGTTAAATTGTTACTTTAAAGTTACTTTTAGACTTTCACTTATCTAACTGCACATTGTAAACATTGTATTTATGGTCAATTTTCACAATTACATAGTGGTGATTGGCGGCAAAATCTTTTTTATACTGTTTGGCCTCGGCTAAATCTACAAAATAAGCATCTGGAACATCAGAATTAGGGTCAACAACATAGTAATTACATGAGTCCTCCCAACCTCCCTCATGTTTTTCTTTGGGCGCATCCTTGGGTTTGTGTTCCCATAGTGTTTGGGCGCATCCCGACAACATTAAGCTAAAGGCGACTAATAAGTATTTTATCATTTCTTGTTTATTCTTCTTCTTTTATTGGCCAAGTGCCATCAAAATCCATTTGCCCTAATTCATCATATCCTTTGCGCGTTTCTTTTAAGAATGTCACTTCTCCTGACACTCCTTGGAAACAATCAAAATCTTTAATAGCAACAAAGCCTCGTTTGCCAGTAGTTGCACAACGAATTAGTGCATGGGTTGTGCCTTTTGGCCTTTTAAGTGAGTTTAAACTTTGGATCGAGTTGCCTGTCATCTCTGGAAGTATTTTAATGCAACCTTGAATCTTGTCAACATTTTTTTACATATTTATACCATAAACATGATTGTAAGATGTAAAAACATCATCATGGTTATCGGTTGCTGCTAATTTTTTTAAAACTTCGGGCGACTCCTGTTTTTTGGGGCGCAGTTTCGGTTTGGGACTTGGCTTTATTCTAGCTTTAGGTTTTGGCACAACTTTATTTTCTCTTTTCACTTCTTCTTTCCAGTTTTGCAACTGCTCAATCGCATAATCTTTTTGCTTCAACTCACATTCCCATGTAATTTCCATGTTGTAATCGGGAATATTTTCGGCGGCATAATCCGCATGACTGCGAAACTTATCTTCCCTTCCCCAACTATAATGAAAAACAGGAATATCTTTTCTCCATGTGCCAGCAAACGCTTGAATGTTCTGTTCTTGTGTTATTTTTTCTTCTTGAAAAATTGTCGGATTGCAGTAGTCATGGAGGTTATCGTATGTAAGAGGAAAAAAATGATCGTACCGAGTACCAGAATAGTTATGAAAATACATAAACAAATTACCGCAATTCCAGCATCCCTTATCTTCGTTTTCCAAGACGAGTCGATTCCGAACTCCCTCGTCACATTGTTTAAATCCTTCATAAAATTTATCCACTATTTCGCGCAAACCTTCATCGTCGGTTTTTTCTTCTTGTGTGCTTTTGTGGATAGTTACACTTGGATGAATGTTAATAGGGGCAGAATAATCTTTTGGCAAGCCAATCATGTCCATAATTTTGGCATGAAAATTTAATTCTCTGATTGTTTTTTGGACAACATCGCTCCTTTTGCTCGCTAATACATTGAATTGATCTGGATGAATTGAGATTGTAATACCATGCTTTTTTGCAATTTCTCCGATTGTTTTTAGCTCGGCTTTAATAGAATCAAAATTATTAAAATTTTCTATTGAGAGATTCAAAGTTGTGTCCGTTATCAACGGAAACAACTTTGATGATAGTCGATAGTGAAAAATGTCATTGATAGCGCAATGTTTAAGAATCTTGCTCGTAATTTTAAGGTTATGCAATATGCGTTGTTCCAACAAAGTTTCGGCACTAAAGTTGTTTTTACCGTCCGTATATTTCTCGCGCCAATGTAAAAAACTTTTGCGAGTCATTGCTTTGAAGGCTAGGGTTTTGTCTTGCTTTTTCAGTTTTTCTGAAATGCAAACTAAACCGTATGTATATTTACTGCTCACAAAAAAATAGTATCATTCTCTCCAGCCGAGAGCAAGCGAAATATTAGGAAAATGCTCTTTAAAAATCTCCTTGCACGATTCGGCAATTTGTCGATGCTCCCTTTGAGTATCTTCTTTCGAGCGCAAGTCAATATAATGAATCCAAGAACGAACTGTCCCGCTCATATACATAGTTGTTTGTGTTGTCAGGGGCAGTAGCAATCGCGCACATTCTTTCGCTACGCCTTTTTTAATAGCCTCGTTATACAAGGATACCGCTTTCCCTAAATGTTCCCTCACTCGCGTTGACAAAAGCGCATCTGTAAATTCGTCAGCACTACTCTGTCGGTTCTTTTCTGCCTGTTTCCTTAACTCTAATGGTTCCAGTTCTTGGGCTATTGAATAGCGTTGACTAAACTCTTGAAAACTAAAACTACGATGTCTTAATATTTGCGCGGCTATTGCTCTACTGGTCTTAATTTCTAGCGTCATGCTTGCCATTTCAAATGGCGACCAATGCTTATGCTTGATTAAATATTTTAATAAATTTGGAGCAGTTTCAGTATTGTTTTGATTCGATGGATTGCTGACTCTTGCACAATACGCAATTAAATCTTCGCAATTCATATCTCCCATATTTGGATGGGGTTGAGTCAATGATACTAATTTTACATTCATACTGTATTTAAATTAACTTCATCTACATTTGCTTTAAGCCAATCTCGCCTTTGGTTGTAGGTACTCTTATCGAAAAACTCTTGAACGATTTTACGCACCTTGGAGGTAGGGATGTTCGCTTTCACCATCACTTCCTCTTGGGAAGATATGTCGTAGTTAATTGGGATGTTAAATTTCATCGACCTTGCCCCCTATATGTTTTCTTGTAATTTTTACTATTTTTATTCCAAGAATATTTGGATTTGGAGTGGATTCCCTTGTTGCTTTTCTTATCGTTAAGGGACTGTTTATTGCTTGTTGCTTTTTTGGCCATTTTTTTAAAATAAATCTGCTTCGTCTATTTCTATAAATCTTAAAAGTCGTAAAAGTTCTGCTCTATTTTTGTGCGTTGTCATATATTCAATGGGCATTTTATCGTTAAGGTTTGAGTTGGAAGTAAATAACCACTCCCCCACAAAACCTTCATCAAATACACCACAACACTCGTTGACAATATTGCAAAACGGAATCAAATCGTACTTCAGTAATTTTTTTAAATCTACCAAGGTTTTAATTTGTTAAGCCATTTCCTCCAACCAGACAACCCCTCTTTTTGGAAAACATTCTCCGCATTATCAAAATCACTAGCGTTTTTTTCAAAGGCAAGAAGTTTAATTTCATGCAACTTACCTCGTAAAAAAATAGCCTCAAATTCAACCCAATAACTAAAAGGTTCCAAGGTAACACTTGAATAAAATACAAGCGAAGTAGGGACTTTGGGCGCAAGCTCAAACCAAGGTTCACCGTCAACTTCCAGCATAGGAAGGTCAAAACCCTTGGTTGAACGCTTTTTCCGAGCCTCCTTGTATTTTGCTCGCCTGACATACAATTTTCCATTCACCGATAACTTGTAATGCTCCAAACAATCATCAAGCGATTTGGTTTGAAATTCTATGTCCTTCCACTTAACTAACCTCTTGAGGTCTTTAACATCACTTAAATCAATGCCATCAACAACTGTCAGAGGCAATTTGCGGTGAACTTCTATTGTGTCAAACATACCCATTTTAGAATAGTGTTTTAATTAAAATTAAATTCTACTTCTTTTTTGATACTATCTCCAAAATAAGTGATGTATTGTTCTTCAGTTTCCTCATCACTCATATTGTCATATCCCTTGCAACCTTCCATCAACATACAATAAGTAGTATGAAAATCAAGCAAGTCCATTTCCCTGTCTGCTAAAGCAGATTTCATCTCGTCTATCGACATAAGTTCAAATAATTTATCAGTTTCCATTGTTATACATTTCGTTTAATTCGGATTTAATATAATCCAAAATTTGTGACATTTCTGTAAGGGGCATATCCTTGGGCATATTGCCGTTGAATGAATAGGAGTAATCGTTACCATTATATTGACTTGTCATGGGGAAGGTCACTATCATTTTACTATCAACCCTGTTAAAATAGGTAATGTTACTGCCACTCCCATACGACTTTTGAGTAACCTTTCCATGAAAGTACGCTGATGTAAGTCCATCCTTCATACGGTGAGTCCTGACCGTTATCCCTTCGGGGAAATCGTGCGTAGGAGACTTCGGTATAATTTGTTTCGCGTCAATATTACCATTGCGCTTTACAGCACTATTGATTTCCCAAAACACTTTCTTCTTTATTGTGTCGAGGGAGTTTTTAATAAAGCCTCTATGCTCAAAACCATTCTCGTCTACTCCTAGATACTCTTGGTCTTTCAAATCTTTCATTTCAAATTGGTTCACTTTTTTTTAATATTTCTATATTGTTAAGTTTTAGAAAAGGAGGTGCGCTTTCGCGCACCCCCCCATTGTTGCTATGTTATTCTCCGCTGATTTCAGCACACGCTTTATCGTAACCAGCATTGAAACTCTCTTGGTCGTAGTCCTCGTCCTCGTCGTAATACTCGTCACAAAGAGTGTCGGGCATCTTCGTCTTGAAGTGGTCAACCACTTTATATTTACAAGTCCTCAACTTCTGGCAGTCGCAGTCGTTAGGAACGGAAACTACATCCTTTGGATTAATCTCCACTACCATCAAATGCCCCCCATTGCCGTAACCCTCCGCATACTCCAAGCTACCAGCATGGAAACCTGACGAACAACCATGATTTGCGTCATCGCAAACCCCGTTGCGGAGCATCTCCAAGGTTTCACCAACCTTGTTGGAGAAATTGCCGCTATACCAATCGGTATAATCCTCTCTGATCCCCTTGTATGCCAAAAAGTTCCCATCGGGAGTAATTGGCATGGATTTATGCTCAAGGAAACTATACAACTCATGTGTCGCACGACGAGAAGGATTGCTCATCAACTTCTCAAAGAATCGGACGAGTGGCTTGAACGGCAAACCTTCGGTCATAAATTGCAGGATTTTATCCACACAATAATTATGCACTTCCTCTCCTTTGTAGGTAACAACACCGTCTGTAACAGACACATTGCCTTCCGCAAAGTTGACTACTGCCTTGGGTATGTCGAACATCTGCTCGACCTTATCATAATCCTCCTCCTGCAATGCTTGTGTCGCACTTCGGAATGATGGGTTATCGCGATTCATGGTAAGGGACTTACCATCTATTATGACAGTCAAACTGTCGTTAGTCAGGATATACGGTATCATATTAACTTTCTCCAATATAATTTACACTTACTTTCGGTCATTGTTTACTACGGTTATATCGACAAGGTTTGCGTATTCAGCAATTTTTGTCCATAAATTTTCTATTTCTTTATCGTTCCAAATACTGTATTCAACATGGCATAGCAATGGATAACGCTTGGCTACTCTCTCTGCCAACTGAAACAAATCGTGAGTGGGCTTCACTTTTGAACTATCAATTTTATCGCTAATCTTAATGTTCAATCTACGCGAGTATCCTTGTGCATCGACATTGTTTATCACTTCCAACGCTTTTTGCTGTTTTTTTGTTGGGCGCATTTCGTTCCAAGCACGAAGGTAATCCTTGAGCAACGAATCGTCAACAATAATCTTTTTAAAACTTTTACCAGACTCCAAGTTTTTAATCTTTGTATCCTCTCTACCGTAATCCCGCAACATATTAAACAGTCGAGTGACCTCCATATCTTTATCTCCGACATACTTGTCGTGAGCAGAAAAATGTTCAGAATTTTTCACTATTTGACAGTAATCGTTAGCCTCCAAGTAATCTGTAATTTGCTTGTACCCCCACTCGGCCAAAGAAGTCCAATTCTTTTTGTCTTTCACCTTGTGCGCTGACTTTGCCTTGAAAGCGTAAATCTTCGGACGGTCTATCCCAAAATGTTTTTTAAGATTATCTATGAACTCCTTAATTGAGGAGGGATGCGCTTCACCATTTGCCTTATCAAAATTAACCCAAAACTTGTCAAGCTCAATATAAATTCCATCTTTAACACCATCAAGATTAACTGCTTCCGCTTCAAAAAATGCACTCCTTTGGTTATGCCAAGCACCATGCTCACACTCGTAGTCATAGACGAACTCAACACTCTGATGCTTTTTCTTGTCAGCAGTAACCCCTCTGGAATTAAGATTTGCCGCTGCCTTGCGGGGATAAATTTCAGTCAACTTAACATGAGCCAAGTCTGAAAGTTTTTTCATAGGAATGTCAAAGTGTATCTTCTCTATCACCTTATCCTTGTGCGAACCGAAATCAACAAGATGGACTGCCTCATATTTTTTCATGTCAGCGGGGCGACCATCGTAATCCTCAAGGAGAGGGGCAATCTTGTTGAACTGTCCTCTGTCCAAATGTAAATCATCCTCCACAACTAACACTTCCTTGCCGTGTTGGGCAACAATGTGCCGCCTTTCTTCACGCTTCACACGAACCCCTTTGCCGTTGCCGTATCGGGCAAAATAATTAGGCTTGCCATAAACATGGCACGAAAATCCATGAAGGGGTTTAGCGTACTCGGCTTTACCAAAATCAAATTGACTATTCTCAACGGAAATACCATTCCATTTGATTTCTTGTTTTTTAATAATGCTGCTCAACTGATAACCAAACCCTCCATGAGAGAAAGTCCCGTCAAACAATAATTTGGCATCCCACATCGTTTTACAGTCAGCAAACCGTCTGGATAAAATCTTTGGCAAACTGCTTATGATTTTATCTAGCTTATGATAAATTGCTGCTTTGGTCTGGTCTGTATATTGCAACGCCTCGCGACTTGCCGCTACTTCCAAATCACCAATAGGAACATGAAGATTAACAGGGCAAGATTGAAGTAATTTCTCCCGATTGTCTCCATAAGTGAAATTCAAAGCATGACGATCAATCGGGTAGGCAATATTGCCCATGATAGCAAAAGAGTCGTTACCGTAATTGTTACTGCTCGAAAGAATTTGCCAACTCTTATCATCTGCCTCCACTATAACCTTCTTGGGATCGAATTGAGATTCCAATTCTGTCTTGCTCACTCCCTTGATTTTGGGAGTAACCATGAATCTCTCAAAAAGGCCAAACGCTTTTTCACGAAATGCCTCTGTATCATCTGCCTTGACGGGAACAGTAATTTTAATTCCGTGTTGTTCGTCCGAATCCTCTTGCTCCATTTTTGCAATGCGACCTACTTTAGATGGGTCAAGAAACGCATTGTAAACAGTTTTCTTTCCCTTTACCCAAGAGGTGATTACAAAATTATCTCCATAGGCAAACCCACTCTTTGAACCCAATCCAAGTTGACCAATTTGCTCATTGGTTCCACGCTTGGTAGATTCACCATACATCGCATAGATTTCACCAATTTCTCTTTCAGTCAAACCGCGCCCATAATCACGCACTTCAAAATTGAGATTCAATTTAGTGGGTAATGTGATTAGAATGGGAGTCTCCTGTTTGCCCACTTCAGCATGAGCGTCCAGAGCATTGGCACTATACTCACGAATGACTGCAAGAATCTTGTCGGAGTATAACTGATTGCGGAGGACATTAAAGATATGGGCTAACCCACTCTCTTTGATGCCGAACGAATAGGAAGTGAAGTCTTGCGACTGCCTCAACGATTTTTTATCAACTGCTTTTGTAATCATAGCAACGAGGACATTCTAGCACCTACCAAAACCCCTGTCAACCCCTTTTTGCAAAAAAAGTGAAAAAAGTTTTTCACCCTTGATTATCAGTAACTTACAGTCATTACTGCGCCACTATTCAATGGCAAAAAAGCATTTTCTCTTTCGGTTGTTCCCTTGTAATCGTTGCAACTATACATGGTGCGAGTCATGCGTGATTGAACTGGTATAGTCCATCTGCCCTCCCCATCGGTAATCTTGAATCGCACGATCTTTTTTTCGGAGGGTAAATTTAAAAAAATAAATGAAGGGATAAGTTTTTTTAAGCTAATTGCTCGGAGATTGTCGATTTTTGTTTTGGTGATTAAATACTCGTTATTGTAGCGGGATTTAATTGTTTCAAGTAAATAGGGAACCTTATCTCTCCTATTGATATAGGGTCTGCATTTAATTTCCGCAACGCCACTTAATTCTTTATTGTGGTAAATGTAACAATCCTCCGCTTGACTGTCGTTCTTGGAGTGGATAAAAATTAAACTCGGATACAATCTTTTTAAAATGTCTGTCGTATCATATTGAGCGTCAATAAACTTACGACCCTTAACAGTATGACAATCTAAATTTTTCAAGGTTTATTATATCTGTTTGGTTCTTTTTTCTTCAACCATTTAATAGATGCTACTTCGTATCCAGAGTTTTTTACCATTTTTTTTATTTTAGAAGGATGAATTTCAATGCTCTGATATTCCAAAAAAAGCAATCCCTTTTTTGTGTCCATTTTTAATTCTTTTACATAAAAATTTCTTTTGAAAATATTTTTGAGTCCTATTGCACAACTTGGGCATACGAGTCCCTTTATTCTTATTTCCACATCGGGGTCTATACTTCTAGCGCACATTAACGCGCACGAAAAAAATAATAAAATCACCGCTATTAAAGTTTTATTTGGCGTTTTTTTGTTCATAATTAAAACCTCGCGCACGGGATTTTTATTTGGCGTTTTTTTGTTCATATTTGGTAGTCTATATAATATACACGGTTTTTAAAATCTTCTATAACATATGGAGTGAACTTCTTATTCAGTGAAGGAGTTTCCCGCGCGATAAAATTATTTGGCGTTTTTTTATTCATAATTGAAAGCTCCCGCGCACGATTTTTATTTGGCGTTTTTTTGTTCATAAATGGTCGTCTATATCTTCTCCGTGAATAGAAGCTCTAAAGTCCCGTATAATCCCATTCATTTTATCAGAAGTTTCTTGAAAGGATTTTGTGTAATGCTGAAGGTCTGCGAGCATTGTTAAAACGCTGTCCTCAAAAGAGAGTCCCTCTTCCTCGTCAGGTTTTTTATTTGGCGTTTTTTTGCTCACTTATAAGACTCTAATGTTTACATTAAGGCTTTCCACACTGGTCATTCATACGTTGATGGAGAGCCATAACCTGTTGTTCGAGGAGGGAGATTTTCTTTAAGATCTCTTCGGTTGTTGCTTTTTCCGACGTATTTATTTCTTTGACTTCCCCTTGACAGGAGTCGCATTTAAAGGTAGTTTGCGCACCCACTACCCATCTAAAGGGTGTATCTGTTATTTTGCCGCACCCATGTGCAGTGCATTTCCACTGGCGTTCCATTATGTTTTCTGATTCTGTTTTTATGCTGGGTGAGGCAACGAGATGACTTTAACTGCCTCGGTAGTGACGAAACCTTCTTCGTGTAAATATTTTAAAATTCGACGACATGCAGAAATATATGACTCCGTGGGGTTAGAGCTTAATACGTGAACTTCCACGCAACCAGCGACCCCCCATGACGTGTCCATTAACTTGTAAACACATGCTTTAATATCATCAATCTCAATATGTTTAACTTCTCTGCTCACCGTTTATAAGCCAACTGCTGCTCTGTATTTTGCTTCCAAGCCCATATACTGATTCTATACCAACTTTCCCACACAGTTCGTGTTCGGGGGTATTGCTTCCGTCTGTCCTGTCCCCTCCGTTACAAAAATAAAGCTTTTCCCAAAAATCTCCATTGGGCAGCTTGGTGCGCAGGTTAGACAACTCTTCTAATGTTTTACATACGGTATCATCAGTATCAATAGATCTTATAACCAAATCAACACAATTCAAGTTTTCCAATATAACCTTCCTTTCCTCAAAGGGCATAAAAGGCTTTCCCTTTTTATTTGTCAAAAACCTATCTGAATTTAAAATAACCAATACGCTGCCTATTTGCCTACGAGCCTTTTTAAAAAGCTCAATATGACCTAGATGAACAGGATCAAAGCCGCCACTTACTATAGCAATTTTCATTCACTAAGTTCCACTCTATTGGTTTCATAGGTTTGTATGACGATTCGGAGCTTCTGGAGATATTCAGCCATGTCCACCATGTTTTTAGAAAGCTTAAGATAGTTTTCATTGTCTAACGCAAACCAAGTATTTGATTGTGCGTTAAAAAACCGCCAGTCAACATCGCGAAGCTCCATCTTCGCTGGTAACGGGGGTCTGATGAATTTGGCAGAATCTTCTTTAAATAGAACGCGGGGAGAAGAACATCCCGCCACCATGATTATTAAAAATAATATTTTAAAATACTTATTCATTGTTCTCCAAAGTAGATGTTCCAAAGTCCACCTTGTTAGTATAAACCACAAGGGGGTCACTTAAAGTTTCAAATGTCCGCATAACCTTATTGCTACCACGGTTAACAATACGCTCCATCAGCGAAGCCTTGCGTTCAGCAATTTTTGTGAGATCGTGAGTTCTTAAAACTTTATCCAACTCTTCCTTTCTTTTATTTGCGGCCGCACTAATAGTGTTGTTTAATTCACTTAATCTGTCAATATCTTTCTGAGCCGTGGTAAAAGATTTCTGAAGGGTAGATATCTCGCTAGAATAGTTTTCTATTTGGGCTTTATTTAATTGGTTTTCTTCTTTAAGCTTTTGGTTTTGCTTATAAAAAAAATATCCAAACGCACCTGCTATCAAAATAGTAGCGCCGCACCCTCCTAAAATATAACTATTCACAGTTTATTGTAATAGCCGCCAAGCTCAAAAGTTGTCTGTTTGTTGGCGGTTTGAAGGGGCAATGGAACAAAATTATCATACAACCCCACTCTAAAATCTACACTTACTCGGTCCTCTTGACTCGTATTATCTTTATTGCCATGGAATAAATTTAAACCATCCCAAACCATTGCTTCGCCGTAATTTACCAACATAGGCGCAAAATCCCCTTTGTTTTCCACCGATTCGCTCCATATTGTATTTAAAGGGTTGGTGTCAATGAAAGGCAAATAAACGTTCTTTTCTTTTATTGCGTGCGCCCAACCTTCCTCTCGATAAGACTTGTCTTTGTGCCATTCTCCAATCGCAACGTTTCCCACTAATTGAACCCGAAACGTAGGAATAGCTTGATAAAAAATACATTGATTATTAAAAACCGTTTCTTTTAAAAGGGAAATGAAGGCCATATACACCTCCTTAAACTCACTGCCTTTAGCTTTAAAGTTTTTATAATAGACTTTATGCCAAACGGTAGATTGATCTGTCTCGCGCACAAATTTCTTGTAAGACGGAATCCCATTGCTTCCTATCAGCTTATGAAGAGAAGTTAAAGACTCGCACTGAAACCAATCGCATAAAATGCCCTCGAAATTAAATGTACTTGTGTCGTATGTAATTTTTTTCATATTATGAATATTATGAGTCCACATCAAAGAAAAACAAATGAAAAAGGCGAGAGTTAAAAGCGTTGTCGCCAAAATAACCTACGCCCGAATGGAGAAGCCTAGCATCAAATAAAACTAAACGATTGTAGACATTTCCAACTTCATCTACTTTTTCAAATAGTGTCTTGTCTAAAAACGGATCTTTACCAGAAGGTGACTTAGGGTAAACCTTATCGTACGAAAAACCTCTCTGCTTTTCATGGCGATGCCCCGTTAGTTTACTGGCATAAAGAGAAGTGCCCCCACTATAGGGAGCATCAGGGGTTAAATAAACAACACCGGCCCAATCTTGGGCATCAATATGGAAAACCTCGGGATCGTTTTTGGTAACATACTGAAATACCCCATTGCAGTAATCTCCATTATACCAGTTATTTATTTTTTTCCCCAAAATATTCTCAAACACCTCTTGCATATGAGGTGCGAAAAAACGGTCTTCTGTACGATGCCCCTTATGGTAATCTTTATGCTCTAAAAGCTGCTGCTGTAAAGCAAAATTTCTTACATAGTCAGGGTTTTCATAAAAATCTTCAGCCACCACCAGTTTTTTTTCAATGTTGGTGTTTATCGTTGCTTTATTTAAAGTAAACTGTGCCATATTAATATATATTTGTTATCCGTTAAAATTTTCACTGCGAATGAAAGAAATAAGAACATACCGAACCCCTTCTGTTACAGTTCTTGCTCCATGCCTATGAGTGATTTCACCCGGATGTAAGGTAGCGCCCCCCACTTTTCCACGAAATAGTAGCTTTTGCCGATCAAAATAAGTGCCTCCCCCTTCAAAATCATCATTCAAGGTAACAACGCAGGTATAATTGGCCGCATCGTGATGTAATGACAAGTGAGACTGCTGTGTAGTGTCATATTTAACCAAAAAAGTTTCCGCCGTGCAGTTGGAAGGCTCCCATTTTGACCCTTCGAGCTTCCACAAATGATTAGCCGCAGGATAAACAAACTCTTTTAAAATAAAATTGTCGTACGCCTCCTTCATACCAATATCCTCGATAAGCATGTCCATAGTCGGATAGTTTTCATGGCGATTACGAGTCCAGTTCCCTTTGTCTTCAGCTAAATTTATTAAAAAATCACAACCTTGACGACTTAAAAGATCGAAAGAAAAGATATTAGTGTGACCCTGAGTGCCAATCTCATCTACCAGCAAATCATACTCTTTGCTTTTAATAGCGGGAGAAATAAATTCATCATGCCATTCAGGGGCAGCTGCCGATCCTTTTTCAGCGTGAACTAAGCTGAGCTCGGGGCTAAATTTAAGACCGATATGATTTCCATCTCTCATAAGCAGTTTTTATTTTATTTTTAGCTTGCATTCCATTTTGCCACTCCCCTACCTCAACCTCCCCTTTGATATCCTCTTTGTATATCCTGAAAAAATGTTTATATATTTTAAGGTGAGATTCCTCTATATCGCTCAAGCTATTATATTTTTCAATCGGAGCGTAATCTGGTACGGCTAAAATTTTATCATCACGCACCCCCTTGTCTAAAAACTTCAAAATGCCCAAGGGTCGACATTTAACCACTGTCCCAGTTTGAATGGGATCATGATTATAAACCAAAATATCCAGAGCGTCACCATCCTCGGCAATCGTTTGGGGAATAAATCCATAATTAATAGGGTAGTGCAAAGATGAAACCAAACATCTCTCTAACGTAAAGTAATTGTTTTCTACATCATATTCGTATTTAGTGTTAACGCCTTTAGGTATCTCAACAATCGCATGAACAGTGGAACCGTCGTCTGAAAAAAGAGGTATATCGTCTCTATAATTCATTTATCTACTTCAAATAATAAGTAAAACCACTTAAGATTCAACCTTAAACTTGCCCAAAGTACTGTAAATTTTGACATACGTCAAATTCCCTCATACATCTTCGCCTGCGCCTTTATATCTCCTTCGTAGGCATAACTCCCCATATGATGCGGGTTGATAGAAGGGTCTACATGAATTTTGCCTCCCAAAGACCTCCATAAATTACAAAAACCATAATCTTCGCTTTCGTATTTTCTGGTAGATGGGTTAATATCTGCGGGGAAAAAATTATAAAAATTATCTCCAAATGACATATATCCATCTACCTCATTCTTATATTTTAAGTCAGGCTTCGCTTTGATTATCTTCTCGAAAACCCTTCTTTTGATCAACATAAAGCCCGTGGCCGCGTAACCTACTTCCACTAATTTGTCCCCTCTGGCAACCTTCTGGAGAAAAGAAGTATCTATTTCAGAAGTAAAGTCGGTGACTAAAGGTACATACTTTCCTTCCTTGAACAACTCATTATGATGTTCTCCTATGTATCGCATTTTCCTATCATTAAGGTATTTTTTAGGGTACAATCCGCTAACCACATCTTTATCATGCTTAATTAATTTAAAGACATCAGCAGGATCGAAAACAATATCTGCATCTATAAACAACAAATAATCACTTTGGTAATGTAAAGATGCAGCTGCGGCTGCATTACGCGCACGAGAAACCAAACTTTCAAAAAAAATGCCTGTAGATAAAAAAGAAATATCCAATGAGGATTGAAGTGTTTTAACATAAAGGGATGAGATGGACATCGCGTACTCAGCACGACACTCACCTCCGTATGCAATAACAGGAAGATAAATCTTTTTTTCGAACTTAGTTCTCGTTTTACTCACAGGCTACTATGGAGTCTTGTTTTTTGGTTTATTGGTTTTATTTTTTTTGCCGTAATCAAGAAAACTGGCCACCTCCTCCTCTGGGGATTCGGGGGCGGAACGATGGTATAAAACACCACGTGACTGCTTAGCGCAATCAGTAGCCCATATAACAGCCTTCTTTCTCCCTAGTTTTTCACTATAGGCTCCCATGTAGGTGCCTCGCTTATCTCTCACGATATAAGAGCCGGATTGATCTGGAATATTGTTTTCCATTGTGGTTTACTGGGTGATTAAGAAACTTTAATTAAGGTATCGTGAATCATATGGCGTGTTTTATAGTCTAAAACTCTACCTTCATCATCACAAGGAAGCTCTTCAATAACAAGTGAAGAATTTAACTGCAAAACATGACTCATGCACTTAACTTTACGCAAAATCCCAATTTCCTTATACTTTAAAATACTCCACAGAGTATCGACTTGGACTGGGTCTGCATCTTTGATTGCATCAATTAATGTTGCTGCACCATCGGATATAACGTTTGTATTTGTTTGCATAAACAAGGTGTATTTATATATATGTTAGTTTAGTTTGTCAAGTGTTTTCTCATCGAAAACAAAATTCAATTTATTATTAGTAATAACCAAATCAGTCAACTCTAGTATGTCTGCTTTATAGCGCTGCTCACTATCTTCGTCAAGGCAAACTTCGCTAAACATTCGCTGTAAAATGCTATTTAAAAAAATATTTAACACCACGTTAGTTTTTTTAACAGGAAGCCCCTTGGGTAGCTGAAGTATGTGTCGGTGATTTTTCAAAATAGTGTAAAGTCTTTTTGAGACCCTCCTTAAGGGGTAGATCTCCCACCTGAGCTTCCTTGTACTGGTAGTTGAATTTACGGCTGTCCATTTTATATGTTCTATCGTGACCCACTCTGTCAGGAACGAATTGAATATTGCCGTCGGAAAGCCTTCCTGTCAAGTCATTTATGGTTTTTATGATATCTAGGTTTGTTTTAAGTTCGCCAGAGCCTATACAGTAGTCATCTGTATCGTCAGATTTAGTTGCTATCATTTTAATCCTCTTAACAGCATCTTTAACATAAATCCATTCACGACGTTGTTTGCCATCACCATAAACAGGTATTTTATTGTTGTTTAAAATGTTTTTTATAACAACTGGGATAAACTTCTCTTCAAACTGACGAGGCCCATAGTTGTTGCACAACCTTAGGATATTAGCGTTTAGGCCGAACATTTTTCGCGCCATATGGATAAACATTTCTTGGCTAGCTTTAGACGCCGAGTAAGGAGAGGATGGGCGAAGGTTGCTTCCTTCGATAAAATAGTCATAGATACTATCTTCTGTATCTCCAAAAACTTCATCTGTAGAAATATGAACAAATTTACCGATCTTCCCAACGGTTTGCCACTTTGAACATAAATTTAAAAAATTAAAAAAACATTCAATGTTGTTTTGCAGAAAATCAGACGGCTTTTCAATAGAGTTATCCACATGAGAGTGGGATGCGAAATTGACAACAATATCAAACTCACAATCCAGTTCTTTTATAGCGTCTACACTTCCTATGTCTTCTTGCCACAACTTGTAGCGCGGGTCATCGGGTTTGAAAAGCTTATTCGAAGCGTAAGTGCCTTTATCAATGTTTATAATTGATTCGGTGGTATCGTCATTCAATAAGCCCTCAATAAAGTGAGAACCAATGAAACCTAGCCCACCTGTTACCAAGTATCTCATCGCCAATTTTTAAGACTGTCAATGATCGCGTCTTGAACAGAGCGCATCTTAAAGCCAGTGTCTAATAATTTTTGATTGCTTAAAATACAATTGCTTCTTGGGCCGCAGTCCACCTCATTTAAGAAGTCGTCAATATTTGTGAAAAATTTATAATCATCAAAACTTTTGCCGATGTTAGGTAAGTGTTGTGTTATTAGTTTACAGATTTCCTCGTTATTTGTGTGCCCTGAGTTAACAATATTATAAGTGCCAAACTTTGCGTCTGTGCTTAATAAGCTTAAACATGCATCAACAAAATCTTTACGGTGAGTTAAGGAGTTGTTGAGGGATACAACCTTATCGTACTTAATTAATTTAGATATCAGATTTCTATCGTTGTTTTCTTCGTCAAAAGGCATCCGAAGGCGGCAGATATAATGTTGAGGGAACCTACCAATTACTTTTTCGCTCATAGATTTAGTTCCCGCATAAAAATTACAAGCATCCTCACTGTTCCAGTCTAAATTAGGCTCGGCTTGCTCTGTTAAAGGATCAGACGAATTAAAACAACACCCCGTAGAAAGATGAAGTATCTTAACAGATTTTATAATGTTAGCAAATTCCACTAAAACAGACGGTAAGATAATATTACCATGAACCGCTTCTTCTTTATTGCTTTCCACCGCATCTACGTTTGGCCTTCCGACAAACCCCGCACAATTAATAATTGTGTCAAATTGAGTAGAAACAAATTTATTTAAAAGGTTCTGAACGCTAACATTTTTGTGCGTCATTACTTCGTGGTTATCCAGTTTGTTAGCAAAGGCGGTGCCTATGTAGCCTGTTGAGCCTAAGAGTAGAGTTTTCATTATGTTATATAAATAGTTTTTTTAAATTTGTTTGCGTAATCTTCGTTCTTCAGAGATTGTAGGTATTCTGCGATATAATTAAAGTTAATTTGAGTGCGTTGGCTAATTGCAAGTTCTGCAACGAAATCTCCAAATAAAACACCGGTGCGACCCTCAAGGCTTTTGATCAAAGAGGCGCATTCTAAAATATCATCAAAGTTCCCACAGTCAAACCAATGCAAGCCATGGGACTCACTTTTTAAGACTCTCATTTGGTCGTCTTGCATGTAGTGGTTAACGACATCCGCAATTTCATATTCTCCACGAAAACTAGGTTTTAGTCCTTTAATTACCTCAAAGGAACTAATAGGTAAATGATATAGGCCTGTAACAGCAGCATTCCCTATGGGGGTGCAGGGCTTCTCAATAACGCGCCACAACGCCGAATCCAAGACACCGTATTTGTTAGGGTGAGCTACTTTAGAGGTTAAAATCCAAGGCTTCTTATAATTAACGCATACTGAGGAAATGTCCCCTACAAAAACATTATCGCCTAACAAAGTGTAATAAAAATTACCCTCTACGTATTTCTGGCATAAGCCAATTGCATGTGCTATTCCCAGTGGTTCATCTTGCGGGACAAAAGCCACAGAAAGATTAGCAGACATAAAAGGCTTTATTAAAAAATCCTTGTAATAAGGGATATCTTGTCGCCTAGCTACTATACATACGGAATCGACGCCTAAATTAATTAAACTAGAAAGGCTATAGAAAAATAATGGCTTATTATAAAGAGGTAAGAGCTGCTTGTTCACCGATTTGGTACAAGGCATCAAACGTGTTCCGTGCCCTCCTAGTAGTAAAATTCCTGTCATTGATATTACGAGCTAAATATTGACTAGGGTTTAAGACGAAAAACGCAACGCCCTAGTAATTCGCTTTCGTTGCTGACAATACCCTCAAGCGTGATGCCCTCTTCGTCAAAATGAAAATGTTTTACATCTAAGTAAAAAGTACGCGCTTCACTTGCGTGTTTAGTTTTAATTGTAAGCACAGTGCTTCCTTCGATCTGTGCACCGAAATTGGTAGGGATCTTGCCGTCGTTTGAAAAATTACATTTTTCTAAATTTAAAATAGTATTCATTTTATAATTTATTCATTTTTGTAAGCTGAAATTAATCCATCTGTTAAGTCATGGCCGTTCACAATAAAAGACCCACCTCTCTCAATAACTTCTAAGCCTCTTTCTTGAGCAAATTTATAAGCACTCTCTTTAACAAGTATTCCTCCGACATACTCTCTACGCCAAGGCTTGTTAGGTAACAATGTTCTTTCTTGCTGTAAAGAAATATTAAAATTATTTTTTTTCAAAATCTCTACTATTTCGTGGTGTTCCTTTATATTGTGAGTTGCAATAAACACCGCTTTTATAATACTATCAAAAAAATTGTTTTGGTCTAAATAATTAATTAGTGGAGTTTCTGATCCCTGTATATCCATATGCAACATATCTATATTTTTAAGATTGTATTTCTTGTAAATTTCTTCTATAAAATCAATTTCTTTTGCTCGTGGATTTAAATCAGGCGTAAATCCGCTATCAAAAGAGTCAATAGATGGATCCATGGGGAAAATACACCCCCATATCCGGTCGCTATATCT
>MPLX02241405.1_pt1 | contig 19774 bp, 18 predicted proteins | sample 1617341 | NCBI WGS metagenome assembly MPLX02 (sample SAMN05944804, study PRJNA350692) | marine metagenome | biome: marine; feature: ODZ; material: water; isolation source: 120 m water sample filtered on 0.2 um supor filter | place: Pacific Ocean | collected 2012-04-08 | depth 120m m | reverse complement strand
CATGTTTCCCGGCGTTCTCGTTGTAGAAGTCAACGAGTTTCGGCGTAAAGATCCTGCAAGGCCCACACCACTTGGCGGTGAAGTACAGCAGTACATCCGGCTTGTCCGAAAGAATGGCTGATGGGATCTGCTTGCCCTGCATGTCTACCAGATCCGGCCCGATCATTTCGATCAACTTCGTGTGGTATGAACCCTCCTGAGGCGTCGGTTTTTCGACCGGACGCTCAAAGGCGGCGATGGCGCACTCAGTCATCGCAAACGTATCGGGCGGGAACGTCTGTTCGTGAGCCTCCGTGAGCGTCATCGCCACGGTGCCGGCAATCGACTGCTCTTCGATGGAGTGTGGCAGTACGATCGAGCCGCTCGGCTTCCAGTCGGCGTACTTCCGCTCGACCGTAATAAGTCGACCGGACTCGCTAGGACGCGTGAATTCAAATCGACTGAGCAGCCCGGTCTCCACATCGAAATACGCATACCACGATCGCCCCGCATGTGGCACCAGAATGATCCGCCAATGCGGGCGCCCCAGCACCGGCACTTCGCTGGAAACGGTGGATATTCGCACGTACTTCTCAAGGTGAAGCCACGCGGTCGGATCATGTTCCATCCGCAACTGTACGCCTACGATATCGGGCGCCGGATAACAGGTCCCGGTTGCATCCTCAAGCCAGGTCTTGGTTCCATTTGAGCCCTGCGCTTCGTGCCAGGGTGAGCCGTTCATGGTCATGTCGAGTGTAAACGCGCCGCCCGACTCGGCGCTGATTTGCATCGCGCCCGCATCTTCACCGATGGTCCATGTGTAGTGGCGTTCCAGTCCGGGCAAGGACTGATATGCGGCCTCTCCACCAGTCGCGCTCACGAAAGCGTCCACGACGGCCTGCACAGAAGGCATCTCGGGCTTGTCGGGCTCAGCGACCGGAGCTGAAGAAGGTGTCCCCTTGGGTTTGGCCGCTGGAGCCGGCCCGCCAAGTTGGGCGACGGCCGAAGCCGTGATCAGGAGAGCGCAGCACAAGATCAAAGCATGACGCATACTGGTGGATCCTTTTGTAACGCCCACAGTCTAGCCTGTCCCATACCATGCACGCCCACCAAGTTTCCCGAAATGCCACCCTCTGATGCAGGATCCCCTCCTCATGCGAGAGAAATCAGAAACCGCCTTCCGAACCATGTACAAAGCTGCCCTTGAACCTGGATCGCTCGATGTCAAGACCAAAGAGTTGATGGCGATCGTGGCCGCCGTCAGCCGTCTGTGTGAACATTGCCTGCACCACCACGTTCCGCTGGCCCACAAGAACGGGGCGACCCGCGAAGAGATCCTCGAAACCCTCGATGTCGCCGTCCTCATGGGCGGCGGACCCGCCCACGCCTTCAGTAAGATCGTGCTGAAACTCTACGATGAGGCCGCGTCCAAGTAAATCGGAAGCCTGAAGTCGAAACAACACCCCTCGGTTTCCGACTTCCGCCTCTACTGCATCCATCCCGCCAGGACCGCCAACAAGTCATCGGTCCCGACCACGCCGTCGCCGTTGAGGTCGGCATCGCAGGGCGGTTCGCATGGGCCCCACGCCGAGATCACTGCAAGTATGTCATCGGTGTCGACGACACCATCGCCGTTGGCATCGCCGTTTGAAGATTCGACCGGGCGAAGCACCGCTGCATGATTGTCCTGATCATCCCAGGCCAGCGAGGTGGCGATCCAGCCATGCTCGTTGACACCGCGACAGATCCGGAACTCCGCTCCATCGACGTTGTTAATGACGAGGTCTTCGAGCAGCACAAACTCACCATCAATCCAGGCGCAGGCGTGGTCGGTAGTCGTGCCGGACACCGCAGGCGGTACCCACGCCTTGCCGACGATCCAGCCGGACTCGTTGATGTCATAGGCAAAGGTCTCCCATCCACTGGGCTCGCCGAGATACTCCATGCCGTCTTCGAGTGACCATTTCAGCGCGTGATAGGTGCCGTCTTCGTTGGCGCCCCATCCGCAAACAATCCGCTGCTCGTTGATGTCCGTCGCCTGCGCGCCGCCGCCTTCGGGTGCTTCCAATTCGATGATGTTGTCGACGTTGCCATTGGGAATAACGAACCCGCGCATCTTGCCGGACTCCAATCGTGAAAACCCGACCACATCGTTCAGTTCGTTGACCGCCAGACACTGCGAATCGTTCCCACCAAAGGTCGGGACTTCCAACATCTCTCCATTGATCCAGATGCATCCACGCAGGTTGTAGGGCACACTGCCAACAATGCCGACTACCGTTCCCGAGTCGTTGATGTCCTTGCCCTGACCGTAGTCGCCAACGGCCCAGGTCGGAACACCGAGATCAACAGTGCCGCCATCGGGTGTCCACTTGTAGGGATGAAATGCGTTCCCGCTGGCCGAATTGGCATACCCAACGACGTGACCATGACCGTTCATCGCAAAGCCCCAACTGTTGCCACCGGCGGGCGCATTGAGCGGCGGAATGTTGTGCATCGTCTGGCCGTCCCAGTAGAAGGCGTGTTGATTGAGACCGTTGGGCGCTGTGCCCTGTCCGCAGGCCGTATCAACCTCACTGATATCGTGAGCGCCGCACGGGCCGGTGCCGAAGGTGCCGATGTCGATGATCTCGAACTGCGGGGCTGCCAGAATGCTCGTCACTGTGGTCAGGCCGGCGAGGGTGCTGGTGATCATGGGAATCATCCTCTCTGCTTGGGTTTGAGACTACCACAGCCCCCGCCAGTCTCAAAGGCGAGATCACGCAATCCCATCCGCAGATTCCAGTCTCAGCCTTCTCCGGGCACATTGACCCGCGGCGAGAACCCCGCCTTGGCATGCCTGATCGAATCTGTCGAGTAGGTGATCACCGCCGCCCAGATGAAGGCGAAAGCGATCATCTGATCTACTCCGAATGCCTCATCGAACAGAAACACCGCCATGAGAAGTTGTCCGGTCGGCGCGATGTACTGAAGCAGACCAACGGTGGCGAGTCTCAGACGCTTCGCACAACCTGCGAAGAGAACCAGCGGGATAATGGTGACGATGCCGCCGAGCAGCAGCAGCGTCGTAATCCACCACGGACCGGCGAGTACAGCGCTTCCATGCTCGGCAGCGTCCATATACAGAAGCAGAAGCATGAACGGAAACAGCAGCAGCATCTCGACCGCCAAGCCCGGCGCCGCAGCGGCATTCACGAGTTTGCGCGTAAGGCCGTACAAGCCGAAGGACCCGGCCAACGTCAGCGATATCCATGGCACGCCACCGAGCCGCCACGCCAATACACCCACGCCGACCGTGGCAAGCACAATCGCCACCCACTGCGCCGCCCGCATTCGCTCGCCGAGAAAGACCATGCCCAGCGCAACCGAGAACAACGGATTGATGTAGTAGCCCAAACTCGCTTCGCTGAGGCGGTTGTCCACGACCGCCCACATGAAGACCACCCAGTTGATCGCAATGAGCACCGCCGATACCGCAAGCACGCCAAGCACCCGCGGACTCCGAAGCGCCACCCACCACTCCGGCAGTCTTCGAGTACCCCACAGCAGCAGCCACAACGCCGGCAGTCCCGAGAGCACTCGCCACGCGAGCAACTCGCCGATCGGCACCTCGTCGAGCATCCGGTAGTAGAGCGGCGTGATCGTCGCCCAAAACCCGAATCCGCCAATCGCCATGAGGACACCAGCGGTCGCTCGTGATGGTTGAATGGAGTGAGACCCTTCCAAAGTGCAGGGAGGATATCGTGCCGCCAATGACAACACCCCTTGCCCACGGAATTGAAATTCATCCCCCCGCCACCGGTCTGGCCGATCGCTGCGAGCCGATTCTGCGGAGCGTGCCGGAGTGGTTCGGTATCGAGGAGAGTGTGATCGAGTACATCGAGGCCATCGCGCGAATGCCAACCGCTCTGGCGACCCATGATGATCAACCCATCGGCTTCATGACGCTCGAGCACCACTTTCCCGCATCGGCCGAACTTCATGTGCTGGCGATCCGGCCCGAGTGGCACCGCAAAGGCGTCGGTGCCGCGATGCTTGCGGCCATTGAGAACCACGCAAAAAACCTCGGTGTGCGTTTCCTTCAGGTGAAGACGCTTTCGCCCCACCGCGAGAATGACCACTACGCGCGAACCAGACACTGGTACGAGGCCATGGGATTCGAACCCCTCACCGAGTTTCTCACGCTCTGGGATGAGGCGAACCCATGCCTTCAAATGATCAAGGTGCTGTAGCAGCCCGACCCGGTTCTCGGAGGCCGGAACCCGGACGATCGCTCAGCGTATCACCAAGATCCTTCCTCGCAGATTCCGCGATCACGAGCAACCGCTGCACGACTTCCGGGTGTGCTTCCTTGACATCAACAGACTCGGAGGGGTCCGTGTCAAGATCAAAGAGCGCCAGCGATTGCGGCACGTTGTAGCGGTACTTCGCAGGTGTGCCCCCGCTGCCGCCGGGGCGATTTTCCAGAGAACGATAGCCATGTGGCAAGTGCAACTTCCACCGCCCAGACCGGACGGCCTGCAACTCATTGGTGCGGTAGTAGTAGAGCAGTGGTTGCATTGCCACGTGCTGAGTTCCAGTCAGGATGCCGGTAGCGTCCACGCCGTCGATGGCACGATCCGACGGTTCGGATGACATGGCGTTCGCGATGGTCGGGAACACGTCGATGCTTCTCCATGGAGTCGCATTGACCGTTCCGCCCGGCACATGCCCCGGCCACCTGATGATGCACGGAACGCGAACACCGCCCTCGAAGGTCGTGCCCTTGCCTTCCCGAAGTTCTCCCGTATCCCCAGCATGATCTCCGTAGGAGAGCCACGGTCCGTTGTCGCTGGAGAACATGACAAATGTGTTGTCTGCGACTCCGTTCTTCTCCAGTGCGTTGAGAATCTCACCCACACTCCAGTCCAACTCATGCATGACGTCGCCGTACATGCCTTGCGTACTCGTGCCGACAAACCGTGGATCATGCGCCAACGGCACATGCGGCTGTGGGTGTGGAACGTAGAGTAGAAACGGTCCGTCCCGATGCCGCTCGATGAAGTCGACAGCGTGCTCGGTGATGCGCCGGGTCAGTGTTCCCTGCTGATCAAGTGTCTCAATCACCTCGACAACCTGATCGCCTTCGATCAGCGGAAGTGGCGGCCATGCCTTGGGCGACTCCGGATGTCCCGGCCACATATCGTTGGAATAGGGGATGCCGAAGTACTCATCGAAACCGTGCCGCGTCGGCAGAAACTCCGGCAAATGACCAAGGTGCCACTTCCCAAAGATGCCGGTTGCGTATCCGCCCGATTTGGCCAGTTCCGCCAATGTCGTTTCGTCTGTGTTGAGCCCGTGCGTATTGTTCGGTCCAAGCGCTCCATGGATACCGAGTCGATTCGGATAGCAACCGGTCAACAGCGCGACCCGCGATGCCGAACATACCGGCTGCGCCACCGAGAAGTGTGTAAACCGACTTCCTTCCTGCTCCATCCTCGCCAGATTCGGCATCTTCCACTCGCTTGCCCCCTGTGAAGGCAAATCGCCCCATCCCATGTCGTCAACAAAGATGATGACGATATTGGGTGGCGCAGTCTCTGCATCAGGCGGCGCAGTCTCTGCATCAGTTGGGGTACCCAGCAATATGGCGATCAGAAGCAGTTGGTGCATCATCCGTGCGTCCAAGTTTGGCTCGACTCAAGGTTCAACATGTTTCCCATTTTCTCATCTCCGGCGATTACTTGACTCAGTTCGGAGGAGCGAATGCCAACCTTGCTTGATCGATGTCCGGATAGATCCCGAAGACACGATCGAGCCGCATCATGCTCAGCACCTGCATCGGCATTCCGGAGACACCACACAACTTGACTTCTCCCCCCTGTTTGGCAACTCGAGTGTGCAGGCGGAGAAGAGCGCCGAGGCCGACACTTGAGATATGGCTCAGTTTCGAACAGTCGATGATGAGCCTGTTGATGCCACCGCTTGCCATCGACTCGACTGTCTTGATGAAAGCAGCGGCGTTGGATGCATCCAATCCGCCATCGGCGCGAAGTACCATGATCTCACCATCGATTTCCTCCAGGATGAACTCCATCAGAAGGTCTCCTCCGCTCGTTTTCTGGCTTCATCGAGTACCCGTTGGCACTCCGCGAGCCGGACCTGCACAGCCGGAGAGGCGGCTGCTGCTTCGACCTTCGCCTTGATCTGGTGAGCGGCCGCTTCGACGTGGCGACTCCCCGCGTGGAGACCCGCATCCGATTCGAGCAGCACCCGCATGGCCTCAGGGCAACCACTTCGAACTGCCTCATCGAGTGTGGGCCAGCGTGAACGGGTGATACCGACGGATGCCCCAACCGCGAGCAGTTGTTTCATCACGTCCGCATGGCAGTGTCGCGCCGCCTCCTGCATGGGTGACCAGCCATCGGGGAGGGATGCGTCGGGGTCTGCATTATGATCGAGCAGGAGCGTAACGCACGAGGTACACCCACTCCGGGCCGCCGCCATGAGCGCGGTCCATCCGTGGATCGTCGCGCGATCGGCAGTAGCGCCCGCGTCGAGCAGGAGTTTGAGACAGTCGGCGTGACCGCGAAGCGCGGCAAAGTACACACCGTCGTGACCAGCATGGTCCGTCGCGAGCAGGTCCGGGTCATGGCGAAGGAGTTCCTGCAGCACCGAGGGGGATCCCCACCACGCGGCCGCCATGAGCGGCGTCACACCATCGATCGTGCCGGCATGTGGATCGGCACCGTGTTCGATCAACAGACGAGCGACCGATGGACAGGAACCCTGACACGCAGCGAGCAGTGGTGTCATGCCACGGATACCGCGACGGATGCTGACCGAAGCACCGTGATTGACGAGCACCTGCGTTACATCGAGTCGGCAGGCAACCGCCGCGTTCCACAGTGGAGGGCGCGCCCCGGGCGGCCCATTCGGCACCGCGCCAGACTTGAGGAGAACTCTCACCATGGCCACGTCGCCGCGAGCAGCGGCAACTCCCAGTGGACTGACCCGCAGGCCATCCTGTAATACCGGCCCAACCGCATTCGGGTTTCCACCCTCTTCTTCGAGGATGCGGGCGAGCGTCGCCATCTCGCCACTGGCAGCGGCACGTATCAGACCACTCAACCTCTCATGCTCAACCTGCCCGACCTTCAGAATCCAGTTCGCCGTAGGCAGCGCGAGGGCCGGCACCTCCACCGGAGGTGGAGACGCCGCCATCGTCCCAGAGGTCAGGAGTACCAGTACTCCCCGTCCAAACCATGTCAGTCCCAACCTAGGCACAAAAATGCTCCTGAAAAAAGGCCTTTTTTGAAGCCTCGAAGGGCTCACTGGGCAGTCTATCGATTCCCCCCGAAACATCCCGGAAGGCAGCAGCATTGTCCATGTTGGAGGTTCCCGAATGCCACATATCAGGCCAGCCAGCGACAACACGAATCCCACCCACTCGGATGACGCCGATCGGGCGCTCGCCCGGGTGTGGCCGGTCGTGTCGGTCAATTGGGTCGATGCCGAGGCCCGGGGTGGCCCTGGATGGGAAGATCCGGAGGACATGGTGGAATTCGCGCTGCGACCGCTCGCCACGGTGCACACGGTTGGGCTGCTGATTCATGAGTGTGAGCAGTTCGTTGCGTTGACCGATTCCCGGGCCCCGGACCAGGTTGGCGCGGTGCAGAAGATCCCGAAGGCATGGATTACCTCGATGGAGTTCATGGTGCCCACAAAGGAAGAAGAAGTACCACCGACGCTGCCGATGGATGGATCTCGCGCCGGGTGACCGTGAGGCCGTCGGGGAAGCGGAAGAACAGAACAACTGAACAGCAGTAACGTGTCATTCACGGACGGATGTGTTCGGTTGCAGATCGAAACGCAATTCTCCCGTCTCCTTTCTGTGAACGTCTCCCCCACTTCGTGGGAGGAAGAGAAACATCACCCACCAAAAACGCAAGGACGAGTCCTAACGGACTCGTCCTTGCTTCTTCTCTCCTCCCCTGAGTGATGGGGGCCCCCCCACACTCGAGGATGTCGCTGACTGTTCGACCGGGTCGGAGCCGGGCCGATCGTCGTTGCAGTGTCTTTCGACTCCTGCGATGATCGGTGCTCGCGGTGATCTCGGCAGGCGACCCTGCCTTACCCGGTGCACATCGGGCGTGTCGGTGTCCTTGGAATGGCTGCGTCTCCCCTCGCGATGCCTCGCTTCCTGGGGACGTTCTTGCATGTACGCTCCATTCCCTTTGAGCGATGCCTCTGCGTGACCTGACATTCGGTGCTCCCGTGCCTCCCGTCGGCTGCACGGATCTCAGGTCGCTCGGCATCAGATCCTCCTCGCGGTCTTGGCAAGACTTCCACAGACCTTGACGCTGCACACGAATGTGCGTTGTCGCTCCACGTCCGGTGTGGGGCATCGGTCTGCTGCTCGACTTGGTCGCGTGAGGTGGTTCACAACATCTTTTTGCTCAGGCCGCCGGAACCGCCGGCCTGGGCAAATCATGCTGCCCTCAAACTCCTCGTCCTCTGCTTCCTTCGTCTCGTGCAGGACACGATTCGATCTTCGCATGGCGAGGTTTGGACTGTCACAATCATCGGCTCACGTGCTCGCTGCCACATGCTTTTGAGGGCGTGGGCATCGTGCTCGCTTTCTTGAGTCGTTGATCCGTTGCTGGTGGTCACCAATGTCGCCTTCCCGCTTTCGCGGGCATGTACCGAAGCACAAGTGCCGAAGCACTCCTCGGGGCATTGGTCCTGCCGGCAACCATCCGGTTCTGCAGTGCATTCCGTGGTTTCTCCGCGGTTTGCCCGAATGTGACTGTGAAGAACGGGTGCTTCCCGGTATCCGGTGATCCGCATCGTGGAATGTCGGGAAACCACGCGCGTCGAGTTCGGTCTTTCGACCTCTCTCCGTTCCAGATCGGGGGCGTTCTTCGCCGTCCGACACGTACTTCTCCGCTTTTCAAAGAGCCTTGCGCCAGTTCCGCCCCGGTCGAACAGGCAGCGACAACGTGTGTAGTAATACGATGGGCAACTCCACCTTGCAAGCGACCACCAGATCGTGGACGAATCGGTGGAGAACTCGGTGGACAAATGGTGGAGTCGTTGCCCCAGTTCTCCGTTACTTGGCCGTATAGTGGAACTTCTGGCCGCCGATGTCAGCTGCCAGAATGAGCCCATCGTTGTTGCTTGTAAAAATGGCAACACCGTGGCTGTAATCGGCCATGGCAGAATTTCCACTTTTTCCAGCAACGGCGGCCGCGGAAGCCTGCCCGGTGAGTTGATCATTGGTGAACTTGTCGAAGGCGAAGCGATTCTCAAAGAAGATGATCTCCGAGAATGTCTGTCCGCCGATCTGTGCACCGATCGTCACACTCGTTGCTTTGGCATACCCGACAAGACGCCCATTCCTGTGCACCTCGCCATTACCGTCAGACACGCCGAGTCCGAGGGCACCCTTGGTGATCTTTGGAAAAACCGCATAGGCAAACGCGGAGTCAAAGAACTTCGACACCTTGGGATCATTGCGAAAGTTCTTGATGGCTGTGGCGGAGGCATTGGCACTATCCAGTCGCTGTCCATCGGTTGAGGGGGCTGATGACCCGGATGAACAACTGAAGCCAGCACACAGCAGGACAGTGGTGGCGATGAGGGAGAGACAATGGCGAGTATGCATGGCGAGACCCTTTAAAATGAGATTGCAAATAGTTACCAACCAGTCCAGCACAATACCACACCAATTCAGCAAGGAATTGTCACCGCTCAAACGCCGGGTGGTCTATGGTGAATGCCATGATGGCCATGCTGGAACCCTTGATCAGGCAGATCACAACGCTTGCAGATGAACTGGACAGCACCTGCAAAAACGATGCCGAGCGTTTACTCCATGCAGCTGCCGTCTACATGAGATCCTGCGGATCTGAGCAACCGGAGTTGGAGCGATTGATCCCAGACCTTGGCAGCATGCTCCGCTGTGAAGGAACAACAGGCAAGGCCGCTCGGCAGCGAGCGGGTGCCTATTACACGCCGCCGATGCTCGTTGGTTTCATCCTCGATCACACGCTTGATCTCTGGTTGGCCGAAAATCCAGATTGCGAACCAACCGTACTTGATCCTTCCTGCGGCACGGGCCGGTTCCTGCTCGCTGCCGGACGACGCTTGGTGCGGCGCCATATCAGCCGCACCGGTGAGTCCGAATCGGCGGCATGGCGACATGTCGGCCCGCTCCTGCTGGGCTTGGACAGCGATCAGATCGCCACTGCGTGGCTTGCGGGGCGTATTCAATCGCTCGCCGGAGGTGACCACGCCGCCGCGACCGGTATTCGAACGACCGACGCGCTCGGCGAGGAAGGCATCCGAAACTGTCGCGCCGACATTGTCGTGGGAAATCCTCCATTTGGCAGCCCGCTGAAACAAGCATCGGACGCCGAGGCGGCCCGCCGCGCGATGAAGGCGTTGGGTGGGCGGGTCGGCCCGTACACCGACCTTGCCGCGATCTTTCTCGGGCATGCCCGAGCCGCCGTGAACGATGGTGGGTTTCTAGCAATGGTGCAGCCACTATCGGTGTTGGCATCCCGCGATGCGGATCAGGTTCGAGCGGCACTCCTGGAAACCTGCACACCCACTGCGGCGTGGGCCAGCGGGAAACGCATTTTCGATGCCGATGTATTCACATGCGCGGTGGTGTTCAAAAAAGGACCATCGCCCCGGGAGTGCCACGTGAGCAGATTCCGTGATCTGCCTGCACATGCATGTGGATCCGCCACGATCGGCACTGGTGATCGATCCTGGTCGCCGCTGGCCACCGCTGCGATGGGATTCCCGGATGTGCCGGAGTTTCAGGATGCGGGCACCATCGGTGATATCGCCGAAGCCACGGCTGACTTTCGAGATCAGTATTACGGGCTGAAACAGGCCATCATCGAATGCGGTCCCTCGCTTGAGGATGGAGTTGCTCCGGTCGTCACGACGGGCGTGCTTGACTCGGCCCGCTGCTATTGGGGGGACCGTCCGATTCGGCTGTTCGGCCAGTTGTGGAATCGTCCCGGCATTGTGATGTCCTCGCTTGACACATCGATGCAGGAATGGGCCACGGCTCGGTTGGTACCCAAACTCATGCTTCCGACACAGACCCGCACCCTTGAGCCGGTACTCGACCTCGATGGGCGCTGGCTTCCGAGTGTGCCGATCATCTCGATCACGGCGCGCCGCTTGAGCGACCTGCCCCGTATCGCCGCCGTGCTCGCCTGTCCACTGATATCCCTGCTCGCCCTGCATCGGTGCCTCGGAACTGCTCGCAGTCCCAAGGCCATCAAACTCTCGGCAAGCGATGTGCTGTCGCTTCCAACGCCGGCAGATGAAGCGGCGTGGGAGGCCGGCGCCAGCGCCTTCGTGTTGGCCCAGCAGACTCAAGATCAAACGGAGCGTGATGCATGCCTACTGCAGTGCAGCGAACACATGCTGACCGCCTATCGCGTCGAGCATGGTGCAATCGAGTCTGGCTGAGGCGGCAAGCCCTCTCTGCTCCAAAACGATGCGATACTCGAGCCTTGCTCTATCTGAAATTGGCAGCGACTCAACGGGTTCCGAACATGCGGTCTCCCGCGTCTCCAAGCCCCGGAAGGATGTACCCAAGGTCATTGAGTTGTCGATCGAGGGCGGCCGTAAAGATGGGAACTCGCGGGTCGGCCTCCAACATGGCCTTGACTCCCTCGGGCGCCGCCACGAGGCAGATGAGACGGATGTCCTCGCATCCATTCTCCCGCAGTATCCGCACCGCCGCAGCTGCCGAGCCGCCGGTTGCGAGCATCGGGTCCACCAAGAAGACAGGCCCCTTCGCAACATCATCCGGGAGTTTGCAGTAGTAACTGACCGGCTCAAGCGAGTCTTCGTCGCGATAGAGTCCGACGTGCCCCACCCGCGCTTCGGGCATCAAGGACATCACACCATCGGCAAGGCCGATGCCCGCGCGAAGAATCGGCACGATGGTCACCGGGGCGGCAAGCCGAAACGCCCGCACAGTCTCAAGCGGCGTCTGCACTTCTTCGGCCCGAGTCGGAAGATCCCGACTCGCCTGAAACACCATGAGTCCGGCGACCTGTGAGACGAGCGAACGGAAGTATCCCGCATCTGTCTCGCGGTCTCGAATACGAGCGAGTTTGTCCTGGATCAGAGGGTGTTCGAGAATCTGCAAATTGGGATGGTCAGGGTGGGTCATGGTATGGACTATACGGGGTCAACCCCCAGCGCCCGATGCCATCCCGCGCATGGCTCGCAGTATTCGCGTTCGCTCCTCGGAGGCCAAGAGGAAGATCCACACGCATCCTGCGTACACGGCGGCGTAAGTCACCAGTCCCAGCCCAAGGTCCAGAAGCCCCCACGCCTCACCTGACGTGCGGAACACCGGCACCCACTCCGGCCAGATCAGGAGCGGAGACAGAACGACGGCCAGAACAAGCGGCCACAGAGTCGGCAGGAGAAACATCGATACCGGTACTTTGAGAATCTTCGCGCCACGAATCGGCAACCAAATGCCCGGGAAGACCACAAACGTCACGGTGATCGCCCAGGACGGCCCGGCGATATTGCTCCAAGCCGAGTCACCATCGCCCACAGCGGGAAGCAGTGTGATGAGCACAATCGCGAGCAATGGATCGAGCACACCGCCACCGAGCAGGATCTTGGCGTACTTGCTGATGTAGCCCGCACCGTACAGCAGGAAGACCCATCCGTCGGAAATGGCGCGGGCTGCCAAGCCAAGTGCCGCGACCCGCACCAGCATCGACATGACGTCAAGGTACTTTTCCGGATCCTCAAGTGAACTGCCGATCCACAACCGGAGTAACTCATCAGCCAATACAAACGCCGCCACCGCGGCCGGCCAAGCCATCAATGCATGCATTCGAGATACCGTATGAAGCATGCGTTGCAGCGACTTTCCGCCATCGGACTTCGCTGCAAGCCGGGCGCCGACTGCATCGACCCCGAAGGTCATGCCGATGGTCACCATCCGGATATAGCTCACCAGCCGCGTGGCCATGCCGAAGACTGTGGCACCGAACAGTCCAAACCAGATGGTGATGATGAACAACCCCGCCCGATCATGCAGATTGGTGGCGACGACCGTGCCGGTATTCCAGCCGAACGTCCCCATGATCGCCCTGATTGAATCCTTCTTGGCCCTCCAAGGCACACCGAAGAGTCGTCGATCCCGCATCGCCATCCAAAACGCTGGAAGCGTCACGAGGACCACCCGCAACCCGGCAGCAATGCCCGCAAAGACAATGAACCCTTCGGCGGGGGATGCCTCCGGCCAAGCAGCACGACAAATGAGCACGGAAATGAGATAGTCAGCCCGCCGAATTCCAAAGAACAAGTTCTGAAGAATGAACTCTTCCCGCACCACGAACATGTTTGTCGCGGGCGCCCACAACACATTGACAACCGTGAAAATGAACTCAAAAACGAGCATCCACCGGGCGGCGATCCAAAACGTGGGGTCGATATTGAGAAACGGGATCACGGCAATCAGTATTCCGTAGGAGGCGGCTGCCAAGATGACCACCCCGAGACAGACCAGCACGGCCGCATCACATACTTCACTAAAGTCCCGCTCACCATGCCACGCCGCTGCCAACTCGCGGATCAGACTGGCCTGAATCACCTCATGGAACATGGATGCCAATCCCACTTGGGCAAGCAGGAGCAGGTAGAGACCGAGCGCATCTGCCCCCAGCCACCGCGCCAGCAAAGGAGCCACGATGATTCCGAAAACAAGCGTCGTCAACAACCGTGCGTAGTTGCTGCCAACTCGGACCAGACCTCGGTTTGCTTCTGTCGACATATCGTCCTTGATCACAGGTACTCGCGAGGTGCTGCGTACTTGAGACACCTGTGTACGGATAGCGTACCGCGTCGTCCGCGATCAGGTATCCGTCACAACCTCATGAGATCGGACAACAAACAGGCCAGCGGCTGTCAGTGACAGGGGCCCCAAGCACCGATCACTTCCAGAAGATCGTCAACCCCAACATCGTCATCACCGTTGACATCCGCAGCGCAGTCCTCGTCACAGTTCACATCGGCGCAGACCGTCCAGTCGCCCACCCATACACCGCCGAAGTGCTCGCACTCAACTCTGGTGCCTATTGCGCAGGTGCCATTGGTGCAGCAGGCACCCTCGGGAAGATTCTCTGCACTGATATCGAAGGCATAGACGGCACCGGCGTCGGCAACACCATCGGCATCATGCCAATTTGCTCCAACCAGAACCGAATCGCCATCAAGTCCGATGGAACGCCCGAAGATGTCGCTGGTTTGGCCGTCGCTGGCGTTCAGTTCCGCAACCTCACTCCAGACCGAACCATTTTGGCGCCAGACCCAAGCCGCTCCCTTGTCGTCGTTCCCATACCAACCACCCAGAACTGCAACATCTCCCTGCAGGCGGCAACACTGGCCCGCCATGTCCTGAACATCGCCGTTCGAGGGAACGAGTTTAAATTGCTCTGTCCACACACCATCGATCCGATCGAAGACATAGCCGGATCCAGATTGCCAGCCCATGTCGTCGTCATAGATACTTGTCGTGAGAAGTCGATCACCGTCGATGGAGACCTTCCAACCGAAATAATCTTCATTCGCCTGATCGGACGGAGTCAAGCGATCAACCTCCCCCCATACGCCTTCATCAAGATCGAAGATGAACAGCGAACCACACCGATTGCTCCCCCCACATCCAGCTGCATAGTAGGGGCAGCCGACCGCAATCGTATCTCCATCGACATCCACGGCTCGACCGAAGTGATCGCCTGCATCAATACCGCTGCCCACAAGCTCGGCCGTAAATATCCAGTTGTCTCCATCGCGATCGAACACGTAGACACGGCCTTCGTCGCCGTCAGCCTTGTTCGCGCCGATCACAATCGTGTCGCCGTCGGTCGCAACACTCCACCCGAAACTCGCTCCCATCTCTGGACTTGGCGCTGTCAATTTGGCCGTCTCGATCCATGTGCCATCATCATCCGGGGCGAACACATAGGCAGCACCACTGTCGACCTCGCTTCCTGCATCGTGATGTCGCGAGCCGACAACCATCACCTCCCCATGCAGGGCCGTCGAATATCCAAACTCGTCAAACCAAGCGGTGTCGCTCCCGATGACCGTCTGAAGTTCTGTGAACTCACCATCGCATCCTCGGACAAACACCCAACTCACTCCCGAGTCGAGTCCGAGGAAATCGTTGCCCGGAGATCCGATCACAACCGTATCTCCATCGAGTGCCAGGTCGATACCGAAGCTGCCGTACTCGGCGACATCATTCGGGTTGATTTCCTGCACCTCGTATACGACATTTGCGGTGGCCGGAAGTACCGCAAGAGCCGTCGTTGCAATAACTGTTGATATCTGAATCGTCATGAGTCGTTCCCTTCCTCGGAATCAGCGGCGACGTCGGCGACCAGCCAACATGCCCAAACTCAGCACTGCCAAAGCGGACGGGGCTGGGATGAAATTGAGTTCGAACGAGACGCCTTCGGCGATCCACTCGCCGCCATCAGCATTGGTGCCGCGGAAGTTGGCTTGGCCGATGATCGATGTGCTCGGTGCACCGAACACCGTCAACTGCGCCAGCAGCACTCGCCACTGACCATCCGGACCTTGCTCAGCCAGACCCTGCCCACTGGCTTGCGTCACAGACCATCCCCCATTGTTGACGAAGAGTGCCGAGCCCTGATTGAAGGCATTGAAGGTGACGTTGTCGATCGAGAGCGAGTTGTCATGCACGCTGTCAGCACCAATCGTCATCCAACTGTCGTAGGCCAAGTCGGGAATCGACGCAAAGTCCGCAGGATCAATGTCCAGTGATGTCGGTCCACCAAACACGTTCTGGTAGAACTGACTCTCCGCGGCCCAGAACATGTGGTTCTCAGCTGTTCCGTACACCTCCAGAAGGCTGTCGCCCTCTTCGACCACAGCGAAGACGCGTCCGGTCCAGGTCTCTGGTGGATCATCATGACCTGGGACGGTCACCGGACCATAGGTCGCCGTCAAATCGGCTTCAATACTCTGAAATCCGCCGAGAGTTGTACCGGCCGCGAGCATGCTCGCCGCCACGCCTGCCACGATTGTGGTTCGGGTCATTTCTGCTCGTCCTCCTGTTGCCCCCCGCAGGGGGCTTCTTCCTTTCGGAGCCGATCCTTGCGAATGAAGTCACGATCCGGCTCATCTTGACACTTGGTTGCATCGGGGCCATTGGAAGTTGCCAAAAAGCCTCGATACGGGCGCGAACACCGCGATTGTAGACCGGTAACCTTGATGGGCCAAAGAGAATATTCAGATTGTAGAAGAGGCTGTAAGTGCTTGGATTCAAGGCGTTTCAGGAGGCGTGGACGGGGTTGTCTTCTGGGGCATTCTTGGGCTTGACTCGAATACAGCGAGGATCTGGAGGGGAGCAGCACGAAGAACACCGCTGAGTAGTGGATTGGGCGTTTGACTGCACCATCGACCACGAGGGAGGGGCGGTGGAGCCGAAAGCTCCGACCGCCGCGGATGAGTGAGCGATACAGGACTCGGCGCCCGAGCGAAGCGAGGAAGTCACGCTGGGCTGCCGCGGGCAACGCCCGCGGGGTGTCGGCCTGCGGCCGACACCATCGACCACGAGGAAGCGGCGGTGGAGCCGAAGGCTCCGACCGCCGCGGACGAGTGGGCGATACAGGACTCGAACCTGTGACCTCACGGGTGTGATCCGTGCGTTCTAGCCAACTGAACTAATCGCCCGGGGAACGACGCAGTATATGAGCGAGGCTCAGGAACCGGCCTCATCGTGGCGAGACGGCATCTCCTCGACCGCCGGCGTGGATTCGACCCGCTTCTCCGCCTCATCGGTCAACTGTGCGGGCTCGTCTACGGCCGGACGCGAAGACTCGTCGTCGATTTCCTCGTGAATACCCTTCACGCCACGTTTGAATTCGACAATGCTCTTTCCGATGCTGCGGCCAACCTCGGGAAGCCGCCTTCCGAAGATCAGCAGGCCGATGATCAAAATGACGACCCACTCCCCGCCGTGGGGCAGTCCGAAGGCCAGCAGGACCGTGTCGATAGGTGTGTCAGTCATGGGAGGGGTCTCCGGGGGAGGGGTCTCCGGGTCGCATTGCCTGCTGGCAGTGTACCCTCCGCTGGGATCTGAAGTCGTTTTTTGCAGCCCTGTGCTGTGCCGGAAGTGCTCATCCGGCCGATGCAATATGGGGTGACCACCCCACTTCGCCCTTCGGCCCAAGCCCCGGAATGGAGTCCGGACCATGACCATGAAAGCCCGATTCGGAACCCTGCTCGTCGCCTCTCTCGCCGCCATCGGCTGCCAGCAACAGCAGGTTGAAACCCCGGCCACGACCCACGGCACGAAGTACGCCAGACCGCTCCCTGCCGGACAATCGCCGCTGCGGCGGGTCATCGATCCGCAGCGGATCACGGCCATTGATCGGGCGTGGGAGGACAAGGATCTCTTCCTGCGAGATGCGGCCGACGAGTCGATCGCGTGGTTCGACAAGCCGTCGACGCTGCAGTGGTTTCCGTGCTGCGACATCGATCACGATCAGGCCCGCGCCAGCGTCGTGGCATTCCGAGACTTGTGCGAGACGTCGCCAAATGTAGAGGCCTTTCGCGGCGACCTGCTTCGCCGATTTGATGTCTACGAGTCAATCGGCTGCGACGATGACGGAACGGTGCTGTTCACCGCCTACTGCTCCCCCACCTTCCGCGCCAGCCGCACGCGACACACCGGTTTCGAATCACCGCTCTACGGCAGACCCGCCGATCTGATCACGCATCCGAAATCGGGTGAGCCGCTCGGACGCCGCCGAGCGGACGGTGGAATTGACCCATGGCCTTCCCGCGGCGAGATCGAACGCACCGGCATGCTCGATGGCACCGAAGTCGTCTGGCTTGAGAACCCGCTCGACGCCTACATCGTGCACATCAACGGATCGGCCAAACTCCTCATGGATGACGGCAGCACGATGTACCTCGGATATGCCGGGAAAACCGACCGTCCCTACGCCAGTCTCGGCAAGACGCTGACCGACCGCGGTTTGATCTCCGAGGGCGAAGCCAGCCTTCAGAAGATTCGACGCCTCTGGCGAACGCATCCCGCCGCAGTCAAAGATGCCATGCATGCCAATGAATCGTTTGTGTTCTTCCAGGAGTACGACGGTGGCTCCTGGCCTGCCGGCTCACTCGGATTTCCCGTTACGTCACGACGTTCGGTCGCCACCGACAAGCAGATCTTCCCACGTGGCGGAGTCGTGCTTGTTGATACGACCGCCGCCCGCTTTGCGGGTGATCCGGACCCGTTCAGCCAGTTCATGTTTGACCAAGACACCGGCGGTGCTATTCGCGCACCCGGACGGGCCGATCTCTACCTCGGCGCTGGACCAATGGCCGAACTGCTGGCCGGACAACAGAAGAACGAAGGACATCTGTACTACTTCTTTCTCAAACCCCCGGAAGTTGTCAAGACCAACCAAGGCTGGCAGGGGCCGAGTTCACTCGCCTCCCACTGAAGTCTCGGGCCAACCAAGAAAAGGTGGCCACGCTCGAACAGGCTCGAGTTCATTTGGACTGGCATCCTTGGTTCTCGCGTCGATCACGCAGACATCGCCGCGCACCGACACGTCTCGCATTGGATCAAAGCCCGCGAGCAGATGGAACCACACATGCAACCGGTTGTGAAGGTCGATGCCCTCGTCGAGCACCATCACCAGTCCGTTCCATCCATCGAAGGCAGCATGCACCGATTCGACGTTTCCACGCATTGAGATGATTGCACACCGGCCCGCCCCCCACTCCGGCATCGCCGCACCGGGGAATGCCTGCGGCATCGTGACGAAATCCCGAAGCTGTGGCTCGCCACCATCGCCCTCGCCCTCCCAGTGCGGCGTGGCATCAAAGCCGATCTTGCCGCCCGCCCCGCGACGTGCTGCGGCGTGATCGAGGATGTCCAGTGGTCCCCGTGTCAATTCGACGTCACGGGCGAAGTCCACATGCTTGAACATCGCCCGAAGTACGGCTTCTTGATCGTGCACATTCACTTCGTCCGCATCGACGACGAGTACACACTTGGTCCACGCCATCTGCCCGGCACCCCACACCGCGTGCATGATGCGGCGAGCCTGAAGCGGATAGGACTTGTGAATGCCGAGCACCGCCCAATTGTGGAAGCAGCCCGCCATCGGCAGGTCGTAATCGACCAGATCCGGGATGAGTGTCTGCAGCAGCGGCAGGAAGATCCGCTCGGTCGCCTTGCCGAGCCAGTTGTCCTCCTGCGGCGGCGGTCCCACGACGGTCGCGGGGAAGATGGCGTTGGTGCGGTGCGTAATCGCAGTCACATCGGTGATTGGATAACGATCGGGCAGCGAGTAGTAGCCGGTGTGGTCGCCGAAAGGCCCTTCAAGCACCGCCCCAGGACCGAGCGGGTCGCCCCCTTGCGGATCCCAACCACACGCGCCCGCATCGGTGCGAACGAACCCTTCGATCACGATCTCCGAGTTGGCCGGCACGCGAAGCGGCACCGTCTTCGCCGCCACCATTGGAATGCCCCGCCCTTCAAGGAAACCCGCCATCAGTAACTCACTCACGCCCGGTGGCAGCGGCGCGGTCGCCGCGTAGGGCAGCACCGGCTCGCCGCCGAAGCAGATGGCAATCGGCATCGGCTCGCCGATTTCCTTCCAACTTCGCCAGTGGGCGGCCCCGTCGTGATGGATGTGCCAGTGCATGGCGAGCGTCGTCGGGCCGAGCAACTGGGCGCGGTACATGCCGATGTTGTGGCTCTGTG
>MPLX02159628.1_pt1 | contig 19783 bp, 7 predicted proteins | sample 1617341 | NCBI WGS metagenome assembly MPLX02 (sample SAMN05944804, study PRJNA350692) | marine metagenome | biome: marine; feature: ODZ; material: water; isolation source: 120 m water sample filtered on 0.2 um supor filter | place: Pacific Ocean | collected 2012-04-08 | depth 120m m | reverse complement strand
CGTTGGCGGCCTTATAGACAATCGTAAATAAATGGCCTTCTGTACTATCCCCAGCCGTTCGGGCAAGGTTTGTACTGTATGCCATTACTTTTACATGGTCATCAACTTCATTGCTCAAAAGCTGCATAGCGTTGGAACTGGAATTGGTAATCACAACGCCAGATGTATCGTAAACAATTTCCAGTTTTTCTCCTTTTTGCACTTCACCAACATCGCCGTAGATGAGATCAGAACCTGCATCATGATATACATCCAATTGCAATCCGCGCAATGGTTCATTATCGACTATTCGTACAGCCAGCATAACTGTAGAATCACCCAAAGTAGACAAAATAGATTCAAAACCAAGGCATGCACACAAACCGGTTGCTATTATTTGATCATAATTGGGATTTGGTGACCCATCCGGCAATAAAATTCGGGTATCTAAATGATATGCTGAATCTGCAGGGCAATCCAATGCATGAGCAAATCCTACAATAAGTATTAATAGTATTGTTAATCTTTTCATTTTTATCTCCTGATAGAAAAGTTACGGTAAAAGTCTTATTTCACCAATAACATCTTTTGTGAACGGTACTGACCGTTGAAGTGCACATTTAATATATATACGCCTGAAGCAGCCTGCGCACCTAAGTCGTTTTTTCCATTCCATTTAATAGTATGAAATCCTGATTCTATTTCTGTATTCATTAATGTTGCTATTACCTTACCAGATATATCATAAACGTAAACCTGCATAGATCCTTGTTCTGGAACATCAATCTGAAATTTTGTTATCGGATTAAATGGATTGGGAAAATTTTTACTTACTGCAAATTTTATCGGAATTAATTCGTCATCTAATCCTAAAGGTTCAATTACAACCATCAGTAGATGTATAAATGATGAACCCATATTTGTAGTTAAAATCATATCGCCTTCATAAATACCTGGAATCATGGATAAGCTATTAAAATTGAAAGTGATGAATTCTGTTTCGCCATTAACCATAATACCATCACCACCAAAGAGGTTTACCCAAGGAATATTATTTTCAAATTGATAGATTAGTGAATCCGAACCCGAATAAGTCATTTCCAAATAATTATTAGAGAACTCATCAGGAAATAAAGTATCAATTAGAGTTTCAGTATTTAATTCCAAAAATGAAATACCTGCTACATGGAGATATATTGGTAGCAAAATAGTTGTATCCAAAGCTACTTCTTGAAAAGAAACAATTGCTGAATAATCACCACCAATCAGTGATGCACTATCAAACATAATATCCAAATCTACAGAACTGTTTCCCGGTATCTGAATCTCATTAATTGAGGTATAAATCCATTCCGGTCCTATAGGATTTTCCAATAAGCCTGGGCGATAAGTAGAAATCATATCTTCCATCCGATCGCCTTGCCCATCAGTGAATTGATTCAAACAGGCATCATCAGTATACGTCATAAAATTGTGAATAGGATCTGAACCGGGGTCATTTGGACACGTATCTGTGTTATTACAATTATAAATATTATTTCCATCATCCTCTTGAGGAGTGTCATCCACATAGTCATTATTTGTACTGCAACCATTCCTGAATGTATGCTCTAAACCAAGGTAATGGCCGACTTCATGGGTTGCAGTGTCCCCAGCGTTATACGGATAGGCTGTCCCTCCTGGTAGACACGAATAAAGTAAACATACACCATGCATATAACTTCCCTCCGGCCATTGATACGGTAAATATGACCAACCTACCAATCCCGGCATATTCCCTGAATAAATATTTAAATGATGAACCGGGTCAATATTTAATTGTTGTTTATAGGCACTTTCATACTGGTTCATGTCTGTGAACCAATTATCATTCATCGTATAGTCAACACTGACCAAAGTAAAGAATATATCATAGGGAGCATAGGCATCATTCAGCACTTCAATCTGGTCAACGATCATATCATTGGAAATATTTCCAGCACCATTGCTGGCATGGATCACATGCCAAGCCACCTGTACATTAACGAGGTTGCGGTTTGTACTGCGCTGTACTCTGTTTTCAACTAGCGCATATTGAACCTGGGCCAAAACACCCTCTGGTGCCTGCGGAGTCCCACAGCGGACACCCTCTACCCAATTTCCATTTTCATCCTGGTACTGGATATCTGGTTCCATTTCCCTTGCAAGTGCTTCATTGTCAGGTATAAAGAATTGAGAATGCAATGACGATTGACGGTTTGCCTGAGGTTGATCAGAAATATTTATATTAAGAGTTACAGGAAACGAATTATTGTTAGTGATCATAACAGTTTCAGTGTTTACATCGCCAGATTGAATTGTAGTATTTAATGTATCAGGAGTAAGTGTAATAGAATCCGCAAATAAGATCAACGGTAAGGCAATTATGATTATGTATTGTATGATTTTATTCATCTAATTATTATTTTGAAAAAACCTCGATTTGTAAGTTTAAGGTTTTATCTTTTTATTCTTATTTCAGCAGCACAAGTTTTTTCGTAGCTGTAAATGTTTGGCCAAATGCTGGAACTGCCATCATCTTGTAAAAATACATCCCAGAAGGTAATCCTGTTGAATTCAAGGTATAATTATAATGACCTGCTTCGAGATTTACATTGTTCACTATTGACATGACTTCCCGCCCTTCAATATCAATAATTGATAAATGGATACGTGCAGCTTTAGGTAATTCAAAATCAATGTTTGTAATGGGATTAAATGGATTGGGGTAATTTTGGTTCAAAGCAAAATGTTTTGGAATATTTAGTTCATTTTCACTTCCAAGTTCTTCACGAACCGTTATAATTATTTCTCTCAATTCACTTACTGTCACTTCGCCATTTAACGAAGTATAGACTCCCCAGTAAACTGATTTATCTTCAACATAACCAAAAATGTCGTATAATTCATCATATGTAAGTGCCAATGAATTACCTGAAGAAATATCATAACTAATTATAGGATCTACTCTTTCCACATTTTCAGATAAGAAAAATGATTGAGTTGAGCCATCTCCCCCACCAAGACTCCATGTAAAATCGACAGAATCAACAGTAGCATCTAGTATAGGATTGCTCATCAATTCGGGACTTACTAAAACTGGTAGTTCTGGGTATACAACATCTGAAAGTAAATAATTCAATACCTGTTCAATTACTGTTTCTGCATCCAAAAATCCATCATTACTATCATCTATATCTGCTAAATCAAAATTTGACAAAATAGCTCTATACTCTTGAGAAGAATATCTCATCATTCCACCATGATCCTCGTCACCATTGAAATAATATGTAACTGAAGCTCTTGGGTCTCCCATCGTCGATAGTGAATCAACTCCAGAAAAATCAAGAGATAATAATATCCAATTCGTTGAATTGACACTAATTGGATCTCCAGGAGTCCCTTTCAGCCATGCTGTAGTTCGATTCCCTGCATATCTTAAAAGTAATTTATCATTTAGTATTTCTGTATTAGACAATTGCTCGCCTAAATGATTACCTAATAAAAATAGATTTTTTCCATTATTCAAATGATCAATCAAGACAGCTTGATCATCTGCTTGTAAGGCATTTGTTTCTACAGAGCCTGTATTCCAAATAATTAAATCTCTTAACTCTAACTGGAGATCAGACAACGAAATATTATCTCGATTTACAACTTCATAACTTTGATTCAAATTCACCAAAACATTTTCTATTGGGGTCAGAATATCATTATCATTATCATCATCATCTATAAAAATTATTCCGGGGATACCAACATTCATTTCCCAGTCCATATCAAATATATCATTCCCATCCTCGGTTAAACTAAATGTAAATGTAGCCATACCGTTTTCTATAGATTCGTCAATGAAAAATATAAAAGGAGAATTGCTATTGGAAACAGTTTCTCCGGTACTGACACTACTAAATGTTACCGTATTTGAAAGCATTGTAAAATCGCTGCTGTTTGGAGGAGATAATTCAAGTATAGCATTATTAAGTGAATTGCCATAATTGGTCATTGTGACTACAACCTCTACCGTGTCTCCTGGTTCAGCATAACTGTCACCACTGGATGTTTCAGTTATAATAGATTCTATATTGACCATATTTTGAATAACTTCTGCGCTAACTGTATAAACATTATTATTACCATATGTATTTAAAACCATAGGAGCAATAGTCACATCGGAAAAATCATCCCAATTATTTAATATATAAAACCCGTATCCGTTCTCATCAATTGACATATCCAAACCATTATAATTATTGCTTTGATTCGTCAATAATTTCACATACCAATCTGTGTTTGATTCGCCATCAAACGTAATGAGTAGATGTCCCGAACCTGCATTGCTATTTACCTTTACATAGTTGCAGCCCAAGTGATCCGGTTGATCATCAAGACCGGGATTGAACGTATAACTACTCCCGCTTCCATACGCAGTATATGAAGCCGGTGTAAAATTGTCTGCTTCTTCATGCTCACCATCGGGATATGAACCATTCGCCCTATAACCTGTAAAGAAATTCCACGCACTGAACCGTATGAATTCAGTGGATAATGATGAAGATTGGTCGTTAAAAAATGAATTAGCTGCAGTCGTTGCACTTCCGTAGGGTTTTTCCCATATAGTCCGTATTGCATCTCGACCATAATTTTGTTCTATGTATAAATTCCAAATAACAGAACCATATTGATATAAACCACCAGATTGAAAATAATCCAAGCTCCATGGTGGATTTTGCTGAAATGCTTGCTCGTATCCATTGTACCCATCCAGATTATCATACATCGCCTCTTCAACCCACATTGAAGTACATTCTTTGTACCAAGAACTACCTACGGTATATGAGTGTTGACTTAGGTGGTGAAGTTCATGAGCTGAAGTCAGTTTATTAAATCTGTCAGATAAGCTATTATCCATCCAAATCCGATGATAACTGTTTCCGGGAACGTATCCATATACACCTTCCAAGTTTTCGACGGTAACAATAAATTGGGATGCAGTTGTAAAATCTAAAGGGTTATTGAATCCAAGTGTATCTACTTGAAAAACCAAAGCATCTTCAAAATATTGACCCATGTCTTCGATATAATCAGGTACTCCACTATTATCACCATCGTATTGGCTGGGTGCATCTGATCCAGATGTTTGGTAACCTATTCGAAAATTTTCTTCAGGTGTATAATAATATTCTGTATTTGGATTATTAGTTGTCCGTGAAATATTATTCATGCGATTAATCAAATCAGATGGAAATGAATTCTTGTATTCTTCTGCTTCAGACATTATATCTGCTCCACATCGTAACTTGTCTACATGTGTTAAATGATAATGGAGAGGTAATGATTCAGGAAGCAAAATAACTCGTGTTTTTAATTCAATGGCATCTTCCAGACTAATTGTGCCATCGTTTAAATCGCTATTAATTAACGTTAACGGATTATTTATACTGAATACCGATTGAACTATTAAAAATGTAATTAGCAATAGATTTTTCATTTTATTCTCTAAATGTTGTTGAAATAAAAAGACTCCACTTCATATACGTCCAAAGTGGAGTCTTTTCTCATTGATTTTTGAAATAGAAATCTATTTCATTAAAATCATTTTATTCATTGTTCTGAAAACCAATGATGAACTTGCAGCATCTGTAGCCGTTATTTCATAGAAATACATACCGGATGATACTTGCTGTCCATGGCTGTCTCTACCATCCCAAACCAATGAATAATGTCCCGATGCATAAGATTGATTCGTCAATACAGCAATCTCACGACCAATTATATTATAAACTTTGATTGTAACATTTGACTGTTTTCCAATTTCAAAGCGTATATTTGTTACCGGATTAAATGGGTTTGGAACATTCTGATAAAGTGCAAATTTATTAGGCATTACATCATCATTAACTCCTAATGAACCCGTTTCCAGTGTTAGGGTACGAGAACCGGATTCTTCTTCATAAAGCCCGTCAGTAGAAAATACAGACCATGTAACTGTTACAGATGCATTTGCATCTAGAACATCAGCTAAGTCTAAATATGAAATTTTCACATTATTTCCAGACGTAGCTGGCAATTCCAAATCTAGATTATCACTGAATTCAACACGATACCCTAGGACATCTCCATCAGGATCTGAAACGCTACCTGTCATAAAGACGAAAGAGAGTGTATCTGTAAATACATTTCCAGTATTAATCGAAACTGTATCATTATCTGCAGGTGTAATAACCGAAGGAGCAGATGAGGGACCACCTCCTCCCATTAACCAATTATAGGAATTTGCAAGCAGTGTTGAAAAATCAGCTCCCGCTTCAATTGGGAATGCATAATACACTGTTTTAAATGGTGCATATTTTCCCATACCATTGTACCGAACAGCCATTGAGTTAAATGAAGTTTCACCCGTGAATATACTTGCAGAATTATCTTCTTCATTTGCTGCGACAAAATCACCCCAGTTAGCAAATCCAATTGCTTCATAATCCAATGGTCCATATGCAGTTGAACTCCAAGCATCTGTAACAGGATCATCTGTCACACCGGTCATAGTTAAATCACCTGCACTGACATCGCCTGACATGGGATCATTAAAATAGTTACCTAAACCAAAATAATCATAGGCAAAATCTCCCGCTAAAAATGTTCCGCTCTCGGGCAAATTTGTAGAAAAGAAATAATCCATTTCAGAGAAAAGCATACGGCCGCCTCTATCAAAAAATTCACCATAGTCAGCAAAATCCTCACCCGTCGAAGGCACGGACATGTTTCCCCATCCGTATTTAACAATTAGGTCAAAGTTTGGATAATTCACGACTGATTTATCAATTCCATCATGATCACTTGAATTCCAGATATAATATGCTGTTTGATGATTTCCCAGAAGGATTGGGTTTAACCCATTGACACCTACATAAATACTATAAGGTGCTGTTGCATTGGTTGAGTCAATCGTCCCTTCTTGAATTACCAGAGTCGTTTGAAGTGAAATAGGATCAGGTACGCGGACAAAACTACCAGAGTTGCTGTTATACTCTCGGCCGGTTACATCTTTTGCGTAGACAAAGTAAGAAGCTGTATCTCCTTCATCCAGGGTAAGGTCTACATAGTAGCGATCTGAATTATCCGAATCCTGCATCATGGAAATTTTTTCAACAGGGGATTGCCCGGAAGCATCATTGATCCAAACATTAAGGGTACAGGCAAAAGCATCACCATCCAAATCAACCACATCTGCCCAAACTTTGCTTGTTTCATTAAATGTATCACTTAAACTCGCCAATTCTGTCACCATTGGGGGAACAGCATCATATTGTACAACAACTTGTAAAAGATGAGCATACCAGTCATCATTTCCTGTCCAAATCATATACCATGATCCACCTGCAGCAATAGAGTGCAAAGTTGAGCGGCTTGGGCACAGGCCTTCTTCAGATTCATAATGAGAAACGCCATCTTGATAAATAGTAGCTGCACCACTATAACCTGCCCAAATATATAATTGATCGTCCGGATCATCTAATTGACCGGGGCCGGTTCCCGATTCTATCAGAACACCATCTCCAAAAAAAGCAACAAAATCCATCACATTCCAACCAGATCCTGCAGGAGCATTCCAGGGATCCCAATCACCCGATGTATTAAAATGAGTTGTCGGATCACTCGTATGGAATGTTGACGGAGCAGGAAAGAGAGTTAATTCCTGCAATGTAGAAGGATATGCACCATCAGGGCCCACATTAGGCATTCCAGGATATTGACTCCAACCTGAATCTTCTACGCCATCACCATCCTCATCAACCCATAAAAATGCAGGACCATAAATCCAACAATTGACTGCTCCACCTGCTTCATTCATGACATGCATTTCATTTATTTTACCAGATGTTAATAAATGAAACCGCATTATAATAGAATCATCACCTGTCGTTTGATAACCAGCCATAAAATCATTATAGCTGTCTGGAGAAACAGGATCGTAATAGATTTGGATCGTATCCATAATCACCCGTTGATTGCGTTGATCGTCATAATGAACACCTAAATTATGCTGCCAAATGCCTTCCCGCACAACCATTGTATATTCTGATTGATCAGCAGGTTCGAGACTTGACGCTGAGGGAGAATAACCATTGTTGCGAGCAAAAAGAGCACCAACAACAAATATCACTATTAAACCAATTAACTGTTTTTTCATTTTTCTACTCCTTCATTCTTGTTTATTTATCCAAAATCATAAATGTATAGTAACTCCAAATGAGTGTATTGGATTGAAGTATTTATGCCCTTCAAAAGCATAAGTAAGCCAGATGTTTTTATTAAATACAGGTTTTAAATTTAGACCAACACCACCACTTATTCCACGCATATTTCCATTTAAATCTTCATCGCTCAAATCTGAATTAATCAGAGCAGTCATGTTCCCATGACCTAAAGCAAAATACATATATTCAAAATAATGATATTCAATTCCAAAAGAAAAATATTCACTCTGATCTACAATATTATGCAAGGAAGCACTGGTTATAATTTTACCTGGAATAAATGCGCTAAACTCCATTGAAAAACCCAATTCGAATGCTGTTGGTAATGAATATGATTCAGAAGATAATTCAATTTTCACATCTTCATCTTCAAACACATTATCTGTCAAACTTGTCAACTGCTGCAAATTTTCACCAGTATAACGCATATCACTACCAAAATTTCGAAACGCAAATCCAATAACCAAATTATTGAGAATTCCAGTTTTGTATAATGCCCCCATATCAAATGCCAACCCTGAAGAATTTAATTTATCAATAGATTGAGAAATATATTTTGCAGTGATACCACCACTAAACTTATTGGTAAATTTTTTGGCGAAAGAAAATTGTCCGCACAAGTCATTGGCTGTAAACATCCGTCCAGTTCCTGTTGGGATTTCTTCAGTTGTTTCCTCCATCTCGCCCGATAATAGACCAAAAAGTGCTACAGAAAATGAACCGAAAGGAGTTTTATATGCGAAAGAAACCTGTTCGAACTTTAAATCAATATAATAATCAATATGGGTTGCATAAAATTGAGCATTTTTGATTGAAGCAATGGAAGCAGGATTGTAATAAACAGCTTCCAATAAACCCGCTCTGGCAATAAGACTTCCACCATTAGCCATTCCATGTGAACCATTGTTGATTTGTAAAAATTTTGCACCGGCGCTTCCCTGTCCAGAGAATACAAGATTCGATATGAAAATAATGCCTATAATAATTTTCAACGTGATAGATTTATTCTTGTGTTTATTTATCATATTTATGGTCCCAATACAACTGCGAACTTACCTTCATGAGTAACAGATTTTCCAAATAACGTACCTTTAAGTTGATATAAATAAAGGCCGCTTGCAACTTTCAATCCTTCAAAATTTCTCAAATCCCAACTTAAAGTCCCTTCTTCATCTTTAACTTCATTTTTACCCACGATTCCATCTTTTTTCAATGTGGCAATCCATTCACCGGCTACATTGAAAATCCTAATTGTACACTCTGAAGGTAAATGCCTGAAATCTATATGTTGATTAAATCGGTTATTATCCCAAATAGCTCGAATAATATAGGGATTGGGTACAACCTTGATATCGTCCAGTGAAGCAGATTGGACTTTATCAAGCATATTAACTGTATAAAAACTGAATTTATCATCAGTGGTTATCGGTCGTGAAGTATTAATAAATAACGTATCCGGCAGGTTGGATGAAATTGAATTGGGAGGAGATAAGGCATGTCCGCCTACCACATTTTCATCAAAGGGTAAAAAGTTTACAGAAAAAGCACTGGGACTAACAGATGAATCAGCCATGGCTTCACGAGTAATTATACTAAAATAATTTTTTGTATTTGCACCGGCTTCTTCATCCAAGATCCACCACAAAAAGTTTTTTTCCATAATACGCATAGCATTAAACGCTGTTATTTCTTCATCTAATGATCGATTATGTATTTTTATAGGAAGTTTTTGACTGCGAAAGCTAGTATCCCCACTTCTTTCCTTTAAGTACGACCAGGCAGAAATTGGAGCATCAAGTGAGTCGTTTTCACCATAAAAAGTTATATAATAATCGTAAGGGTCAATTTGCCCTGGCGAAACATCAATTCGAAAAATACTCGTTCTGTCCGTTGTAATACTCCAGAATACAGAATCAATTGCCATTGCGGGATTTGTAACTCGAAAAATAAACCCATGGTCTGATGCATCCACAGACCCATCCTCTGCCAACGTATTTGTTGAAACGCTGTAAATCACGCCTGGTTTTAATTGTCCGGTTTCTTCATTATCAGAGGTATTTACTAAAATCGTAGGGTTATATTGGTATTGAATTGAAACACTGCTTTCACCTAACAATTCAACCTCGCTTAAAGGAATAGTAATGATTGCATTTGCATAATCAATAAATACAATGATCGTATCTGCGCCAATAACCGTTTGCATGGTGCCATTCTCTTGATCTGTTAAAACGTTTGATCCGGCTGTTAACGTAACAGATCCCGGTACAACAATACCTAATTTTCTTATGACATCGTCATCATTATAAGCACCAATTGCAAGCGTTTCTACATATGCTTCATTTAATACAATGGACGAAAGTTGATCTGCAATTCCAATATTTGTTTCAGTTGAATCAAATATTAATCCATAATCCGCTTCAAATTGATCTATAGTAGGATCTGATTTATAAAATTTTATATTGTATGAATGTCCTTTTAGATTTTCAAATTGTAGAATTGCTTTTTGGAATTCACTGGTAGAAGGTCCTACATGTATTGCGTCAGAAATTTCAGGTTTACCGGCTAATTCTAGTGGCATATGCTGAGGTGAAACAGTCGTCATATTCTGATATACACTGCTTTCGAGTTCTGGAATGCCGGTTGCAGGATCTCCCCTATCATAAGCAGTAACAGAATAATAATAAGTCAAACCATCAATAAGATCATCATCGTCCAAAAAAGTGTAATTTAAACCGGATTGATCTCCGATATCTTTCGCGCTAAACGAATTGACTGTAAAAATATCTCCGACTTGAGGGGCAAGAGATTGTTGTTGTATTTCTGTTTCACTTATAACACCATCTTGATCTAAATCCTGATATTCACCATTCATTATTCGAACATAAAAACCATCCAAATAAATGAAGTATCCTGAACGATACAAATCTATATCTGTTAGTGTTCCACTTTGGGCTCTCATAGACGAACTATCAAAAATGGCATAGGTTCGATATCCATGCCCTTGAGTCATAGCAGCTATATTTGGTTGAACCAACTGTTCTTTGGTAATATTATAAAACACCATTCGCAATGTGTCTACCGTAGCGCCATCTACCTCTATTTGATCAGAAATAAATTCTATCGAATACTTACTTTCCACAAAACGGTCACTAATTTCTTCAATGGATGAAATTGCATTTATATCTCCTGAACCAATAGGTCCTATGAAATTCCCGATTGCATTTGAAACACCAACTGAATATTCCATTGTTCCTGACCATTCTGAACTATCACCAGCAATATCATAATCTGCAATCAAATCCCAGTCGTCCTGTAATCCGGTACTTGATTTATACACACGATACCCGGCAAAATCAATTTCACCGGTAAAAGGATCGATAACCGTTTCAGGAAAACTATCCCAAGACAAATAGATCGCTTCATGCGCTGGTTGCACTGACAATGCTGGTGAAGGTGGTGGTTCAGCACCTATATATCCGGATTTATGTTTTTGCACGGCAGATAAAGTATTGTTTTTTAGATCTGATAAAGATGTTCCTGCAACAATTGCAATTGTAGTACTAATTGTTTCTCCGGGTTCTAATCGAATAACCGGTCCACTTGTACCAAGTTGTCTGACATCTTGAGGTGTTTCAAATACTTCAAAACTATCCACAAGTGATAATTGAAAATATTTCAAATGATCCACTTCATCATCATCTACATCACCTGGGTGACCTTCACTTTGACCTAAATCCGAACGAATCCACGTTTGAAATCCGGATAAACCAATTTGCCAATCATTTAATTCGTTTCCTGCCGGAGGAATACCATTTGCAGGATCTCCAATTGAGTCAACAGGCGTTTCAACAAAAACACAACCAACGTATCCGGCAGATGTTGGCCAACCGGTTTCCTGTAAATCTGAATCGTATGAATAACCCAAATTCAGGCTACGATCAAAACCTATTAAATCATCATCAGCATAACCAACGTCATTATCCATAAAATATCCGACAAATACGCTATCCAAGGGAAAATCGTTCATGTTCGTTATTTTATAATCTATATATAAATAATCATCTGTTGTCCAAGAATAGGTACGTTGCTCTATCCGAATGCCCAATCCTAAAACATCATACCCCCTAGTCCAGAGAAATTTACCATCATATTCTTCAACATAATCCCCATAAACACAATACGTATCTTCATCAGAAATAATATCGCCATGAATGTTGCCATTTTCATCCTGACGGTAAGGATCAAGCAAGATCAAATTTGAGTCCAAACTCCCGGAATTTGATTCCAAAAATTGACGGCGCCAGGTATTAATTCTTTTATAATCCAGACGAAAAATTGTATCTGCTGGAGGTAAATAATAATCGCCTAATTGAGGAACAAAAAATGACCAAGGATCCTGATAATCTTCTATAGCTTTATTTTTCTGCCCAAAAAGAAAATCTCCTTCATTTTCTTCCAATTTTCCGTCATTTATAGCATTTATCATTTGATTTGATTGCCACAATTTGGAAATGGAAGACATTTCAGAATAATATGCTGTCGTAGCCACACGAACATTACTGATTCGTTTACCGTCAACAATGATAGATTTATCATCCGGTGTATCAAATTGTTCAGATTTAGCACCTATCCATAAGCCCGCACCCCAAACATAAAATTGATTAGTACCTTTTGGAAATTCACCAGTCCGTCCATTATAAGCACCAAAACCAAGAGGAAACATACCATCATATCCTTCCCAGCCCGGTGGTGGTTCAAATACTCCGTTTTGCCCGGTATTGCTTAATGTATATTGAGTGAAAAACCCAGCGCCAACCCATGACAGTGTTGCATCCGGAACCATGTCTAAATCCATTGTTTTTGACATAGGGTTGAAATACACTTTTTCCATACTTGGAATTAAGCGACCATAAACGCTACTAAAAAAACAACATCCTACAATGAATAAAATTGTAAATCGTTTCATATTTTTAAAATTTCTCTACTTTTAGAATGAAAAACTAATACCTAATCGAACAATTCGAGGTGAAGAATAATTGTAAGGATTTTCTAATAATTCTTTCCAAAGAGTCAAATGAGCATCGTATGCTTCCTCAGGTGATTGAAAAACTCTTCCAGTCTCTGGATCTTTTTGCCCAACATACCTCAGATAGCTATTCCGCTCGAAAACCGGCGGACGACCATTGGTATCAGGCTCACCACTGTAAGGATAAACATACGTCGTATTTTTCCAATTGAATACATTTCGTAAATCAAGATAAATACTAACAAATGCTAGATATTTCTCAATCCTCAAATCAATACGTTTTGTTCCAGGCATGCGTTTGGAACCTAATTCGAGCGGTTTACCATATTGATCCTGCGGTGTATAAGGAGGTCCCGTCGAAAAATTGGCTTGGACATTAAAATTCCAATTCCCCAACATTAGGCCTCTTAACGTCTTACTTGAAGGTGGAACATAATAATTCAAATTGGTTTTCAACGAATGGCTTACATCAAATTCCAAAGGATATTCTTTTGAGGGTAATGGACGATCAGATTCATAAATGTAGAGATAATAAAATTCCCTGTTACTTGATCCTGTCCCTTTTGCAGAAAGGTATGAATAGGAAATATCTCCAGATAAATTATAAAACTGGTTAAACTTTAATTTAAAGTCGACTCCTCTAATCTTTGCAAAATCTTCCATCTCTTGAGTTGTTACAGTGGCTATTGTTCCATTAAATACAGCAGTATTTGTCCTCGTCGCCAGCAGATTTAATACATCTTTATAGTAAGCTGTAATCTCCAAGCCAAGTTTATCAGTAAATTTATGTATCAAACCAAATTGATATTGAACAGTCTTTTCCGGTTCAATATCCGGATTTCCTATCAAGGGTAAACCACTTGTTAAATCAGCATAAATATTTTGATATATTTCAGCATATTCGGGCATTTGGAAAAAGTAGCCGTAATTCATATACAAAGCTGTTTTATCTGAAGCACTAAAATTCAAACCCATCCTTGGACTAAATTGAGATTTGATACCTGCAGGTGAGCGATCTACTTCACCATCTCCATCCACATCAAAAACATCAGTATTATCAATTGCATCTGCATTGGGATTAAAGTAATCCCAGCGGACACCGGTCATGGCAATAAAATCTTCATATTCAAAGGAATTTTCTAACCAAGATGCGGCGGATAATGGTTGATAATTATATGAATCAAAATATGGGTTCTGATTGGCAAATTGTATATCCATAAACTCCATTTCACTCTGTTTTACCATTAGCCCAAATTTTACTTGATTCCTCAATGACCACTGCGAACTCAAATTAAATTCCATCCCTTTATGAGAAGAAATCGAATTATGGCTCCGTGGTCTTCCCGGTCCATAAGTAAAAACATTAAATAAATCTCTATCCCAATACCAGCCATTATGAATATTTCCATTATACCCCCATAAATCATGGGTTCGTTTATACTCTTCATCTCCTAACAAATATTCAGCGTAATCAGTATCATCAAAAACCCGTTGATTTGAAGTAGAATCACTTGAATTATAAAAAATAGAATTATCCTTTTGAAATGCCGGTATGTACCAATAGTCTGAACTATGCCATCTTTCGTTGTATGCATTCGTACGGTCTGTTTCACTCGTCCATTGCCCTGAAGAAATATTATATTGATTTTTTTCCTTGAAATAATAATAATAAAACGCCTGATATTCTGGATTTAATGATGATACAGCTAATGGATTTGACTCTGTAGCACCAGCAATTTGATCGAATGTAAAATATTCACTTGAAATTAAAGGGAGACCGCTTTCATCCGTGATATCATTCCATTGCTGTGTTTTAGGGTCATACCATCCTTTGGCAACTGCATAATCCACCCAATCGAGTCGCGTGGAAATATATTTGAAATCTTTATAACTTTGATTTCCATTGGAACCAAATTCATTATAACGCTCATGAAACCATACCAATAATCTCCAAGCAGATTTATCTCCTATTATATTTTGAATTTGTAAACTGAGTCGCCTGTGACCATCGATTGTTTGATAATAATTATCCAACCAACTCCCTTTACTTATGGAATGAGAATAACTATTACGTGATTCTTTCGAATAACTGCCCGAAAGAGTCATATTCAATGTTGTCCATGTGGGCGAGTAAACAACCTTAAACGTTCCTTGAGGCAATGTATAGTCACTATGCTCAAGTTTAACAAAACGCGGACTTCTGATATTCCCTGCTAATAATGAGGTAGATGTGAAAAAAGACATTGTATTTCTAAAACCGGGAACAGGGCCACCCACACCTATATTATATTTTGAGTAACCTGTGTTTAGAATATTATCTTGACTAAACATTTCATCTGTTTCCACAATGACCATTCCAGAATAACGATCATTTTTTCCAGATTTTGTAACAATATTTACAACTCCGGACATAGCTTCACCATATTCAGCTGAAAAGCCGCCAGTTGAAATAACAATATTATCAATCGCTTCTTTATCCAGTTCAATCCCTTGGGAGCGATCTACAGGGTCATTCGTCTGGATTCCATCAACAAAATATGCAACTTCCCCACTTCGTCCACCTCTTATATGGATTCCTCTTGATCTGCCAGACTCCGTTTCTGTTACACCACCGGTATTTGCCAATACATCCTGGAAATCACTTACCGGCATTTTATTAATTTCTTCACCACTTAATTTTAACTGGGTCGTTACAGTTTTAACCTTCACAATACTTTCACTTGCATCAGCAAAAACAGTTACTTCCTGGCCTTCTATTGCTTCCACATCTAATGGAAATTCGAGCTCGAGTGTTTGTCCGGGGACAATGTTTAATCCATTTAACTGTAAAGGTGCATAACCGATATATGTTGTCTTAAGATCATAACTACCTGCAGGTATATTTGGAATCACAAAATACCCATTTACATCCGTCATGGCACCACGACCCGTTGAGATAGGTAATAAAACAATATTTGCACCCATGAGTGGATCTTTTGAATTTTTATCAAAAACTATACCACGAATTTTACCGGCAACTCTGTCTGACTGTGCAAGTAGTGGAATTTGAAATACAATTAATATGGTTATAATTAGCGTAGAAATATATTTATTCATCTTCTTTTTCAATTATTTGATTATATATATTGAATATAAAGTTAAATCAAAAATACTTAAATTAATACATGGATAAAAAGTTATAATATAATATCAGAAATGAAAGACAAAAACAACAAACAACAATTGATCTTGCAAAGGATGTCTCTCAATGATTAAACGAATTTTTGTAATAATATATTCAACAAACGTTTTATGGGCTGTTAGCGCATATCCTGATATTATTACAATTCATCAGCCTGATGGCACTCCAATTGAATCTTATATAAAAGGAGATGAATGGGCAAGTTGGCATGAAACTCTTGACGGTTGGAGCATTACAAAAAATGATGTTGGTGTTTGGGTGTACGCCGAAGGAATTTCCGGGCGATTTCTTATCCCTGGTAATTCTGTTGTTGGCCAACAAAAACCACCAGTATTTATTGATAAACATTTAAAACCCATTGCTGAAAAGAGACTGGTACATCAATCAAATATCAATCTGAATTATGCTCGGACAGATACATTTAAAATTCCCGTCATTTTTTTCCAGTTTCCTGATCTAAATGCCACGTATCCATTGTCTGATATTTATAATGTTTTTAACCAAGAAGGTTATGGCTATCCCGACAAGCCAAATTCCGGTAGTTTCAGGGAATTCTATGAAGAAATTTCTTATAATCAATTCAGTCCTGTGTCATCGGTTGTTGGCGTTTTTACTGCACCACACAATCATGATTATTATGGACATGACGGTGCAAATTATGGAACGCGAGTACGACAATTAGTCCGAGCTATGGTGGATTCAGCGGAAGCCGCCGGGTTTGACTGGTCACAATTTGATAATGACGGTGATGGAGATGTGGATGGTGTTACCTTGGTACATTCTGGGCTTGGTGCTGAACAAGGTGATGGTTCAAACATCTGGTCTCATCGTTCGTCAATGGGCAACAATTCTGTTTATTACGATGGAGTACTAATAAATGACTATAGTATTAATCCGGAAATTCAAGGTAGTAATATTGTAGCTATAGGCGTTCTAGCTCATGAATTTGGTCATATTCTCGGATTACCAGATTTATACGATACAGATTATTCATCGGCAGGAGCCGGAAAACTGGCCCTCATGGCTAGCGGCTCTTGGGGGACATCAGGTCATTCTCCTTGGTATCCATCAGCCATGAATGCCTGGTGCAAAACTGAGTTGGGCTGGTCAAATGTTGTAGAACTTACTACAGAGCAGGCTGGCTTAACCCTGGAACAATCCTATTCAAACAATTTGATCTATATGGTCGATAACCCCTATGATGACAGTGAATACTGGCTCATCGAAAACAGACAGAAAAAAGGAACAGATAACCTCATGCCTTCTCCGGGTATGTTGTTCTGGCACATTGATACAGAAAAGACATCCGGTTGGAGTGTTAATAATGATGAACCCCATTATGGTGTTGGTCTTGAACAAGCCGATGGATTATTTCATTTGGAAAATAATAATGCCAGCGATGGTGGAGATCCCTATCCGGGATTTACAAATAACCATGCATTCACACATTGTACGACACCTAGCACTGTTAGTTATTATTTTGATCCATCCATGGTTGCTTTTACAAATATTTCTGACTCTGATTCAATCATGTCCTTTGATCTATCATTCTCAGATGTGGAGTTGGGATCAATGAATGCTATCGGAGTTGGAGATGCATACGCTATTGGGTATATTTCTATATCAATGACTAATAATACTCCAATTGATGAATTGACATTTCAACTGGATCAAAGCCCAAATATATTAGTCATTGAAGCAGTTGAAACTACAGGTCGCGCAAGTGCAGATTCCATCATTTTTGATGGTGAGTATATTGAATTAGTTAATCCAAGCATTCCTCAAGGAAATGGTGAAATTTTAACTTTAACTATTTTTGCCAATACAGGTACAGGCTTGACAGTAAACTTGGATTTAAAAGAAATTAATTCCAGTGATATTTATGGAACTCAGGTTTGTTTTACGATCGATTCAAGTACATATCTCACCAATCCTATTTATCAGAGCATTTATATCGATACTATCATAGCTGATGCAGGCTCTTTTGCACTGATTCCTGTCAATTTTTCCAACACGATTCCAATTCGCTTAATGGTAGTAAAATTAGAAGATTCTCCTGACTACCTTTTCCCTGCTGAAGAATATTATACTGATCAAAATAACAATGGTGACTATGATTTGGGAGAACCTTACGAAGATACAAATGGTGACGGTGAATGGACTCCCATCGTTCAAACAACGGAACGTACTTCAGGTATGAATTTGACTTACCATCTTACTAATGATGCCATTATCTTAACCGGAATTTATACCAGTGATTCAATCGCAGTTGATGATGGACCCGTTTTTAAAGTTAATGTTTTTGTTGACAGTACTGCACCAGCAGGAAATGTTGATCTTTCGATTAGTACTGCGAATCTTATAGATATTTTTGGATATTTATTAGAAAATGAAATTACTGATGGTGTTTTTATTGTGACTGAATTAAGTACGGAAAATGGGGAAATTATTCCTACTAAATTTTCCATGTCCGCTAATTATCCTAATCCATTCAATCCTGTTACAAATGTGGATTTCACCGTGCCTGAAGTTGCAGACGTATCTTTTGCTATTTATTCATTATTGGGTCAGGAAATACTTTCCGTATCAGCACCCTATGAACCGGGCTCGTATAAATTCACCTGGAACGGGCGGGATCAGTTAGGAAATGAACTTTCTTCAGGTGTCTATCTGTTGAAAATGGAAACGGAAAATTTCCTAAAAACCAGAAAACTAGTGTTGATGAAATAAATTAAGCCGATTTACGGCGGCGGCGGTACAGCGGGCTTTTGTTTTTTTCTATTACATCTTTGGTAATGATGATCTTATGCACTCCATCCATTTCAGGAATATGATACATAATTTCCATCATGGCCTTTTCCAGGACTGAACGTAAACCACGAGCGCCGGCTTGGTGTTCATACGCTTTAGTAATTACAGTCTTGAGAGCATCTTCCCGAAATTCCAATTCGATCCCCTCCATGCGGAAAAGTTTCTGATACTGTTTAACTAATGAATTTTTTGGCGATATCATCACCTCGTATAATTCAGCTTCTGTTAAGGAATCCAACGTTGTGATTACCGGCAAGCGACCAATCAATTCCGGGATGTAGCCAAATTCAATAAGGTCCTTTGGTTTTATTTGAGATAAAACATCCTGGCTTTCAGTTAGTTGACGTTTTTTACTGCCTCCGAATCCACTCTCACCTTTGCCAATGCGCCGGGAAATAATTGTATTCAATCCTTCAAAGGAGCCGCCGCAAATGAATAAAATATTTTTTGTATTCACCGGGATCAAACTCTGTTCAGGATGCTTGCGCCCACCTTTTGGTGGCACGTTGG
>MPLX02187148.1_pt1 | contig 19890 bp, 18 predicted proteins | sample 1617341 | NCBI WGS metagenome assembly MPLX02 (sample SAMN05944804, study PRJNA350692) | marine metagenome | biome: marine; feature: ODZ; material: water; isolation source: 120 m water sample filtered on 0.2 um supor filter | place: Pacific Ocean | collected 2012-04-08 | depth 120m m | reverse complement strand
GCCCGGAAGGACTCGAAGTGATTTATAAGTTATTGAATCATTGAAGTAAGTTACGCCATCTCCAAATAGTTACCGTCAAAGTTACCGTCTAAAGTGCTGGATTTGGTTGGACGTGATTCGATTCAGGTGGATCAGAAGGGGTGGTGTAGGCCAACTAGCGTCAGAATGACGAAAGTGAATAGGCAGGTGTAGTTACTGGTAAAGAGTCGTTCTATCCGTCTGTACCCTACACCGGTTGCGTGGTTAGATGGTGATGCGCTATACGCACTTAAGGATTTGGTGGAAAGGTTGGGGTAGGACGTGTGACACTATAGGAACGAATCACACTGCAACCTAGAAATATAATTAAAGGGCGGATTTTTCTAACAGACCGGCCAATGTGGTTGCGGCTCCTTAGCCTTTTCTTAATCCTTCTCTCGAATATGAAACTAACCGATCAGATCCTGTAAAGCGATCCATTGACAGTCTTCATCTTCCCAAATGCGAACGCACAGCCAGCAAAGAGCATTGCGCAGAGAAGTTGAGTAAAGGTTAGATTCCCAAGACTAATCCCGCTGTCGGCACGCAGAAACTCGATAACGAATCGGCCTAGTGTGTAGCCCGCAAGCGTCGCGATGGCGAGGTATCCCGGTAGCAGTGTACGGGATTCCATTGTCCGCAGTACAACCCAGAGAACCAGAAGATAGGCGAGCTCGTAAATCTGAGTAGGATGTACCGGCACTGATTCAGTTGCGCCCGTTCCGATCAGGCCCAGAATAATGTGCTGTTGATAAGCCGGACTACCTTGAGGGAAGGAAACCGCCGACCACACCCAATCGCCGGTCAGCCAGGGTACGGTTTGGACCGGAGCCGCTAACAGGGATTTCCCAGTCTCGAATTTTGTTGCGACATCCCCCCAGCAACAGCCGGCCAAAAAACAACCGACACGTAAACATACCAACCACAGGACCGCTGGCAACGCCAACAGATCCAGCATCCGACGGTAGCCGAGTCCGGTAGCCCGGCAATAAGCAAATAGCGTCGGTGCTGCCACGAACAGTAAGCCGAACAGGCAGAATCGATTCTGATGTTCGCCGGCATGGCCGCTAATCAACGCATCACCCAGGCTGATCATAGGCAACAGCCAGACACCTAGGATGCTGATCAGGAACACCAGGGGTACTGCTAAATCAATATGCGACGGATCGACGCCCTCAGCTATTGCTCTCCGTCGCGCATACCACCAGGCTATAAATAGACCGAAGACTAGCATCGTGCCATACGACGTGATCGGCAACCTATCGGACCATAGTGGTAACACGACTAGTAATTACATTTCAATTCCGAACTCTTCCAAAATAGCTGATACGGGTTCGTAGATATCTATGTTCAATCGCTGGTAGACCATATGCTCAGTTTTGAAAAGTTCTGGGTTATTGATATTTTGCCGGATAATACGTTCTGCTTCGTAACGGGACTCAACCTTGCCGAGGTCGTTAAAGTCCGCATCTATGTGGACTAATGAGAATTTATCTCGGGACTCTCGTTTGACACCCATTGGTAAATAAAACATAAACTTTTCGGTTTCGTCTGGCTGCCCTGCGTTTAAAGCGCTAATTTCGTCTGGCTGCTCTGCGTTTAAAGCGTTAAACAGTAACCACGGTTGCCATGTCATAAATTCTTTGTATTCCAGATTTGTTAGCCAAACTTTCCAGAAATAGACACCTGTTGGTTCCAGATACGATGCGTCTAATACCTCTGCTATAACCTTTGACAGGTTCTCCTTATCGAGTCCTTCCAACGTTTTCGGTAGGCCATCGATCTTTGCTTCCTCATTTATCTTCAGATCGATAGTGGTACCGATCCATGTGCGCTTATCGTAGGGGTCGAGTATTAGTAGGCCTCTACTATCCGCTAGTAGGTGACCCGTTGAACCCAACCATATCCCAGTGAGTTTTGGATCAATTGAGCTTTTTTCTGGATTGCCTATGGGTACCTGAAGACCAAGGCACCCCATAACCACGACCAAAGCAGGCAACATCGCTAAGGTGAGTAACGCACCCATTCCCGAGCGAGTTGACTTCGCCTTATCTGATCCGTTACCGAACAGCTTTAGTAGCCTCATCTTCTCCTCATTGTCATATTTTAGCGGCTTACTATCGCGCCATATTACTGTCCGTCGTCATATAAATTGGGATAAATTGCAGGTTGAGCTAACGGAGAGTTTGGCTCATCTGGTTTGTCATATTAGGCGGCAAACTTGCGGTGTTGCAAGCGCCGTGTTTCGATTGTCTTTCGTTTGATCCTTTCTCTTTGTTGCAAGATTGCCTGGCCGCGCCCGAAGTAGACATCGGCAGGCGTTAGGTTGTTGATGCTTTCGTGGTATCTGTGATGATTGTAGTGGTCGACGAACGCCTCGATCTGGGCCTTGAGGTCCTCCGGGAAGAAATAATTCTCCAACAGAATACGGTTCTTCAGGGTTTGGTGCCAGCGCTCGATCTTGCCCTGGGTTTGCGGGTGATAAGGTGCGCCCCTGACATGATCCATTCCCTTGTCATCAAGCCATTCAGCCAGATCACCGGAGATATAGCCAGAACCGTTGTCTGATAATAGCCGGGGCTTGTGAACGACATTGACCTTGCCACAGCTGGAAGCCTGCAGGGCAAGCTCCAGCGTGTCGGTGACATCACCGGTCTTCATGTTGGTACACAGCTTCCAGGCAATGATATAGCGGGAATCATCCTCAAGGGCCTCGGGGCCACCAGTTTGATAGCGGTCGTACCAGCGATAGAAGGTGGTGCGCGGTATGCCCAGCCTGTCCAGCATCCACTTGGCTGGCAGATGCGATTGCTCAACAATCTGGATGATCTCAAGTTTCTCAGATGCAGGATATCTCATTCGATGTCCCCCCCATCCGCGATCATGCTTTTTTTGAGCAAGCGCAATTCAAGCGTCTGTTCGGCAACGACCTCTTTTAAATCATGAGCTTCACGCTGCAGGGTCTTGACCTCGCCTGTGGATGCAGCGCGTACCGTATCGCCCGCAAGCCTTTCTTGCCAGCTTCCAAGAATTCCTTCGACCAGCTGTAGTAAAGGCCCTGTGAGATGCCTTCACGGCGGCATAGTTCTGCGATCGTCTCCTCACCACGCAGGCCATCCAGCACAATACGGATTTTCTCCTCGGCTGAATATTGTTTGCGCGTCGTGCGGCGGATGTCCTTGATGGTCTTCTCAGGCGCGGTGCGCCGTGTTCCGGGTTTTTGTCTCATCTTTGCTCCTTGGCGGCTACGATGAGCCCAAAACCCTCCCTTATCAAATCCTACAATTCTGTCCCATAAGCGCTGACGGCAGACATAAGGTAAAAAGAATAACGAATAGCAAATCTGAATCCTCGCAGATTTTGTGCTATGGATTAAATTAAAAGTTACAATGATGAAAAGATTACTTGTGTCATCTGTTATCTTAATCTCAACAACAATCTCAAATGGAGCAGTTTCTGGTTAAATGGACGTTCGATCCAACTACTCGCGCCTATCGGCGAGGCAACAGACTGGCGACAACGACCAGGTGTGGCAGGAGTTTTACACTGAAGATATTGTGCGCCGAATCAGTGGACTTGATCCGCTGGCTGGGCGCGATGCATGTCGAAGGCAAGTGCAGGACTTCCTCGACGGGCTCAAAGCGCCGCAAACAATCGAGCAGCTGACACTCGCATTCGATGACGAGAACAAGGTCTCTGTTATCGAGTACGATCAGTCATTCAGCCACAAAACGCACGGCGACATCACCCAACGGATCACCATGGTGCAGAGGTGGCGTGAAGATCAGATATATGATGAGACAATCTATGTGATGCGTCGAGATCATGACTGATTATTTCGTCGTTCGTTTGATAGGAGGAGGGCAGGGTGTCGGATCCGCTGATGGTGCAAGGCCCCGCATCTGCCAAAAGCAAATTCCTATCCCTCACCTGAAACATATCGTGTTTTACAGGTGCCGCAGCGGCCATTGAAGCAGTCCAGCGGCACTTCATAGCCATTCTCGTATAGAACGTGCAGCATCGTCCGATTCGCCGGCACCTCGAATACGCCCCCGGTCGAAAGAATCTTGATACTGAAGCTTCGGTTATCGGATGAAAGCATTGCGTATTGTCGTCCATTCCCCTACAGGGAGTTATATCTATACAATTGCCAGGATAGAAGACCCCAATGTCGTTTTTGGCAGGCAGGTTTGGCGAAATTCTAACCTTTGGCAACTCTGATCCGGCATGGGAAATCTCCCAAGTCATACCTAAATTCACCCGGCCAAAGAGATACGTGTATTTTTCTAATGAAGTGAACCGAAGAAATAAAGTTTTTCGATCATGGCGCCAGTAGCGGCAAAAGATTGGTTTGATGTCTGCCACGCATCTGATGGCGTTTCACTACTTTGGGAGAAACATGTTGCACCCTGGGTGCGATGCAATATCTGGTTTATTCAGGGTCGGGATAGAAATCTCGTGATTGATTCAGGGATGGGCCTGTCTCCTCTGACGCCGATGCTTTTGGATTTGTCAGAATTACCGGTGGCTGCAGTGATGACCCATTGCCATTTTGATCATATTGGTGGCGCCCATGAATTTGAGCACCGGCTGGGGCACCGGGCCTGTAGCGATGTCTATCATGATCCTATGCCATCATTCGACCAGACCGGGGGGTCGGCGTTTGTGCGCACAGAAACTTTTACAGCTTTGCCATACTCCGGTTTTTCTTTTGAATCATATACGGTCAGGCCTGCGCCGCTTACCGGTTACCTGGATGAAGGAGATATTGTTGATCTTGGCAATCGGGCTTTCCAGGTGTTTTATCTTCCTGGTCACTCGCCAGATTCGATTGCACTTTACGAAAAAGAGAGCGGCCTTCTTTTCAGTGGGGATACCATATATGACGGTGATCTCTTTGATACCGTTTATCATTCAAACAGGCAAGATTACCGGGAAAGCCTGGAAAGGCTAAAAGAGTTACCCATCAGTGCCGTGCACGGCGGCCACTTTGATTCTTTTGGAAAGCAAAAAATGCACGAGATTATCGAGCGGTATCTAGCGGGAGAAGGTCGGCTCGTTGATCCTTTTGCCTGGGTTGAGGAGCAGATCTAGCGATGTGGTTGGATTTGCTGATATGGTCAATCTTAGAGAAGGGGGGGTGTTAAACGGTCATTACGGATAACAGGGGGTTATGTGAAACAGACAACGGCAGGGTTCTGGAGATTCTGATGGTGCAAGATCCCACATCTGGCAAAAGAAAATTCCTATCCCTAGCAATTTTCCAAAGCTATTGAATCCGAAGGCGCTGCTCATAGAGTTCCTGGTAGTAGGGTAAACAATATTCGTACGCTCGTTTCAGATGTTCATGGTCGTCAATCTTGGCATAATCATTTTTCTTCCGCTCTTTGAATCCCTCACTGGACTGGGTGTAATCATGCCAACCTCCTTCCCACTGAATAATTTCGGGTTGCACCCCTGGGCTCCATTTCAACGCATTTTCGATGAAAGGTATATCCACAGCCTGACAATAGGCCTTAACAGTTGTTTCAGGTCTTTGTACTAGGTCATCCGAATCGATTAAGACAGGTGCTTTTTGGGTCAGCTCCTTCACGGTTTCCAGAATCTGAGTCAGTGCGGCATATCCAGTTTCTTCTAAGCTAAAGTCAGGCCAGTGATGGAACAGGGAGGGAAGCATCTTTGCGGGATGCCTGATCAGGAAACTGCTCTCAAAGTGAGATAAGAATTTTTCATTAACGGCAGGCGTGACCTGATAACTCAAATCCTTGAGAAAAACGGGCTGCTGTTCTCGTTCCTTTTTCAACCTCTCCAAAACAACACCAAAATTGTACTGTGAGTCAGGCTCGATATCGGGATAACGGGTTGTATCACGACGTTCCTCACTGTAGTAATAGGACTTCCCAAAGGGCTCGTCATGGACTGAATGGTCTCCTCGTTGTCGCATCATTCGCTCAAATGCCGTGGAAGCAGACCTGGGGACTGCCCATAGCGCTAGTATCTTTTCCATGGTTTGGCGCTCTCTTCGGAGTTGTTTATTAAATATTGATATCGCTATTACCCACATCAAGACTTAGTAACTGGGCGGGGTTATCACCCAAATAACGACAGTCACCTCGTCAGACGGATTGTCATACCAGTGCGGCTTGTCGTTCTCAAAAGCAAAGCTGTCCCCGGCTTTTAAAACAATCTCCCGGTCGTCTATCCACAAGCGAAGCTGACCCGAAATGACGATCCCGGCTTGCTCGCCCTGATGTGAAAAGGGCTCCGAACCACTGGTGGTTCCAGGGGGGAAGATGCATCGCAACAACTCAATTTTTCGGCGCAGGTTTGGCGACAAGAGTTCATCGGTAATGCCACTGTTGAATTTCAGGTGTCGGCGCCGATTCGCTCTGACTACGATGTCCTGCAAACCATTATCCCCCGCAGAGACCGGTGAGAAAAACCAGCTCACGGTTACACCTAGCGCCTGGCTGATCGAGTAAAGCGCCTTTACAGAGGGGTTTGATATCCCGCGCTCGATCTGGCTCAAGTAACCTTGGGATAACCCCGTAAGCTGACCGAGTTCGGCGAGCGTAAGATCACGCGCTTTTCGCAAATCCCGTATCTCGCTGCCAATGCGCTCATCGCCCTCAAGAAGATCAACCACATTAACGCTCTGTTGACCCGCTTCGGCGAGTTCAGACCGGTTTGATGGCCTTACCGGTCTCGGCAGTTTCTTAGTTTGGTTCATATTTCAGATTACCAGTGACAATCAGTAACGCCACAAAATTCGGATCGTTTCAGCATAACCTTCGGACATTGATATTGAGAACTCTTCGCTGCCTACATTTTCTATCAAGAATACTCCGCAACTGCTCTGGTAACCCTCTTTTCCTGATCTGGCGAAAGAAGCGTATCCGGACTTTCCTGAAGAATCTGGCTATATGCCTGGTTTGCTTTTTCCAGGAGGCTGGCACTTCCGCGCTCTTCCCAAGCACCCCTTGATTCCCAACTCATGTACTCGGGCGTCCACAACTTACGGAAATTCTTGAAGGTATCAGCGTGCGTGAGAAAATTTCCCTGCGGGCCGACTTCCATAATGCTATCGACGGATAATGCTTCGACGGAGAATTCGAAGCCCTTGCGAACGTGCATGGCCCTTGAAAGGGTATCACTGTCCAGGATCAACTTCTCATAGGACAACGTCATAATATCATCGAGCACACCCATGGCCTGGGGCCAGATACCGCCTCCGATCAACCCGGACAACAGAGCGCTCATTCCGGTTTCCATGCCTGCCTGGTAATCGGTATCTTTTGCACTGTTAATTCCAGTCATGGTACGGATCGGAATGTCATAGAGATCGATTGCCGTCTGGATACAGGGTCCGTTGATCATCATCGCATCAGGACTGCCGCCACCAAAACTGGCGTCCTGCATATATCCGGCGGTGGATGCAACGGAATAAACCACTGGGCAGCCGGGCCGAACGCACTGGGCCAGAACGATGCCTGAAAGGATTTCAGCATGCTGCAACAGTGCCGTTCCCAGGGGGTGAATTGGGCCAGTGATACCGGCCATGATGCAGGAGGTGATCAATAAAATCTGATTCCTCGATGCATACTCTATGATGGTATCAATTGTATCTTCTGGCATAGCTAACGGGGACAGTGCGGTGCAAACAGCCGCCAGATAATGGCCTTTGTCCCAAATACAACTGTCGCCCGTGGCAGCCTCATAGAATCCCAAGGTCTGTCTTATCAGCGGCTCTTCCAAACAAAAACCAAGGATGGGCTTGTTGGTATGCCGCAACATTGACTCCATCATGACGAGGTACTTTCTTTCGGGCGGCAACTTTCCAATTTCAATAAGTAGGCCTCCGTTAATACTGAAGATCTCTAACGTATGCATCAATTTGATCAGATTTGCATAATCGGTTTCGTCTGCTTCCCTCCTGCCATTTTTGATGTCCTGGATGAATACCGGGCCAACGGCCGGTGACACTAATGGCTCGTGCTTTACGGTAACGGAAGTTTCATCACCAAACCCTTTCCAGGGGAACTGTTTCGGGCAACTCTCCAACGATTCTTCGACAAGTTCCCGGGGAATACGGACCAAATTACCCTCAACACACGCACCATGCTTTCTTAGAAGATCTAAAGCCTCCTCTTTGAAGAACCGGACTCCTGCCTCCGAGAGGATTCTTAACGACGCCTCATGAAATTCCATGCACTGATCAGAGCTCAACATTCTAAGTCGCAGTGGCTGGAGGGGCCGAGCTTCTGTCTCTGACTGGATTCTTACTTTACGGCGCCTCATTGCACTGCGCTTCTGAGGGGGTTGTTCTTCTCGACCAGCGCCTTCAATTGGTTCATTCTGCTGCTGTCAGGCACTTGCAAATCCGGATTTGGATATTGTTTTCCAATATATTGATATTTCGTAATACCGAATTTGTGATAAGGCAGTAGTTGGTAGTCTTTTACTGTCTTGACCTGTTTGAGGAATTCCAGGATTTCCAATATGTCGTCATCGGTATCATTGAAACCCGATATAACCGGTGTTCTTACGATAACGGGCTTATCTGGAAAATGGGTTGCAAGGTGGACCAGATTTTTCAGTATCAACTCGTTCGAAAACCCAACGAACAATTTGTGCTTTGTGGGGTCCAAACTCTTGATATCGTAAAAGACCAAATCTGCGTTCCGGACTGTCTTGGACAGGTTCTTCCAGGACCCATATCCGGCCGTTTCGACAGCAGTGTCAATTAGCCTTTCTTTACAACTCGACAAAAGACAACTAACGAAGTCCGCCTGCATGATGGGTTCACCCCCGCTCACGGTGATGCCACCACCGGAGCGAAAGTGAAAACCCCCGTCTTTCTCTACATCATCGACGACTTCTCGCACCATCATTTTGCGGCCGGCCATTTCCAGGGCGGTCACCGGACATGCGACAGCACAGGCGCCACAGTGATTACAGAGGGGCCAGTCGATTCGGGCCTTGCCGTTCCCGTTAGCTTTCAGCGCCCCTTCAGCGCAGGAATCTCTGCATAATCCACAAGCATCAAAGCCCAGACACAGCTCCTCTTTGAGCAACACTTGAGGGCTTTTCAAGCGGGACTCTGGATTCGAGCACCATACGCATGCCAGCGGACACCCCTTCAAGAATACAATGTTCCTAATGCCGGGTCCGTCATGGAGGGAAAACCGTTGGATACTAAATACCCACCCAGACTTTTCCCAACGCTCCAAAGAGGCGTCTAATCTATCTTCCGCCTCGGCCATCAACAAGATGCGCCGTGTTCCATTCGATTAATAATCTCATTTTGAAGATCGAGCGAAAGATCCACGAAATAGGAACTGTATCCCGCAACCCGAACCAGCAAATTCCGGTATTTTTCAGGATTCTTCTGTGCCGCAATCAAGGTGTCCCGGTTAATAATATTGAACTGAAGGTGCCAGATCTTGAGGTCACACCAGGATCTGATGAGAGCTGAGAGTGCCTTTGTCCCCTCCTCTCCGGCCACAATCTGGGGAGTCAATTTCATGTTTAAAACACCTTCTCCACCTTCGGCATAGGATGTTTCTTTTTGATGGGCGATTGACAAGAGAGATGCCGTGGGCCCCAATCTGTCGCAACCCTGCGAAGGTGACATGCCTTCAGAAAGCGGTTGATGCGCTTTGCGGCCGTTGGGAAGCGCGCCGACAATTCTGCCGAGCGGCACATGGGATGTCACCGGCACATAGCGGACATCCAGTTTGCCGCCGGAAAGATTGGTGTATTCATGCGACAGAGACCGGAAGAAGGACTCTAATTCGCTGCCGATGTTATCAACATACGGATCGTTGTTCCCGAACTTGGGAGCGTGGATACATCTCTGCTCAGTCAACTGGTCAGAAAAATCCGAATCAAGCGCATCGAGTATCCTTTCCATGCTGATGGACTTTTCATCGAACACAAGCTTTTTCAATGCTGCAAGCGAATCGATTGCAGTACCAATCCCGATGGGATCCCAAAACCCGGGGGCGATTCCACCTTCAATCTGACCTTGCTGCATGTCCACTGCCTGTTCCATACAAAGGTCATGAAGACACGATTGCAACGGCGATGCAAAAAAGGAAGGTCGAAGGGAAGCGTGGATTCGGTCCTGAATGAAGCAATGCCTGACCAAGAACCTGACCTGCTCCTTAAACGCATTCATCATGTCTTCAAACGTGGCAAATGATTTTGGATCGCCGGTGTCCAGGCCGAATTGTTCATCCCCGATCTTCTTGATTCGCCCTCTGTGAAGTGCCATTTCCATCGCCGAACCGAGATTGATATACATATTGCCCGTCATATAAAAATCCCTGTTTACCAGACGAACCTCGGTGCAACTTGAAACACAATAATCCCTTACTTCTTCAATACTCGCCCCTTTTGCCAAAAGGAAGGGGATTACTGCTTCATCATTGAGTAATTTTGGAAAGCCGGTTCCCTCTTTGATCAACTCGCATACCCCGGCCAACAGGCGATCCGGTGTTTGCGTATGAATTCGCACGGCCAGATCCGGGTAATCAAGCGGAAACTCGATTTTCGATTGCAAAATGAGATAGGTTAATTCGTTGGTCGCATCCCGCCCCCACCGATCCTGTCCTCCAATCGTGGTGGCTTCGAAGTGTGGAACCCCCTCATTGTGAAATATGGCTCCCGATTGTTGTAAGGTCACATTCTGCGCCAGATTCAGCCACAGATGCTCCAGATATTCCAGGACATCATCATCATCAATAGTCCCCTTCTCAATGTCGGATTGGTAATAAGGGTACAGGTATTGATCGATGCGCCCGTTGCCGATGGTTCCACCATGCATGTGCTCGAACCTGAAACCAACCTGGGTGAACCACTGGGATTGAATTGCTTCATAAAATGTTTCAGCAGGCTGGCCTGGAACCTTTTCGCAAACATTCGCGATCGCCAGCAGTTCCTCAGCCCTTTTACTGCAGGATTCATTTTTCGCCATTTCGCGGGCCAGATCGGAATGCCTTTTTGCATAGTGAACGATTGCACGACACACAATCACCACTGATTTAAGAAAAGCCAGCTTCTCGAAGTTGTTGTCGGCGTCCAAAGGGTCCAGCGTATCTATCCTTCCCTGGGCTTCGCTTTCTATCCCAATAAACCCTCGTTTCAGTACTTTTTCGTAATCCGGCACCCACTGCTGGGAACTTCTGTCCGTTGTTGAATCAATTACCGCATAACTCGGGCAATATGGATCGTCTTCCCTGTAGAGAACCTTGCGGGTGTCCTCCGGCAAAAGATCGTAATTTATCTCGAAAATTGTTCTTCCCTTCCAATAGGGCAGGATCGTTTCCTTGACAACATCGATATCTTCATCGGTAATTGAGAAACGTCCTTCTTTGCGCGTTGGGAAACTGTCGATACCCTTTTCCAGCCATGCTCCTCTCAGCTCTGGATACAAGATGCCATATCGTCCTGGAGGTCCACAGCGCCCAACAATCAACTCTTCATCCAGGATATGTATGTCGATATTGTGTAAAACATTTTCGAGTGCGAGTGCCCACCGCAATGCAACGGGTTTTCCCTCGGTTTCCCTGAAGGATTCCGTCATAAGCCGTGCTCTTTCGACCGTTATTTTCGGCTTTTCCTTGCGCATCCCTTTTAACATCCGATTAATTCGTCCCCGTTTTAATCGAGCCTCCTCGGTGGTCAGGAAATCATCTTCAGATTTTGCAATTCGCGATTCTTGAGCGGAAAAATTTGTCATTTCAGGTTTCATTTACTTGTCCTCTCTGGCTCTAGGAAATGGGCCGACGACTCCGGTCGACGCAAGTTGCAGCCAACCCGTGCAGGTGACTCCAGCACGATGATTTTCAATATTCCCGAGGCCTGACGCTCGGGTATCGAGATCCTTTGGTAAATCTATTTCAGTCATATCAATATCACGGTTTATCACTCAGTTACCGGCGAACATCTCGGTATCTGCAACCTCGACCTAGACCTCGAAGAACCCGCTGTTGATGATCGATACCTCAACATGGCCGAGTACCGACATTGCGGGCTCCAGATTAAGAGTAGAACAAAAATCATCAATATTGTGAATAACTATAACCTAATTTTCACTATTATGAACAAATGGTATCATTTCTTCTTCTCAAGGATTATGCTGAGTGAATCTGAACCTTGTGCGGTTACGTAGCTATCTATTGATGCATAGCTATGATTAGTTATGAGTCAGACAACTAAACTCCCGAATCTGGTCAGACCATCTGACCAGTCTGGACCTGTCGAAGCGGGCAAACAAAGCGTTAACGTGGCTAATCTTCTAGCGGGCTATGAACGGATTGGCGAAGAGATACGGGATCCGCGAAAGACGCGTGATTTCACGCTCACCAAACTCAGTCAACTTATCGGGCTATCTCAAAGCTACTTAAGTCAGGTCGAGCGTGGAATATCAAAACCCTCGATAAAGACGCTTCATTCAATCAGCCGGGCACTCGGTGTCACCATAAGCTGGTTTTTCTCACCAACCTTTACGGGTGAGGACTGTGTGCGAGACGTCGTAGTCAGGGCAAATCAACATCGTCATCTAACCTTTAAAAGCGGTATTACCGATAAGCTGCTCTCGCCAAACCTGCGCCGGGAAATTGAGCTATTGCGATGTACGTTTCCTCTCCGGGCCCTCAGCGGTTCGGAGCCCTTTTCACATCAGGGCGGGGAAGCGGGAATTGCGCTTGCAAAAGATATTTACGGACCGAGGAGCTCTTTATGTTGAAGCAAACACTCAGTGCCGATACCTACCATTGCATCAGTCGAGGATACGACTCCATTGCGTCACGCTCTTACTCCCTGCACACGGACAGCTATCTCGACCCAGCCTTTCTCGGCATCGAACAACAACAGGTATTTCATAAAAGTTGGCAGTTTCTCTGTCATGAGGAAAAACTGCGTGAAGCAGGCAGCTATGTCGCAACCCATGTGCAGGGGCAAAGCGTGTTCGCCTGCCGGGGTCAAGATGACGAACTGCGCGCCTTTTATAACGTCTGCAAGCATCGCGGTCATGAACTGGTCCAGGGCAGTGGGCAGACGAAAGCCATCGCCTGTCCCTACCATGCCTGGGTCTATGACCTGGATGGTCATCTGAGTAGTGTCCGGCGCTCTGATTTGATCGAAAACTTCAATGTTCGCGATGTCTGCCTGGACAGTATCCGGGTCGAGGTCTTCTGCCACCTGGTGTTTATCAACCTGGATCCAAACGCCATACCACTCGCTGAACAAAGCGAATCGCTGGCCAGCGAGGTCATGAACTATGCGCCCGACCTTGCCAGTCTCACTTATGCCCACACCCTCACCTACCAGATCAAGGCTAACTGGAAAGCGGTAGTCGATAACTTTCTTGAGTGCTATCACTGTCCGGTCGCGCATCGCGATTTCTGCACGCTGGTCGAGATGGATACATACAGGGTCAATACCCACGGTATCTATTCAAGTCACATGGCCAAAGCCGGCCGTTCTGACAACAAGGCCTATGGCGTGGATGAGGCCAGTGTAACTGACCACGCAGTATGGTACCTGTGGCCCAATACCACGCTGATGCGCTACCCCGGGCGCGGCAATTTCATGGTGTGGCGGTTCTATCCTGCGGGGCCTGAAGAAACCTACGAGATATTTGACTTCTTTCTCGAGACCGACACCCCCAACGAGACGGAGATCGAGGCCATCAAGTTCGTAGACGAAGTTCTGCAACCGGAAGATATTGCCATTGTGGAAAGCGTGCAACGGGGCATGCAGACGCCCTCCTTCAACCAGGGGCGTTACCTGGTCGACCCCGATGGCGGTGGGATGAGTGAACATGCCGTGCATCATTTTCATGGTCTGGTGCTTGATGCCTATCGTCGGGCCGTGCAGCGATGAGCGCAGTCAGGCCCGATTATCTGAAAGGCCGGGTTGCACTGGTGACCGGTGGATGCGGCGGTATTGGTCGGGCTATCTGTCAGCGCTTTCATGCTGAAGGGGCCAGGGTTTATGCCACCGACATTGCCCAGTACGCATTCAATGAGCCGGGTGTTGACGTTCTGCGCCACGACGTTACCTCGGAGCCTGATGCCCAGGCAGTGATGGAGCGCGTGCGGAATGATCACGGCAGGCTCGACATACTGGTGAATGCGGCCGGCATTGAGATCGAGAAGACGATCGAGGAGACCAGCCTTGAGGAATGGGATCGAAGCTTTGCCGTCAATGTGAGCGGCACCTTTCTAACCAGTAAACATGCCTTGCCATTGATGCGCGCCGCGGGTAGTGCATCGATCATCAACTTTGGCTCCTACGACGGCTTTATTGCCGACCCTTCCCTTGCTGTTTACTGTGCCACCAAGGGCGCTGTCCACGCGTTGACTCGGGCAATGGCCTGTGATCACGGTCCAGAGGGTATCCGCGTCAATGCGGTTTGCCCGGGATATGTCGATACACCCATGCTGCAGAGTTTCTTCGGTGATTCGGGCGACATTGAATCCCTGAAACAGGCCGTCAGAGATGTCCATCCGCTTCGCGCCTACGGCCAGCCCGAAGACATTGCTAATCTGGTCAATTGGCTGGCTGGCGACGAGGCGCGCTATGCTTCAGGCCAGCTCTGGGTCATCGATGGCGGACTGTCAGCCCAGGCTCAACAGATGCGTCTGTAGAGCGGGGTACGTTGTATATTTCAGGAGGAAGATAAATTGTGCAAGCCTGTCATTATCACCTGTACAGTCACGGGTAACATCCCCACACCGACCCTGTCGCCTTATCTGCCCATCACATCGGTACGAGCCGTCGATGCCGCAATCTATGGCATCCCAAACGTGGCTGACCCCTGCTTTGCGGTGACCCGCTCATGAGTCGGCTCGATGGCCGGGCGGCACTTGTGACGGGTGGCCGTCAGGGTATCGGACGCGCGATTGTTGACGCATTCATGGCGGAGGGAGCAGATGTTGCCACCTGTGGACGGGGTGATCGTCCTGGGGATCTGCCGCCGGCACTGGGCTGGAGTCGAGCCGACATTGCATCGAGCGAGGATGTCGACAAATTGCGGATCGACATGCTGGATCGGTTCGGCGGCCTGGATATCCTGGTCAACAATGCCGGCATCCAGATAGAAAAAACAGTCCTCGATACGACTGACGATGACTGGGACCAGTTAATGGGTGTGAATGCCAAGGGTGTTTTTTTGGCCTGCCGGGCAATGATACCGATCATGAAACGCGGCGGCGTCATTATCAATATCGGCTCGATTTCAGGTAACCTGGCCGATCCCGGTCTTGCACTGTATAACGCTTCGAAGGCTTTCGTGCATGGCCTTACCCGCTCTGTCGCAGTGGATCACGGCCCAAAGATACGCTGCAACGCCATCTGCCCAGGGTGGATCCTGACCGACATGGCTGATGCGGCCTTTGCCGTAGCAGACGAGCCCAAAACAGCTAAGGCCGATGCGCTTGCACGTCACCCGGCTGGACGCTTTGGCCAGCCCGAAGACATTGCGGCAATGGCGGTATGGCTGGCATCCGACGATGCGGCCTTTGCTACCGGACAATGCTTTACCATTGACGGAGGCATGACCGCGGCTTCACCCTTAAATCCTGGACTGTTCTGAATGCGCAAGATTGAGCAGATCGCCGTGCTCATAGCCGAGACTCCCGGTCGATATCGCTTGTCAAAAAAAACCCCCGATGATCGGGGGCTTTTTGATACAACACCTTAGTTGTGCTACTCGATCTACGGAAGCCATGCCCGCCAGATGGATTCGTTACTCGCCATCCACTTGCGTACGGCTTCTTCGGGGCTCATCTTGCTGACATCCACATCAAAGATCATGGGTGCTTGCTGATCGTTGGTTAGGTGCAGATTTTTCAGGAGTGCATACGCATCAGGTGCTTTGTCCTTAAGCCCAGGATTCGCCATATGGAACGTGTTATCTGTTGGCCAACCACAGGCCGGCCAGCACTTGCCATCTGTATTTTCCGGCAAACTCATACCGACGAGATCGTACTTGGCGAAAACCCACATCGGCGACCAGGCATAAATCAGGATCGGCTCGCCACGACTGTAGGCGCCCTCGAGTTCTGCCCACAAAGCGGTGTCAGTACCGAGTTCCACAGCCTGAAAATCGACACCTAAAGCATCCAGGCGTGGCTGATCTTTACAATCCCATGCAGGTGTGGGGCAGCCGACCAGTCGCCCACGGTCCCCACTCTCTGGCGTCGCGAAGAGATGTTTGTATTTGTTGAGGTCCTTCCATGACTTAAGGTCTGGCGCGACAGCTTTGATTCCGCGAGCCGTGTCGCCTTCAATCACGTAGCGAGGGACCCAGTAGTCACTGGCACCGATTACCCCCGTCCTGGTAACCAGTTCAACTGACCCATCACCACCGTATTCGGTCATATACTTTTCTTTGGTGCCGACGTTGTAATTCGGCCAAGCTTCGAATCCCATATCGAGATCCCCTGACGCCACGGCTTCCCATGCGCCAGCCCCACCCGGCATAAAGATGAGTTTCGCCCGGTAACCGAGTTCGTCTTCCAGCAGGACCTGCATGAGGTTGGCAAAGACAAGATTCCCTGTCCAATCCGCCTCGTGCAACTTTAAAGTTCCCTTCCCCGCATAGGAAGACATTGGGGCAGCAAATACTGCAAGTGCAATTAAAACGGCACCACTGAGTTTACGGATAAGTCTCCAGATTTTCATATTTTCCCTCCTTGATTTAATACTGATCGTTTGATCAGTTCCTCGAAATCATAACGCTCAAAGCATGCTCCAGAATTCTGAATCATATCTTACTTCAGTTTACAACTGTAACACCAACCTGTTATGAGTTAAGACCCAGGGCTTTTTGGCGCTTGAGACTCCAGGCCTGGGTGGTGCGATCGAGAATGATTGCGAGAAACACAATGGCAAGACCAGCTTGTAGTGCAACTCCGGTGTTGGCTGTATTGAGGCCTAGGAAGACCTCTCGGCCTAAGCCGCCCCCGCCAATCATTGGCGTGATGATTAACATTGCCAAGACCATCATCACAGACTGGTTCACTCCCATCATGATCGAAGGTAGCGCCAGTGGCAGTCGTACCTTAGCCAGTGTCTGTCGGAACGTTGCTCCAAATGAGTGCGACGCTTCAATGGCTTCGCCCGAGACTTCACGGATACCCAGATTAGTGAGACGAATGATGGGTGGCAGAGAGTAGATCATGATCGCGATCACGGCCGATACCACATTGCCCCCGAAAAACATCAATACCGGAATCAAGTAGACGAACGCGGGAAGTGTCTGCATGGCGTCGAGAATAGGGCGCAGCAGCATCTCAAATGTGTCATTGATGGCGGTTAGGACGCCAATGGGAATGCCTACCAGCATACAGAGCAGTAGTGACACGAGAATCTGGGCCATGGTGAACATTGCAATCGGCCAGAGGTCGGTGCTGCCGATGAACAGCAATCCAGCTACGGCGACGATCGTCGTGCTAAGCCCACACGAAAACCAGACCACTAAGACGAGAAAGCCCATCACATACCACCAGGGCAGGGCCTGCAAAAACTTCGCAAGGGGGTCCAGAAGCCAGATAAATACAAATCCGCGAATCCAGGTAGTGAAAGCTATAAAGGTGGCATTCGTTTTGAGCCACTCAAGACCCGCGTCGGCAGGCGCACGGATTGAAATCTCCCAATCGGTAGGAAAATCTCCCAGACTCAAGACATAGGCATCAAAGAGATAAAGGATGACTAGTAGTGAAATGCTCATGAGCAAAAAAGTATGCCGCAAAAAGTATGTTTCAACCCGGTCTGCGACCGTGGAACTCACTAACTGGAGCACGAATTGAAACACCGCTGCAACGTATCGTGCGAATCTCTGACTGAAGACGGCAAAGACGCGAAAGAGACGACCCAGGACACTTTCGAATCTCTGGGCCCAAGGCGTGTTCACGAGCCGTACTGGCAACAAACGAAAACGCTCCTCTTCAATAGACGGCTCGCTACGCCGATATGAACCCATGGCCCCACTGATACGGTCGAACATGATAGCCATGAATACAATACTCAATCCGCCCTCGATACCCCAGCCGATATTTAGGCGCCGCAGCGCTTGCCAAACTTCGTAGCCGAGACCCGCAGCCCCGATAAAAGCGGCGAGGACAACAAGCCCAAGCGCCATCATGATGGTCTGGTTGACCCCCATAAGGATCGATGGCAAGGCGAGAGGCAGTTTTACTTTGAACAGTAATTGCCTGGATGTAGACCCAAAGGATCGGGCGGCCTCTATAGTTTCAGATGGAACCTGCCGAATACCGAGATTGGTGAGACGCGCTGCTGGTGGTAAAGCATAAATGACGACAGCGATGATTGCCGGTGGGCCACCGATCCCGAAAAAAAAGATTGCGGGGGTCAAATACACGAAACCGGGTAGGGTCTGCATTGTGTCAAGAATTGGCCGTGTCCATGTGTCGACACGATTGCTTTGCGATGCAGCAATCCCAATAAGAATCCCGAGGGTTGAGGCAATGACCACGGATACAAACATGAGGCTGAGCGTCTCCATGGCAGAATCCCACATATCCGTCGCGCCCCAAAAAAGAATCGCAACCACACAGAAGAGCGCGAGCCGGAGTCCGCCGTAGCGTAAGGCCGGCAATGCAAATCCGAGCACCACGAGCGGCCAGGAAAGATCCAGCATGAAGGTTTCAACGGCGTCGAGACTGTCCCCAACAACTCCGGCAATGCTCCGTGTCACACCACGAACGTTCTGCCGTAGCCAGTCCTGGGCAGCGTTCACCCAGTCGATGAAAGGGAAACCATCAACGAGTAGGCGGGGAAATTCCTGCTGCCCGGCTGTCAAATGTGCCAATCCGATCGAAGCAACGAGAACACCTGTACTGAGGACGACCGTGAAGACAGCTCGATTCGAAATGCGTTGAAATCCCAAACCTAAATACCTATTTGATCAGCTACTTGGATGAGATCGCACTAAAACAGTGACTCGCAGGATCTCACTAATCAGGCTGGGAAGCAGGTTGGCTATCCAAGGCCAACATGATTGCACTTCTGTCAACAGACCCAAGACAGCAATTGCCGTCGACACAGGGAATGGGCAAATCGTCCCGTGCTGCGCGAACAATCAGCGTTTCAACAAGTGCATCGGGTGAAACTGGTGCACAGTTGGTGGCAATAGTTTCGGCTGCGACTGTGCTGTCCGCCGCGAGCGCTTTTTCCTTCTCCAGTATTCCGAGATAACTCCGATCGGGCCCAAGTACGAAAATTGCAGGTACACCCAGGCGTTCCATTATCTCGAGTGCAGACTCGAGCTTTTCATTTGCCTGAACCGAGGGATAGTCGGTCTTCATGATCGAGTGTGCAGTCAGTACCTTATGTCTCGGCACGTCCTCCGAAAACGCCCTGACATAATCATCAACGGGATTCGCGACAATTTGTTCTGGTGTACCAATTTGAACGAATTCCCCATCTTTCATGATCGCAATATGGTCGCCCATCTTGATCGCCTCGAGGAAATCATGAGTGATAAACACCATGGTCTTGCGGACCACTGTCTGCAGCTTCAGCAGTTCATCCTGCATCTCCCGACGGATCAGTGGGTCGAGTGCGCTGAACGGTTCATCGAACAACATGATTTCAGGATCGACCGCCAGTGCACGGGCAAGACCCACACGTTGTTGCATCCCGCCAGATAATTCCCGCGGATAGTGCCTCCCCCATCCTTCGAGGCCCACCATCGCTAGCACTTCACTGGCTTTTTGCTCTCGATCCTTCTTGGACATGCCGCGTACTTCTAGTCCATAGCTGATGTTGTCTAGTACTCTTCGATGTGGAAGTAGTCCAAAATGTTGGAAAACCATGCTCATACGATGGCGTCGGAGT
>MPLX02213888.1_pt1 | contig 19949 bp, 15 predicted proteins | sample 1617341 | NCBI WGS metagenome assembly MPLX02 (sample SAMN05944804, study PRJNA350692) | marine metagenome | biome: marine; feature: ODZ; material: water; isolation source: 120 m water sample filtered on 0.2 um supor filter | place: Pacific Ocean | collected 2012-04-08 | depth 120m m | reverse complement strand
GTTTCCAGTGGGGGTTTCGGACGCTGGTGCCCGAGGACTGCGTGGGAGATCAGGATAAAGGCCCGCATCATGACAACCTGCGGGATGTTGAGCGCCGTTATTGTGATCTGACCGATGCCGACGAGGCCATTGGACAGATCAGAGCGTGGCGGCAGGCGCTGGACTGATGGGCCGCGGTCTGTGTTAAGTATTGGATGATGAGCAAGCAGATGGAAATTGGTTAACAGATGACGAAAGATTCGCGTAAATCGACGGGCTGGTTCGATGCCGAACTGAAGAAGGCAAAGGATGACTTTGCTGCACTGGCCCGGGGTGACCAGACCCGGCCGGGAGAGCCAGCCCCGCCGCGGACGACTCGTTCCGACGATCCACCGGCGGAGCGTTCACCCGAGGTGGCCCGGAAAAGGCCTGAAGACGATCCACCGCGTGACCTGCCGGCAGCGAGAAACAGGCCTGTCAGTCCCCAGGCATCGGTACTCGCTCCGGCGGAACGCCCCAGCGCTGCGCCAAGACGGACTGTCGGTCAGGCCGGGTACAGGCTGGGGGCTGATGTTGGTGGAACTTTTACCGACATCCTGCTGATCGAGGAGTCCAGCGGGCGTAGTTTTACCGCCAAGGTGCCCTCTACCCCGAAAGACTCTTCGATCGGGGTACTGAATGGCATCGAGCGGGTCTGTCAGCAGGCCGGTGTGTCTCCGGCTGATATCAGTCATGTCATGCATGGCACTACAGTGGCCACCAACACCGTTTTGACAGCCAGTGGCGCACGGGTTGGACTGGTGACGACCAAAGGCTACAAGCAGGTTCTGCAGATTGCCCGTTCCTATGTGCCGGGCGGCCTGGGTGGCTGGGTGATCTTTAACAAGAGCGATCCCCTGGCGCCACTGGAGCTGACCATTGAAGCAGACGAGCGGATCGGCGCAAAAGGGGAGGTCGTCCGACCCCTCGACGAGAACGCTCTGGTTGAGGCACTGAAAGCACTATCCAGCGCCGGGATCGAAGCGCTGACCGTGTCGTTGATGAACGCTTACGCCAACGGTGTACACGAGCAGCAGGTTCGACAGGTGGCCGAGGGCCTTTTACCTGGCATCCCGATCTCGATTTCTTCGGAAGTGGTTCCGGAGATGTACGAGTATGAACGAACCGAGACAACCGTCGTGAATTCGTACATCAGACCGGTGGTCTCGAACTACATTGAGAACCTTGAGTCGGAACTCAATCGGCGAATGAGCGGGATGCAGTTGCATATTCTGCGCTCCGATGGGGGCCTGGCGTCGGCCGAGGCGGCCAAGGCAACCCCGGTCAACCTGCTGATGAGCGGGCCGGCCGGTGGCGTGTCGGGTGCAGTGTGGATGGCCAGGCAGGCCGGTTACAGCGATCTTCTAACCTTCGATATGGGTGGCACGTCGACCGACGTTGCCCTGATTCAAAACGGTGTAGCTCAGACAAGACGCGAGACCCGGGTTGCGGACGTGACCGTGCGCTCGTCTTCCATTGATGTGCGGACTGTGGGTGCGGGGGGAGGATCGATTGCCTACGTTCCGGAATTGACCAAGGCCCTGCGTGTCGGACCACAGAGTGCCGGTGCTGAGCCGGGGCCGGCTGCCTATGCCATGGGTGGAACCGAGCCCACCGTGACCGATGCCAACGTGACCCTGGGCTACCTGCCGTCAAGTGCCAAGCTCGGCGGTGACATGGAGCTCGGTCGCGATCAGGCGGAACAGGCAGTCGCTGCTGTCGGCAAGGCCATGGGTTTGTCGGTCCAGGACGCTGCGGAGGGAATCGTCAACATCGTCAACGAGAACATGTTTGGCGCACTGCGGCTGGTGTCGGTGGAACAGGGCTTTGATCCCAGGGATTTTGCGCTGGTCGCCTTTGGTGGGGCCGGCCCGCTGCATGCGAATGCGCTGGGCAGTCTGATGAATTCCTGGCCGGTGATTATCCCGCCAGGACCCGGGGTGTTGTGCGCTTACGGTGACGCTACGACCCGGGTCCGTGACGAGGCATCTCGGACCTTCGTCCGACGATTCTCCGAAACTGATGACACGCAGGTACTGGGAATCCTGACTGAACTGGCGGGTTCGGCTGCGGCAACTCTGGATGCTGAAGGCGTTCCGCGGAGCGATCAGTCGACAGCCTACCAGGTCGATCTTCGTTATGCCGGGCAGGGTATGCGTTTGACTATCGAGATGACACCGGCCGATTTTGAATCCGGTGGCCTTGCAGAGCTCGGAAAACGTTTTGATGCGATGCACGAGCAACTGTTCACCTTTGCTCTGGAGACCGAGCGGGAACTCTACACGCTTCGGGCACTGGTTCAGGGCAGGGAAAGCGCAGCAGAGGCCGAAGCGCTGGCCAGCGGAAACGGCGATGCCTCCGGGGCGGTCTATGCCCGTTCCAAGATCTACTTTGAAGGTCGCGACCACGACGCCGACATTCTTGACCGGGCTGTGCTGAGGGCCGGAGACAGGATTGCGGGTCCCGCGATCGTAACCGAAATGGACTCCACGACCCTGGTCTTACCCGGCCACGCTGGAGAAGTGGATTCCGTTGGAAACCTGCTGATCAGGCCAGCCTGAAGGCCGCAATCTCGAGAGCAACCCGATGCCTGCACAAGTCATTCAGAGCAACACCACACCATTCCAGGATGTAACGGTCGACCCGGTCACGCTCGACATTATCGAGAACGCCCTGCGCAATGCCAGGACGGAAATGGACGCGGTTCTGTTCAGGACAGCCATGTCGCCTGGGATCCGCGAACAGCACGATGCCTTCCCGATGATTGCTAACCACGAGGGCAAGATGGTCGTCGGGCAATTCGGTTCTTTTTTCTGGGGCTTCCAGCAGGGTTACGACGGGACGATCGAAGAAGGTGACGTTTTTCTCACCAATGATCCCTATACCTGCAATGGTGCGATCAGTCATTTGAATGACTGGCTCATGATGATGCCGATCTATATCGATGGACGGCTGGTTTCCTGGGCCGCTATGTTCGGTCACATGACGGATATCGGCGGCAAGGTTCCAGGGAGTCTGCCGACCGATGCTGCCCAGGTGTTTGAAGAAGGCATTCAGGTTCCGCCGGTCAAGATCATCCGCAAGGGCGAGCTCAATAAGGAGATCCTCGAATTGATCCTGCGGAACTGTCGGTTACCGGATTGGAACCGCTCCGATTTCAATGCCATTGTCGCAGCTCTGAGACTGGCTGAGCGGCGCGTGCTGGAGATGGCCGAACGGTTTGGTGTCGAGGAGTTCGTGGCCGCTATGGTGGAAATGCTGGATCGCAACAAACGGGCGATGGGCTCGATACTGAATATGGTTGTACCGGAGACGAAGCAGCACTTTGTCGATTACATCGATGATGACGGGATGGGCATGGGCCCTTACAAGGTCAGCTGCGCGATGTGGCGCGAGGGTGAAAAGGTGTTCTTTGATTTTGAAGGGACCGATCCTCAGTCGATCAGTTCGGTCAACTTCCTGTTGAACGAAGAGATGTTCAAGATGTTTCTGGGCGCGTTCTTTATCAATCTGTTTGATCCCCAGATCCTTTTCAACGATGGGTTCTATGATCTGGTCGAAGTGCGGATTCCGCGCGGCTCGATTCTCAAGCCCATACGCCCGGCCGCGCTGAGTTCACGCACCCATATGCTTGGGCGGATCTTTGACATCATGAGCGGCCTGCTGGGGCAGGGATCTCCAGATGCGCTTTGCGCTGCAGGTTTCTCGGACAGCCCGCACTTCATGTACTCGGGTTATGATCAAAACGGCGAGTGGTATCAGCTTTATCAGATCGGGTTCGGCGGTATACCCGGCCGGCCAGCCGGGGACGGCCCAGATGGCCACTCATTGTGGCCGGCATTTACTAATGTACCGAACGAATTTCTCGAGGCCTATTTCCCGCTGCGGATCGTCAAATACGAGACCATTGCTGACAGCGGCGGGCCGGGCCTGCATCGTGGCGGAAACGGCCTCTCGATGGGCTATCAATTCCTTGAGCCTGGCGAGATCTCCATCCATGATGACCGCTGGCTGACACATCCCTGGGGCGTCAATGGCGGACTGCCGGGCCAGCGCAGCAATAAGCTGATGGTTCGCTCCGACGGCAAGACGGAGTGGATGCACTCCAAGTGCGACAGAGTCAAGGTCGCAGCTGGAGATACCCTGTACTTCAACACCTGGGGAGGCGGCGGCTGGGGCGATCCGCTGGAGCGAGAGTCTGCCAGGGTTGCCCTCGACACACAGCGGGGACTGGTGACGACGGACGGTGCCCGGCGATACGGTGTGGTCCTGACAGCCGAGCTTTTAGTCGATGAATCCGCCACAAAGGATCTGAGACGCAAGATGGCGGCCCAGCGGGGCAGCGTCGAACTGTTTGATTTCGGCGGAACGGTCGAGGAACTCAAAGCCCGCTGCCAGGCTGACACCACGCTGCAGCCGCCCAAGACCCCGGTTTTCCAGAAGTGGGTCACACGCTCAGCAGGAGAGTCCGTCGGCTGACTCCGAAGCGCTTCGGCGACTGGGCGATTGAAATCTGATCAGCTGTTCGCTTCGTTGGCAGGGCGGCACGGTGTGAGGTCACTGGCGCGATCGTCCGCTGGCCGCAATTGATTCTGCGGTGACTCACGGTGCTGGCAGTCAGGCCCGCGTAACTTTGTCGACGAGTTCGCCGTAGAGACTCTGCAGGTGTTTGACCATCGGCCCGTGTCGCCGTTCACCGATCGACCGCCCGTCGACTTCAATGACCGGTACCAGGCCGCCGAAGGTGCCGGTTACGAAGGCTTCCTGTGCACCGTAGACCTGGCTCAGGCTGAAGTTCTTCTCGAACACCGGGATAGCGTTATTGCGGCACAAGTTGATGACATTAGCGCGGGTAATCCCTGTCAGGCAATAGTCTCCGGTCGACGTCCAGACTTCGTTACCGCGGACAATAAAGAAGTGTGTCGAGTTGCAGGTCGCGACAAAGCCGTGGGGGTCCAGCATCAGTGCCTCATCGAACCCGGCTTTGGTGGCCTGGATGCAGGCAGTGATGCAGTTCAGTTTGGAATGGGTGTTCAGTCTCGGATCCTGTACATCGGGATGGCCCCGCCGGACGTGAACGGTGAAGATCCGAAGCCCGCGGACAAGCAACTCCGGATCGGGTTCTTTGAATTCTGCAATGATGACGATGGTGGGACCGCCGATGGTGACTCTGGGATCCTGGTTCGGTGTGGACTTGACACCGCGGGAGACCATCAGACGGATACTGACCCCGTCGTGCATCCCGTTTGCGGCGAGTAACCGGTCGATGCGTTCGGACAGTTGAGCGCGGCTCAGGTCCAGTTCGAAGTCGAGTGCCTTGGCGCCTTCAAAGAGTCGGTCCATGTGTTCATCGAAGAAGGCCACTCGTCCATTGAACACACGCAGTCCCTCCCAGATTCCATCACCCAGGACGAAGCCTGAGTCAAATACGGAGACCATAGCCCGGTCACGGTGGAACAACTGCCCATTGATATCGATCTGGATGCCTGCATTGCGGGCATCGTCCTGGAAATGATAGAACCCTGTGGTCATTTTTTCTCTCGTGAAAATTGTGATTGTGGTTCTTTGAATCGCCCAGATGTCGAGTTTTGACCTGTGCCGCTACCAATGGTTGAGCCGATGGCATGATGGCTACGGGTAATATTAGACCGAACCTATCCCCTATGGCTAAATGTTACCGGTTACTCACCTTGAGATTGGGTAACGCTTAGATCAGGGTGAGACTTCCGTTTGATCCAGACATACAAAAGCAATGAAAAATCTGCTTTGACTTCCGTGCCGGCTGATCTTTACTTCATCGCACTGTTGCTGCCGCCGAGTGCCGCGCGCCAGGTCGAGCGCTACCAGGTGTGGGCACGTGACACCTTCGACAGCCAGGCGGCATTGCGATCACCACCGCACGTCACGCTGCAATCGCCTTTCAAGCTGGGAGATGATGATAACAAGGTATTGAAATCGGTCTTGACCGTGTGTGCTGGACAAACCCCGGCGATCGATGTGACGCTTTCCGGGTTCGGCGCATTTCCCCCTCGGGTGGTCTATATCGACGTCGTACGGACGCCGGAGTTGATGACTGTGCAGTCGGCACTTTCCAGACACCTGAAGGTGACTTTCGGGATCGGTTGTGATCTGCCGGTAGACCGCCCATTTCGTCCCCACGTGAGCGTCGCATTTCGTGATCTCAAGCGTAGCCAGTTTCGGAAACTCTGGGCCGAGGTTCGCGATAAGTCATTCGCTGAGCAGTTCCAGGTGACAGGCATGGCGCTTTTGCGTCACGACGGTCGTCGCTGGCGGGTCGGTTCAGAGTACCGGTTCGGGGCCTAGGCGAGGTTCGGCTGGTGTCGGGCTTTAAGATCACGACCCAGTGCAGGACAGGTCAGGCAGTGGAACAGCTTGTGGGTCATTGCGAATCAGCAGGTTCCGAGCCGACCATTCCGTTCCAGCGTCGGGTTCCGCCAGCCACTGAAAATCGCCACCGATAAGATTGGCCACACTGACTCCGTTCCGGTAGAGCAGCCGGTTGCCCTCTGCCATCGGGACTTTCTCACCAGGCGTGATGATGCCTTGAATGTTGAGTGGGTCGGCAGCAGACACAATCACCGGCTTGTTCTGCCCCGGGTGGAGCGCTGAATCGCGGTAGTATCGGAGTTGTTCGACGGTTTCGGGCCAGGCGAACTGCTCACCACTGAAACCACTGACGAAGCGCCCGCCGCGAATCTCACCTCGGGCTTCCATACGCCTGTACCAGCGTACCAGTTCGCGCCACTGTGGTAGCGATCGGTGCTCGCGCGCGAGCAGGCTGCGGAAAACAATGCCGTAACGATCCAGCAGTGCGACCGCGGCCTGTTCGATTCCTGTCACCGAATCGGGAAGTCGGGACCCGTTGGGGCTGTTCGGTGCTGTCTCCGCGGCCTGGGGAGACAACACCTGCTCAACTAGGGACCAGCGGCCGGTGCTTTCTATAGCGACAGATCTCCTGCGACCTGCCCGTGAAAACTTTGGTCTTCTAGCCGACGGTGTTGTCAGAGTCCGCAATCCGGAAAAACTGTCAGAGGTAACGATCCCCCAGGCCACCAACTCGGATAAGGCATTCTCGACCTGGGTGCGTAGCAGGCCGGTCCTGGCCACGAGGTCGCTGAAGAACGACGCACCGCCGGAAAGCAGAGCATCCCTGACCCGGGTTGCTGGGGCAGACAGCGAAGTCCAGTCTGAAAACGTACCCGCCTGCTGGCCGGTATGGGCGACCCGAGCCAGCCAGTGACTGATCTGACTGCGTTCGATGAACATGATGGGTGTGTTTCTCACCGGACCGTTGCGGCGGACGTTCTTAACCGGGGTCAGAGGTCGCAGCCAGAGGAACTCTCCGGCCAGTAGCAGCTGATCCAGGTGATCTGGGTTGTAGTCAGGAATCCGGTGAGGAAGTAGTGACGATTCCCAGGCCAGAGCCGGTGCAGCAAAGCCCTGCAGCCGCAGCAGCGCCTGGCGGACTGCCTCGGGGCCTTCTGGTCGCTCGCCTGCGAGGCCTTGCCAGTGAATGAGAAAACGCACGAAAGCTGTGCCGGTAACCGGCTGAATCTGTTTGCGAAGGGTCTTTATCGTGTATCGGCCGATTCGAGCCAGCAGCCGACGATCGCACCATTCTTCTCTTGTACCAAAGCGTTTTTCGCAACTGTCTGCCGAGTCTGTCCGGAACAATCCACGTATCGCGAAGCCCTCGGTCTCCAGCGCGAGCAGCGCCTGATCGATGGCCTCACGGGCGAGGCCCAGTGGTGCCGCCAGAGCTGGTGCGGTCACCGGCCCCAGCGCCTCCAGCCGGCTGCGTACGATCTCGACCAGTGCCCCTAGAGTGGTTGTCTGGGCACCGCTGGAATCGTCACCGAGCCGCACCGGTTCGATCTCCGGCTGCATTGGTACGCCATCACCGAGCACCTGCAGCACTTGCCCAAGCCGCTCGGCACTGACCCACAGCACCCCGCCTCCCGGGGGCGACAGCTGGGTGGCTCTCCGGTCTGCTGTGAGTGCCAGAAAGAACGACGACCATTGCCTCAGGTCTGACCCCGTCTCGTCGGGGTTGACGAAACCGGCCAGAACCAGGGCGTCGTGAAGCTCATCAGCAGTGCGTGCATCGGGCCATGCCTCGCTACACACGGTCTCGATCGCCAAGGGATCGAGGGTGGCCAGTTTTGCAGCTTCCTCTATGTCGAACAGATGGCGGCTGCGTATCGCCTGCGTGCGACGCTCCTCTGCCGGGGCATCGTCCAAAAACGCATAAGGTCTCGCCGTGATGATCTCCTGGGCCAGGGGTGAGGGAGAGGTAAGTTCACAGGTCGTAACCTGTATGCTGCCCGGGCCGGTTGTCGTGTTGCACAGCTTGCCGATGATCGATTCAAGGCCGTCCACATCCATCACTTCGTGGAGGCAGTCGGCGAGGACCTGATCGACCAGCGGGTGATCCGGAATCTCGCGGTTACCCTCGATGTTCTCAGCGCAGGCCAGTTGATCGGGAAATACCACGGCCAGCAGATCCTCGGCATCGCTGCGCTGGAACTGGGGTGGTGTTTTCTTGCCGTTTCGATTACGCCTCACAGCGAGTGCGGTCGTGGCAACCCATCGAAAGCGGGCCGGAAACATCGGTGCGGCAAGTAGAGCCTGGATCAGCACATCCCTGACACTCTTGGGACGCAGGTAGCCTACGACCTCAGCCAGCGGGAAGCTGTGGGTGGGACCCAGGGATAAGATGACACTGTCCTCCAGGGCAGCTGCCTGAAGTTCAAAATTGAATTTTCGGCAGAACTTCTTTCTGATCGCGAGTCCCCAGGCGCGGTTCACTCGCGAGCCGAACGGAGAATGGATGACCAGGTGGGTGTCGCCGACCTCGTCAAAGAACCGCTCAAGGATGATGTTTGACTGGGTGGGCAGGTTGCCAAGGGCGGCTTTTGACAGGCCGGCATATTCGGCAAGCTGTTCAGCCGCTGGCGGCGACAGGCCAATGTCAGCCTGCAGCCAGGTACTGGCTGCTTGAATGCCAGTGCCGTCGATCCCAAGGTGCAGGTTTAACTGCTCTCGCAGCCGGGAGACGGCAGACGAAAGCTCGTCGCTGCGCCCGGGCGCTTCACCGACCCAGAATGGGATGCTGGGCGGCTGACCTTTGGCATCCTCGACGTAGACCTTGCCGGTCTCGACCCGGGCGATTCGGTATGAGGTATTGCCCAGCTGGAATATATCTCCCGGCAGGCTCTCGAAGGCAAAATCCTCGTTGAGGCTGCCGATCGGGCATTCCTCCGGCATCAGAACGACGTCATAGTCGAACTGGTCAGGGATCGCACCGCCGTTGGTCATCGCGACTAGGCCCGCGCCCCGCCGGCCGCGCAGTCGGCCGTTGACGGCATCCAGATGCAGATAGGCACTTCGCCGGCCACGGCGGGTCGTATAGCCGTCAGCCAGCATCCGAATGACCTGGTCAAACCGCTGCCGGGGCATCTCACGGTAGGGCCACGCACGGCGGAGCACCTCGAAAAGCGCGTCAGTGTCCCATTCGGCTGCGGAGATCTCAGCGACGACCTGCTGGGCCAGCACATCCCAGGCCGGTCGTACCAGTTGGATGGCGTCGAGTTCCTGTCGCTGTACGGCATCGAGCAGCGCAGTGCACTCCATCAATTCGTCTCGAGACAGCGGGAAGAGCCGGCCTTTGGGCAGCGCATCGACACCGTGGCCGGAACGCCCGACCCGCTGCAGAAAGGTAGCGATTCCACGCGGTGAGCCCAGCTGACAGGTGAGATCGACATCACCGATATCGATGCCGAGCTCCAGTGATGCCGTTGCTACCAGTGCCTTGAGCTGTCCGTTCTTGAGCCGCTGTTCGGCGTCCAGCCGGTGTTCGCGGGCAAGGCTGCCGTGGTGTGCGGTGACTTCGGACTCGGGGAGTCCTCTGTCCTCCATCCGCTCGGCAAGGTGCTTGGCAACACGCTCGGCCATGCGACGGGTATTAACAAAGATCAGCGTGGAGCGGTGTTCAGCGACCAGGTCTGCCAGGCGGTCGTACACCTCGCCCCAGACTTGCGTCGCCATGACCGGTTGCAGCGGCGAGCGTGGCAGTTCGATGGCCAGGTCCCGCTCCCGTACAAAACCGGTGTCGATGATCCTGCAGTTGGCAGAACTGTCGCGGTCACCGAGCAGGAACGCCGCCATGCTGTCGATGGGTTTCTGGGTGGCTGAAATACCGATCCGCTGTAGCGGTGATGCGCAGAGTGCCTCGAGACGCTCAAGGGACAGCGACAGATGGGCGCCGCGCTTGTTGTCTGCCACGGCATGTAGTTCATCGACAATGACCGTGCGAACCGATCCCAGCATACGGCGGCCGGACACCGAGGTGAGAAAAATGAACAGTGTCTCGGGTGTTGTGACCAGTATCTGCGGTGGCTGGCGGCGCATCTTGGCCCGCTCGGCTTGCGGCGTATCCCCGGTGCGGACCGCCGAGCGGATCGACAGTGGTGTGAGTGCGCCAAGCTCGCGGGTGATCCCGGCAAGCGGTGCTTCCAGATTTCGATTGATATCGTTTGACAGCGCTTTCAACGGTGAGATATAGAGCACTCGGGTCTCGTCTGGCAGGCCGAAGACTTCTCCCTCGCAGACCAGGTTGTCGATCACCGCAAGAAATGCAGCGAGTGTCTTGCCAGAGCCGGTGGGCGCGGCCAGCAGAGTATGTGCACCGTCATGGATGGCTGGCCAGGCCTGTATCTGGACAGGGGTGGGTCGATCGAACTGATCGGTGAACCAGCGCTCGACCGCGGGGTGAAAAATGCCAGATAACATTCTTCGATTCTAATCGCCCCGAGGCTCATTGGCTGAGCCTGCGTGGATGATCTGCCTTGCAACGGTTTTGCCTATAATCAGGCGCGTGTGAAGACCCCTCAGCCTGACTTTCAGGCGATCTATAGTGGAGAAACTGATGCCAAGCTACTATTCCCGAACAAAAAGATTATCTCGGTTGATCCTGGGGCTGCTCTTCATGTTGTCGGTATCTGTCGTCGAGGGGGATGACACTACCCTGGACAGGATTCTTCTATCGGACGGGTCACAGATCTTCGGCACGGTACTCGGGGCAAGCAAAGGGCAGGTCGAGATCAGGACCGAGTTCTCCGGTACCCTGATGATCAGCGCAGATCAAATCGAGTCCCTGTACAGCGGTCAGCCACTTGTCCTGCAGCTCAAGGACGGCCGGCTCCTCAAGGCGCAGCCGATCTCGATAGCGCACAGAAAGTTCGTCGTCACCACCGCGGGCGGTGATCACACCACCTACAGTGTCAGCGATATCAAGTCCATCAATCCCGAGCCCTGGATGCTTGGGCAGGGTTTCAAATGGTCGGGATTTGTCAGTTTTTCCTGGGACATTGAAAGCGGTAATACCGATAAGAACGAACTCGACTACCTGCTGGATACCAAGTGGCGCAAAGGCTCAGCCCGCTGGATATTGAAAGGGGAGGGAGAACTGGACAAGGTCAGTAACGAAAAGAATGCAGATAACTGGACTCTGATGGCGAAATCGGATCATTTCCTGACCGACACCAGGTACTGGGGTGCAGCCCTGTACCTTGAATCGGATCAGTTTGCCGATCTTGATCGGCGGACCTTTGTCGGTGGCTATTATGGTTGGCAGTGGTTTGGAAAGCCGCGGTTCACATTGATGACCGAACCGGGTCTTGCTTATGTCACTGAAGATTTCATTGTCGCGTCGGTGGAAAAGAAATACATCAGTAGCACCTGGAACATCGACGCTTCCAGCAACATGCTGGGGAAGAAAACTCGTCTTTACCTCAATCAGGTGGGTGTCTGGAATCTGGAGGCGACCGAGGATCTGGTGCTCAATACCCGGGTTGGTCTTTCAGTACCATTGTTGCGTAAAGTCGAGGTCGCGGCTGAGATCAAGCTTGAGTTCGATTCCGGCGCCCCTGAGGGATTCGAAGAACTGGATCAGACCTATAAGATTCGACTGGGGTACCGCTGGTAAAAGATCGGTTGCCGCTTGTCGAAGCGGCACGCTGGCACTAGCCCAATGGGATCTGGGTAAAGTATCGATAAATTGGCGGTTTGGCCAGATTTCGCAGGTGCCCCGGAATCGTTGTGCGCAGCATGAATTCAAAGAGTCGGTAAAAAAATACGATGTTGAGAATTAGTTCCATCAGTTCTTCTCCTGCTCCGAGGTGTTTAAAGATCATCTGATCTGTCCCAGTGATACCATTTTGGACAGCAGGGGGACGAACATCTGTGACCCTCATCACCTCGGGCCCGGAAACGGGCTGGGGAATGTGATGAGCATCACAACCAGAAACGATGGCGAGTACAAAGGATCTCAGTTTCTCGGAACACGATGAGTTTTTGCCAAAATCAAAACAGCATGGGGTAACGCTCTGCGATCCAGGCAAACCTAGCTGCAACACCCAGAGGTACAGCAATCGGAACACATCGAAAATCTGATCAAATGACAGCCAGGCCGCTGCAATCAATCGTGAGGCTTTGGTGGGGTACGGCTAGCCAATGGGTCGTCGTCGTGCTGACCTGTGTGAGTGCGGCTGGTGTTCTGACCCCATTGGTGCGAAGCGACGCGCAGTCTCTGTTACCCAAGCATCACCTGCCAGACGGGACCTTTCGCAACAACCACTATCCGGCCATCGACAAGTCCCGTTCAGAGTTGCTCAAATGGTGGTGGCATCGTCAGAGACCGGAACCGGTCAGCTTTCCTCTGGCGGAACAAGACCCACGTTTTCTCCGGGAGAATCACACTGAGCCGACCCTCACCTGGATTGGGCATGCAACGCTCCTGATTCAGTATGACGGGATGAACATTCTGACCGATCCTCATTTCACATTGCGAGCGTCACCGGTGGGATTTCTGGGACCACGTCGCCACACACCGCCAGGGCTTGCGCTGGACGATCTTCCAACGATCGATCTGGTGGTGATCTCCCACAATCACTATGATCACCTCGATAGGGGCACTGTCGAGCGGTTATATGCTCGCCAGGTCGATCGGCCTCCACGGTTTTTTGTCCCGCTGGGGCAGAAACAGTGGTTTGACGACCTTGGTGTTCCAAACGTGGTAGAGCTGGATTGGGGACAGAGCGCGAACTACAAGGGTTGGGGGGTCCACGCCGTACCGACTCAGCACTGGTCGGGGCGCAGCCTGTGGGATCGGAACCAGGTGTTATGGGCCGGTTGGGTTCTGGAGCACCCGTCGTTCCGGTTTCTGTTTGCTGGGGATACCGGGTACTCGCCGGATTTTGCTGATATCGGAACACGATTCGGGCCTATTGATCTGGCGGCTATCCCCATCGGGGCCTACGAGCCCCGCTGGTTCATGAGTTCATCCCACGTCAATCCCGAAGAAGCGCTCAAGATACATAAGGACATACGGGCGCGTTATTCCGTGGGGATCCACTGGGGCACCTTCCAGCTCACCGATGAGCCCATGGATGAACCGCCTGTCAGATTGAAGCGGGTTCTGGAAAGAGCCGATGTTCCGCGCGACAGGTTTTTCGTTATGCAGCACGGCGAGACCCGCCTCCTCGACTTTCTCGAACGCTGAGATGCGGCAAATCGAAGATTCATGCTGCCTTTTTCCTGGCATGACCATGTACTGCATTGATGATGTTCGAGAGGTACGGATGACTGTACTGGACTGGCGGATTAACCTATCAGGTATGATGGTACCGAGTCACACCAGGGGAGATCGCCGATGGTTCTGTCGTTGAAACAGACCCGGGCTATCGTAGACGGATGCCTGGAGAAAGCCAGGGAACTTGAACTCAAGCCCGTCAGCGTGGTCCTTCTCGATGCCAGAGCAGTGTTGGTTGGGGCACTCTCCGAAGACGGTGTCAGTCGATTACGCCCCAGCATCGCCCAGGGCAAGGCCAACGCGGCCATATCAATGGGTATGGGGACGCGGGCACTCAAGGACCGCGCCGAGCAGCAGGGTTACTTTATCCAGGCGATCAACGGGCTGTCTGGGGGCGACTTCGTGCCCGTCCCCGGCGGTGTGCTAATCCTGGATGCCGACGGTGCATTGCTGGGGGCAGTCGGTATCTCCGGTGATACCTCGGATAATGACGAGGCCGCGGCGGTGGCCGGGATTACCGCCGCTGGTTTCTCGGCGGGAACCGGCTGAAGGGTTCAGCAGTGGTCTGGGTGCGCTGGCGAACAGGTACAGGTGCATGATGAGCAGCGGTAAGCCTCGAACGAATGAATATGGTGCTGAAGTATTTGCAGGCCGGATCTTCAGCTGGGACGACTTCGACCGGATCCGTTTTGATGAAGATCACGCAGAGGCACAGTTGATCACCGGAGAACACATGCACCTGATTCGGGCGGTTTACGAGCCCGGTGCCACTTATCCCATGCACTCGCACCCGCACGAGCAGTTCAGCCTGATGCTTTCAGGCCGGATGCGGGTGACAGTGGGTGACGACACGCGGGAGATCGGCCCGGGCGATGGTTGGTACGCGGGCGCCGACGTGCCGCACGGTGGTGAGATCATTGGTGACGAGACTGTCGTGTTTATTGATGTTTACTCCCCCGCGACGCGTTGGATTCTCGATATCATGGCGACAGGGCGAAAGCTCCCGCGGACGGTCAAACGCGGTTAGTATCCCGCGTAGCAGGCCAACTGATTTCAGGCCCAGGAATTTCTCATGAACAACAGCTTTGCAGGCGACACATCTCCTGAGGCGGTGGTCGGTGCGGTTGCCCGCGATGGCTACGCAGTTGTGCGGGATGCTGTAGATCCGGAAACCGTTGCTGCGGTCAGCACAGACCTCGCACCATTTCTCGAAGATGCCCATAAGGGCCATGAGGAATTCTTCGGCAAACTTACCAAGCGTTTCGGTGCGCTGCTGGTTAAATCGACTGCCGTTCAGTCGTTGCTGGTGCATCCTACGGTCCTCGCCGTGGCGGATCACGCACTGCTGCCGCACTGTGTTCGTTATCATCTTCACTACACCGGCGTGATGCACCTGGAACCGGGTGAGACCAGGCAGGTCCTGCACCGGGATACCAGCATCTACCCCATCGCAAATCCATGCCCACCGATGACCGTGGCGACGATGTGGGCGGTCAGCGACTTTACGCGGCAGAACGGGGGCACCCGGCTGGTGCCTGGCAGCCATCTGTGGAGTAATGAGCGAGTCCCGGAGCCGGCGGAGGTTGTGGCAACGGAGATGACCCCGGGCTCGGTCTTGATTTATACGGGCAATGTGATTCATGGCGGCGGCGCCAACCATGCGGATCAGCCGCGTACCGGTGTCGCGTTGCACTACAACCTTGGCTGGCTGCGGCAGGAAGAGAACCAGTATCTTGCCGTGCCCCAGGAAATCGCACGGCAATTGCCCGATCAGGTTCAGGAGCTGATGGGCTATGCGCTGGGCTCAAGCAGTCTGGGTTTTGTCGACCACATCGAGCCAAAAGACTACCTGCACGGGGTGCGAGACCAGGCCAAGAGCAACCTCGGGCCACCGGAACTGCGCCAGCGCGTGGACGCACTTAATCGCCTGCATTTCAGCCACACAGAAAAAGGCAATCTCCGCTATTACGATATCGATACCGATTGACGCCCCAGGCTGGTGGGTCGCAGGTTCCATGACCTCTCATGGTTCAGGCATCAGAGCGGTTGGGTGATCCTTCCGGAACGGTCTTTTTGACAGCCCACGTTGACAGCGGGAAGTGCTGGCGCTCAGCAGAACTCCGATGAGTGCTGAAACTTTCGGACCGGGTGTCCCTCCGCCCGGGGCAGGGCCCCATGGGGATTCAATTGATGCTGATCCACTCCGCGCGCCATGTACACCTCGAAGGTGGGCCATACTGAAAGATCGCACTGGACCTCGGTGGGGCAAAATCGCATGGTGATCCCGCAGCGGTCACGCTGGGAACGGTTCGGACCGGAGCCATGCAGGAGCCCGGAATCGTGGAGTGATATCTCACCTGCCTTGAGATCGATGGTGACGATGTCTTCCGGCCGGCAATCCGAAATATCAGCCTCTTGTTCCAGAACGTAGTGAGGATTGTCATTGACGTGGTGGGCGTATTCACCGTTGAGATGACTTCCAGAGTAGACCTGCATGGCGGCATTGGCGTCGTCAGTGTCGTAAACGGCCAGCCAGACCGTGACGGTTTTCTGCGGCGACAGCGGCCAGTACTGGGCATCCTGATGCCAGGGCACCTCTGATCCGTCACCGGGGTATTTGACGAAAAACTGCCCAGCCCATTGGTAGAAATCGGGGCCAATCAGGTCTTCGACACAGTCAAGTATTACCGGTTCGCGACAAAGCTCATAGAACCACCGGCTGCATTTATGCCACATGTTGACCTGATTGATATCGACACCTCTCGGCAGACGGTTAGCAAGTTCCCGGAACTTGCTTTGTATGGTCATGGTCTGCGAGACATCGAAAACGGGAACGTTCTTGACATAGCCATGGCTGTGGTAGTGGTCGACCTGATTCAGCGTCAGGTGGCGATAGTGGGGATTTCGATGGCGTTCAGTGGTGTTCATTCGCAGGTAACAGGCCTCTGGAAGAAGTCATTTCTATACGGAAGAAAACCGGGCTTTCTCGTCGGATCGAGAATCAATACACTGTTGTGTAGAAATCCTGATCATATCAGACGACTGAACCGGGTTTGGAAATGGAGTCACAGACTCAAGAACTGAGCTGGCTTGGCCGCGGGCAGCACCGAAACTGTGACCCCGGCCAGAAGGTCGTCGTGCGGAGCCCACTGTGATGAACTTAAGAGGATCAGCCTGATGCTCAGCATACTTGAGAACGATTTGAATCAACTGTGCGACGAGCAGCCGTTTCATACAGGCTGGTATGTCAGAAATCTTTACACGGGCGACAACTTGCAGCGCCACGGCGATGTGGTCGTTCCCTCTGCCAGTACGCGCAAGATCGCGATCATGATGGCAGCGCTCAAGGCAGTGAGTGAAGGCGGCTTGGCCTTGGATCAACCCGTGACCATGTCTGCGGGATACCAGGACAACGATTCCGGGTGCTTTCAGCATCTGCAACCGGGATTCACCATTCAGTTGCGCGATGCACTGGTGATGATGATCATCGTTAGCGATAACACCTGCACTGGTGTGGTCGCCGACCTCGTCGGCCTGGAATCGATCAACTCACTGTGTCAGTCAATCGGGATGACCGGCACCGTCCACCGCTACGGTATTCCGCCGGCTGGCATGGCAGGCTACCTGCCTGCCGCCCAGACCAATGCCACCACCCCGGCTGATGTTGCCCATCTGCTCGATCTGATTCTGCGTGGCAGTGACGATCCGCACGCCGCAGCGCAGCTTGGCTGTAGACCCGAATCGTGCCAGCTGGCGATTGATATCCTGAGCTGGCAGAGGCTGCGTAACAGGATACCCGCCCGCTTGCCGCTCGGCACCCGGGTCGCGCACAAAACCGGGACTACTGCCAAGAACTACAACGATGCCGGAATTGTCTACTTTGAAGATACGCCGCTTTTTATCATCAGTTCCTATACTGATGCCGTCGAAGCCGAGCTTCCCGGTGGAGAGCCGGGCCACACGGTGGCTTATGATCTGACGGCACGATTGTCGAGACTGTGCTTTGACGCGTTTCTGGGCCAGGCCCGACCTTAATCAGCGTGCCACCGGCTACGATAGCTAACGTTATTGTGTTCTATAGAGCATAGGGAAAGAGGGCAGGATGCCGATCATCGAGCCGCGTGATACCACGCTCAAGCGCCTTAAAGGTTTGCACCTGTGGCATTCCGGTTTGTCCAGTTGTTCCCAGCGGGTTCGGATTACGCTGGCAGAAAAGGGTCTGGATTGGCAGAGCCATCCCGTTGACCTGTCACGTATGGAGCACGCGACCCCACAATATCAGGCGATCAATCCCAAAGGTTTGGTGCCGGCTTTGGTTGACAACGGGGTTCTCCTGATTGAATCGTGTGACATCATTGAATATCTGGATCAGACCTACGCAGAGCCTGCCTTACAGCCAGACAACGCCGCTACACAGGCGGAAATGAAGAGGTGGCTGGATAGCGCTGCTGCCGCCCAGGCAGATCTCAAGATTCTGTCACACGAGTTTCTCTTCAGGTACAAGGGGACCATGACAGCACAGGAACTGGAGCGCTTCAGTCGCGATCATCAGAACCCGGACCTGGTCGCGTTTAAGCGGGTATACCAGTCGACCGAAGGGTTTGGCCGGGAAACACTCGATGGTGCTGTTACCCGGACCGACGAAGGATTCTACAAACTGAACACAGGTCTTGCGGGTCAGGCATGGCTTCTGGGCAGGTCTTTGACACTGGCGGACATTGCCTGGATGCCCAATGTGCACCGCATGGACCTGATGGGCTGGCCATTGGAACGTTATGCCCATATCTTGTCCTGGTTTGAACAGGTGAAATCAAGGCTCAGCTTCCAGAGCGGACTTGTTGACTGGGAACCAGAGGGTATTCGGAACATCTTTGCCGAGTATTCCAGGCGGCGAACGAAGGCCAGTACCCACGTTAGAGATTTCGGTAGCCTTGCCGGTGGCCGCCGCGGGTAATGCCTGTGTCATGTTAACCGCGAGCGGTTTGGTTTGTAGGAAAATTCCAGGTTCCAGTACAGTCCGTTGTCCGTGTCTCGAGACCGCGTACACGGACCGCTGTTAAACACGATCCATCAGGTCGGTGATGGTTATACTGAGTGACTTGAGATTCCTTAAACCGTACTGAGGACAAAAAATTGAACGAGATGATCGGTCAGTTGGGCAACTTGTATACCGGTGCCGTCGCAGACACCCTCGATGAACTCGGTTATCACGAGCAGTGTCTGCCGTCGGACATTCGACCGCTTGCGGATACGATGAAAGTAGCAGGGCCTGTCTACACTGTTTTGGGTAAGCCGCGACACTACGATGATGGAGTCGATCCGAGATACCGGCAGATGGACATGCTGGATGCCATACCCAGTAACAGCGTGATTGTTGTCGAACCCGGCAACGAGTCTTCTGCGGCCCACTGGGGCGAACTGATGACTAATACAGCCCTGCAGCGCGGTGCAAAGGGAATCGTGATCAACGGTGGACTTCGCGACAGCCTGCAGATTCTGGACGTCGGGTTTCCGGCTTTCCGCAAGTATCACTCGCCACTAACTGCGGCCTACCGTTGGAATATTGATAGTTTTAACATACCGATCAAGGTCGGTAATGTCACCATTGAGCCGGGTGACTATGTGCTTGGTGACATTGACGGTGTGCTGATCATTCCACAGGCGATCATCAAAGAAGTTGTTGAGCAGACTGTGGCTGTGGTGGGTAAGGAAGACGTCGTCCGCGCCAGCCTGCAGGAAGGCGGCAATATCAGAGAGCTCTTCGAAGAATACAAAGTATTCTGAAGTCTGTGCGTAGCTTATTCAAAATAGTTAACTAGTGATGGGGTTTTCCACAACGTCTAGCTGTGTCTAGGACGACCGATGACCTCCAAGAAGCTGCCCTGCCTTGCTCTGAAACAAGCGCTATGGCTACATCCCGACAATCAGCGGGAAGATGGTGGATAAGGCTAGTGTCGACAGAGCTCGCTGACAATATTACATTGTTTATAGATCTTATCTATGCGTATGCTCGGAGCAGTGATGGCGATCTTGTTGCGTTAAGTGATATTTATGCGTTGGGGTTCGAATCAAAACTTGAGTATGTCGAAAACGACGTGAATACATCTGTATTCAAATTTGATCTGCCGCTACATATCGAAGATGGGTCAAGCAGATTTATCGTTAGCCAATTCGGTCAGCCGGTGCCACTGAATATTGGTTTGGTGCCCGATGGTCGCGAGATGCGCCTGTCACTGGGCAACGACTTTCGGCTGTTTGACTCGTCGATGATTACAAGCAGGTTTATGTACACCCGCGATCCGGACCATTGCCGAGGCCG
>MPLX02279989.1_pt1 | contig 20084 bp, 17 predicted proteins | sample 1617341 | NCBI WGS metagenome assembly MPLX02 (sample SAMN05944804, study PRJNA350692) | marine metagenome | biome: marine; feature: ODZ; material: water; isolation source: 120 m water sample filtered on 0.2 um supor filter | place: Pacific Ocean | collected 2012-04-08 | depth 120m m | reverse complement strand
TCCTGCGCGCCCTTCCGATACATGATGTTCTTGAATTGCGAATGGCCGGCCATCTTGTTCAGACCTCTTCAGGCTCGCGCGTCGCCGACCAGACTTTGGTGCCGCGCTGCCGTCATCGAATTTCCTGCATGCTGCCCATCAGCTCTTGCCAACATACCAGATATTGGGGTTTACGAAAGCTTTCAAGCAGCCTATTCCCCTCGCCTAACAGAGCTTTGTGGCGACAATTTGTCGCGTCTCTCTCAGCCTGGCCGCCGCTCTTTCAACCGGGCACCGAGGATGACGGGCTCTATGCTGCGGGCGAGCCCGGAGCGAGGCTCGGTCTCCACGAGGACGGCACAAAGCGTAGCCGCGCCGTTTGAGGGGCCGATGCGCCCGACGGGCATCTTGCTGCGGAACTTCTGCACCCACATGCCCTTGTCCGAGCCAATTACCGAATCGTAGTCACCGCACATGCCCGCGTCACTCTGGTAGGCGGTGCCGCCAGGCAATATCTGGCCGTCTGCGGTGGGTACATGGCTGTGGGAGCCAACCACGAGGCTGGCGCGACCGTCGAGAAAATGGGCGACCGCTTGTTTCTCGCTGGTAGCCTCGGCATGCATATCGACAATGGCGGCATCAATGTTCTCCCCCAGGACATGCTTGGCGAACACTGCCTCGAGAGTCGCGAACGGGTCGTCGAGGGGGTCCATGAATAGTCGCCCCATGACATTGACCACCAGCACTTTCCCCCTATGCGGGCTCCCGTATTCGTATACGCCCATGCCATTGCCCGGAGTCGAGGCAGGCGGAAAATTTATCGGTCGCAACAGACGTGGCTCACGTACCAGCACCGTCGCCACCTCGCGCTGGTCCCAGACATGGTTGCCCGTGGTGATCACATCGACGCTGAGATCGAAAAGGGTTTCAGCGATGGCACCGGTAATACCGAAGCCGCCGGCGGCGTTTTCGCCGTTGACAACGACAAAATCGAGCTCAAGGTCACGGCGCAAGTCGGGCAGATATTTGCTCAGCGCGGCGCGCCCGGCGCTGCCTACCACATCGCCACAGAACAGAATATTCATGCCGCCCTCGCGAAGCGCGTCGCGCCGTTTTCGGTGACGAGCCAGTCGAGCGGGCAGTCATGGGTGCCGCGCGGCAGCCGCCCGCAGCGCTGGAAGTTGAAGGCGAGGCCGACACCGAGCGCGTCGCCGAGCACGGCCAGAGTGCGGTCGTAGAAGCCGCCGCCATAACCCAACCGATAGCCATCGTCATCGACGGCGAGCAGGGGCACGAGCAAGCAATCGGGGCGCTGTTCTGGCTTGTTCGAGGCCGGCTCACGAGTATCGAACGGGCCTGACACAAGCACATCGCACGGTGTCCAAGCACGAAACCGCAAAGGCGCCCCCACTTCTGTCACCGGCAGGCATAAGGCATGACCGCAAGCATGCAGGGCGGTCAGAAGCGGACGCGGATCGATTTCATCGGGAAACGGCCAATAGCCGGAGACCACCGCATCCGGAGCGAGCGGGATCGCGTCAAGAAACGCCGCCGCCAGCGGCGCACCGGCATCGTGTGCGCGGTGCTGGCGTTCGTCCCGGCACACCTGGCGCAGGCGTGCCTTCTCTTTAACAAGACGATCAGGTGGACGGGACCGCATCGACCGTTGGCGTTCTAGTACCACTGGCGCCTGCATGTGCAGGTGGGCGCCGTGTGCCGACGGCACACCGCCGGTAGGGACAGCTCCCGAGTGGAACACTGTTGGCCCAGGGACATAATCGCCTGTGACGTATCGCGCAGTACCCGCCCGCAAACGAATCTAAGAGTTCTCAAGGCGCGAAGCAATGGCATCAAGCCGCACCGTCATCGCTTCAAACGTCGCCGTCGCACTTTGCCGCTCTACCGCACTACCGCCGCCAAGCTCCTCGATCTTAGCATAGGCGTCGGATAGCTCGTCGGCCACCAAGAGCCCCCCCATCAGCATAAGATGGGTATCGGTAATCTGGCTGGTGTCGCCACCGGTCTCGATCAGGTTGCGCACCACCGCGTCGAGGTAGGTGCCGAGCTGACGGATGTGGTCTTCCTCACCATCCTCGCAGCTGATCGGATAGGTGCGACCGTTGATCTGTACGCGAACCTTGCCCATGCCCATACCCCATTATGCTCAATCACCTATCAGAATACGCACGCGCTCGATGGTGCCGTCGAGCCGGGTCGATGCCTGATCGGCGGCGAGCCGCAATGCCTCGCATTGCGCACGCATGTCAGCCAGCTCACCCGCTAGGCGATCGCGCTCGGCACGAGCCTCCGCGAGCTCGGCGCTGAGATGAGGCCCGGTCGCTGCCGAGGGTGCGTCCGTCCGGGCGACCGTCGCCTCCAGTCGGTCTACCGCCGATTCGAAGCGTTGCCGCGCCTCGTCAAATGATGCCATGACTTCGTTGCCCCCAGCGGTCACCTAAAGAACCGCCATGCTATCGCCCGCTAGGATATCCAGCGGTGCGCGCCAGCGTCAACCAAAGCGCACAATGGGGCCCGCCTGTGATCGGTTGACGGGGCCTGCATTGGCGGTCATGTTGCGCTCGGTTGGGGTTGCTACTGAGCAGCCCCACCAATGCCAAGTTCATCACCCGGGCCGCGCCTCGCGGCTGTTTCCGAAGACTCGGCCATGGAGCTGTAGCACGTGTTTTCCGCGGTTTCCCCCGGTGTCGCTGCGGACGCCACCCTGCCCGATCACGTCAGCCTCGCCAACGCGCTACGCGTTCTCGCCATGGACGCGGTGCAGGCGGCCAAGTCCGGCCATCCCGGCATGCCGATGGGCATGGCCGACGTGGCGACGGTGCTGGTGCGTCAGTTTCTCACTTTCGACGCCGCGTCGCCGGACTGGCCCAACCGCGACCGCCTGGTGCTATCGGCGGGCCATGGTTCCATGTTGCTCTACGGTCTGCTGCACCTCACGGGCTATGCGGACATGCCGATCGAGCAGCTGCGTGATTTCCGCCAGCTCGGCAGCCATACGGCGGGGCACCCGGAATACGGTGCCGCCGGCGGTATCGAGACCACCACCGGGCCACTCGGCCAAGGCATCGCCAACGCGGTAGGCATGGCCATCGCTGAACGTATGTTGGCGGCGCGCTTTGGCGACGATCTAGTGTCGCACAATACATATGTGATTGTCGGCGACGGCTGCCTGATGGAAGGCATTAGCCACGAGGCGGCATCACTGGCGGGACATTTGCGCCTGTCGCGATTGGTGGTGCTGTTCGATGACAATCACGTCTCCATCGACGGGCCGACCGAACTCACGGTGTCGGACGATCAGGCGGCGCGCTTCCGCGCGCTGGGCTGGCAAGTCAATTCGTGCGACGGTCATGATCCCGATTCGATCGCTGCTGCCTTGACCTGCACCCAGAATGCAGACCGACCAGTATTAATTGCCTGCCGCACCACCATCGGCTACGGCTCACCAGCCAAGGCGGGGACCTCAGCAACCCACGGTGCGCCCCTCGGCGAGGACGAGGTGGCAGCGACACGCGCAGCGCTCGGCTGGGCCGAGCCGCCTTTCGAAATCCCAGAGGCTATTCAGAACGCCTGGCGCGAGGCGGGCCGGCGCGGCACCACGGAACGCCAAGCCTGGGAGGCGCGGCTTGCCGCATCGCCGCAGCGCGCGACCTTTGAAGCAGCACTAGCGGGTCACCTCGGCAACCTTGATGGCACTGTAGAGGCATATAAACGCGAAGTCTCGGCGGAAGCGCCCAAGGTGGCTACGCGAAAAGCCTCGCAGGACACCCTGGACCGCATCAACCCGGTGCTGCCGATCACCGTCGGTGGCTCCGCCGATCTGACCGGCTCGAACAACACACGCAGCACAGACCAGATGCCGATCACGGCCGACGATTTCAGCGGGCGCTATCTCTTCTATGGCGTTCGCGAACACGCCATGGCAGCAGTGATGAACGGCATCGCCCTGCACAAGGGTTTCATTCCCTATGCCGGCACTTTCCTAGTGTTTAGCGATTATTCACGCCCGGCCATCCGTTTAGCCGCTTTGATGGGTCTGCGGGTCATCCACGTGCTGACACACGACTCTATCGGCCTTGGCGAGGATGGCCCAACACACCAGCCGGTGGAGCATCTGGCGGCCCTGCGGGCGATCCCAAATCTCGCCGTCTTCCGCCCGGCAGATGCGGTGGAGACGGCGGAGTGCTGGCAGCTCGCATTACAACGCACAGATGGCCCCTCCGCGCTGGTGCTGACGCGCCAGGGGTTACCGACCCTGCGCACCGCGCATTACTGCGACAACCTCTGTACTGCTGGCGCCTATGAGATGGCGGCCGCGGACGGAGAGGCGCGCGCGAGCATTCTCGCCTCTGGCTCCGAGGTCTCTCTGGCACTGGCAGCGCGCGAGATGCTACAGGCCGATGGCGTGCCCGTGCGCGTGGTCTCCTTGCCCTGCTGGGAGCTGCTCGCGGCACAGCCGGCCGAGCAGCGCGAGGCCATCCTCGGTAGCGCGCCGCGGATCGCCGTGGAAGCGGCACTACCCATGGGCTGGGCGCGCTGGGGCGTGGACGAAGACAAGATGATTGCCATGCGCAGCTTTGGCGCGTCGGCACCGGCGGCGGACCTATTCCGCCATTTCACCATTACCGCGGAAGCCGTGGCCGATGCGGTCAAGGTCGCACTTTAGGAAGAGAGGGAGGTTAGGTTGACGGTTCGGGTTGCCATCAACGGGTTCGGCCGCATCGGCCGTCTGGTTCTGCGCGCCGCGGCTGAGGCCGGGCGCAACGACGTGCAAGTGATCGGCGTCAACGACCTAGGCTCGGTCGAGGCTAATGCGCACCTGCTGCGCTACGATTCCGTCCACGGCCGCTACCCCAAGGACGTCTCGGTGAACGGCGACAGCATCAATGTCGGAAGCGGGCCGATCAAAGTGACCGCCGAGCGCGATCCGGCCCAGCTGCCCTGGGGCGAGCTCGGCGTCGACGTGGTGCTCGAATGCACGGGTATCTTCACCAAGCGCGCCGATGCAGCGAAGCATATCGCGGCCGGTGCCCGCAAAGTACTAATCTCAGCTCCCTCGGGCGATGCCGACCAGACGGTCGTCTACGGCGTCAACCATGACATGCTCGAGGCCGGCCACGAGGTCGTCTCGAACGCTTCATGCACAACCAATTGCCTGGCGCCCGTGGCTAAGGTGATCAACGACGCTATCGGCATCGAACGTGGCTTCATGACTACCGTGCACGCCTATACCGGCGACCAACCGGTGCTCGATACCCTGCACAAGGACCTACACCGAGCGCGTGCCGCAGCGAGCTCTATGATCCCTACGTCAACGGGTGCCGCTCGGGCCGTCGGCCTGGTGCTGCCGGAGCTTGCTGGCAAGCTCGACGGCACCGCCATCCGCGTACCAACGCCGAACGTCTCGCTCGTCGACCTCACCTTCACCGCCGCCCGCAACACCTCGGTCGAGGAGATCAACGGCACCATCAGCGCCGCTGCCGCGGGCCCGCTCTCGGGCGTCCTGGCGACCAACGACGAACCGCTGGTATCGATTGACTTCAACCACAGCCCGGCCAGCTCGACCTTCGACCTCGGCCAGACCCAGGTCGTCGAGGGCCGCTTCATACGCGTGCTTTCATGGTACGACAACGAATGGGGCTTCTCCAACCGCATGAGCGACGTCGCGGCGCTGCTCGGCAACATGTGAGGCTGGCATGCCGTCGCTGCCACTACTCAAGGACCTCGATGTCGGCGGCAGGAAGGTCTTGCTGCGGCTCGACCTCAACGTGCCAATGGATGACAAGCATAATGTTACCGATGACACGCGCATCCGGCGCGCCTTGCCGACTCTCAACGAGCTTTGCCAGCGCGGCGCACGCACGATCATCATCTCCCATTTCGGCAGGCCCAAAGGCAAGGACGTGCCCGAGCTTTCGCTGGCCCATGTCGCCGGGCCGCTGACGGAAGCGCTGGGGCGCTACGTCGACGTTACCGCCGACTGCATCGGCAAGGGACCGGAGACTGTCGCAGACGCCCTCAAGCCGGGCGAGTTCCTGATGCTCGAGAACCTGCGCTTCCACCCAGGCGAAGAAGCCAACGACGCCGATTTTGGTGCGGCGCTCGCGGTGGTGGGCGACGTCTACGTCAACGATGCCTTCTCGGCCTCGCACCGCGCCCATGCCTCCATCGTCGGGTTGCCGCAATTGTTGCCGCACGCGGCCGGCCCGGCCCTGCAGAGCGAACTGATCGCGCTAGAGAGCACCTTGCGCAATCCGGAACGGCCCATGCTCGCCATCATCGGCGGCGCCAAGGTCTCGACCAAGCTCAAGCTGCTGGGCAATCTGATCAGCAATGTCGAGATGCTAGCCATCGGCGGCGCCATGGCCAACACCTTTCGCTTGGCACAAGGCATCTCGGTCGGCACCTCGCGCGTGGAAGAGGACATGCTAGACACGGCGTTGGCGGTGCTCGGCAAGGCCTCGGAACAGGGCTGCAAGATCATCCTACCGATCGACGCGGTGGTCGCGAGTGAGCTGGCCAAAAGCATCGAGACCGAAGTGGTGACCATGGACGACATGCCCGAGGATAAGATGATCCTCGATATCGGTCCCGCCTCGGCGGACGCCATCGCCAATGCCATGGCGCGTTGCCGCACGGTGCTGTGGAACGGCCCACTCGGCGCCTTCGAGACCGCGCCTTTCGATACTGCAACGGTGCTCCTTGCGGGCACTACCGCGGCGCTCACCGAGGCGCGCAAGCTGGTCAGCGTCGCCGGCGGCGGCGACACAGTGGCGGCGCTCTCTCACGCACAGGTCGATGACAAGCTCACCTACGTCTCGACCGCGGGCGGCGCGTTCCTTGAATGGATCGAAGGCAAGACCCTGCCGGGCCTCGCCATTATGTACAAGGAATAGCGCGCTTGGGGCAGTGATCGTTCATGGCCCGGACGACCTTGCTGCCGCCCTGGAGGCAGGGCGGCAGACCCTGCGTACTGCGCCCTGGATGGCCGCAGCCTACGGCCCGCTAGTGCTCTACGAAATGACAACGGAGGCACGGGCGGCACAGGTCACGGTGGTACTCGATTGCGCCGACGATGCCGGCATCGCCATGGCAGCCCTTCGCGTGGGCTGGCGACACATCGCCTTTAGCGGCCGCGACGACCTACGCGCCAAGCTCGCCGACATTGCAGTCGAGCACGGTGCCACGCTGGTGGATTAGTCAAGGCGCCGTCGCGGCCCGGCATGCCGCGAGCCGTCTTGTCTATGCTGGCCTTCATGCTGCAAACACAGATAAAGGTGGCATGAGTGCGACCGCGCAGAAAAACTGGCACAGGCGCCGCAAGTTCGACACCTCGGACGCCGAGGCCGAAGGCGCCCAGCGCGGAGGAGGCGTGCGCGATCAAGCGGGTCTGGGGAGAGGCCCTCGGCACCGATGCACTCAAAGTGAACCCGCCACCCGGCCTTGACGAGTTCGAACTCAGCCCGCGGCGCCGTGTAGGGTACCGCCCTTGTCGCCACAGCGGCGATATGCATGATGCCGGGACATCCTCCCGCGAGGCTTCATGATGCGCACCGCCCTCTTCGCCCTTGCCCTGATCTTGCACTCTGCCGTGGGCTCAGCGCAGGGCATGGAAAGTGGCGATGTGATCGTCGCCCGCGTCTGGGATGTGGAGATCATGCTCTCCGAGGTCATGACGGCGATCTATGCAACGCGGCCGGAAGAGCGCGCCAGCCAGCATCCCGAAGACCTCTACGACCAGACCCTCGAACGGCTTGTCGAGGGCGCGCTGACCTACCATGCGGCGCGCGAGGCGGGTTTGCGTGAAGACCCGAGCGTGCAGCGCCGTTTGCGCCTAATCGAGCGCCAGGTGCTGTCGGACGCCTATTTTCGACAGCAGCTGTCCGGACAGATCGACGCCGCACTGCTCGATGCCCGCTACGTCGCCTATGCCGCTGCCATGGCCGGGCGCAGGCAGTACCACGCGCACCATATCCGCACTGCCAACGAGACTGCAGCGATAGAGGTCAAGGCGCGCATCGACAGTGGAGAGAGCTTCGCAGATGTCGCGCACAGCCTGAGCTATCCCGGGTCCAGCCGCGGCGGCGACCTCGGCTTCTTCGATGAGAACAGCATGGTGCCTGAGATCGTCTCAGTGGCCGCCGCCATGGCGGTTGGCAGCGTTTCCGAGCCCTTTCACAGCCAGTATGGCTGGCACCTGCTGAGCCTCGAAGCGGCGCGGCCAGCGCCAATCGCCAGCCGCGAAGAGATGCACGACCAGCTGGCCGAAGAGGCCTGGCAGGACATGCGCACCGCTGCGATCGAGAGCCTGCGCCAGGCCGCGCCGATTGCGCGCTTTGGCCGCAACGGCGAGCCACTGGTGGACTGAGCCATGGCAAGCGCCAGGTCGCCGCTCGCTCCGGACGCCTTCCCCGCCCTGCCGGCCATCGATGGCGTACGGCTCGGCGCCAGTGCCTGCGGCATCCGCTACCGCGAGCGCACGGACCTGATGCTGGCGCTGTTCGATCCAGGCACTACGGTTGCCGGCGTGCTGACCCGCTCGCTGACAGCCTCTGCCGCGGTGCATTGGTGCCGCGATGCGCTGGCTGGCGGAGTGGCCCGGGCGCTGGTGGTCAATTCGGGCAATGCCAACGCCTTTACCGGCAGCGCGGGCGCGGACGCCATGCGACGCACGGTAGCCGTGGCGGCCAGGCTCGCAAACTGCGCCGGGTCCGAGGTCTTCGTCTCCTCCACCGGCGTCATCGGCGAGCCCCTGCCGGTGGAGAAGATTGAACAGGCCCTGCCGGCGCTAGCCAAGACGCTGGCGCCCGATGCGTGGCCGCGGGCGGCCGAGGCCATCATGACCACCGACACGTTCGCCAAGGGCGGCACGCGTAGGTGCGAGATTGCGGGCCGGCCGGTGCAGCTAGTCGGCATCGCCAAGGGCTCGGGCATGATTGCGCCCGACATGGCAACGATGCTGTCCTATATCGCCACCGACGCAGCGCTGCCCACGGAGTTGCTGCAGCGCCTTCTATCCTTGGCAGTCGATAAGTCCTTCAACGCCATCACCGTCGACAGCGATACTTCTACCAGCGACACGGTGCTGTTGTTCGCCACGGGCAAGGTGACGACGCCCGAGCTCAGCGGAATCAGCGACCGCCGCCTGGTCGGCTTCCGTCGCGCTCTCGGCGCCCTTTGCCAGGATCTTGCACAACAGATCGTGCGCGACGGCGAAGGTGCGAGCAAGCTAGTCACGGTCCGCGTCAGCGGCGCCACAAGCCGCCCTGCAGCCAAGCGCATCGCCATGTCGATCGCCAACTCGCCGCTCGTCAAGACGGCCATCGCCGGCAGCGATCCCAATTGGGGCCGGATCGTCATGGCCATCGGCAAGGCTGGCGAGAAGGCCGAACGCGACGCCCTGCGAATAGCCATCGGCAACTTTCCCATCACCGAAGGCGGCACGGTACGGGCCGACTACGATGAGAGCCTGGTAGCGGAATACATGAAGGGTGACGAGATCGACATCGCTGTCGACGTGGGTGTGGGCCGCGGCCATGCGACGGTGTGGACCTGCGACCTGACACACGGCTATATCGAGATCAACGCTGACTATCGCTCATGAGCTTCGCACCCATCGCCAGCGAGCGGCTCGACTTGCGGCCGCTGCTGGCGAGCGACGCGGCGGCGCTCTTCAGCTTGCTCGACGATCACGAGATTGCACGCCAGACCCCGAACCTGCCGTGCCCCTATGGCTACGACATGGCCGTTCGCTGGATCGCCGAGTCGCGCCCAAGCCTCTATGCTGGCGAGGAGTTCCTTTTTGGCGCCTTCACCCGCACGCACGCCAGCCTGGCGGCGGTGGTCAAGCTGGCGCTTGACCCGGCCCTGCCAGAGGCGGAGATCGGCTACTGGGTCGATGCCCGCCACCGCCGCAGCGGCATCGCCGGTGAGGCGGTGCGCAAGGTAGCGGACTTCGCCTTTGCCACGCTCGGCCTGGCGCGGCTCAGCGCCGGCGTTCTCGACGGCAACCCGGCGAGCCTGCGCGTGCTGGCAAAGGCGGGCTTCCGCGAGACGCGGCGCGGCAAGATCGGCGAGCGGGCTGCAAGCTTCCACACACTCGACGCGACGCCCGCCAAGGGCCTGCCTTTATACGTCGCAGCGGTCGCCATGATCGATGACTATGGCCGCGTCCTGATCGCCAAGCGCCCCGCGGGCAAGGCCATGGCGGGTCTGTGGGAGTTCCCCGGTGGCAAGGTTGAGCCCGGCGAGCGGCCACGCGCGGCGCTGGCGCGTGAGCTTTCGGAAGAGCTGGCGCTCGAAGCGACCCTTAGCGACCTTTGGCCCTTTGCCATGGCCAGCCATCGCTACCCCAAATTCCAACTGCTCATGCCCCTGCTGCTTTGCCGGCGTTGGTCCGGCGCGCCGCAGCCACGCGAGGGCCAGGCCATCGCCTGGGCCACGGCGAATGCGCTGGCACGCTTTCCCATACCGGCAGCGGATGCGCCGCTGGTCGAGGAGCTATCGCCCCTGCTTGCGCCCTGAGCCGAGTGCGTCGGAAAGCGGTCTCTCGCCGCGCCCTGACGTGAGCGGGCGCGGTTGATCAAGGTTGGTTTTCCAAGCTGTCAGCGTCAGCAACTCGAAGCTTGCCGGCACCCGTCCCTCCGCATCGGCAAAGCGCTCCCGATATCGCGCCATGACCGCGCCCAGGCGCTGCCGCGTCAAGGGTAGGCGCGAGCGCCGCACAAGCACGTTGCTTTCTCCCATGCCACGCAGATCGTCGAGCAGGCGCAGCGGATCCTCATAGCTGACGATCACGGTCTCGGTGTCAACCACCGGCAGGGCGAGCCCGGCCCGCTGCAGCAGACCGCCCGCATCGCGGATGTCGACGAAAGGTGAGATGCGCCCGCCGATGCCGGTTTCAGCAAGCTCGGTCTCGTCGAAAACGCTGCGCAACTCGCCCAGAGTGCCACCGCCAAACAATGAAACCAGCAGCAAGCCATCGGACTTGAGGCACGCCGCCGCCTGAGCCAGGGCACCCGGAAGATCGTTTGCCCAGTGCAGCGTGAGAACACTGGCGACGAGATCGAAGGCGTCACGGCGGAACGGCAGTCGCTCCTCGTCGGCCGCGAGGCGAAGGCCAGAGGCCGCGCCCAGCATCGCCTCCGAGAGATCCGCCTGCACCAAATATTCGACCAGGCCGGCCGGCAGGACGCGGGCCAGCGCGCCCGTATGGCAGCCGAGGTCAAGCCCGAGTCCAAAACTACGCCGCACCTCGCCAAGGCGCTCGGCGACGCGCGCCGCCGCTTCGGTAAAGAGAAAGTCGTGCGCCGCGAAGCCGGTGGCCGCCCGCTGCCGGTGCCGGCGCAACAGCGTCCGATCGAAAATCTCCGGCACACTCATGCCGGTGTGAAACCGGTGTAGACTGCTCTGATCATGAACGCGTTATACTCGCGACTGGGGGCGGAAGCGCAGCAATAGCCTTGAGCAAGGTCTTGCGGTTGGCAAGCGGCGCGACACCAAAATATTCGAGGTCGTCGTTGGCCAGGTCAGGCAGCAACTCACGCGTGATCCCGTGTCAACGAAAGCCTCGGTGAGCACGCCGAGGCTCAGTGAGTCGAGCCAGTCTACAACCTCAGTCAGCACCAATGCGACGCTCGACCGGGCGGGCCTCGTCCTGCGCCCAGTCGATCATGGAGCCATCGTAAAGGCGGGCCTGTTCGTTGCCGAGCAATTCATGGGCGACAAACCAGTTTAGCGAGGCCATTTGGCCGGAGTTGCAGAAGGTGATCAGCGGCGCCTTAGCCGACAGGCCTGTATTTTCACCGATGGCGGCCAGCACTTCGGCCGGCTGGAAGCGGCCGTCGGGTCTGGTCAGCCAAGTGATGGGCACGTTCTCGGCACCGGGAAGCGTGCCACCGCGGGCGACAATGCGCGGTCGATTGATGCCAGCATATTGATCGGACAGGCGGCTGTCGATTAGCGCCGCCACTCCGGGCGTGGCGACGTCGGCGGCATCAGCGACGAGATCAACACGCAGGCGGACCGCATAGCTTGCCCTCGGTGGCGGCATGAGTTCACCCTTTTCAACCTTGCCGCCCGCCGCGCGATAGATGGAAAAGCCGCCATCGAGTAACGATACCACGTCATGGCCGGCCGCCTTGAAGGTCCAGTAGACGCGCGTCGCCAGCGTCATGGCGCCGGCGCTGCCGCCGGGTCCTACCACCACCACATGGTCGCTATTGCCGACGCCGAGACCACCAATCAGCGCTGCTAGATGCTCAGCATCTGGCAGCATGCCGACAACGCCGTTACGCTCGACACGCCATTCTAGGCTACCATAGGGCGCGTGCACTGCACAGGGCACGCGGCCCCGCTCCAGCGACCGTGTGCTTTCCCGCAGATCAAGCACCACCATACCGTCCTCGCAGGAACGGGCACCGAGCCAGGCCGCATCGACCAGAGGCTCAGCGCACGCCGGTGCAGCAAAAAGCAGGGCGCCAAGCCCCGCCAAGGTGAAAAGTCGGGAAATGACCAAGTCTCACTCACTCGTTCGCGATCACTGTCATGGATTAGGCCGGCAAAGACAATACTATCATATTCCACTGGTGTAAGCTGTTACGGCGTGGGTGTGCAGGGAGGCGCGGTATGACATCGGGACGGGCGGCGATCGGTACCAAGCTGGTCGAGTAGGTGGTTGCGCTGGCGCATAAGCGCCGCGAGGACGAGCGGACCAACAGACGGCGCTGACCATGCGTGTGGTGGGCAGCACCGGTAAGGTCGCGATCGCGGTCGAGGATGGGGCAGCAAGAACCAGATGATCATGGTGCACAACACCCAGCTACTATCGGACCTGTGGGCCAGGCGAGCTTCGACCTTGCCATGCTGGCCGGCTACCAATCGCCAGTTGCTTAACCTGATCACCAGCTGACGGCTTGACTGTCTTGACGAAGGCAAAGCCCCACTCGCGCCTCGCGGTTCCCACTTGGTGCCTGTTCGATTGGGCAAACTCACCGTTCCCAACGGTCGTGGTGACTTTCGTCTTCGCGGTCTACTTCCAGCAGGCCGTGGTCGGCGATACCGTGCGGGCAACAGAGATGTGGGGCATTGCGTTGGCGATCAGCGCCCTCGGCGTGGCAATCCTTGGGCCTATCCTCGGCGCCGCCGTCGATGCCGGCATGCAACGCAAACCCTGGCTGCTGGGTGCCACGGTCCTCATGGTGCTCACCTGCGCCGGACTTTGGTTTGCGACACCGGACCAAGACTCGATCTGGCTGGTGCTCACCCTTGTGGCCCTCGGCAATTTCGGCTTTGAACTCGGCATGGTATTTTATAATGCCATGCTACCTGTGCTGGCGGAGCGCGGTCGCCTGGGACGTATCTCGGGCTGGGCCTGGGCGCTCGGCTATGCCGGTGGGCTCGCTTGCCTGACAGTGGCGCTGTTTGTGCTGATCCGGGCCGAGCCACCACCCTTCGGCCTCGATTTGGCAGCGCAAGAGCCGGTACGTGCGGTGGCGCTGCTGGTGGCGCTATGGCTGATCCTATTCGGCTGGCCACTCTTTGTCTTCACCTCGGAAAACAGCGGCGAAGCCCTTCCGGTTGGCGCCGCGCTACGCGAAGGTATCGCTGCCCTTGTCGGCACCCTGCGCAACATCCGTAACCACGCCCAGATCGTCCGCTTTCTCCTTGCCCGCATGCTCTACATCGACGGACTCAACACGCTCTTCGCTTTTGGGGGCATCTATGCCGCCGGCTCATTCGGCATGAGTATGGCCGAGGTACTGGAGTTTGGCATTGCACTCAATGTGACGGCCGGCCTTGGCGCCTTCGGGCTTGCCTGGGTCGACGATTGGATCGGCGCAAGGCGCACATTGATCCTGTCGCTCACGGCCCTTATCGGGACCGGCGCGGCCATCCTGCTTATCGAGGATAAGACTTGGTTCTGGATACTAGGTTTGATCTTCGGCGTCTTCATGGGGCCCACGCAGTCGGCCAGCCGCTCGTTGATGGCGCGCCTTTCTCCGCCTGACCTGACCACGGAGATGTTCGGCCTGTTTGCCCTGACCGGCAAGGCAACAGCCTTCCTCGGCCCATGGCTTGTCGGCATGATTACCTTTGCCGCGAACAGTCAGCGCATCGGCATGAGCGTCATACTTGTATTTCTCGTCCTCGGCCTCGCAATCCTTTTGGGTGTCCGCGAGCCGCGGGGGTGAACCGCTTAGGGAGACAAGCATGAAAGTCAAAGACGTCAAGACCTTCGCGGTGGGAAATCCACCGCCGCATCATGGTGGGCCGGTTTGGATCTTCGTGACACTCACCACCGACACCGGCATCAAGGGGGTAGGAGAGGTCTACGGCGTACCATTCGATCCGCACGTGGTAGCAAAAATGACTGAAGATGTCGCCGAGCAGCATATCGTCGGCGCCGATCCGTTCCAGATCGAGAAGCTCTGGCGTATCGTCTATTCGCGCGGCTATTTGCAGCGCCCGGACGTTTCTCTTATGGGGGTAATGAGCGGCATCGAGATGGCGCTCTGGGATATCATCGGCAAGGCGCTCAACCAGCCAGTCTACAACCTGTTGGGCGGGCTCACTCAGGAAACTCTGCGCTCCTACACCTATCTCTATGCCGACTCAGACACCCCCCCTGACAATCCGATGGCGTTGACCGACGTGCATAACAACGCCGAAGTTGCGGCGGCGCGCGCCGCGCACTACATCTCGCTTGGCTTCACCGCGGTCAAGTACGACCCCATCATGCCCATGTCGGCCTTCGATCCGCGCGAGCTCTCGATCGAGACGCTGGATAATGCGGAAGCCGTGACCGCCGCCTTACGCGATGCCGTGGGCAGCGGCGTGGATCTTCTTTTTGGCACCCATGGTCAGTGCACCACGGCGTCAGCCATCCGCCTGGCCCAGCGCATCGAGCCCTACGAGCCACTCTGGTTCGAGGAGCCGGTGCCACCGGAAAATATCGACGAGATGGCGCGCGTCTGCCATTCGACCAGCGTCCCCGTGGCAACCGGCGAGCGGCTCACCACGAAATACGAGTTCGCACAATTGTTGGGTAAGCAAGCGGCGTCGATCCTGCAGCCCGCATTAGGGCGCGTCGGCGGCATTCTCGAAGCGAAGAAGATCGCCGGCATGGCAGAGGCCCATTACGTGCGTATTGCACCGCATCTCTATTGCGGGCCCATCGAGGCGGCGGCAAATATCCAGGTTGCCGCCTGCAGCTCCAATTTTCTCATCCAGGAGAGCATCGAGCGCTTCGACGGCTTCCATGCCACGATCTTGGAGCAACCCATCCAGTGGCAGGACGGCCACATCCGCCCGCCATGTGAGCCGGGTCTTGGCGTGGTACTCGACGCAGCCGTTGCCGAGGCGCACCCCTATGAGGGTGGCTTGTTCCCGGAGATGGTGGACAGGCCACTTTAGCGATGCAGACCGTCTATGAGGTGGTTGGCGCTGCCGCAGACCGTTGCCCCGACAATGGCATGGTCTGTGCCCCGCCAATGGCCGGACGCGCTTACCATGCAGACGGCATCGAGATTACCTATGCGGAGGCCTGGCGAGAGATCGAAGCCTTACGCGAAGCTTATGCGGCGGCGGGCTGGGGCCATGGCCACCGCATGGCATTGCTGCTCGAGCAGCGTCCCGAGTTCTTCTTTCACTTTCTCGCCCTCAACGCGCTCGGCTGCGCCATCGTGCCAATCAGCCCCGACTATCGCCACGAAGAACTACAATACCTGCTGGGTCACTCCGAAGCCCATACCGCGCTGGCGATCGAAAGCCGCATCGCCGAGTTACAGCACGCGGCACCGATAGCCGTGGTGTCGTTCGAAAATTTCACCGTGCCTGAGGCCCCCTGTCTGCCGCCCCTCTCAGGCGCGCCAAAGCGCGAGAGCGAATGTGCCCTGCTCTACACATCCGGCACGACAGGACGACCGAAAGGCTGCATCCTCACCAACGGATATTATCTTAATGCGGGCGCCTGGTACGTAGCACTCGGCGGGCGCGCGACATTGCGTGAGGGCGACCGACTAATCAACCCACTGCCGTTATTTCACATGAACTCGCAAGCCGTGTCGGCCACCGCCATGTTCCTGGTCGGCGGTTGTTTGATCCTGCCCGACCGCTTCCATCCTAAGAGCTGGTGGCGGGACGTGGTGGCGACGCAGGCGACTGTCATCCACTATCTCGGCGTCGTACCACCTTTACTGATGAATTTGCCTCCGGCGCCGGAAGACACTGCGCATCAGGTGCGCTTCGGGATCGGTGCCGGCATCGAGCCCGAGCTGCACGGACCCTTCGAGACGCGCTTTGGGTTTCCGCTCATCGAGGTATGGGGCATGACCGAGACGGGACGCATCTATGCCGATTGCCACGAGCCACGGCAAATCGATACGCGCGCCTTCGGCAAGCCGCTGCCAGGGCTAGAAGCGCGCGTGGTCGATGACGAAGGCAACGATGCCGAACAAGGCGAGCTGCTGGTGCGCCATACGGCTGAGGCGCCGCGCAAGGACTTCTTCGCCGGCTATCTGAAAAACGAGGAAGCGACGGAAGAGGTCTGGCACGGTGGCTGGTTCCATACCGGCGATACGGTGCGCCAGGGTGATGACGGCATGCTCTATTTTGTCGACCGCAAGAAGAATATCATCCGGCGCTCAGGCGAGAATATAGCCGCTGCTGAGATCGAGGCCTGTTTGCAGACGCATGACGCGGTGGCCCAGGTCGCCGTCGTCGCCGTGCCCGACGCCTTGCGTGACGAGGAGGTGATGGCCTGCATCGTGCCCGTATCTGGCATTGCAGCCGAAGAAGCCTTAGCACAACGCCTGTTCGCCTGGTGCGACACGCGCCTGGCCTATTACAAGGCGCCGGGCTGGATCACCTTCCGCGATAGTCTACCGACCACAGGAACCCAAAAGGTGCAAAAGACGCAGCTCTTCGACGAGGGCGACACACCCACGGCAGGCGCCATCGATTTGCGCCAGCGCAAGAGGAAGAAACGATGAGCCTCGAAGTCTTTTTCGACTGCTCGAGCCCCTGGACCTATCTCGGCTTCGAGAACGTGCAAACGTTTGGCTTCGAGATCGCCTGGAAGCCGATCCTGGTAGGCGGCGTGTTCAACTCGATCAACCCGAGTGTCTACGAATCCCGCAGCAACCCGGTTCAAGCTAAGGCGCGCTACCTGACCAAGGATTTGGCTGACTGGGCACGCTATTGCGGCCTCAACATCAAGTTCCCGCCAACGGTCTTCCCGGTGAACAGCGTCAAAGCCATGCGTGGCTGCCTAGTTGCCGTGGAGCAGGCCAAGCTGGTCGATTTCGCCCGCGCCGCCTTCCAAGCCTACTGGTCCCGCGACGAGGACATCTCCCAGGACGACGTGATGCGTAGTGTCTGCAAAGCAGCGGGCGTAGACGCGGATTGGCTCATGCAGGCGATCGCCCGGCCCGAAATAAAGCGGGCCTTGCGCGACAACACCGAAGAGCTGATCCGCCGCGGCGGCTTCGGCTCCCCCACCTTCTTCGTAAACGGGGACGACATGTATTTCGGTAACGACCGCATGCCGCTGATAGAAAGGAAGTTAGGGTTGAGTTGACCCTACTCAGCCGCCACGGCGCGCTTGCCCGGATCACGATAGGCACCCAATAGCTCCGCCTCACGGGCCTGCGCCTCTGTGCGAGCCTCTTCCTTCACGTGGCCATAGCCGCGGATCTCGCTCGGCAGCGAGGCGATCTCCACCGCAAGCGCGTGGCTGTCGGGGGTCAGACCGTCGAGCAGGGTTTGCACTGTTGTCTCGTAACGGCCGATGGCAACGCGCTCGCGGCGGCGCTCTGCCGTGTAGCCGAACGGGTCGAATGCGGTGCCGCGCAGACCCTTTAGCCTGGCAAGAATACGGAAGATGGGCAGCACCCAGGAACCGAAGGTCATTTTGCGTGGACGGCGGGTATCCGGATCGCGGCTAGTGAGCAGCGGCGGAGCAAGGTGGAAAGCGAGTCTGGTATCACCTTCGAATGTCTCGTACAGACGCGCGTGGAAGGCGGGGTCACTATGCAGACGCGCGACCTCATATTCGTCCTTATAGGCCATCAGCGCATAGGCGTTGCGGGCAACCGTATCGGCAAGACCGCTATGGCCCGGTGCCTTTTGCGTTTCCGCCGCGCGCACCTTCTCGACCAACGCGGCATGGCGATCGGCGAGCTCTGCATCCTGGTAGGCCGTTAGCTCTGCGTGCCAGTTCGGCGACGCCTCTGGCTCGTCCTCGACCAGCGCGGTCACCGCCTCCGGGTCAAGCGCCAGTCGGCGGCCCCAGACAAAGGCATCGCGGTTCATCTGCACAGCGACCCCGTTCATTTCGATCGCCGCCTCGATGGCCTGCGCTCCGACCGGAAGCAGCCCCATCTGGCAAGCCACGCCAAGTAGCATAAGGTTGCTACCTATCGAATCTCCCAGAAGTCGCGTGGCCAACCTCGACACGTTGTGGAAAACCACTTTATTCCCCGCCGCCACGGCAATACGCTTGGCAAGGCTCTCGGTCGGAAAGGTCAGGTCTGGGTTGCGCGTAAAATCGCCGGTGATCTGCTCGTGGGTGTTGACCAGCACATGAGTCTTACCGGGTGCCATTACCGAAAGCGCCAGCTCGTCACCGGTCACCAAGCTGTCGCAGCCGAGCACCAGATCTGCCGCGCCCGCATTAAGACGCACGGCACGGATGGCGTCCGAAATCTTGGCGATTCGGATATGGCTGGTCACGGCGCCGCCCTTCTGAGCCATACCAAACTGGTCGACTGTGGAAAACGCCTTGCCCTCGATATGCGCACCCATAGTGAGGATGGCACCGATGGTGACTACGCCCGTGCCACCAACACCGGCGACGAGCAAGTTGAAGGGCCGGTCAGTGGCGAGCGGTGTCAATGTCGACTCCGGCAGATCGACCAGATGCGACGGTGGCTCGACACCCGTCGCGGCGCGGCGCGGCCTCCCACCAATGATACTGACGAAACTCGGGCAGAAGCCCTCGGCACAGGAATAGTCCTTGTTGCAGGCCGACTGGTCGATGCGCCGCTTGCGCCCAAACGGCGTGTTCGCGGGCAACACGGACATGCAGTTGGACTTGACGTTGCAGTCGCCGCAACCCTCGCAGACGCGCGCGTTGATGAAGACCCGTCGCGACGGGTCGCCGATGCGCCCGCGCTTGCGCCGACGCCGCTTCTCGGCGGCACAGGTCTGGTCGTAAATCAGCACGCTGACGCCGCCGATCTCGCGTAAGTTGCGCTGCACCTTGTCCAGGGAACGGCGGTGCTCGATGCGCATGTCGGCGGGAAATTCCGTGCCGATGGGATATTTGTCCGGCTCGTCGCTGACCACAACAACGCGCGAGACCCCTTCCGCCGCCACCTGGCGGGCGATGCCGACAACCGTAAGCGGTCCGTCTACGGGTTGCCCGCCGGTCATGGCGACGGCATCGTTAAAAAGGATCTTAAAGGTGATATTGACCCCGGCCGCAACGCAGGCGCGGATGGCTAGATAACCCGAATGGTAATACGTGCCATCGCCAAGGTTCTGAAAGACGTGCTCGGTCTTTACGAATGGCGCCTGGCCAACCCAGGTCAGGCCTTCGCCGCCCATATGGCAATGGGTCATGTTGCCGCGGTCCATGTAGGTTGCCATGTAATGGCATCCCACCCCGCCATGAGCACGGCTGCCCTCGGGAATGCGCGTCGAGGTATTGTGCGGACAGCCGGAGCAGAAATAAGGCCGGCGCATCAGTGATAAGCGCTTGCGGTGCACCGCGGCCTCGGCGCGGGCGTCTAGAAAGGCGAGCCGCGCGGTTATGCGCTCAGTAGTATGAAAAGGTGCGATGCGCCGCGCCAGCGCCCGCGTGACATCTTCCGGAGTGTATTCTGGAAAAGCCGGCAGCAGCGGCGCACCGCTCTCATCGTCGCGGCCCACCACGCGCGGACGCTCGGCGTCCGGAAGCGCGTAGAGCGCGTCTTTGAGTTGACCCTCGACCAGGCGGTGTTTTTCCTCCACCACCAGCACTTCCTCGAGGCCGCCAGCGAAGTCCTGCAAGTCCTCGGCATTCGCGGGATAGGGCATGCCGAGCT
>MPLX02061901.1_pt1 | contig 20101 bp, 23 predicted proteins | sample 1617341 | NCBI WGS metagenome assembly MPLX02 (sample SAMN05944804, study PRJNA350692) | marine metagenome | biome: marine; feature: ODZ; material: water; isolation source: 120 m water sample filtered on 0.2 um supor filter | place: Pacific Ocean | collected 2012-04-08 | depth 120m m | reverse complement strand
TGCACAGGCAGTGGTGCCCGGGGGCGGATTTGAACCACCGACACGAGGATTTTCAGTCCACTGCTCTACCAACTGAGCTACCCGGGCATTGATTCTCGAGACCAAAAAAGCGAGGCGTTTCGCCAATGGGAGAAAGGCTTATAGAAGAAATTAGGGAACCTGTCCAGCGTCGCAAAAGCGGATAAATAACTTTTTTGATTGTCCGCCCGATTACCCCTCTTCCGATGGCTCTCTTTCAAGATCGGCTTCTTCCGAGGTTGGGATACGATAATCTTCCTTGAGCCATTTCCCAAGGTCCAGATCGGCGCATCGTTTCGAACAAAACGGGTGAAAATCGGGATTTTCCGATTTCTCGCAAATTGGGCAAATCCGTTTTGCACCCTTGGGATTCAATTCTATGACCTCTGCCATGGTGGCCTCCTATTTTGATACATCCCGGACAACTTCAAAGCCTTCGCCCCTTAAATCAGCATCTATGTTAATCGTCACCCTGAACCCCAATCGTTCTTCGAAGGCTGAAAGCGCCTTGTTAACTGGTCCTTTAAGCGTGACGGCGACGGATTCACTCGTGATCAGTTCAAGTTTTTGCGAAGGATCAGCCCCAGCTTCCACCGCCAACCGGTCCAGTGCCTGGTAAGCGATAGTCTGCGCCGAAGGCCCTGCACCGCTTCCCGAGCAGGCCTGACAGCTGGCGCCCAGACTGGAAGCCAAAGACTGACGGGTACGTTTTCGGGTCATTTCAACCAGGCCGAAACGCGTAAACCCACCGACAAATACCTGATTTGGGTCGTCCGCCACGTCATGTACCAGAATCTCAAGCACTTTTGTCCCGTTATCACGCTTTTTCATGGAGATGAAATCTATGACCAACAGGCCGCTCAGGTTCCTTAGTCGTATCTGACGGGCGATTTCCACTGCGGCCTCAAGGTTGGTTTTCAATGCCGACTGCTCGCGCCCACCCGCCGACGCGCCCGCAGCATTAACATCAATAGCCACAAGAGCCGGCGTTTCGCTGAAAACAAGCGATCCACCCGAAGGTAACTCGACCCTGGCTGACAAGGCCTGGTCGATATTTTCCAACAGTTCTTCACTGGCGAAAAGCGGTGACGTTTCCTTGTGATGGATGAGCCGATCTAGCAAGGCGGGGGCCTGTTTTTCCAGGTGCGCCCTGGCCTTTATGTAGGCCGATACGTCGTCGATGACGACACGCCTGGCATCCACAGGAACAAGATCACGAAGGGCCTTCAAAACACCATCCGGTTCCCCAAAAAGCAGGAACGGGGGAGATGTAACCTCAAACTTAACCAGCACTTGGGCCCAGGCATCGCGAAGGGCGGTTACATCGGCTAAAATATCATCATCAGACGCCTTTTGCGCCGCCGTGCGCACGATAAAGCCTTCTTCGGGTCCGGCGAGCTCTTTAAGCAGGTTTTCTTGCCTTGTACGTATCTCTTTATTTTCTATCTGACGGGAAATACGGATCGCCGGATCGCCAGGGGTCAGGATGACGGTTCTTGCCGTTAATGCTACATGGGTCGTCAGCTTGGGCCCCTTGTCTTCGAAAGGATCGCGAAGAACCTGTACGACGACTTTTTCGCCTTCGCGCAGATATTTTGAAATGGAGCCTTTCGAATCTCCTCCGGTATTGCGTGGCCGTGCTTCGGCCAGGGCCAGAAAACCGGAGCGATTCAGCCCCAGATCGACAAAAGCTGCATTCAGGGATTCAATAACCTTTTCGATCCGCCCCAAGTAGATATTGCCAACAACGCTGGGCCTGGTCTCGTCTTCGACGATAAGTTCCACCAACCGGCCCGCGTTAATCAGGGCGGTCCGGACGCGGCCCGGACGCACCTCGATCAGGACTTCGTCGGTTTTTGCCACGGCTTAAGCCTCGTTCCCCGGAACATACCCCAACCCCTTGAGCAACATGGACGTTTCAAATAACGGAAGTCCGACAACATTGGAATAGGAGCCATTGATTTTTTTGACGAACGCAGCCGCCCGGCCTTGAATGGCGTATCCGCCGGCCTTGCCGCGCCATTCGCCGCTATCCACGTAGGCATCAATCTCATGGCTTTCCAAACGCTTGAAAATTACTGCCGTGGTAACCAGTCTGTCGTGAACCTTGCCATCCGGGCCGATCACCGACAAACCCCCATGAACCCGATGCCGGCGCCCCGACAAAAGTCCAAGGAAGCGCCTGGCGTCTTCCTGGGTTTCCGCTTTGTGCAAAATCCGCCGTCCTACGGCGACCACCGTATCGCAGGCCAAAATGAAATCCCCCGGATAATCCGGCGTTACGGCTGCGGCCTTGCCTGCGCCTAAGCGGCGGGCCAACTCGGTCGGTAGTTCATTTTTCAGTGAAGATTCGTCGATATCGGCAGGCGCGATCTTGTCCGGAAAAACATCGATCTGGGCAAGCAGATCGATTCGCCTTGGCGAAGCCGAAGCGAGCACCAAGCGGGGCTTATCCTCGCCGGAACCCGCCATGCCAACGTCTCCTGAAAATAGTGTTTACTTGAAGCGGAAGGTGATCCGGCCTTTGGTCAGATCATACGGTGTCATTTCAACGTTGACACGATCACCCGCCAGCACACGAATACGGAACTTCCGCATTTTACCCGCCGTATGGGCGAGGATTTCGTGCCCGCTATCCAACTCCACCCGGAACGTAGCGTTTGGCAGGAGTTCCTTAACGATACCGGAGAATTCTAAAAGCTCTTCTTTAGCCATCTAAGTACTCTATTGGTTTAATCGGCCACATAAGTGACGTCCGAAGGCTGATTGGTCAAGTATTTTCATCAATATACAAAGAAACAGCTCTCTAGAAGTCTATTGTCAAACATGCGCGACAGAACTGATTGGGAACCGTTCCTTGATTCTGGTCATCAACTGGTCACGAACCTGACGATACGCATCGAGCCTGATTTCCCTGTTACCCTCGACAATCGTCGGATTGAAGGTGTTCCAGAATTCCACCTCGCAGGCCATTACCCGGGTCATTTCCACGGCTTTGTGCTGGGCTTCCGGCGACAGGGAAATAACGATATCGAAAGAACTGTCTTCAAGATCATCGAAAGTCTTGGCGTTGTGTTTGGCGACATCAATGCCGATTTCATCCATGACCTCGATCATGAAACCATCAGGTTCACCTTGCCTTGCACCGGCTGAATCAACATAAATGCGATTTCCATGCAGGTATTTTAACAAACCTTCGGCCATCACGGAGCGGACCGAATTCATGGTACACGCGAACAAGACGGCGGAAGGGAGGTCATTCATGGCTGCCCCACCTAAGCCCTGATATGAAGAACGCATATTAGGGTGAACAGTCGCCTTGCCGTATCCGTATCGATTCCCACCTTTTCGGCGAGCCGCTCCTTCAGAATATCTGCGCCTTCGTTATGCAAACCACGACGTCCCATGTCGATGGCTTCTATCTGTGAAGGCGAAGAACTTTTGATCGCCTTGAAGTAGCTGTCACAAACCATGAAGTAATCTTTGACGATGGAGCGAAGCGGGCTTAAGGGCTGGGTAAAACGCACCAGCTCATTGTTTTCGATATCCCGGACATCAAAAACCATGCGGTTTTCGGCTATAGACAAATGCAGATTGAAGGGACCGGTATAATCACCGGAAGGCTGAAAGTGATTTTCCTCCAGCAGATCGTAAATCGCTACCTTGCGTTCATGGTCAACCTGCGCAGATCGGCTGACGACGCTTTTTTCATCCAGGAAGATGTCCGCGATCCGTTGATCGTTTCTTTCTTCATTCGCCACGACGCTATTATCCCTCTTCCCGGAGGTTCAGACGCACCCCGATCGAACGAGCATGGGCGTCCAGGCCTTCGGTTTCGGCCAACAACATGGCGGCAGGGCCAATTGCCGCAAGACTGTTGGCATCGGCGCTGATCAGCGACGAGCGTTTCATGAAATCCAGCACGCCCAGGCCCGAGGAAAAACGCGCGCTTCTTGCCGTCGGCAAAACATGATTCGGACCTGCGACATAGTCGCCAAGGGCTTCCGGTGTATAACGACCGAGGAAAATAGAGCCAGCGTTGCGGACTTTATCGGCCATGACGTCGGGGTCGGCGACGGCAAGTTCAAGATGCTCCGGGGCGACGCGATCAACCAGTGCTATTGTTTCCTCCAGATCGTCAACAATGATAATAGCGCCAAAATCTTCCCAGCTTTTTGACGCAATTTTGGTCCTGGGCAAATTTTTCAAGGCTGCATCAACGGCTTCGCTGACGCTTTCGGCAAAATCGGCGTCGTCGGTTATCAGGATTGATTGTGCCGCCATATCGTGTTCAGCCTGGGATAGCAAATCGGCAGCGATCCAGGCTGGGTCGTTTTCGCCGTCCGCAACGATCAGAATTTCCGAAGGTCCGGCAATCATGTCGATGCCCACGGTGCCGAAAACCTGTCGCTTGGCGGCCGCGACATAAGCGTTCCCGGGACCGACGATTTTATCGACCGGCGCAATTATTTTAGTGCCGTAAGCCAATGCGCCAACGGCCTGGGCGCCGCCGATCCGGTAAATCTCGTCTACGCCGGCAATCCGGGCGGCGGCGAGAACCAGAGGGTTAAGAACACCGTCCGGGGTCGGCACGACCATGACCAGCCGGTCCACTCCGGCCACCTTCGCCGGCAGGGCGTTCATCAGAACCGACGAAGGGTAAGCTGCGGTACCTCCCGGCACGTACAGGCCCACCGCCGAAACCGCCGTCCACCTGCATCCAAGCCTGATACCCGTATCATCCGTGTACTCAAAATCATCAGGCCGTTGACGGGCGTGAAAATCGGTTATACGCCGCGCGGCAAGTTCCAGCGCCTCCATAAGCCTTGGCTCGCACTGCTCCACCGCCGTATCAATTTCCTGGCTATCGATTCTGATATCCTGCGCATTAAGCTCGAAGCGATCAAAGCGGCGGGTAAGTTCAACAACCGCCTCGTCGCCACGCTCCCGAACATCCTCAAGGATGGTGAATACGACGTCGTTGACTTCCGTATCCGTCTCTCTTTTTGCTGAAAGCAGATCGACAAACGCCGACTCGAAAGTGGGATCAGCGGAATTCAGGCGCATCGTCATCAGACTGTCTCGGCTACGCGTTTCGATTTTGCGAGCGCCTGACGGAAATCTTCAATCAATTGACCTATTTCATCTGGGCGTGTTTTCCAGGCGGTACGATTAACGGCCAGCGAGGATGTGATTTCAGCAATCTGTTCGATTTCAACCAGGCCATTTGCGCGTAACGTGTCACCGCTGGATACCAGATCGACAATTCGCCTGCACAGCCCCAGTTTCGGGGCCAGTTCCATGGCGCCGTTCAGCTTGATGCATTCGGCCTGTACACCTCTTTGGGCAAAGTGACGGCTGGTGATCGCCGGATATTTGGTGGCGACGCGAACATGGCTCCACGTTCCCGGGTCATCATCGCCCACCATCTCCTCAGGCTCGGCGACGGCAAGGCGGCAATAACCGATTCCCAAATCAAGCGGTGCGTAAATTTCGGGATAATCAAATTCCATCAAAACGTCGGCGCCAACAACACCGATATGCGCGGCGCCAAAGGCGACAAAAGTCGCCGCATCGAAGCTGCGCACCCGAATAATATCCAGGTCGGGGCGATTCGTCTGAAAGCGAAGTTGCCGCACGCCATCATCGTCAAATGCCGCTTCCGGTTCGATTCCAGCCGCGCGCACCAAGGGCATCACTTCTTTCAGGATACGCCCCTTTGGCAAGGCCAAAACAAGTTTTTCTTTCGCGCTCGACATTATTTTCTCAGGCTTCAAATCTCGATCAAGGATGGAAAGGCCGCATTAATAAAGGGTTTTTGCTATTTTAACCAGTCCGTTGACATATAAAACCAGGGCAATCGCATTTGAACTTTTAGTCCAGCCAAAGTCGCCATTATCGTCATCATGAGAAAACTCATTATCCTTGCAAACGCCCTCATACGGGATAATCGGAACTGGTCTGAGAAAAGTGCTTGATCAACACGGATACTCCGGTGCTGACCCAACGGGGTCGATTAAAGCCCTAAACAAAGTGGCCGTTTTGCGTCGGAATGCGCAACCGGCCCAATTTATTGACTTTAATCATTGCTAAAAGTTTTACACCCTTGTGTGCAAGCCATTGATATTCGATGCAATAAATTGAGAGTGGCATCACATATGCCAACCTCTTGATTTTCAATCGTTTTTGTTATCAACAAATTTCTCCAGCCAATGGATATCGTAATCGCCGTTGACAAAATCAGGCACCGACATCAGACGTTGATGCAGGGGGATGGATGTTTCGATTCCATCTATGACGTATTCCGCCAGCGAACGGCGCAGACGCATCAGGCATTCGTTGCGATTGGCCCCGTGCACGATCAGTTTGGCGATCATGGAGTCGTAATGGGGCGGAACCGTGTAGCCGGAATAAAGTCCGGAATCGACGCGAACGCCCAGCCCGCCCGGCGCATGGTAATCACCGATGGTGCCTGGTGATGGCATGAAGGTCTCCGGGTGTTCCGCATTGATTCGGCATTCAATGGCGTGACCGGAAAAACGGACGTCTTCCTGAGTGTACCCCAGCGGCGCGCCAGTGGCGATACGGACCATTTCTCGCACCAGGTCCAGGCCGGTAATCATTTCGGTAATCGGGTGTTCCACCTGTAGACGGGTGTTCATCTCGATGAAATAGAACTCGCCGTTTTCATACAGGAATTCGATGGTGCCGGCGCTACGGTAGCCGATTTTTTTGACCGCATCGGCGGCTATCTTGCCAATTTTTTGCCGGGCATCTTCGTTCAGGGCGGGCGAGGGGGCCTCTTCCAGAACTTTTTGATGGCGGCGTTGCAGTGAACAATCGCGTTCGCCCAAATGCACGACATTGCCGAATCCATCGGCCAAAATCTGAATCTCGATATGGCGCGGCTTGCCTAGATACTTTTCGAAATAGACCTCGCCGTTGCCGAAGGCGGCTTCGGCTTCTTTTTGCGCCATTTTGATGGCATTGGGCAATTCATCCGCCGATTTGGCCAGTTTCATGCCGCGACCGCCACCACCCGCCGTGGCCTTGACCAGAACCGGATAGCCTATATCGGTGGCGACTTTCAGGGCGTCGTCAATATCATCCACGCCCCCGTCGGATCCCGGAACGACCGGAATACCGGCTTCCTTCACCGCCTGCTTGGCGGCGATCTTGTCGCCCATCAGGGTGATGTGCTCTGGCTTGGGGCCAATGAACGTAAAGCCGTGTTCTTCGACCATGTTGGCGAAGTCGGCGTTTTCGGACAGGAATCCATAGCCGGGGTGGATGGCGTCTGCATTGGAAATAGCCGCGGCGGACAGGATCGCCGGGACGCTTAAATAGCTGTCTTTCGCCGCCGGTGGGCCGATACAGATACTTTCGTCAGCCAGGCGCACATGCATCGCCGTTTCATCTGCCGTGGAATGGACAGCGACGGTGCGAATGCCCATTTCCCGACAGGCGCGCTGAATGCGAAGGGCGATTTCACCCCGGTTGGCGATGAGGACTTTTTCGAACATGGTCGCTCGTGATCCTCTATTCGATAATTAGAAGCGGTTCGCCGAATTCGACCGGCGTTCCGTTGTCGATGAAAATTCGCGTAACCTTGCCGCCTTTGGCCGCCTTGATCGGGTTAAAGACCTTCATGGCTTCGATCAGCAGCAGCGTATCGCCTTCCGAAACGGTGTCACCGACCTTTATGAAAGACGGGCTTTCAGGGTCGGCGGTTGTGTAGGCCGTGCCAACCATGGGCGAGACGACGACGCCGGGGTGATCGGCATGGCTTTCGCCTTCGTCCGCGCCATGCAGGGTTTCTGTCATGGGCGTGGCGGCCGGTGCGGCTGCAACGGACGTCAAGGGAACACCACCCTTGGCGACGCGCAGGTGCCATTCGTCGGTGCCGTATTCAATTTCGCTCAAACCTGTTTCATCGAGCAGTTCTGCCAGTTGCCGAACGACATCGGCGTCGATTTTGGATTTTGGTTGTTTATCTGCCATAGGATCAATCAGCTTTGTTTGTTGAGGATTCTTGCCGCCGCTTCAAGGGCCATTTCATATCCGTACCCACCGAAGCCGCATATCATACCGACAGCCGCCTTCGAGACAAAGGAATGATGACGGAATTCCTCGCGTTGGTGGATGTTCGATAAATGCACTTCTATTACCGGCAACCCGCAAGCTTTCAGGGCGTCCAACAGGGCGACGGAAGTATGGGTATAGGCGCCCGCGTTGACAATAATAAGATCGGCGGCGTCTCGCCCCTGTTGTACCCAGTCGACCAGTTCACCTTCCGTATTGGTTTGGCGAAATTCGACGTTTAAGCCCAGGCCTTCAGCACGCTTAACCGATTTCGCCTCGATATCGGCCAGGGTTTCCTTTCCGTAAACATCGGGTTCACGGGTGCCCAGCAAGTTCAGGTTGGGCCCGTTCAGGACCAGGATTTTAGACGCCATCTCTTGCTCGTAAACTTATTAGGAAGGATGCGGCTTTATAACACGCTCAGTAACATTTGCATAAAGACTTTAAGCAAGCCATAACAGGGTGAAATTTGGCTATAAAATTCAAGAAACGGAAGCAATCATGCAGATTACCATCAACGGCGAACAACAGAATTTCTCAGCGGCTCTGACGGTTGACCAGTTGCTGGGCAAAATCGGCCTCGATACCCGCAAGGTCGCTGTTGAGCGCAATCTGGAGATTGTGCCCAAGTCGAGTTACGCCGAAACCGCCCTGAACGATGGCGACAAACTGGAAATCGTCCATTTTATCGGCGGTGGCGCGCCGGATGATGCGGGGGACGACGATCCGTTGATTATCGATGGCCGCAAGCTGGGCTCGCGCCTGATTATCGGCACCGGCAAATATCAGGATTATGAGCAAAACCGCCTGGCCCTGGAAGCTTCGGGTGCGGAAATGGTCACCGTGGCTGTGCGGCGGGTCAACCTGACTGATGCAAGCGCTCCGATGCTGATGGATTCCATTGATCCCAGAAAGTACACCTATCTGCCCAATACGGCCGGTTGCTTCACCAAGGAAGACGCCATGCGCACCCTGCGTCTGGCCCGCGAGGCGGGGGGCTGGGACCTGGTCAAACTGGAAGTTCTGGGCGATGAAAGAAGCCTGTATCCGCGCATGATTCAAACCCTGGAAGCCGCCGAAGCTCTTATCAAGGATGATTTCAAGGTCATGGTTTATTGTTCAGACGATCCCATGTTGTGCCAGGAACTGGAAGACATGGGCTGCGTCGCCATCATGCCACTGGGGGCGCCCATAGGGTCCGGCCTTGGCATCCAGAACCCGGTCAACATCCGCTTGATCGTAGAGCAGTCCAAGGTGCCGGTGATCGTCGATGCCGGTGTTGGAACGGCGTCGGATGCGACGGTGGCGATGGAACTGGGCTGCGACGGGGTGCTGATGAACACCGCCATCGCTGGGGCCGGGGACCCGATAAAGATGGCCCGCGCCATGAAACACGCGGTCATTGCGGGTCGCGAAGCCTATCTGGCCGGACGTATGCCCAAAAAAATGTACGCCGACCCGTCTTCACCGTTGGCGGGATTGATATAGGGGCGTGATACCTAGTTTTTCTTGGGCCTGGCGGCGTGGCGCATGAAGGCGGGGACGTGGTCGCTGTCGCCAAATTTCATTTTTTCATTACCCGTGGTTTCACGCGCTGGCTGATTGTCGCCGCGTGGAGGGGTGTTTCTGGAATCCTTTTTCGGGCGGCTATTGTCGCGAGCGGCGCGGCTTTCGTCTTTAGGCTCCGAGCCTCCACGTTCCCGGTCACGACTGCGTCCACGTCCGCGACCGCTGCGCGAACGTCCCTTGTCCGCATCTTCTTCTTCGAAGCGTTTCTGCGGCTCGGCTTTTTCCACGCCGTCCAGATCCACGCGCGGGATTTCCTTGCAAATCAATCTGGTGATAGCATCCAGATACTTGCCATCTTCGGGAACGGCGATGGTGAAGGCATGGCCTTCCTTGCCAGCGCGTCCGGTGCGGCCAATGCGGTGGACATAGTCTTCGGCGTGGGTAGGCACATCGAAATTGAACACATGGGATAGGGCGGGGATATCCAGTCCGCGAGCGGCGACATCGCTGCATACCATGTAGGTGACTTCGCCATTTTTAAATTTTTCCAGCATTTCCATGCGGGCCGACTGGGCCATGTCGCCATGCAACTGACCGGCGGAATGGCCGTGCTTGACCATGGAGCGATGAACAATGCCGACATCGCGCTTGCGATTACAGAAGATCAGCGCGTCCTTTACGGTTTCACGGGCGATCAGCTTACGCAGGGCGGCGCGTTTTTCCCTGTGACCGTCGCCGGGGCGTCTGCCGTCGCCATGGGGGACAATAACAAGTCCTTGCGTCACTGTTTCGGCGGTCGAAGCCGGGGGCGCTACGGTAATTTCCTTCGGGTTCATCAGGAACTTGTCGGCCAGGCGGCGGATTTCCGGCGGCATTGTGGCCGAGAAAAAAAGGGTCTGGCGCATTGGTGAAATCAACGAAACGATTTTTTCGACATCGGGAATGAAGCCCATATCGAGCATGCGGTCGGCTTCGTCAATAACCAGGGTTTTGACATCGGTCATCAACAGGCGGCCACGGTCGAACAGATCAAGCAGGCGTCCAGGCGTTGCAATCAGAACGTCGGGGCCGCGATCAATTACCTTCATTTGCTCGTTCATCGACGTGCCACCGATCAACAAAGCCTTGGATAGCTTGTGGTACTTGCCGTAGGTGTCGAAATTTTCGGCGACCTGGGCGGCCAGTTCGCGGGTCGGTTCCAATATAAGCGAGCGTGGCATGCGTGCTTTTGCCCGACCGGAATCCAGGATATCAATCATCGGCAACGTAAACGACGCTGTCTTGCCTGTGCCGGTTTGTGCGCAACCGAGGATATCTCGCCCCATCAGCACAACTGGTATAGCCTGCGCCTGAATGGGAGTGGGGGTGCTGTAACCAGCGTCTTCGACGGCTTTAAGGACACCGTCACCGAGTCCAAGATCAGAAAAATTCATATGGTCTGGGTCATGTGAACAACCCAGTTGGTTGCCCTTTGATCCCCGTCCTTTGGTTGAGGAAAGCGGGATATTAGGCTTTCAGTGCATTAAGTCAATGATCTGGTGTAGTAATGTGTGAATTCTTGCTGTTTACGAAAAGGCGGGTCCATGCTGATCAGGTCTGAAAAATCCATACTTCTGGTGATCGATATACAAAGAAAGCTCGCCCCGGCTATGAGCGATATCGGTCGGGTTGTCGAAAATACCTCGATTCTGATAAAGGCGGCGGCGCACTTAAACGTGCCACAACTGGTGTCGGAACAATATCCGCAAGGGTTGGGTACAACGCTGGAGTCGATATCGGGGCTGTCTGAAAACGCCGCTATTGAAAAGTTGAGCTTCTCCTGCATGGGGGATGAGAATTTTGCGTTCCAGTTTAACGCCCTGGGCCGGAATCAGGCCGTGATTGCTGGCATTGAGGCTCATGTCTGTGTTTTGCAAACGGCGATGGATTTAATCGGGCAAGGTGTGCAAGTCTTCGTCGTAGCCGACGCCACCTCGTCCAGAAGCCCGGACAACCATTCCATGGCCCTGCAAAGGCTAAGTGGAGCGGGCGCCAGTATTGTGACGACAGAAATGGTTGTTTTTGAATGGCTGGGTCAGGCAGGGACGCAGGAATTCAAAGAATTAAGCAAGTTAATCAAATGAATCACAGTACCCGACTCGTTTCATAAAACGATCCCTATCAACGGTTTCCGAGAGATATTTGGTTTAAAAAGTTCTGTCACATAATCGAATATTTGAAGCCTAGACATTTTGACGATGTCTTTTCTGAACTCATTGAGGCCCAGAGCGAAGATTAAGCGTTGCAATCGGCCATTTTACGGAAATTCTTCCCCTTCGGGAAAGTAGAAGGGGTCGTCCTGAGAACTTTCGTCGAACCCGAAAAACTTCCAGGTACTCTGCATATGGGAAGGCAGGGGAGCCATGACTTCTATCAAGTTCCCACCAGGATGAGGAATTCGAATGGCGCGGGCATGCAGATGCATTTTCCGGCTTAACCCCGGCCCCTGCAGGAATGACTCCTGACCGCCATATTTGCCGTCCCCCAGAATTGGCGTACCAAGGGCTTCCATGTGCACACGCAATTGATGGGTACGTCCCGTCAACGGTTCAAGAGACAACCATGTCGCCCTGCGACCGGCTTTTTCGATTGTCCTGTAAAAAGTTACCGCCCGTTTACCTTTTTCCGGATCGGGAACCATGCGCTCGCCCTTTTGTCCCGGTATCTTGGATAAAGCCAGATCGATCCGTCCCGCCGCCAGTTCTGGCGAGCCGACGACAATCGCCCAGTACACCTTGCGGGCTGTTTTTGATCGAAAAGCCTCGGTCAATTTTGCCGCCGCCCCGGGCGTACGGCCCAACAACAATATTCCCGACGTATCCTTGTCCAGGCGATGGACCAGCTTGGGTCTTTCGCTGTTGTCAAATTTTAAGGTGCCAAGCATCCCGTCAATGCTTTTCCTGATGCCTGTGCCGCCCTGAACGGCCAGACCGGGAGGCTTGTTCAAAGCAATGACATCTTCGTCCATATGCAATACACGTTCACGCAATTCTGCAATTTCCTCGTCCGAGAACTGCACCGGTCTGGAAGATTTGACTGATCGGTCTTGCGTCGCGCCTTCCTTCATCGGTGGAACGCGAATGCTTTGAGCGGCTTCAAGCCGCGTATTGGCCTTTGCCCGCTTGCCATTGACACGCACATGCCCCTTACGCAACAGTTTTTGCAACTGAACATGCGGCAATCCTGGGTAATGACGTTTAAACCAGCGGTCCAGCCGCAGATCCGCTTCGTCATCGGTAACTTCGATGGTGGTGACGCCGCTCATGTCAGCACTTGCCTGAACAGCGCCAATCCGGCGAATAATCCCGCGATGGACAGAACCACGGACAGGGCGATGTACAGGCCCGCCGACATCATCTGACCACGTTCGATCAGGAAAATCACATCCTGCGAAAATGTCGAAAAAGTAGTGAATGCCCCCAGGACGCCGATAACGAGAAAGCTCCTCATTTCCTGCCCCGGCGACCAGCTAAGCGCCATGATTTCAATTAGGGAGCCAAGAGCGAACGATCCGAGCACATTGACGAACAGAGTCGCCAGGGGGAAACCGGCATGAATAAAGTGCCCGATGCCGCTCATCAGCACATAGCGAAAAACGGCCCCCAGGGCGCCACCGAAGGCGACTGATAAAAGCATACTGGTGCTCATACTATGGTTGTTCTCCGGCCTTCTTGTCGCGAAGCTTGCCCCAATACTCAAGGCGCTTTTGAATATCACGTTCAAAGCCCCTTTCCTTTGGGCGATAGAACCTTCGACGGGGCATGTCATCGGGAAAATAGTTCTGCCCGGAAAACCCGTCTTCAGCGTCGTGATCATAGGCGTAGCCATCGCCGTAGCCCAGTTCCTTCATCATCTTTGTCGGCGCGTTCAGGATATGCATGGGCGGGTTCAGTGAGCCGGTTTCCCTGGCGGCCCGTCTAGAGGCTTTTTCCGCCTGGTAAGCCGCATTTGATTTAGGCGCCGTCGCCAGATAGATGACGCACTGCACCAGCGCCAACTCACCTTCCGGCGATCCCAGTCGCTCGTATGCCTGCCAGGCGGTGTTAGCCTGAATCATGGCCTGAGGATCGGCAAGGCCAATGTCTTCTACTGCAAAACGCAACATGCGCCGGGCAATATAATGTGGATCTTCACCGCCCGCGATCATGCGGGCGAACCAGTACAGGGCGGCGTCCGTATCTGACCCACGCAAAGATTTATGCAGGGCGCTGATCAGGTTGTAATGGCCTTCCTGTGACTTATCGTATAGCGGCATACGACGCTGAACGGCGTCAGTTAACGCAGCGGTGTCCAAATCATCACTCGCAGGCAGGGCAAACAGGGCCTCAGTCATGTTCAGCAAATAGCGTCCATCGCCATCCGCCAGGGCGCGAAGGGAGGCGCGCGCGTCCTTATCCAGGGGTAGCTTTTTTCCTTCCTCGGACTCAGCCCGGCTCAACAGTTGTTCAAGGGCTGAATCGTCCAGGCGGTTAAGCACCAAAACCTGACAGCGTGATAACAGCGCCCCGTTCAGTTCGAACGATGGGTTTTCCGTGGTCGCTCCGACCAGAATGACCGTGCCGTCCTCCACATAAGGCAGGAACCCGTCCTGTTGGGCGCGGTTGAAACGATGAACTTCATCAATAAACAACAAAGTGCCCTGCCCTCCGGCCCGGCGGCCCTTCGCCGCTTCAAACACCTTGCGCAGGTCCGCTACGCCCGAAAATACGGCTGACAGGGGCTCAAAATGCAAATCCGTGTGTTCGGCCAGAAGGCGCGCGATCGTTGTCTTGCCGGTCCCCGGAGGCCCCCACAGAACGATTGATGTCATGGTCCCTGCCGTGCGCATTCGACCGATGGGTTTATCCGCCCCAAGCAAGTGATCCTGGCCGACAACCTCGTCCAGGTTGCGGGGGCGAAGACGATCCGCCAGAGGGCGCGGTGCCTGTGATTCAAAAAGCGTATTCACCAATCCACTACCAGCTTCAAAAGCTTGCCGCCTCGCTTAATGCTGATCGCCCAACTGTCGACTCCTTTTTCCATCACCCGTTCCAGGGTCTGGGTGGTGTCAATCTCGTCACGGTTGATGGCGATAATCTTATCACCGGCTCTCAGCCCCATGCGTCGTGACGCGTACCCCCGCCCTTCCAGGTGCAGAATGTAAACGCCATCTTCGAAAGCTTCGATACCAAGCTCATCTGCCAGAGCCGGAGACATGTTCGCGACGACGACTCCAGACAAAGGGTGCTGACCCTTCAATTCTCTCAAGTCTCGCACCGGTTCTTCGGGCGGCAGCAGTAAATTGAGCATGAGCGTTTTCTGTACGCCACGGCTCAAAACCGTCAGTTCCGCCTGCTCTCCAATTATCAGGGTTGCGATCCGATAACTCAGCGCCTTGGGCTCATCGACCTCGTTGCCATTGACCCGCAAAATGACGTCTCCCGCCTTCAGGCCAGCTTGGGAAGCGGGGCTCTTTTGGTGAACCTTTTTGATCAGGACACCCGCCGGGCGCCCCATGTTCAGGGTCGAGGCAATGTCCTGCGTCACGGCCTGACCCGATGCCCCAAGCCATGCCCTGAGCAGCCTGCCACCCTTGACGGTACCAGCCACGACGGCGCGAACCATATTTGAAGGGATCGCGAAGCCAATGCCATGAGAGCCGCCGCTTTTTGAAAAGATGGCCGTATTGATGCCGACCAGTCTGCCATCCATGCCGATCAGCGCACCGCCCGAATTGCCGGGATTGATGGCGGCGTCGGTCTGTATAAACGAAGCGTAGTCGGAAACGCCGACTTGTGTACGCGCCAGCGCCGAAACGATTCCGCTGGTTACAGTCTGACCGACGCCGAACGGGTTGCCAATGGCCAGAACTATATCGCCAACTTCGAGTTCATCAGAATCGCGAAACTGTAAAAACGGCAAAGCCTCACCCTGCGACTTCACCCGCAGCAGAGCCAGGTCCGTCTTTTCATCAGTGCCGACGATTTCAGCCTCGAACTCGCGCCGGTCGGTCAGGCCGACAGTGATTTCATCGGCGCCTTCTATGACATGATTGTTGGTGACGATCAGACCATCGGCATTGACGATAACACCAGAACCAAGGGAATTTTGCACCCGTTTGCGCCCCTGTGAAAGGCCCGGCACCTGCCCGAAAAAACGCTGAAAAAACGGATCATTGAACAAGGGGGATATCTGACGGCTGCGGACCACCTTTCGAGTATAGATATTTACGACGGCAGGCGACGCCTTGGCGACCAGCGGGGCGTAGGAAAATTCAACCTGTCCGCGGGATTCCGGAATGACTTTTTGGGCCGCATTAGCCACCGGCTGCAGAACAATCGCCAGCACGGTAAAGCCAGCGAAGATAAGCGTCAGCCGAAAAGACCAATTAACAAAAAAGACGTAACTCATGAATTCCCGTTCCTTCGCATAGAACTATCTGAAGGGCAGTCTAGCACTCAGGGGTTCGGGAGTTCACCAGAGAAATATACCGAGGCCCCTGCATAAGCCCTGATATTCGCAATGGGCACCCAAAATTATCAAAATTTCGGGCAGCTCATGACGCCCGACATTACCAATACGGGGATCGTCAAGGTCTTGAAAACACGCCGAAAACCCGAACGAGCTTGACGGCCTGAAATCAAAGTTAGCCGACAATCGACTGGCTGAACCGCTGTTCGACACACCCTGTTTGGATCGTTTTAATGAGTTTGGACCCTAAAATGTATGGCCGTGATTGAGAGGCCCGTGGCCCTGGCCGTATCCGGGAGCGGTGTTGATCGCCTGCCACACATAGGCCCGCGCCCGTTTGACGCTATCGCGAATACTCATTTCCTGCGCCAGCCCGATGGAAATAGCAGAGGCCAATGTGCAGCCGGTTCCGTGGGTATGGCGGGTATCCAATCTGGGCGATGTGAAGGTTTCGACAAGCTGGCCGTCTTCGAATAACAGGTCTGTCACAGTATCAATTTCAGCCCCGCCCGTCATATGCCCACCCTTCATCAAGACTGATTTCGGTCCCATATTGGAAAGCACCCTGGCGGCGTATTCTGCGGTTTTCCTGTCGACAATCGTTGTACCGGTGAGGGCTTCGGCCTCGGGAACATTTGGGGTCAGGACATGCGCCATTGGAATCAATTGGCTTTTCATGGCGACGACGGCTTCCTGCTGCAACAGGGTCGCGCCGCCCTTGGCGACCATCACCGGGTCCACAACGATGGGCGCGTCACAGGTTTTCAGGATCTGTGAAACAGTGTCGATCACTGCGGATGAATGCAACATGCCGGTTTTAACCGCGTCGGCCCCAAGGTCGCCAAGCACGACGCGCATTTGTTCGGCAATGAAATCCGTTGGCACCTCGTGAATAGCCGTGACGCCTTGAGTGTTCTGGGCGGTAAGGGCGCTGAGCGCCGTCATGGCGAAACCACCCAGCGCCGTCACCGTCTTGATATCGGCCTGAATGCCGGCGCCACCACCGGAATCGGAACCGGCAATAATCAATACTCTGCCCTGCATGATTTTTTCTACCCTGCGGCCCGTTCGACGGCGTTAACGATATCGCCGACCACGGTGCCAATCAGGGTTTCGTCTTCGCCTTCGGCCATGACCCGTATCAGTGGTTCGGTACCGGATTTTCGTATTAGTAGACGACCCTTGCCGGACAGTTTTTTTTCGCCAGCGGCAATGGATTTCTTAACGGTATCGTCATCCAGCGGTTGCCCGCCATTATAGGAGACATTTTTCAAAAGCTGGGGCAACGGCTCGAAGGGACGGCAGGCTTCGCTGACCGGGTCCTTGGCACCAGCGGCTACCGACAGTACCTGAAGGGCGGCGACCAGTCCGTCTCCGGTAGATCCGTAGTCGCCAAGAACGATGTGCCCCGACTGTTCGCCGCCGATGTTGAAGCCATGCCGGCGCATGTGTTCGACCACATAACGATCACCAACCTGGGTGCGGATCAATTCCAGCCCTATACCCGTCAGGTAGTTTTCAAGACCCAGGTTCGACATTACTGTGGCGACGATGCCACCACCCTGCAATCGGTCGGCCTGAGACCAGTTCTGGGCGACCAGGGCCATCAACTGATCACCATCCAGCAACTCGCCTTTTTCGTCGGATATCAGCACCCGATCAGCGTCGCCATCCAGGGCAATGCCAATATCCGCACTATGAGCCACGACGGCTTCGCGCATGGTGTCGGTATGGGTTGATCCACAATCCTGATTGATATTGAAGCCATCCGGGTCGACACCAACGGGAACGACTTCGGCCCCCAGTTCCCAAAGGACTTCGGGTGCCACCTTGTAGGCTGCGCCGTTGGCGCAATCGACAACGATTTTCAGGCCATCCAGGGTTTGCCCCTTGGGGAAGGTGCGTTTTACGTGTTCGGTATAACGTCCCTGGGCGTCATCCAGGCGCCTGGCCCGGCCAAGCCTGCCTGGGTGCGCCATATCCCGATCAAGATGATTATCCATGCGTTCTTCAATTTCGGATTCGGCGGCGTCAGAAAGCTTGTAGCCGTCGGGTCCGAACAACTTGATGCCATTGTCCCCGAAAGGATTGTGCGAGGCTGAAATCATCACGCCCAGATCGGCGCGCAGGGACCGTGTCAACATGGCCACGGCGGGCGTCGGCATGGGACCGACCAATATCACGTCCATGCCCATGGAGATAAATCCCGACGTCAGCGCCGGTTCAATCATGTAACCAGACAGGCGTGTATCCTTGCCTATAACGACTCTGTGGCGATAATCCCCACGGGTGAAATGGGCCGCGGCCGCCATGCCGACTTTCAGCGCCGTTTCGGCCGTCATCGGTTCCGTATTGGCGATGCCGCGAATGCCGTCGGTTCCAAACAGCTTTCTAATCATTTTTTTAATTCTAACTTTCCGGACAGGGCGAGCGAATCGCCCACGATTTCAAAACCGGCACCGTTTTATGACAGTTTTTCGTCTGTGGGAATTAACTTTTCATTTTGAAACATGGATATTGTGTAAAATCAATAAGTTACAGGCAAACCAGTGCCAAACATATCTACGGAGAGCTGCGGGATATGAGCTATAGAAAATGAAAAAGGCCCCATCGTAATCATCACGCAACGCTATCGCTCTATACCCATAAATAATCATCCGAATCTGGTTGTATCATTGATTTCAGGGTTATCGAACGTTGGGAAGACGGAAAATAAGTCAGACACATCACCCACTGGTATAAGCTATTGGCACAAAATTGAAATGCGATTGCCCTGCCAGTTTCATTATTTTCTGCCTAAGAGCGTATCGTAATGAATACCCTCTAACCCTGTCCCCAGGGAAGACCATCGACCTTCCAGCCGTTGACGGTGCCGCGATGGCCGGCTGGATCCTTGTCGCCTTCGAACCCGTGAGCGACGTTGTAACAGGTTGAATAACCAGCCCCGGTCAAAACAACGGCGGCGGATTTGGAGCGCACGCCGGAACGGCAGATGATTAAAAGGCCCTGTTTGGGATCGATGTCGGCATCGGAAACCTGCTTTAAAAAATCAGGATTGAGATTCATTGATGGGAACTCCAGCCACGGCACCAACACCGGTTGCCGCCCAAGCGTGCTCAAATCCGGCAGTCCCACATAGGAGCATTCGGCCGGGGTCCGCACATCCAGCAGCGCCGCCCTGGGATTTTCGACCATCATGTCCCAGGCCTGCCTGGGCGACAAATCACCGGCATACGTTCCTTCGTTCACATCGGCATCCTTTCAAAAAATAAGGAAAAACGGGGTCTTCTTGCCATACGCTTGGAACGAGAACAATTTCTGTGCCGCACCCAGTTTCTTAGACACAACTTTGTCATGCTGCGTCTCTGACTGTCAATGCAGCATACCACTTCTCCCGGCCTGGTAATACCCCCGAAAAAGAGAGGTCTTCAAAAGTAGAATTTTCTCGTAATGTTTTTACAGGAGGTTCACATGAAGAAATCACGATACACAGACAGCCAAATCATCAATATTTTGAAGCAGGCGGAGGCTGGCGCGCCGGTTCCTGAACTTTGCCGTGAGCACGGCATGAGTAGCGCTAGCTTTTACAAATGGCGGGCCAAATACGGCGGCATGGACGCGTCTTTGATGGGGCGAATGAAGGAACTTGAAGCTGAGAATAACCGGCTCAAGAAGATGTATGCCGATGTCCAGCTGCAGAATGATGTGATCAAGGAAGCCTTGGCAAAAAAGTGGTGAAGCCGTCCCTGCGTCGTGAGATGGCACAATCCGCTGTCTGCCTGGGGCGGCTTAACATCCGGTCAGCGTGCGTGGCCTTCACGATCAGTGAAAGCTGCTATCGCTATAAGCCGAAGCTGAGCGATGAGAATGCAGAGATAGCTGAATGGCTGGTATTGCTGACCCGTCGTCATCGCAACTGGGGGTTCAAGCTGTGCTTTCTATATTTGCGTAACGTCAGGGGCTTTGGCTGGAACCACAAGCGTGTTTATCGGATTTACTGCGA